>Ga0335081_10015457_pt1 | contig 12346 bp, 9 predicted proteins | sample Lox_Sample_35_FD_206713 | JGI IMG/M metagenome (GOLD analysis project Ga0335081, IMG submission 206713) | Soil microbial communities from Loxahatchee National Wildlife Refuge, Florida, United States - Lox_Sample_3.5 | ecosystem: Environmental > Terrestrial > Soil > Wetlands | place: USA: Florida... | reverse complement strand
CAACTGCGCTGCCGCTCTGATCAACAGCCACTTCATTTGACTTTCTCCCCCAGTGGTCGTAGAACGTGGAGATCCTCCCGGTTTCTATTCCATCGGGTGCAATTTCGCGCTCGGCGGTTACTCGGTTCTGGTCATCGTAGTCGATAATGTGCCTCGAGGATGGCTTACCGTCGGAGGAGTAAGTCGACCATTCGATCTGGCGACCGTCGGAATCGTACAGGTTTATTTGCTCAACATATCGATTGGTTGGAACATTGCGGATGTCCCAGAATCGCTCTTCTCTTCGGTTCGCGTCGAACGCAATCTCAGTTCCCCAAATGAACCGCCCCAAAGAATCATAACTCATACGCGAAAGGAGATTACCATAGGAGTCGTACTTAAGTTCATCTCGATATTCCGCTCTTCCAATTCTGTCAAATGTGAGTACTTCACTCAATCTGCCGCTGGTATCGAACGTTTCCTCTCGCCGAATCACGCGTGAGGCCCCTTCACCGGTGCCGATCAGCTTAACATCGTACGATCGGATTGCCCGGATTTTCGTTTTAATTACCTGCGCTTCCTTCTTATCCGCCTCCTCATCTGGAATCCCATGCCGCCTGTAGAGCTGATGTCCGCAGGACGTTACCGCGATCAAGAACACGATCAGGATGCTGCGTTTGATCCACACAGTGGTCATTGATATTCGAGCGTTGTCGTTGGCTGCCGGTTGAAAGACCTACCCAATTCCGTCGATTGTAGTCGCTGGATCGGACAACCAGAATTCGTCAGATCCTGAACTCTGAGGCACGTCGCTTAAATCGGGGGTACTCTCGGATTCTAAGATATCCCCCTCCCCCGCGAATGTCAACACGCTCCTCCAGGTGAACGAAGAATGATAGGTTTTTCTCCTTCTCACCCAAAGGGCCGATGACCCGCGACACACGCGATTGACAGTTGCTGACGGGAAGGGTAGATTGCGTCGTGTTCATTGAAACGGCTTCTGTCGCGTAACAGAGTGGCTCTGCGATATTGGAGGGATGTGTGGAACGCTCATGTCTAACCCTCTGGAGTAGGGGCTGCCTTGCAGGGCCCAAACGATCTATACGGGAACAGCGCACTCAACGCGTGTGACGGATGAATGAAGCAAGAAAAGAGGAAATGTCTATCGGGCATGAGTAGTAGAAGCATAGAGGCGTTATGTATTCTCCCTTTTCATTCGCACCCTGGAACGATCGGCTCTTAGCAGATGTTCACCCAAAATTCGTTTATGGCCGTAGCGGATGGTTGCTTGCTATTAGCCTCCTACTGATCGCGCTTGGCGTCAGCCATGGTTGGCAGACCTTTGAAGCATTCAAACCCATCGGGAATGGAATTCGGCCAGAAGTGCGGCCGATGATCCTCTCGATACTAGCGGTGGAGATTCTGATCACCCTTAACCTCTTTCTCCCTGGTCTTTTGTTGCTCACTAGGTGGCGCTACAGCCTTCTGGCTGCAAAAGCATTCCTCGGTTTTTCACCGTTCTTCTTGTTTGTAGGCCGCACGTTCATAGAGCCATGTGACAGCGATGTCCTATCGGCGGCAACATCCTATCTTGTACCGAATCTATTCTTCTTTAGCGCTCCCATTTTGCTCTACTTGACTTATTCACGGCGAGTCCAAAATAGCTTCATGTTTGCCGGAAGCCGTATGCCTTCAAAGATCAGTTGTCCATTTTGCCTGTCGAGACAGACTCTAACCCCCGATGAGCGAATGTCAAAGCAACTCCATTGCAGTGCTTGCGGCCGACAGATAGCTTCGTCAACTGTTGCTGCCTAACAAGTGGTTCAGATCCGAGGAAGAACATGGCCCGACTAACCGCAGCGTTGGGGTCGCACGAGCGATGGATCCGACCAGGCCGCGCGGTGACAACGGGACTCAAAGCGCCGGGATCGCCATCTGAGGTCACACTACCAAAGATAAATGAACTTCCATTTTGGCTTTGATGTCGGAATCAACTTCATGAAAACTAGCGTATCCACCTGGGCTCTTGTATCGGCAGCTCTCGGTATCACATGTCCATTTTCGTTGGCAGCTCAATCGAGCTTCATGCACATAAGTTGTGAAGCAAGCCGGCGTGTTGAATTCATGGTGATTGATCCCTTGGGTCGAGTGACGGGACGCGACCTCATCACTGGACAAGAATATCAAGGGATACCAGGAGCAAATTACTCTGCGGAATCGGATCCGGACATCGATCCAAACAGCACCATCCCACCTAAGTATTGGAAGGAGTTGATTACTTCCAGGAGGTCACCTCCAACAAATGGACTTTATAGGATCAGAATCACCTTACAGTCAATTGACACCGGATCCGTTTCAATGCGAATTGTAAGAAGCGGGAAAACAATGAGGCCGGACCTGGTTTCCCAGTTCAGCGGTGGTCCGAACCGAGCGTGCTATATTCAGTTCACCTACAATATCGACCCAAGTGTACCAATTACGTTCGCGAACACTCCGATAATTCCGCAAGTAAAAGGCGGTGTGTTCACCCCAAGCGGAACCTCGATTATCTCAGTGCGAGCAAAAACCTCAACAACATTCACCCCAGGCGACACTCTGCGTTGCGTGACGGCCGCCCTTCGCTGGCAATCACGTTTCCCTCTGACTCTAGGCTCGGTCACATCTCCGACCTACGGATTTGCCGCTGTGGGTGCAGTAGCAAGGGTTGGCAACTACAACTATCAGATCTTCCGAAGTACGAAACCTGTGGCTTTGGACTGGTCAACTGGTTCAGAGTACGAGCTTTTCACCGTTACTGTTGACAGAGGTGTTGGTAGCGAGGAATTTGCGCTCTCGAACGACCTCTCAGGTGGGCAGTGGTTTGTTGACATCGACTACAGTGAAAGAACCGATAGCGTATTCTATCACCCAGTTGCAGCATTCATCGGGAACTCTCGCCACTGAATTCAGTCCGGGCGTCCAACCGAGATTGTCCTCGGTTTGAGATCCACAACGTGCCTCCTAACGGATTGTTGTCTTCGCAGCTCTTGTCAAACACTGGGAGATGTGACGGGGAGAATTGACGATCGAGCCACAACGCGGTAGCTTTCAATTGTGTTCATTGAAGTAGGCGGTGTCTGCGGATGGTGGCCGACTTTTGTGCCTCTCACTGTGACAGAGTGGACTCATTGTTGGTCATTCAAGTCAATACCTCTATCAGTCAGTGTTGCTGTTGTCTACGGTTGTCTCACGCAAATTAGTAGGCAGCAAGGAGAAAGTCATGAGACTCAGACTTGCGTGTACCTCTGTGGCATGGACCCTAATGGTTCTTGGATGCGAATCCTCCACACAACCTGAAAGCAATTATAGTGCTAACTCATCGGCCTCGTTTGTGACCGATTCGCTTCGGTACACGTTTTACTCCTCCACCACGTTGGCGAATGCTACCTATCGAATACACAACGGCACCGATTCCACACTTGTATTTCCATTATGCTGCGATCTCATTATGCGGGTTGATCGACTTCAGGGCGCTTCTTGGAGTGTTTTTGCTCCTCTGGGGCCTACATTTTGCCCTGGCGATTGCTCAATGTATCTCGATCTCAAGAGCGATTCAACATTCCTATGGAACCGAATTGTTCGGGACACCGGCAGGTACCGCTTTGTCACGATCTACGGTGGATTATCCCGTTTTGGACAATATCCCGACACGCTCATTTCCAATACGTTCGAAGCCCGTTGAGTCTTCCTTGCCGCCTGCCACACGGCTGGGCCTGGCGGATAAGGTAATCCCCGATCCCAGCCAGGCCGAGGCGGTGACGCCCGAGACAGTTTGAGCCGCAGGTGAGCCGCATCGATAATCGATCCCGACGGCCGCGCGGTGACGTCGACGCGGCAGCGGATGAACGGCACTAGCGACAGGATCCCGACCCGGCCGCGCGGTCAGGTGTGGGACAGTGTGGGACTGCGGAAGCCTGGTGTGAAAGGAAGTCCGGTTCCCGATTGTTGATAGTAGTTTATCGAGTAATGAAGGAGACCCATCCATGATCGAATACATTGCGCTCATATTAACATACGCCGTATTCGGCGGAATCGGCTACCTGCTCTCGCGTCTGTTCAAGAAACCGCTGACCGTGAATATGTGGATCGTCCTCGCATTCCTTACGATCTCCTCTCAGTGGGTTATGGTGAGTGCGATGATAGTTGGGCTCTGGGAGCTTAAGATGTATTTGAATTATTCCCTTCAGGGGTTCTTTGGTGGCATACTGGCAGGTCTTTCAATTCGCGCAATCAGGGCGCACTGAACCATGAACGAAGCTCTTTCACTTGTTTCAATCCTCGGTTTGCTTATAATCATCGTCGGCATTTTTGTTCGTGTATGCGTTAGGCTCCGGAGTGGTGGTGGAAGCCTGACCACTACCGTACTGGGTGCAACCGACGGTTTTCTCACACACGAAAGGAGCAATGCGGCGGAGACAATCGTGAACGAAAACGTGGGAAAAATGTTCGAGCAATTGCCGTCAGCAGACCCCTCCAAGAAGTGATAGGTTCATGCGATATTGTAGGCGCGATCTCAGATCCCGACCGGCCGAGCGGTGATGTCTGGGACTCGAAAAGCGGCGGTGTCGCGGGAAGGTCAACAGCTCTGTCGAACATCGGGGCTATAAGAACAATGACTAATTGCGAAGAGATCACAAGAAGCTCAAAGGTAAACGCCGCTTTGGTGATCGTATTCGCCTTGGCGTGTACTTTGATGGAATGCCGAGGTGAGCCTGAACCGAGAATCTCAACTGTGCCAGAACAGGACGCAACAAAGCGCTCTTTTGCCGCAATTGAGGATAGCCTCCACCAAAGGATTAATGGCACCTCCGACGAACGCTTAGCCGATTCTTGTTATCGCGCCTTGCTCGATACCTACAAGTCCCACGTCAGGTATCTTGACGACTCGACACTTACAGCACGTCAGAAAGCAAACACACTTCCGGTGCACCAGACTCACAAAAAGGGCACGATTACGATATCACTTCTTCCGTACTCCCCTTCGCCATCTCGCACCGAGATCGTTGACCATTTCACAAGATGTGCAGAACGTTATCTGCAATTCACGCGGTCAGACCTAAACAAGGAACGGGCACTGGGGGAACTGCTTGTTCTTTACGCCGGAAGGGATAGTGTCAAGCACAAGGTGATTGCTACCACGCTTCTGAAAGCGCACGATTCGGTACTCAGGGAACAAAGCAGGAAGTACCTTGCATGGTATGCTCATGCTGAGGGCCACTTCTCCCTGGCAATGCACTATTATGCCCTTCTCAGGGATTCCACGGACAATGTATCGGATCAAGCGGAATACGATCTGGATTGTGCTGATTGCTATTTCAGAATGGGCGAGACTAAGCGAGGCCTGGAATTGGTGAAACAGGCGCGATTGTTGGAACCACGCATTATTGAGCCGCTGCGACATATCACGGAAATATGGTGGAAAATGTATTCTGAAAACCTTGCGCGAAAAGACCGGTCGTACAAGGAGTTCATCGTATTCAATCTCCAATAGATAGCCGAGGCGGTGACGTCCTGGACTCAGAGAATCAGCGGGTCGCTCCGAATATTACAGAAGGCCTCTTTTTCGAGGATATCGGAGGAAGAGGCTTCTGCATTCTTGGGGGATCAAAGCCGGACGAATTCTCAGCACAGAAGGATCGCCCGACGATGATTTTCGATGACCGAACGATCACCCGGCGGTCAAAATGAATCGTCCAGGGATCACCAACCGGTCAAAAAGATTCGCACAACAGTCGTCAAGTGATCACGAAAAGATACACAAGCTAAGTCGCGACAACACAATCAACTGCGCGTGCCGTTATCGCGATAGCCGACCGCAAATGGCGTGATCGACGCGTGCCGAGACCACAAACCGTCGCTTCGATCGAAGTTTGAACCGAATTCTGACGCGGAGATTGAGGAAAGTCACTGCAAATGGAAGGGTTGAGGTGAGGTGAGACTGCCAATTGGAGTAATCGTCTTCGTTTCCTCCTACAAACGGAGACGGAGTCCTGGGGAATGAGTAAAAGTGAGTGGGGGGATGGCCAACCCGTCGATATGAACAACGTTCAGGCTTGATTTCCGCGATGCGCGAAGGGTACGGGACAATGGACGCGGTGCGAGGTGAGATCAAGCGCAGAATTATGAAATCCTGGCCAGATTAGCGCGGGGGCTCTTGATGAGCTGAGCTGGATCTACCGCAAGAGCAATAGTTTCTTCGTGGACACGAAACTTCCGGCCTGCAGTTTATAGAAATACATCCCACTCGTCAATCCCGATCCATCAAACTTCACCTCGTACGGCCCTGCTTCCTGTTGTCCTCGAACCAAAGTCGCAACTTGCTGCCCGAGAGTGTTGTAGACTGCCAGCAGAATTTGTGATTTGTGCGGCAATTCGTAACGGATCGTCGTTGAAGGGTTGAATGGATTAGGGTAGTTCTGTTCGAGTGAATAGCTTGTTGGGAGAAGATTCTTTGGTGCCTCTACTCCCGTCATCACGATACGCATCGTGTCCCGCCAAAACTCTACTCCCCCGCTGTAAATGTCCAGTGCAAACGAAGCAGTCGAGCCGCCGTGCCGACTCGAAGAGAATTGCACACCCACGACGTCGGTTGAATAGACGACTGCGCCGGCACCAATATTCCCCCAAGAATATGGTCCATGGCCAACGTCATCCCCTGAATCAATCGCGGTGAGATACGCTGTGACTCCCGGGATGACACTTGTTGTCCCCGTGTTCTTCAGTCCAATGTTCACGATTACTGTTGCTCCGGGAGCCAAAACGGTGTCATATCCACCACTGGTGACGATCTCCATGCCTTCATACTTTACCGGCCCGGCTGTCGCAAACTCTGCGATGTTTGGGAGCTTCCGGAAGCTGCCCTGCGTGATATCATCTGTCCTGAGGCTGACCTTGAAGAAACCCTCATCCGGAGGGGCGGGGATACGGCATCCCCAGATACTGTCGCCTGCCTGCCCGTCTCCGTGCTTACCGTCATTGTATAGGAGGAGGCTGTCGCGAATGAGCCCACCAATGTCAGTTACAACAGCGCTCAGAGCGCATGCATGACTGAGTGGGTTCGTTAGCTTTGCCGTGACAGTGACACTGTCCAGATGGGGTCGGGCATACGATCGATCAATGGCGACATCGTGAGCATAGGTCAGGCTTGTGATCCAGGCAAGAGCCCTATTCACAACGTCGTCTTGCCCCTTAGCCACCCCATCCCGAGTGAGCCACACCTCCTCATCCGGCTGAACCCCCTTGTGGATCTGATATCCCTCACCGGGAACATTGGAATAGACTATATCTTCCGGTACCTGATATGCCCAGGCGTCAGGGATTGTCCCTGTGGAATAGTCTCCTCCGACAAACGCCCCATTCGTGGGCTTCCCAAACAAACGTGCCATGGGATGAAAACGCATGCGGAAAGCATTATAGTCTCCCGCAGACAGACATGCAGGGCCAATGAGCACAGCGATCGGACGATCGAAGGGAGAAGCCGTTGGAGTAAAACTGTAAGTCTTGTAGTTGCCAGAAGTCGACCCCATAGTTTGGAGGGCGAATCCAGAATGATTAGTCGGGCTGTTTCGTATGGCGAGGGACATATTGGTGGTAGGATCGAAGTTGAAAAGCTCTGAGAGTCCTGGTTCAGCGTACGAATAATCTCCCCCGTGGTTCATCCTGAAATCAAACACAAGGCCGTTTACCTTTTTGTTGTAGCGGAGATCGTAAATGGCATCATGAAACAGTTGGGGGGTGGTGGCGATGTACCAATCCCACACATAGACATAGCCGATGTTGGTTCCCTGAATCACACCCCAAGAAACTGTTGGACCATGCCCGTAGATCCACTCACCTTGCGGCATGGGTACACCTGCAATGGGGACCTGATCGGTCGCCCACACAGTCGGAGTGAGTGTGTCCAGTGGAGCCGTCGGAAGATGGAGTGTGTCCCCCGTCGAATACTTCACCACGTCGATCGTATCAAACAATCCCCAATTCGATCCTACGGCCGAGAGGACCATGTAGGCCCTCGATTCAGGAGTTGCCCCGGGCGATGACCAGTTTCGGCTGACGGGTAGACCATTGTCCAGCAGCTGCCCATATAACCTCTTCCACGGTATCCCCTCGTACCCAAGCACGAGATCGCCGGGCTCCAGTCCCAGGGGGTTCCCCGGGGCGACGCGATAGACCAGGGCACTGCTATCTGGCATCGAAGTAACAGGAGCCCCGAGCTGGTCCAACCAGCCTGTCCCAATGCGCAGGAGGGGGATTCCACTCCTGTAATGAAAGTAAACAAGCGATTGAGCAGTGACTGCGTTCCCGAATATCGATTCAAGAGCCACGTCACGGATATACGTATGATGCTCCAGGAGCACAAGCCACATCCCGGACATTAGCGCATAGAACCGGCCACGGCTGAGCCCAGAGCCGATCTGGGGTCTGTAGACGGTGCGTAGGGAATCCCAGTTGAGTGGGAGATTCGGGAAGCCCGCCCACTGTTGGTCAACTGAATTCCAAAAAGTGTCGAAGACATTTAACTGGTCGGCAGCCGATTGTCCCGCCCCCCATGTCGAATCAATCACTTTCCCCCAGTCCTCCGCAGTGTACTGAGATGCTTTCTTCCCGGCGATTCTAAAAGGTGTCGCACGGTTAATGAGGGGTTGACCGGATAGAGATGGTGTGATGGCACGCCTTGGAAGCTTATCGGGCAGAAGAGTTTTGTCCTGTGCGCTCGACTGCCTTATCGGGAGGAAAAACAATGCCAGGAAGCAGAGCAGAAATCCGATTGTCGTTTTCATGATCATCCTCCCTCTGAGAGAACAGACCGATCATCAGATGAGTGATGCTGAACAGATGGCGTGGTGCACTGACCAGCAAGCTTGGTTCAATGGAGCAGTCGACGTGTCATCGGGAAAACAGAAATACTCGCCGCACACTGGCTCCTACGTGAAGCCGCGCTTTGAAATTACGTGTGGATGAACTACTGCGGTGAGACTGCGTGTGGGAGAGGTGGGAGTGCAAACACCAGGTAAGCGAGAACTTGCGCTCTCAGGTCAGACACGGAGGCCACAGCAGCTCATCCGTTTGTCGACCTATCTGCATTGCGGGGAATGTAGTCTGCCGTTTTGATTGTAGCAACAGGTTCCCCACAAGAAGTGTGTGGAAGTGAAAATAAAGTGGGGGAATGGGCACGGCGTTTTCTGGGATGCGGGGACACCAGGTGAAAAATCTACTAGTCCTTGCTCATCGAAAGGAAGTAGCCACCAGATGTGTGCGCCCCCAACCCGTTCCGCCCCCTCCCGCGATAACGGACGCGGGCGCGAGGTGAGATGAACGCCGGGCTGGAATGACAGGAATGACGAGGATGGTTGCTGAAGTCATTCTCCCATTTCGAACTACTTCAAAAGCATCATCCGACCAACCAACTGGCCTTCCGCGGATTTAAGCACATACATATAAACTCCCGAAGCCGTCTGATTCCCGTTGAACTGTTCGGTGTACTGCCCAGCCTTCCGATTCTCGTTCACCAGCGTAGCTACTTCCCGCCCGAGAATATCATAGATCTGAAGAGAAACCGGACCTTCCTTCGTGATCGAGAACGTGATCCGCGTGGAAGGATTGAACGGATTAGGGTAGTTCTTAGCAAGTGCAAACTTCTGCGGCGCGCTCACGCCGACGCTAATCTTCTCTGAAAACGAAGATGTGCCATCTAAATCAACCTGTCTAAGGCGGTACTGATACTGACCGGGTGCGGGATTGTCTGTGTATGAATACGTGTGCTGCTGAAGCGTCGTTCCGTTCCCAGGAATAAAGGTAATATCAGCTCCGTTCCGCTGAACATAGAAGCCGTAATTATTGGTTTCGCTTGCGGTGGTCCAGTTCAACGAAACCTCCTTGTTGCCGATCGCAACTGCTTTGAAAGTTGCAAGTTGAATCGGAAGGGCGTTGTCAAGCGAGTTCTTCCAAATGCCGGCTCCAGCAACAAAGATATTCGATCCCAGAGTTACAAAGACATTTGGGCGAATAATACCAGATGGCCAGGTAATCACTTTCCAATCCAATCCACAATTCGTAGAAAAGAAGTCACTTGAATAGTACAGAGCTACATTATTTGGCCCAGATGTAACAATTCTTGCAGCCACACCATAGGCACATGAAAGATAACTTGGCGGGAAATTCATAGTCGCGTTGACAAAGCTGTTACCCGTCCAATACAGCCCAAATAGACAACTTTGATCCTCTGATTCTGCAGATGCAAGAAAATCAAAAACATCTCTTCCTGAGACACAAAAATTCCAGGCCGCATCTGCAAAAGGATACGACGCATGAATCATATTCCAAGTCGTGCCGTTATCAGTGGAAATATCAATCTGACCATTATAATGCACCTGGAAAAGATTCGTGTCAATGATGGCACCAAAATTACTCCAGGTAAATGAACTCCACGTTGTTCCGTTGTTGGAGGAACGATAGGTTGCAGTTGCTGTTTCTGCGAACAAGCATGTCGGACTTGCAGCAACACCTTCAATAGAGGAGTCCACCAAACCAATCGAAGTCCAGTTCATTCCCCCGTTAGTGGATTGATATATGCCGTTATACGTTCCTGCATATAGAGTTGTACCGTAAACAGTGAGGGACTGGAGTGAATAACCCTCCAAGCCTGCATTCGCAGCGCCCCAGCTTGCGCCATTATCGGTAGAGCGATAAACGTAAACGTCTCCAGTATTAGTCCCGGCAATGAGAGTTGTGCCGGAGGCTGCAAGAACATTAACATTGGGTATTTGCAAATTAGTCTTGTGCAGATACTTAGATGCACACCAACCTAAGACATTATCGAAACGTACAAGCCAAAAAGTGAGGTTTGATGATCCATGCTCATCGGGCACTGCAGATGTGCCCATAATTTGTCCAGCATAACCGGCAGGTGCACACCATAGGATTGAGTCTGTTACTGACGGGCCCGTATGAACATTGATACAATCCGTAAATGAGACGATGAATAGATCGTCTTGATGAAGTGTGGTATCAGCCAGCCCATAATTAACCTGCGTCCACTGTGCAGACGAATTTGCCGAACAAAACAATGCAAATAGTAGCGACAAATTGATAGACTTGGCACCCATCGTGTTTTCCCTTCAACGTAATCGCTGAACGAGATTACTGGCTCCTACGAAGAGGCCTGTATTCAAAATACATGAGGATTGACTAGTGCGATGACCCTGCGTGTGGAAGAGGTGGGAGTGCAAACACCACGTAAGCGAGAACTTGCGCTCTCAGGTCTGACACGGAGGCCACAGCAGCCCGACTACCTGTCGACCTATCTGCGCTGCGGGAAATGTATCTGACCGCATTGACTCTATCAATAGTCTACTCACAGAAAGCATGTGAAACTGAAGAAACAGTTGGGGGAATGGGGTCCATGTTCGGGAATCCGGAGTGACCACGAGAAAAATCTGTCAATCGATAAACTGTATATCAGAAAGTCTCGCCGCCTCCCCGGACAACGGACGTAGGTGCTCGATGAACCAGCCGCTTCAAGAGGATCCGTTTCATAGCCTCAACGCCACCTCCTGCTTACTGAAGTATCCTTCGTACCTATCTACTCGAACAAGCGCGGGGCGAAATACCGAAGGTGGGTCGGATCGGATTTCCATGGCGAGAATAGATCTTCAGATTTGTTTTTGCGAATTGTTTTGAGCCTCTTTGGCGATTTCAAACCATAGCTCGACCGGCTCCACTTGGACAGCGGGACGTTCAAGGCCATGAGGAAAGCACCCCTCCAAGTGTTGCAAAGTCTGCCTGTAAATGTTGCAGGGTCTACCCCTAACGGTTGCACTGACATCAAAACGGATGAGGAAAATCAAGGGTGAATCGGATTACTTTTCCCTTTATATAGTATTACATACTATTACACCCTCCCTGCGCGAATGCTCCGGGAGGGTTTTTTCTATTTCCCCGGTGCCTCAAGCTGGATCGCATTCACAGTCTTGTGCAACTCGTTCGGACACAGGTGGGCATATGTCTCAGTCATGGCGATGCTTGAGTGCCCAAGTAGCCGCTGAACCTCGTAGAGCGAAGCACCCGATTGAACAAGCCAACTGGCAAATCCGTGGCGCAGCGAATGGAAGTGAATTCGGGAGTCAATGCCCGCCTGCTGTACATAACGTTTGAATGTCTTGGACACCACTTCCTTTGTCAGACGTCTCCCTTGTCTATCGTGGAATACCAGATCGCAAGCAGCACGCTCCCTCCGCGAAGCCAGCACATTCCAGAGCATTTCGTTCATCGGAATTACCCGGTTACGCTTGCTCTTCGTCGTAAACGTTCTCTTGTTGTGCACGTAGAT
>Ga0335081_10015456_pt1 | contig 12346 bp, 11 predicted proteins | sample Lox_Sample_35_FD_206713 | JGI IMG/M metagenome (GOLD analysis project Ga0335081, IMG submission 206713) | Soil microbial communities from Loxahatchee National Wildlife Refuge, Florida, United States - Lox_Sample_3.5 | ecosystem: Environmental > Terrestrial > Soil > Wetlands | place: USA... | reverse complement strand
GTCCTGCTGCTCGGCCTGCTGCTCAGTTTCTCGCGCGGCGCCTGGTTTCATTTCGTCGTCTCCTGCGCGGTGATGATCGCGCTCGCCTTCTTGACCGCGCCGAATATGCGCGTGCGCCTGCGCGTGTTCGGCTTCACCGTCATCGGCTTTGCCGCGATCGCTGCCTTCATCGCCATCGCGCTCTCCTTCAGCTCGATCGATACGATGTTCAAGGAGCGCTTCCAGCTGGTGCAGTCCTACGACGTCGGCCAGGGCGGCCGCTTCGAACTGCAGGAGCTCGCCGTGTCGGAGGTGCTGCGCAATCCGGCCGGCATGGGGCCGTTCGAGTTCTCGCGCGTCTATGGCCTGCAGCAGCACAACGTCTACCTGCAGGCGTTCCTCGTCTATGGCTGGCTCGGCGGCGTCAGCTACATTCTGATGCTGCTGACCACGATCTGGGTCGGGCTGCGTTCCGCTTTCATCGCCACGCCCTGGCAGCCTTACGCGATCACAGCACTCGCCGCGTTCACCGGCGAAGTCCTGGAAGGCGCGGTGATCGACACCGATCACTGGCGCCACTTTTTTCTCCTGCTTGGCGCAATCTGGGGGCTTTACGCCGCCACTGCGAAACTTCGCAGCCGCCAATATGCGCCGGGAGCCGCCTATGTCCGCGCTTGACCTCACCGCACCGGCGCCGCCCGCGCGCCGCAGCGCCTTGCGGCGGCTGTGGCAGGTGCTGCCGCAGTCGACGCGGCGACAGATTCTGTTCGACGTCAGCCGCGTGATCGCGCCGCTGCCCGACGCGCATCCGCGCGGCGGCTTCCCGCTCGGCATCGCCGGCCTGTTCTCGACCGCGAGCGGCATCGGCGAAGGCGCCCGCCTCGCTTATGCCGCGCTCGATGCCGCCGGCTTTGCGCCGACCGCCTTCGATCTGAGCCCTGCCTTCGGCCAGGTAGAATTCGCCAACCGCACGCGCCGCGCGCTCGACCCCGGCGACGGCAGTCTGATCGTGCATCATAACGGCCCGTTCCTGCCGCATGCGCTGTGGGCGCTCGGCCGCGCCCGCATCCGCGGCCGCCGCATCATCGGCTATTGGGCCTGGGAGCTGCCGAAGCTGCCGGAAGACTGGCAGCCGAGCTTCCGCTACGTGCACGAGATCTGGGTGCCGTCGACCTTTACCCGTGACGCCGTGGCGGCGGCGACCGACAAGCCGGTGCATGTCGTGCACCATCCGCTGCCGCCGCTGCCGGTGACGCCGAACATGCGCGCCCGCCTCGGCCTCCCGCAGGACGCGCTGATCGTACTCAACGTGATGCATCTCGGCTCGGCCTTCGCGCGCAAGAATCCGCTCGCCGCCATCGCCGCCTTCCGCCGCGCCTTCGGCGACGCGCCCGACCGCATGCTGGTGATCAAGCTGATCGCCAGCGGCGCCACCGCCTGGGCGCAGCGCGCGCTCGCCGAGGCGATCGCCGGCGCGAGCAATATTCGTTTGATCGAAGGCATGCTGCCGGAAGCCGACATGATGGGGCTGACCGCCGCCGCCGACATCGTCATCTCGTTGCACCGCTCGGAGGGCTTCGGCCTGGTGCCGGCGCAAGCGATGGCGCTCGGCCGGCCGGTGGTCGCCACCGCCTGGTCGGGCAACCTCGATTTCATGAGCGAGCGCAATTCGGCGCTGGTCTCCTGCAAGCTGATCCCGGTCAACGACCCGGAAGGCACGTTTGGCGTCGAGGACCAGATGTGGGCCGACGCCGACGTCGAGGAGGCCGCCGCCTGGCTCAAGCGCCTCGCCGCCGACGATCACCTGCGCCGCGCGCTCGGCGACACCGCCGCCGCCGACATCGCCTCGCAGCTTTCGCCGACCAGTTTCGCGGCGCGCGTCGCCGCCTTGATTTCGCGTGAGGAGTTGACCTGATGCCGTTCATCGCCATCAACGGCCGTTTCCTGACCCAGCGCTCCTCCGGCGTGCAGCGCTTTGCCGCCGAGGCGATCAAGGCGATCGACGTTTTGCTCGACACCGATTACGCCGCGCTCAAAGGCCAGGTTGAAATCCTCGCGCCGCGGCAAGCGCGCGATTTCCCGCTCAAGAACATTCCGCTGCGCCGCGTCGGCTTCTCCTCCGGCTACGAATGGGAGCAGATCGAATATCCGCTGCACGCGCGCGGCGCGCTACTGCTCAATCTCTGCATGCTCGGGCCGCTGGTCGCCCGGCACCAGATCGTGGTGGTGCACGACGCCACCGTGCAGGCGTTGCCGCAGAATTTCTCGCCGCGCTTCCGCGCCGCCTACAACTTCATCATCCCAAGGCTGTGCCAGCGCGCCGACATGATCGTGACCGTGTCCGAATTCTCGCGCCGCGAGATCGGCAAATATTACGGCGGCAACGTCGCCGCCATGCCGGTCTGCTACGAGGGCGGCGACCACATCAAGGCGGTGCCGGCCGACCTCACGGTGATCGAGCGGCTCGGCCTCAAGGGCCGCAAGTTCTTCCTCGGCGTCGGCGTCGATAGCGCCAACAAGAACATCAAGACGGTGGTGGCGGCCTTCCATAAGGCGAAGCTTGACGACACCATGCTGGTGCTGACCGGCGCCAAGGAGGCGCGGGTGTTCGGCGAATTCGATCTCGCCGATTCCGCCGACGTGCTGCAGGTCGGCTTCATCCCCGACCAGGAACTGCGCGCGCTCTACGAGCACGCGCTCGGTCTCATCTTCCCCTCGCTCTACGAGGGCTTCGGCCTGCCGCCGCTGGAGGCGATGAATTGCGGCTGCCCTGTCGTCATCAGCGAGCAGCCGGCGCTGCTCGAAGTCTGCGCCGACGCCGCGCTGCACTGCCAGCCCTACGATGCCGATCAGATCGCGGCGCACATGCGGGCGCTGGCGGCCGACGCCGATCTGCGCGGCCGCTTGAGCACGGCCGGTTATGCGCGCGCGCAAAAATTCAACTGGGCCGCCACCGGGCGCGCGCTGCTCGGCTACTGCCTGGCGCTCTCCGAAAAAAACAAACAGGCGGCGTGACGTGAAACAGCGGCTGATCTCGGTCCCCTTCTTCTTCCTGCGCGCGGGCACCGCCGGCGCCGCGCTGCTGACCGGGCTGCTGCAGACCTTCGTCTTCGCCCACGTGCTCTCGCCGCAGCGCTTCTCGATCTTCATCCTGGTCGCCGCCATCGGCTATTCGCTGTGGCTGATCGACTTCGGCATCGTCAAAATCCTGTTCGTGCGCCTGCGCGCCTGTTTCCTCTCGGGGAAGCGCGACGAGCAGGTCGCCGGCCACGCCAGCGCGATCGTGCTGTTCTATTTCGGACTGGTGACGACAGGCGCCCTCGCCTGCTTCGTGTTCATGGCCACGGCGACGGAAGCCAGTTTGCAGGAAGCGGCCGAATTCGGCCTGTTCTTCTGGTTCATCGCGCTCAACCTGGTCTGGTTCGCGCTGCGCAATATCGCGATCGCGGTCGACGAATACGTGCTGTTCGAGGTGCTGGAGACGACGCGACGCGCCGGCTATTTCGCCGGCCTCGCCGCCGTCCTGTTCGGCTTGCCGCTGCTGGCGATGCTGCTCATCCTCAACGCGCTGTGGGCCGTCGTCATCTTCATCTGCGTCAGGCGCATGATCGCGCGCGGCGCCTTGCTGCCGCACCTCACCGGCTTCCTGGCGCATATGCGCTCCTTCGTGCGCGCCAACCGCGCCGAGCTGGTGCGCAGTGGCACCTATGCCGCTAGCGAAATCTTTATCTACAACTACCCCTATTTGGTGATCCCGCTGCTGTTCGGGCTGGGAGCGCCGCCGATCATCCTCGACACTACCTTCAAGGTGTTCCGCGGCGGCTCGACCGTGTTCGGCGCGGTCTGCGACATCCTGGTGCCGCGGCAGACCAGCGCGCTCGCCGAGCGTGACGGGCCGACCTTGGTGAAGGCGACCTTCGTCGCCGCCGCCCTGTGCGCCCTGCCCGCGGCGATGGTGAGCGCGATCCTCCTGGTCGGCGCCGACAAACTCTTTGCCATCCTGCTGGGCAAGGCCGCCACCATGCCGGCCGCCACCACGCCGATCCTGATCGTGCTGTTGTTCACCGACCTGACCAAGATGGTCACGCACAGCGTCTTAGTGCACTCCGGCTTCTTCAAGGAAGTCGCCCGCATCGGCATGGGCGTCGCCGCCGCGATGACCGCGGTCGGCGCCTACGCCATCGCCACGCACCTCAATATCGTGAGCTTCCTCGAGGCCTACGCCGCCGTCTATGTCTGCGGCGCGATGGCGGCGGCGATAATGATGATCCGCGGGCCGTTCCGGCTCGCGCACGAGCCCGCGCCGGTCGCGCAGCCAGCGCTGCGCTAGTCTTCCGCGGCTTCGGCCGGCGTCTGGCGCTGCTTGAGGGAGCCGGCCAACGCGCGCGCTTTGCTCACCAATGCCCACAGCGCCGGCGTCTGCTTCATGAAGCGCTTGAGCTTCTGCCGCGTCTGCACAAGCGTTGCGACCAGTGCGCCGCGCCAGGTGGCGGCGGCGATGTGGTCGTAGAGCGTCAGCTCGGTGTCGCACCAGTCGCGCTTGTAGCGCTCGTCGCCGATGGTGAAATCGAAAACCTGGCAGTCGTGCTCGATCGCGTATTGCATCAGGTCGTGCAGGTGCGCGGCGCCGGGGCCGAAGCGGGAGACGTCGCCGTCGTCATAGCTGGCGAGCAGATGATAGTAGCGGCCGTGCCAGACCAGGCCGAGATTGAGCGCGGCCGGGACCGCGCCGACATCAAGCCGGCTGACATGCGCGAGCACGCAAGTGGCGGGATCGCCGGCGAGCGCGCGGTAGAATTCCGGATAGCCGTCATTGGCGAACAGGTTGCCGACACCCATGCGGGCGAAAGCGCGCGCCTTCTGCGCCATCAGGATATCGAGCGCCGCCGGCCGTTCGCCGGCCTCGACGTTGATCAGGCGCACGGCGCCCATGTCGCCGAGACGCTTGCGCTTGGTGCGGTCGCGCCGGCGTGTCGACGACGAGCGCTTGGCGGCGTAGAAGCTTTCCCAATCGGCGGCGAGCCGCGTCAGATACGCGCCGCTCGGATTGGCGGTGACGCCAAGCGCCAGCATCGGATCGAGTTGGGGGCCGACCTTCTCCGACATTTTACTCAGGTTGATCCAATCGAAGCCGAGCCGCGGATGGTCTTGCAAGCGTCGCAGCATCTCCTGCCAGAGCGCTACGAAACGCGCGCAGTCGACACGCTCGGTGAACGCAGATGCCAGCAGCGGCCCGTTGTAGTCGCACAGGTCGGAGCCGAGCCATTGCAGCTCGCGCGCGAACCGGCCCGGTTTCACTGAGAGCGGAAACAGACACAGCACCGCGCCGGCGGCATCGCGACCGACCACGATCGCCGGCCGCACGCCGTGGCGTGCACCGATATGGCGCTGCCAAGTCGAGAGGTATTCGAAGGTTTGGAAGACCGTGCCGTCGGCGACCGCCTCGAAAGCGCGCCAATCCGCCTCGGCGGCGGCGAGGTCGTCATGGATCGTCAGCCGCAGGTCGCCGAGCGCGCCGCCCGCGCGGGGCGATGACGACGCAGCCGGCGTCTCGCCAGCGCCGAACCGCGCGTCCAGCCGTGCGTGGATGGCCTGTGCCATGAGATCTCCCGCATGGCGCCGCTGGCGCCGCCCTTGCGGCTCGATATCGGCCGAGAGCCGTGCAATTTCCGTTAATTCATTGGCAGAAACGGCCGCCTTTCGCCGGAAATCGAGCGCCGGCGGCTCGCCGTTGTTGCGCCACGATAGACGCATCCCTATAGTCCGCGCCGTTCCGGTCGGGGCGTGGCGCAGCCCGGTTAGCGCACCAGTCTGGGGGACTGGGGGTCGTGGGTTCAAATCCCGCCGCCCCGACCAGAAACGCCCTCAAGGGTAGGCCCCGTACACCAGCCAGATCGCCAACAGATGCGCCGGGTAGAAGGCGTAGAAGGTCCAGCGCGGCAAATGCGGGGTTAGCGTCGCCACCTGCGGGCTCGCCCACAGGATGAAGGGCGTCGCCAGAACGCCCAAGCCCGCAAACGGGTAATAGGGCGCGGTCACGTAATCGCCGACCGCGGCCAACGCACAGACGATCGCAATTCCGATCCACCGGTTGTGCCGCCAAGTTGCGTATGCGATCGCCATGCCGATCGGCGCCGTCGCGCCCGGATCGAGCCAGGGATGCACCGCGAGCAGCGCAAGAACGGCGATGGCCAGCGCCGGGTAATATTCGCGCCGGATCAGTTCAATAAGGCCGACGCCGGCGGCGAGCGCCACCAACACGTTCGCGCGCATCGGCCAATGCGCCGTCACCGCGAAGTAGATCGGTTGCGTCAAGACAGCGGTGATGCAGAGCCACCACAGCATGCGCCGCGCGCGCTCCGGGCCGCCAGCGGCGAGCCGCGCCACCATGATAAGGCTGAACAGCGGCACACAGGACCGCCCCAGCACATAGCCCCAATAGGACCACGGCAGCGGCCAGGCGAGCAGCACGTGGTTGGCGGCCATCAGAACGATGGCTGCGATCTTGGCGGCGTCCAGCCCGTCATCGCTGAAGCTCGGCTTCGGCCGGATCGACGCGCCGCCGGCGGCCCGCGGCCCGCGCGGCAGGCGATCGAGCATCGGCGTCAACGCGCCGCTTCGGTGGCGCGCAACGCGTCGATGACGCCGGCGCCGAAATCGCGCTTCGGCCCTTTGACCTCGCGCGCACTGGCGATCAGCCGGCGGCGTACTTCGTCCGGCGTCAGATTGGGATTGCGCGCCAGCATCAGCGCGACCACGCCGCTGACATGCGCGGCGGCGACCGACGTGCCCGAGGTGAGCTGATACTGGTCGTCCGGCGCCGGCGCGAGAATTTGCACGCCGGGCGCGGCCACCGCCACCTGCGGGCCGCGATTGGCTTGCGGCAACAGCTTGTCGTCGGCGTCCGTCGCGGTCACGCCGATCACCTCGCGGTAGGCGGCCGGATAGAGCGGCGGCGAACGCGGCCCGGCATTGCCGACCGCGGCGATCAGCACCATGCCGTGCGCGTGCGCCTTTTCCAGCATGTCGGCGAGCGCCGCGTCGGGCGGACCGGCAAAGCTCATATTGACGATGCGGGCGTGCTGGCTGGCCGCCCAGTCGAGCCCCTTGAGGATGTTAAAGGTGGTGCCCTGCGCGGTGTCGTCCTTGCCGGAGAAGGCGCGCACGGCGAGCAGCTTCACCTTGGGCGCCACGCCGACCAGCTTGCTGTGCGCGGCGATCGCGCCGGCCATGCCGGTGCCGTGCGCGTGCGCCTCGCCGGCGGCGCCGATCAGGTCGTCTTCAGCGGCGACGTCGCCGGCGAGATCGGGGTGCTTGGTGTCGATCTTTGAATCGATCACCGCCACCAGCACGTCGTCGCCGTTGGTGATGCTATGCGCTTCGGTCAGGTGCAGCTTGTTGACGACGTACTGCGCATCGACGGCATTGTTCGCCGCGCCCGCGGGTTGCTGCAAGCGGTAGAGATAATTCGCCTGCCCAAAAACATTGAACCGCGCGACCAGCCGCAGCGTGGCCGGCACCGAACGGTTGGCGTCGATATGGTAGCGCGCCAGCGTGCGGCTGGTGAGCGTGAAGGTTTGCGTCTCCAACAGTGTCAATCGTAGTTGCTGGGCGATACGGGCCAGCGTGGTCGCGTCGCCTTCCAACAGGATCTCGTTGATGACGAAGGCCGCGCCCGGCGACGGGAAGCTGACATTGCCGCCGCGCTGGACCTGCCGGGGCGGGAGCCGCCGCGGCGGCGGCTGGTTGGTCGTGGTCGGCAGCGTGACGGTCGGCGGCACCAGGGCATCGGCGATGATCCAGCCGAGCGGACCGGCAAGGCAACCGAGCGAGTTGCGATAGGCTTCGTTGAGGGTCAGTTCGCGGCCGAGAATGATGGTGCCGACGATCGGCGCGGCGGCCGCGCAGCCCACCGACCCCATGACGAACCAGCCGAGGGTCGGTATTTGCGGCCGCGCCGGAACCTCGGGAGTCGGTGGTGGTGGTGGCGGCGGCCCAATGATGGCGTGCGCCTGCGGCGCCGCGCTCAGCAGCGCGACCGCAGCCAGCACCGCAACCACGACGCGACGCATTCGTCGAATCCCCTGCCAGCCAGACACCCGGTCCGTTCATTGTACATAGGACTTGGTCGCGCGCTACCGGGGCGGGTTCAAAATCGACCCGCCACCTTGCGGTAACAGGTGGGTCAGAAACGCGTCTTTTCTGTTTGTTGTGCGGCGCGCGGCCCGCACTAGTTGGTGCGCGTCACGGTCCCTTCGAGCAGCTTGCGGCATTCGGCCAGCTCGTGCAGCACCGCATGCAGCTTGTGCAGCTGCTCGCGTCCCAGCCTTTGAACTGCCGTCGGCTCCGGCGCAGCCCGCACGGCGGGTTCCGGTGTGCCCGCTCCGGCGCCAAGGCGGTCGGCCGGCTCGATGCGCGGCATCGGCGCACTGGTCATCGGCGGCTCCTGCCGGGCGGCAGCGTCATCCTGCGCATCGGAAAGGTCGCGGCCGATCAACGAGGCGAGCCGGCTGCCAAGCCCGCTTTCCTCCTCCAGCATCTCGGCGGCGGAGACGGCTTCTTCCTCACCTTCCTCTTCGCGCGCGCCATGCGGCGGCTGCGGTGCGCCTTCCTGCCATACCGCCTGCACGAATTTGACGCCCTGCTCGCGGATGATCCGTTGCACGCCGCGGATGGTGTAGCCCTCGCCGTAGAGCAGATGACGAATGCCGCGCAGGAGGTCGACATCGTCCGGCCGATAGAAGCGGCGGCCGCCGCCGCGCTTCATCGGCTTGATCTCGCGGAAGCGCGTTTCCCAAAAGCGCAGCACGTGCTGCGGCAGATCGAGCTCGTCCGCCACTTCGCTGATGGTACGGAATGCGTCCGGCGCCTTGTCGTCCAAAGCGGCCCACTCCTATGTTGGATTGTACGCGTTACCGAAACGAACGCTTTACGATGCGTGGGTGTCGCCGGCGCCGTTGATGCGCTGCTTGAGGATGGCCGACGGCTTGAACACCATCACCCGCCGCGGCGAGATCGGCACTTCCTTGCCGGTCTTCGGATTGCGGCCGACGCGCTGGCCCTTCTTGCGCACGACGAAGGAGCCAAAGGACGATAGCTTCACCGTCTCGCCTCGTTCGAGGCAATCGGTGATTTCCTTCAGCACCAATTCCACCAGCGCAGCGGACTCCGTGCGCGAGAGGCCCACTTTCTGGTAGACCGCCTCACACAGGTCGGCCCGCGTTACTGTTTTACCGGTCATCGCCTGCCCTGCCCCCGGCGAAGATATCCCGCTGAATTATCAACGATATTAGCATCGTTCAGACGGGTCAACGGGCTGAATGGAAAATGTGAAAGAGTTCGCCGGACCACCCAGAGCGAGACGGTTCACCAGCGCAGGAGCGCCGAACCCCAGGTGAAGCCCCCGCCCATGGCTTCCAACAGCACCAAATGGCCGCGTTTGATGCGGCGGTCGGTCACCGCGTCAGTCAATGCCAGGGGAATCGAGGCCGCCGAGGTGTTGCCGTGCCGATCGACGGTGATTACCACCTTCTCCGGCGCGATGCCGAGCTTGTGGGCCGAGCCGTCGATGATGCGCTTGTTGGCTTGATGCGGAACGAACCAGTCGATGTCGTTCGCGTTCAGGCCGGTGGCCTTGAACGCGTCGTCGATCACGTCGGTGATCATGGCGACCGCATGCTTGAACACCTCGCGGCCTTCCATGCGCAGGTGGCCGACGGTCTGGGTGGAGGAAACGCCCCCGTCGACATAGAGCTTGGCGCGGTGGCGGCCGTCCGAGCGCAGATGGGTGGTGAGGATGCCGCGGTCGGCATTGGTGCCGGCCTGCGGCTGCGCCTCCAGAACCAGCGCGCCGGCGCCGTCGCCGAACAGCACGCAGGTGGTGCGATCGCTCCAATCGAGGATGCGCGAGAAGGTCTCCGCCCCGATCACCAAAGCCCGCTTGTGGGCGCCGGTCCGCAGGAGGCCGTCGGCCACGGCGAGCGCATAGACGAAGCCGGAACAGACCGCCTGCAGGTCGAAGGCTGCGCCGCCGGTGATGCCAAGGCCGGCTTGCACGGTAACGGCGGTGGCCGGAAAGGTCTGGTCCGGGGTCGAGGTCGCCAGCACGATCAGGTCGATCGAGGACGCCTCGACATGGGCGTTGGCGAGCGCGGCCTTGGCCGCGTGCAGCGCGAGGTCGGAGGTCAGCTCGCCGGGCGCCGCGATATGGCGCTCGCGGATGCCGGTGCGCTGCACGATCCATTCGTCGGTCGTATCGACCGAACGGGCCAATTCCTCGTTGACCAGAATGCGGCCGGGCAAGTAGCTGCCGCAGCCTAACACCACCGAACGCATCACCGTCACGAAGCTGCTCCGCTCGCCGCGCGCGTCGTCGCCTTGGTCTGCAGATCGCGCGCCACCGACTCGCCGATCTTGGCGAGCAATCCATAGCGCACCATGTCGTAGCCGATGTCGACCGCGGCGGCGAAACCTTCAGCATCGGCGCCGCCGTGGCTCTTGATGACGATGCCGTTGAGGCCAAGGAACACGCCGCCATTGGCTTTGCGCGGATCCATCTTCTCGCGCAGCGTGCGGAAGGCCTGCCGCGCCAGCAGGTAGCCCAGCCGAGCCGCCCAGGTCCGATTGAGCGCCGCCCGCAGATACTGGCCGATCTGCCGGGCGGTGCCTTCCGCCGTCTTGAGCGCGATATTGCCGGCGAAGCCTTCGGTGACCACCACATCGACGGTGCCCTTGCCGATGTCGTCACCCTCGACGAAACCGTGATAGTTGATGTGCGGGAAATCACCTTCGCGCAGGATCCGCCCCGCCTCGCGCACCGCTTCCAAACCCTTGATCTCCTCAACGCCGACATTGAGCAGGCCGACCGTCGGCCGCTCGATGTCGAACAGGACACGCGCCATGGCACTGCCCATGGCCGCCAGATTGACGAGATGCGCCTCGTCGGCGCCGATCGAGGCGCCGACGTCGAGCACGATCGATTCCCCGCGCATGGTCGGCCACAGCGCCGCGATCGCCGGCCGCTCGCTGCCCTCGAACATCTTCAGGCTGAAGCGGGCCATCGCCATCAGCGCGCCGGTATTGCCGGCGGAGACCGCAACATCGGCCTCGCCCTTCTTCACCGCGTCGAGGGCCAGCCACATCGAGGACTTCCAGCGCCCGTGACGCAGCGCCTGGCTCGGCTTGTCGTCCATGCGGATGGCAACATCAGTGTGCACCAGTCGGGAGCCCGCCTTCAGCCGCGGTAATCTGTCGAGCAACGGCTCGATCACCGCGCGGTCGCCGAAGAGGATGAATTCGCTGTCGGGGTGGCGGGTGAGCGAGAGATCGGCGCCCGGCAGCACGACAGAGGCGCCATGGTCGCCGCCCATGGCGTCGAGCGCGATACGTACCTTATCGGGCATGGATCGACCTAGGCGGCGTTAACACGAGCGCCGACGGTTCGGCCCCCACGAAGCATGGCACGCCGGCGACCATAGCGGCTGGCGCGCGGCAGGCAAGGCGGCTGAGGATGAGGCCTCGGGAGCGAAGCGCGCTCACGTCGGACCCGTGCCCATGCGCTTCTTGAGCGCCGCCAACGCGGCGAACGGGCGCTCGCCGCCCTCGTCGGCCTTCGGCGCGGCGAATGCGACGCCCGCTTTGCGCGGATAGGGGTCGATTCCGAGCATGAGGAACTCGGCCGCCAGCGCGCCGAGGTCGATCCTGCCGTCAACGAGGATCTCCGGCGGCTCGCCGGCGGAATCCGCGGTCTTGATCTCGACATCGCCGGCTTTGGCGGCAACGCCAGGCGCGAACAACAAATCGATCCGCTCATCGACCTCGTTATGGATGGGTTCGAGCGTGACCACGCAGGTCTGCCCGACGGTACCGCGGACCGCCCCGACCACGTGGACGGAAGCGCCCTGGCGCGTGAGATCGAACACGGCCGAGAGCCGCGGCAGGTCGCGCAGGCCGGCGAGTGCGGCAACGGCCTCGCGCACCTCGGCGGGTGCCTCGATGCCCATATGCAGGCCGGCGTCCGGGATATCCTCCACAGCCACCGGCACGCTCCATGGGGTGCCTGGCTTATCCATGTGAATTCAGGCTCTTATCCTGCGGTCTTAAAGCCCACTATCGGGTCGGGGAAATGAACTTCACCGGCCGCCAGGCGGTCGGAGGCCTGCCCGGCCAAATCCCGTAGCGCGTCGCGCATATAGGCGGCAAGCCGGCGAGGCGCTTCCGGATCCGGCGCGGCGCCGCCATAGATGTTGCGGCCAATGGCCTCGCCCAGCGCCGCATCGCCCTGGGCGAGTGCGGCCCGATAGGCATTGGCGCGGCCGTAGAAGGCCTCGCCCAGCGCCCGCATCCTTTTCGGCACGGCGAGGTCGCC
>Ga0335081_10015455_pt1 | contig 12346 bp, 13 predicted proteins | sample Lox_Sample_35_FD_206713 | JGI IMG/M metagenome (GOLD analysis project Ga0335081, IMG submission 206713) | Soil microbial communities from Loxahatchee National Wildlife Refuge, Florida, United States - Lox_Sample_3.5 | ecosystem: Environmental > Terrestrial > Soil > Wetlands | place: USA... | reverse complement strand
TCTTGGTGATGCCGCCCACGCCCAGGATCGCCACCTGCGGCTGGTTGATGATGGGCAGCCCGAAGTCTGCGCCGAAGATCCCAGGATTGGTGATGGTGAAGGTGCCGCCCTGCACCTCCTCGGGCTTCAGCTTCTTGGTGCGGGCGCGCTCGCCCAGGTCGCTGATGGCGCGCTGCAAGCCGACGAAGCTGCGCTCCTCGGCATTCTTCACCACCGGCACGATCAGTCCCCAATCGAGCGCGACCGCGATGCCAAGATTGATGGTCGGGTGGTAGTGAATGTTCTCGCCTTCCACCGACGAGTTGATGATGGGCCACTTGCGGATGGCGTGAATCACCGCGCGCGCGAAGAATGGCGTGAAGGTGAGCTTGTTGCCCGTGGCCTGCTCGAATTTGCCCTTCATGCTTTCGCGCAGACGCACGATGCGCGTGGCGTCGACTTCGAAGACGCCGTGCACGTGCGCGCTGGTGCGCTTCGACAGCACCATGTGCTCGGCAATTTTCTTGCGCATCACCGACATGGGCACGATGTCGCCGGGCGTAACGCCGCCCACCGGCTGTAGCGGCGTGGTGACCGCCGGAGCGGAAGGCTGTTGTGCAGCGGACGGAGCGTAGGTCGGAGCCGTCGGAGCTGCGGCGGGCGCGCCCGCTCCGTGCTTGGCGATGAATGCCTCGATGTCGTCCTTGGTGATGCGGCCGCCGAGGCCCGTGCCCGAGACCTTCGTCAGGTCAACGTTGTTCTCCTTCGCCATGCGCCGCACCAGTGGGCTGGAGCGCACCCGCTCCGGCTCGCCGCCCTCGCTGAATTCGGCGACCTTGCCCTGTTGCTGCCGCTCCAGGCCTTCCTTCTCCTCGCCGGAAAGATCGGCGGGGATCCCGCGCATCATCTGCGGCTCTTCGCCGCTGGGAGGCTGCGCCGCTTGCGTCGGCGTCGCGCCCGCGCCATCGCCGCCGGTTGGCTTCGCAGTCGGAGCGGCTTTCGATGGCTGTGCGGGTGCGGCAGGCGCCGCGGCGACTGTTTCGCCTTCGCCGGCAATGGTGCCGACTACGGTGTTCACCTGCACGGTGGCTCCCGCCTGCACTTTAATGTCCTGCAAGGTGCCGGAGGCGGGCGCGGGAATCTCGGCGTCAACCTTGTCAGTGGAGATCTCGAACAGCGGCTCGTCGCGCTGCACTTTTTCTCCCGGCTGCTTCAGCCACTTGGTGATGGTCCCTTCGAAGATCGATTCCCCCATCTGGGGCATGATCACATCTGTCGGCATAATTTCCTTCCGCGGAGTTCCTGACCGCAACTGGGCGCTGCGGGAAAACCTTTCATTATATCGCGGGAAAATGCGCGGGCAGGAGGCGCGAGAACGCAAGGGGATCCGCGTCATCCTCGAGGAAACATTGCCCCGTGACGCCAGTCACCGACACCTGAACTTCTTTCGCCTATTGTGCAGGGGATAGTGCAATGTCCGCAGGAGCCTGGCCCGGTGAGTCCTGCGGAAGCGGAGCTAGATATGGATACCCAAGATCCCAACCCCAAGCCTGCCGCATTCGTTCGCCGCTCGGAGAAAGAGAGCATCTGCACGTCGTGCTTTCGCACGGTGCAGACCGATCGCTACACCCCATTGGAGACGGCGGAAGAGATTCACGCCGACCTTTGCCTGATGAGGGCCGGCTCTGCCGTACGCTACGTTCTCTTGTGACCATTGCCGGCGTCGTCAGGGCAGAGTTTTCCCGTCGATGATCGCCTCCGGGTTGTGCCTCACCAGCGCCTCGGCGACTTCTGCGCCGGCCAGTTGCGCAATCGCAGCGCGCGCCTCGGACATCTTTGGCTTTCGCCGCACCGTATCGTGCGCGTCGCTGGCCACAACATGGATCGCCCCCTGCTTCAGCAGCCACTCCACCATCTTCTGCGAGCGGCTGCCCCACGCGCCCGTGACCGCATCGGCCGTTACCTGCACCAGGCAGCCCTGCTCCACAAGCCTCAACACCATCTCCGGCTTCTTCAGCAGCGGCTGATTGCGCTCCGGATGCGTGATGATGGGAACTATGCCGCGGCTGCGCAGCGCGAAGACGTCCTGCTGCACGCTGGGCGGAATGCCGTAGTCGCTGAACTCGATCAGCAGGTATTGCGTGTCGCCGATCGCGTAGCGGCGCGGGTCCTCGAGTGCGTCGCGCAGGTTGTCGGAGGAGAAATGGAAATCGCAGCCCAGGCTGAAGGTCAGCTTGCCGTCAGCGGCGTCGTGGAGCTGCCCCAGCATCTCCGTATAGCGTTCCCGATGGAAGGAGTAGAGATGATTGGCGTGCGGCGTGGCGACGACGTGGGTGATGCCGTCGGCGGCGGCCATGCGGCACATCTCCGCCGTCATCTCCCACGACGCCGGGCCATCATCGATGCCGGGCAGGATGTGGCAGTGAATGTCGACCATATTCAAGTTTCAAGTTTCCCAGTTTCAAGTTGAATTGCGTGGTTTCGCGTTCGAGTCGAAAGGGAGGAGAGTCCGCCGCTGCCGATCATCCTCTCGAAACTTGAAACTTGAAACTCGAAACTGGTTCTTCAGTACCGCTGCGCGATGAACTCCGTGATCGCGTCATACGCCTCGCTCAGCACATGCTCCGGCGGCAGGAAGACGATGCGTATGTGCCGCGTCCCCGGCTTCTGCCCGAAGCCCGAGCCATGCACCACCAGCACGTGCTTCTCCTTCAGCAAGCCGGTGACGAAGGTCAGGTCGTCCTCCGGGATTTGCAGCGAGGGATAGGCATAGAACGCGCCCTTGGGCGGCGACAGCTTCACGTGCGGAGTGCGCTTGGCCCATTGCACCGTGAGATCGGCGCGCCGCTTCAGCTTGCGCCGCACTTCTTCAAGGTGGTCTTGCGGACCCTCCAGCGCGGGCTTGACGGCATGTTGCGGCGGATGCGGCGCGCACAGCCGCGCGCGCAACAAACGGTGCACCGCCTCCAGGTAAGGATGCAGCACTGCGTGCGGGCCGGTGGCGACCGCCCATCCGATGCGCCAGCCCGGCGCCAGGTAGGCTTTCGACAATCCGTTGAAGGTGACCACGGGAACATCGGTCGCCAGCGTGGCAATCGAAACATGCTTCTCTTCCGGATCGAAGATCAGCTTGTCGTAGATCTCGTCGGCGAAGACGATGAGGTTGTGCCGCCGCGCCAGCTCCAGAATTCTCTCCAGCGTGCGCTTCGAGTACACCGCGCCGGTGGGATTGTTGGGCGTGATCAACAAAATCGCGCGCGTGCGCGGGTTGATCTTGCGCGCCATGTCGTCCACGTCCGGCTCCCAACCGTTGTCCTCATCCAGGTCGTAGGCATTCGGCGGGCAATCCAGCTTGGCCATGATCGCGCCGTACAGCGGATACTCCGGGCTGGGCGTCAGCACGTTGTCGCCGGGGTTGAGCAGCGCGGTCAGGCAAGTGTCGATGACCTCGCCCGTGCCGATTCCGACGAAGATGCTCTGGACGTCGCGAAAGCCGTTGCGCTCGGCCTGGTTGCGGATGGCCTCGAGGGCGGGCTTGATGCCTAGCGACTCGGCGTAACCGTTATGCCCATCGACCATCGCCTTCAGCGCCGCCTCGATCATGTGCGGCGGCGTGTGGAAGTCGAATTTGCACGGATCGCCGATGTTGAGGTAGAGGATCTCGTGGCCTTGGCGCGCGACCTCTTCGGCGGCGACGGCCAGATCGCGAATGGCGTACCGCACGTTGATCATGCGGCTCGCGGCCATGACTTCCGCTACGGCTTTGGTGACCATGATGGCGTGCCCTTTCAAATCTTATTCCGGCCGGTCGATCTGCGCCTTCTGGAGCTTGTCGGAATAATCCACGTACACCGATTTCCATTCGGTGTAAAAATCAATCGCGCCGATGCCGCCCTCGCGATGGCCGTTGCCCGTGGCCTTCACGCCGCCGAAGGGGAGATGCACCTCGGCGCCAATGGTCGGCGCGTTGATGTAGGTGATGCCGGCATACAGATCGCGCATCGCCGTGAATGCCTTGTTCACATCCTTGGTGTAGATCGACGACGACAGCCCGTACTCGATGTCGTTGGCGATCTCGATGGCGTTCGCCAGCCCGTCGCACGGGATGATCGACACCACCGGCCCGAATATTTCCTCCTGCGCGATGCGCATCTTGGGATCGACGTCGGCGAACACCGTGGGCGCGACGAACCAGCCGTGCTTGTACGGCTCGCCCTCCAGGCGATGGCCGCCGCACAGCATCTTCGCGCCTTCGTCCTTGCCGACCTTGATGTACTTCAGATCGGTCTCCATTTGCGCCGAGTTGACCGCCGGGCCCATGTCCACGCTCTCGTCGAGCCCGTTGCCGACCTTCAGCTTCTGCGCGCGCGCCGTCAGCTCATCGACAAACTTGCGATAGACGCCCTTCTGCACGATGATGCGGCTGGTCGCGGTGCAGCGCTGCCCGGTAGTGCCGAAGGCGCCCCATAGAGCGCCCTCCAGCGCCAGGTCAAGATTGGCGTCGTCGAGCACGATCATCGGGTTCTTGCCGCCCAATTCGAGCGAGCAGTGCTTGAATGTCTTCGCCGCTTCCGTTCCCACGATGCGGCCCACCGCGGTCGATCCGGTGAGCGAAACCGCGCGCACGTCGGGATGCTCGACCATCGGCGTGCCCACTTCGCTGCCGAAGCCGGTCACGATGTTGACTACGCCTGCGGGAATGCCGCCGTCGGTCAGCGCCTGCACGAAGTTCAGCGTCGAGAGCGGCGTGTCCTGCGCCGGCTTGATGACCGCGGTGTTGCCGGCGACCAGCGCGGGAAACAGCTTCCACGACGGGATCGCCATGGGGAAGTTCCACGGCGTGATCATGCAGCAGACGCCCAGCGGCTGGCGCACGGCCATGGCGAATTTGTTCGGCAGCTCCGACGGCACGGTGGGGCCGAAGAGGCGGCGGCCTTCGCCCGCAGTGTAGTAGCCGCAGTCGATGGCCTCCTGCACGTCGCCACGTGTCTCCTTGATCACCTTGCCCATCTCGCGCGTCATCTGCTGCGCATACTCTTCCTTGCGCGCGATCAGGATCTCCGCGGCTTTGTAGAGCATCTCGGCGCGGCGCGGCGCGGGCGCTAGACGCCACTTCTTGAATGCGTGCTTGGCCGCCTCGATGGCGTCGTTGACATCCTTCTTGTCGGACCGCTGGAAGATGCCGACCACGTCGCGCGTGTCGGCAGGGTTCAGGTTCTCGAAAGTGCGGCCGGTGTGGCTCTCGACCCACTCTCCGCCAATGAAGTTCTTATAAGTGCGTGCCTGCGCGCCCGTGTGGATCGTCGCCGCCTTCTGCTCCATCGTCGCCATAGGATTGCCTCCCGATATCCCACCCTTTCGCCAAAGGCAGGCGAAAAGGGTGGGGCACCCAAACCTTTAATGCTAGCGGGTGAGAGGACGGTTGTCACTTGAGCCAGCAATCAGCCCCTTTCGGTTTTTCGCTTTTGGCCCTTCCCTTCACTGCCACCCCGACCGGGCCCGCCTTGGCGGGCCAGCGGAGGGACCTGCGGTACCGCCGCCAAACCTCGAGAAGGCAAAGATTGTGGTATAACTGTTATACCGATGCGGTTCGCATTTGACGCCCGCAAGAGCCGAAGCTTGCGGCAGAACCGTAAGCGTGGAATCGGCTTTGAGGAGGCGCAGGAGATCTTCTCGCATCCTTACTATCTCGATCGACGCTCCGATGTTCCAACGCAGTTTCGGGCGATTGGCTGGGTCGGAGAACGCCTGTACACCCTGATCTTCGAACCCAGGAATGACCAAGGCGGCGAATACTACCACCTTGTAACTCTCTGGAAAGCGACCCGGGAGGAACAGCGGCTCTATGAAGAAAATTCGTGACCGCAAGAAAGCCGTTTCCGCCGAGACCATTGCCCGGCTCGCCGATCAAGGTCGGGATATCTCGCGCTTCTTCACCAACGCAGGTCGCATGATGCCGCCCATTCAGCGCGTGAATGTCGACTTCACCGCCCCCATGCTCAGCGAATTGGACGACGCCGCGAAGGAACTGAACATCAGCCGGCAAGCAGTTATCAAGACGTTGATCCGGCAGGCCCTCGATCAGCGCTATTTGGCGCGCAGCGCGGCCCCGAGATCGAAGCGGGCCTAGCGGATTCCCCGTGAGGATCCGGGCATTCGCTGGGAGCTTGTTGGCCCCCAGCGCGAGCCATTCCCGGAGGAGTGTTCGAACGGTCAGCTACGGATAGGAAACGACCGCCGGCCCGTGACGGCAATTATCAGAGCCGATGCGCTGGTGCGGCGCTCCGGCCCGGGGTATGAATCCCAATGGTCTCGCGAGTCAGGCTGGACTTGATGTAGTCCTCGCCAGCCTGCATCATGTGCGTCCAGACGTCTTGCGCCCGGCCTTTTTCGTTGAGGAATGCCGCCACTTCCGCAGCGTTCATGTTCGTCCCCAGCTCGCGGGCGAACTGCTGCATATGGGCGAGGGTGATTTCGGCGGTCACTTTCTCCCGCCAGCACTTCTTTTTTAGGTCGATCATTTCTGCTTCCCGACAGAAAGATTTTTCTTACATGCACAGTGATACCCCCGGCGCAGCGTGGGCACGAGGTCTTACATCACCGCCTGTTGTGACTGCGGTCACACCGGAAGTTTCATCGTGACAGGGCGGCTCAGCGAATGAAGTACGCGCCGGCGGCGCAGGCGATTCCGATGGCGGCCAGCACCAGGCCGAAGTACCAATAGGCGCGGCGGTCGGTCAGCAAGGTGATGGAGGTGACGACCAGCGCGACCTCGAGGAAGACCTCGCCCAGATCGAAGCGATCGGCGCGGCGGCTGGTGTGCTGCACCTCGGCCTCCAGGCCGCGCGCCTCTTTCTGAATATCGCTCTGCTGCTCGCGGTATTTCTCGATCTCCTGGTGAAAGCGCTTTTGGACTTCCTGGGCGCGCTCGGCCTTGGTGTTTTCCAGCGCGGTGAGAACGTCGTCCAGCGCCTCAAGGTTGTTGCGGCGCATGTTCTTCGCCTGGTAGTAGCTCCATTGGTCGGTGGCGCGGGTCTGCAACAGGATCTCTTCGGTATGCGCGCGGTGGCCCAGCAGCGAGACAGTGGCGGCCAGCACGGCCAGAATGGCCATGGTCAGGCTCACCGGCGCCAGCTCGCGGCGCTCTTTGGCGCGTTCGGCGGCTTCTTGCAGTTCTTCGGTTTCGCTCATGAGGACTTGATGTCGCTGCCTTCAGGGGGAAATGAGATAGTACGAAGTGGGACTGGCGCAGCGCAAGCTAGTCTAAGCTTGATATACCGCCCGGTGCCGCGATCTCGCCCAGTTCCCAGTACTTCTTCAGCAGCGTCTCCGGCACCGGGACCTGCCGTCCCGTGATCATGTGCTTCAACTGAAGCGCGTTCACCGCCGCCTTGCCCTCGAAGTGATTGTTGGCGATCACAAACGTCTTTTGCGCTTTCTCGGCGATGGCGTCAATGCGCGTCTTCCATCCCTTCAGCTCCGGATCGGTGTACAGGTAGTTGTAGCGGTCGTTGCGCGAATCGCTGTCGAACCACTGCTCGTAGTTGCGGCCATGCAGGCGGACGTAGCCCACGGCAGCGGTGACGTGCTCGCTGGGCGTGATCGCCTTGCCCAGCTTCGGCTGGTCGATGTTGCAGAAGGCGACGCCGCGCTCGGCGAAGTAGCGCAACGTGCCTTCGTTGCTCCAACTGTTGTGCCGCACCTCGACCACCAGCGGGAACTGCTTGAACTTTGCGATCACGGATTCCAGGTGATCGCGGTTGGCGTTGGTGTTCTTGAAGGAGATGGGGAACTGCGCCAGCAGCGCGCCCAGCATGTCTTCGGCGGCGATGGACTTCAGGCCCTCCTTCGCCAGGCGCTCGTCGTCCGGGCCCACGCGAATGGTTTCGGCCGAGGTGCTCTCCAGCACCGCGATGGGCGAGTGGGTGAAAGCGCGATTCAGCTTGGCGGTGAACACGAATTGCGGATTCACCGCGCGCGCCATGCGGCACCACAGCTTGCCCCACTCCGGCTTGATGTGGCCGTAGAACGAGGTGTTGATCTCCAGCACGTCGAGGTAGCGCGCCAAGTATTCCACCGGGTGCTGCGACTTCTTGATCTGCGCGGGATAGACGATGCCCTCCCAGTCCTTGTAGGACCAGCCGGCGGTGCCGATGTAGATTTGCGGCGCTTCTGCCATTCCGGCGTCAGCTTTCGATGTGTATCAGAGCGCCCTTCGGCAAGCTAAGGGCATCAGGGTTCACGCCAGATCGAAGAGCAGAAACTCCGCCGCGCCGTTGCCGCTGGTGCTGGCGATCCGCAGCGCGGTCTCGCCGCTGATAGCTGCGCCATCGCCTTGGTCGAGCTTCGTGCCGTTCACCTCGAGCCGGCCGCTGATCAATTGTACCCACGCATGGCGTCCGGGCTTGAGGTCCAACTCCAGCGACTTGGCGCTGTCCAGCAGCGAAGCATAAACGCTGGCGTCCTGATGGATGCTGGCCGAATCGTCGCGGCCGTCATGCGACGCGATCAGCCGCAGCCGATTGTGCTTCTCCTCGGGCGAGAAGGTGCGGTCCTCATAGCTGGGCTTCAGGCCTTCGGCCTCGGGCAGGATCCAAATCTGTAGCAGGTGCACCGGCTTCTGCGACTGGTTCACCTCGCTGTGCATGATGCCGGTGCCCGCCGACATGCGCTGTACGTCGTTGCGCTTGATGGTGGCGCCGCGTCCCATGCTGTCGCGATGGCTCAGCTCGCCCTCGACGATGTAGGTGAGGATTTCCATGTCGCGATGGGGATGCATGCCGAAGCCGCGTCCGGCGCTGACGCGGTCTTCGTTGATGACCCGCAGGTCGCGAAAGCCCATGTGCCGCGGATCGTAGTAGCCGGAAAACGAGAAGGTGTAATGGGTGTCGAGCCAGCCGTGATTGGCGTGGCCCCGCTGGTCTGATGGCCGGATGGTGATCATATCTTGCTCCAGCCCATTGGATGCCGGCGGGCGGGAAAAGTAGCAAGCGTGTTATAACACGTAAGTATGTGTTAGGAAGGTTACGGCGAAGTCCCTCAGCGGCTAAAGCCGCATTGGTTTTGCGGCGTAAACGGACGGCCTGAAGGCCGTCCCCTTCAAAACCGGGCCCCAAGTTTCCCTAACGGAGCCCGGCATTCTCCGCCGCCAGCTTGGCGGTCGCGCTCCAATCCATGTCCTCCATGCCGCGCGCGATCGCGGTCAGCATGTGGTCGCGCACCAGGCTGGCCATTGGCAGCGGAGCGTCCACGCCCTCGGCCGCGGCCAGCGCCAGCTTCACGTCCTTCAATCCTAGCCTCATGCGAAAGCCCGCGGGCTGATGCTTCTGATCGGCGATCAGAGCGCCGTACGTCTTGTACACCGGCGCGGCGAACAGCGTGTTGGTGAGGAACTCGACATACTGGTGCGCATCGATGCCGTATTTGCGCGCCAGCGCGATGGCCTCGCCCAGCGACTCGATGACCGCCGCGATCAGGAAATTGCCGCTCAGCTTCACCACGTTCGCCATCTCGGGCTTCTCGCCCATGACGAACACCCGCTGGCCCAGCGCTTCCAGCACCGGCATCGCGCGTTCGACCGCCGGCTTCTCGCCGGCAGCGACGATGAAGAGCTTGCCCGCCGCTGCGGCCTCGGGGCGCCCGAATACCGGCGCGGCGATGTACTGCTGTCCGCGCTTCTGGTGTGCTTCCGCGAGCTGCTGCGAGAGCGCCACGCTGATGGTACTCATGGAGATGTGGAGCGCGCCCGGTGGCAGCGTTTCGGCCAGACCTCCGGAATCGAGTACCGCCGAAGTGACCGCATGATCGTCGGCCAGCATCGTGATTGCGATTTCGACGCCTCTCGCCGCTTCGCCGGGAGAACTCGCCACTCTTGCACCCTGCGCTGCAAGCGGCGCCGCTTTCGACCGAGTGCGGTTCCAGACCGTGACTTCGTGCCCGGCGCGTACGAGATGCTGCGCCATCGGCGTCCCCATGTTTCCCAAACCAATGAATGCGATCCGCATTGAGGTCCTCGTGAACTTGGATTCGAAGTCTTTGATGTGCTGGGCGCGGGTGGGGTTCGGAACTCGCGCGCGTTTGAGAATCTGAGTTCGTTTTTCGTTCGGAACGCGAAGCACGAAACCTTGCACGTCCTGGCAGCGCAAAACGGCGATGCTGCGCGGGGTTTCAGTGACAATGTGTCGGCGCCCGATCTGGGACGAGTTGCCAAAAATTTGACATCCGCACTTGCGTAGAAGAGCGATAATAGTGTTATGCGCGGCTGGATTTTCAGTGCGACGCTGGGAGCGGTGCTGGTCGCTGTTCCGCTGTGGGCCCAGAGAGGCGGCGGCCACGGCGGTATGGGTGGCGGTCACGGCTTCTCCGGCGGTGGTCACGGGTCCTCTGGCGGCGGCGCGGCACACGCCGGCGCGGTATCCGGATACCATCCTTCCGTTGGCTACGCGCGAGCTCCGGTATATGGCGGCGGCCCTCATGGCTGGAACGGCGGCAACTGGCGTGGCAACGGCTGGAATGGCAACAACTGGCACGGCAACGGCTTGGGTTTTCGTTATCGACCCTGGGGCTGGGGTTATCCCGGGTGGGGCTGGGGCTCTGCCGGCTGGGGCTATCCCTGGTGGGGATGGTCCGGCGGCCTCGGGTGGGACTCGTACGACTCGTATGGTCCCTATGTCGCCGACAGCTACGCAGCCGGAAACTACGACGTGCAAGGCTATCCATCCTACGTGTACGTCGAGCCCAGCGGCTCGGCCAGCTACGCCAGCCGGGAGGAAGTCCAGCAAATCCAGGCGCAGGTGAATCAACTGCGCGCGCAACAGGCGCAGAAGGGCCAGCCCCACGGCGACACCGTGCTGGTCTATCGCGACGGCCACACCGAGAACGTCCTGAATTACGCGATCGCCGGCAATACCCTTTGGATCTTCGACGAAACCCGCGCCAGAAAAGTGCCGCTCTCCAGCCTTGATCTTCCCGCCACCCAGCGCGACAACGAAGACCGTGGCGGCGAGTTCGTGGTGCCCAACGCCCGCTGAGCCCCGCCGTGCTCTCCCACCGCTACGGACGTGCGGGCCAACGGGCGAATCATATTCCGCTTTGAAGGAACCGGAGCATTTGACGTTGACTTGGTCGACTACCACTAGAGGAGGAGCAAACATGCCTATGAAGAATCCTGTGCATCCTGGTGACATCGTCCAGGCTGCCTGCCTGGAGCCGCTGGGCTTATCGGTGACCGAGGGTGCAAGGGTGCTTGGCGTCACCCGCCAGGCGCTCAACAACGTTATCCACGGCAAGTCCGGCATCAGCCCGGAGATGGCTATCCGGCTGACCAAAGCGTTTGGCAGTACCGCAGAGACTTGGTTGGGGATGCAGTTGGCGTATGACCTCGCACAGGCCCAGAAAAACCAGAGCAAGATCAAGGTGCGGCGTCAGCGCATGCGCCAGGAACATCTCCAGGCGAGTTAGGGTCTCGCTCCCAGCGAGGGAGAACGCTCCCGTCTGAATTACACCCATCCACAAAGCAAAAGGCACGGAGAACCCAAATTCTCCGTGCCCCGGTTTCGGAGGCCTGCCCCGAGCAAAGCTCTTACGCCTTGCCCTGCGTCTTCAGCACCTCGATGGCTTTGTTGAGCTGATCGTCGGGCTGATTGGTTTTCTGCCGCTCTTCCTGCGTCTTGTCTTCGACGTTCTCGTCCTCGTCGGGGGCGATGAACTCGTCGTTGTTGTCGGCGACCAGGATATTGGGCGTGACCGCAGTGTCCTGTAGCGCCTTGCCCGAGGGAGAGTAGTACTTCGCCACCGACAGGATCAGCGCCGAGCCGTCCGGCATGTCGATCACTTTCTGGATGGAGCCCGAGCCGAAAGTCTTGTCGCCGAGCACGTCGCCGCGCGCGTTCTCCATGATGGCGGCGGCCACAATTTCCGCCGGCCCCGCCGTGCCGCGATTCACCAGCACGATGAGCGGGATGTTCGTCAGCACCGCCTTCTGCGGGTCGGCATTGAAGGTCTGCTTAGGATACTTCTGCCCCTGAAGGTAGGTGATGGTGCCGTGGTTCAGGAAAAGGTTTGCGGTGGCGACACCTTCGTCCTCCTGGCCGTCGCCCGAGTTGCGCAGGTCGAGGATGATCTTCTTGGCCCCGTCCTTCTGGAGCGCCTTCAGCTTGTTGGCGATTTCCTGCGCGCGGCCCTTGGGGAAATCGTCGATCTTGATGTAGCCGATGCCGTCCTGCATCAGCTTGTCGGTGATGGGCGGATCGGCGACGACGGCCAGCGTGACCGCCGACTTCACCGGCAGGGCGCGCCGCGGCCGCACCACCGAGACGTTGACCACCGCTCCCGGAGTGCCGGTCAGCCGGCCATCGATCTCCGCCAG
>Ga0335081_10015454_pt1 | contig 12347 bp, 10 predicted proteins | sample Lox_Sample_35_FD_206713 | JGI IMG/M metagenome (GOLD analysis project Ga0335081, IMG submission 206713) | Soil microbial communities from Loxahatchee National Wildlife Refuge, Florida, United States - Lox_Sample_3.5 | ecosystem: Environmental > Terrestrial > Soil > Wetlands | place: USA... | reverse complement strand
AGAAAGGTGAACGACTTGCTTCCAAAGGAGAGGAACGTGGCCATGGTCTTCCAGAACTACGCGCTCTACCCGCACATGAACGTCTTCGACAACATAGCGCTCCCCCTGAAGGTGAGGGGGATGACGAAGGTAGACGTGGGCCGAAAAGTCAGGGAGGTGGCAGAGACGCTCCACATTCAGGGCCTTCTGGAGAAGAAACCGAAGCAGATCAGTGGCGGGGAGCAACAGAGGGTCGCCCTGGCCAGGGCGCTCGTGAGGGACCCGACGGTGTTCCTGCTGGACGAGCCTCTCAGCAACCTCGACGCCAAGCTGCGGGTGGAAGCGAGGGCGTTCCTCAAGAGGCTCCAGAAGGAGGTCGGGATAACGACAATCTTCGTCACCCACGACCAAGCCGAAGCCACGACCATCGCAACGAGGATAGCAGTGCTGAACAAGGGGAGCATAACGCAGGTGGATGACCCCTACGTGCTCTACTCGAAGCCCAGCGACGTCTTCACCGCCGGGTTCGTCGGCTCGCCGAGTATGAATCTGGTCCGCGGGGTTGTGCGGAAGGTCGGGACTGAATGGGAGTTTCACGGCGAAGACCTGAATCTCGGGCTGGGCAAGACCGGGCTTGCCATCGAAACAGACGTGACCATGGGGGTCCGGCCGGAGCAGCTTACCGTTTCAAGGGAAGGGGCGGGCTCTACAGGGTTGGTTTCCAACGTTGAGCTTCTGGGATCGATCAGCTATGTCACGGTCAACCTGGGTAAGACTTCTCTGATAGCCCAGCTGCCGGGCAGGCCAGACATAGAGATTGGCGATCAGGCGAAGGTGGCGATTCGTCCGGAAAGCGTCCTGCTCTTCGACGCCAAGAGCGGCAGACGGATTGACGCGAGGGACTAGGCCGAGCGTCTGACTTCGAGCCTTTCGATAGCCTTCAGTGCCACTTGGGTTTCCTTCAGCCACCCTTCCTTCAGCGCTTCCGGAACTTTCTCGGGGACTATGGACTTCCTGGCAAAATTCTCTGAAGCGGACAGGATGCTCCCCGATTCAAGGCCGCGCGCCCTTGAGACCACGAATATGGCGGAGCTCTCCATGTCTAGACCCAGGGCGCCGAGGGCCGTCATCCTTTCGATGAACTCGGGGGTTTCGGCATAGAAGGCGTCGTCAGATGATACGATCCCCACGTGGTAGGTGAAACGGAGCTTTTCCTTCAGGGACTCGGCTGCCCCGACGAGCGAATTGAGGACTCTGTAGCTTGGGACAGCTGGGAACTCGTTCGGCTCGTACATCTTTGAAGTGCCCTCGTTCTTGGCCGCCCCGCTCGCTATTATCAGGTCCCCCAGGTCGATTGGTCTCTGGAGCGCACCCGTGCTCCCCGTCCGGATGAACACCCTTGCACCGATGTTGGCCAGCTCTTCCACGGCGACGGCGGCCGCCGGGCACCCCATCCCCGTGCTCATCACCGTGACCTTGATTCCCCTGTGTGTCCCTGTGTGAGCCACGTACTCCCTGTTATTCCCTACCTCCTTGACATCTTCAAGGAGTGCCGACATCATGGGCACCCGGGCCCTGTCTCCCGGCAGCAGGACGTACGGTCCGACATCGCCCCGCTTCATCTTCAGATGATACTGGAGCTTGCCTGCGGTCGCCAGCCGCTTGTCAATATCGCTCAATCTCGGCTCGTGCGGCCCTTTGTGTGCCTATAAAATCTCACACGAGTTGTCCGGGCCAATCTTGAAAGGCCAGGAGTCCTCATCCCGCTCCGACCTCGAAGATCGTCTTGATGGAGGACCTTGAAGAGGCGGCTCTGAATGCCTCCTCGCATCTCTCCAGGGGAAACCTGTCAGTTATCAGCTCCTTCACCCTGACCGATCCGTTTTCAAGGAGTCCTATGGCCTCGTCGAATGGCCCGCACCTCGACCCTTGTATTCTGAGCTCATCGACAACCACTTTGGTGACATCAAGACTAACGGGCACCCCGTGGGTGCTCTTGAGGTGGATCGTGCCCCGAGGCTTGACAATCCGAAGAGCGAGGTCCAGCCCAGCGGGCTTCCCGGTCGCCTCCACGACGTTGTCGAACTTCGCCCCGTCCGTTAGTCGGAGCGCCGACTCGACGTCCCCCACCTCGAAGGCATCCGCGCCCAAGCGCCGAGCCAGGTCCAGCTTGATCCCCCCATGGCCGATCGCGACGAGGGTTCTTGGGCGGACCTGTCTGAGGAGCTGGATGATAAGGAGCCCCATGCGCCCAGGCCCGACGACGGCGCAGGCAGAATCCCGATCGACCCTCGCCATTTTTGTGAGCTGAACACACGCTGCGAGAGGCTCGATGAACACGGCCTCGTCATCAGAAATGGAGTCGGGCACCCGATGCACGTTCTCCGTAGGAGTGGAAAGATATTCGGCGAAACCGCCGTCCCGGTGTATCCCCAGAGCCTCCCCCTTCACGCAGTGGGATCGCACCCCTGCCCTGCAGAATTCACAGTCTCCACATCCGACATTGATCTCCGTGACACACCTCCTCCCCAAGAGATCGCTCCTACCCTCGGGCACCTTCCGTGCGGTCCCGAATATCTCGTGTCCGAGAATCAGCGGGGTCTTCACCTTGTAGTCTCCGGACGCGATTGCGATATCGGTGCCGCAGATTCCTGCCCTTCTCACCGAAACGACGACTCCCAGGTCCTGCTTCGGCTCAGGGACATCCTTGCAAGCAACCCCCTCGTCGAACACCACTGCCTTCAACGAGGACCGGGTTCGTGACCTGCTATTTAGCCGCCAATGTCGGTCAGAGTCGGGGCACGGTCACCCTCGCTTATGCGCCGGGTTGAGGTTGGTCGTCTCCCGTCTGACACGTTTTCGGGGCATGGGATTAATACCGCACTCCAAGAAGCCCCATGATTGGGGCCCTCACTCAGCGAAATACGCAGGCTTCCGATCGCCGACCTACACAGCCACATAGACGGCTCTGTCTCGCCCCGTGAGTTGTTCCGGATAGCACAGAAACACCACAGAAGTATGCTGACACCGAAGGGAGACGCACTCGACAGCGTCACCGCATTCATGCGGTATGTCGTCAGCGATGGTTACGGTTCGATGCTTGACAACATAGTCGACCGTTTCTACCCCATCACAGGATTGATGCAGACGGAAGGCACCATTAGGGACGTCGCGATCGAATACCTGAGGGAGCAGAAGGACGACGGTGTGATCTATGCCGAAGGGAGGTTTGCACCCCAGTATCATACGAGGGAGGGTCTCTCGCTCGAGGATGTCATAGTTAGCATGGCCGACGGCCTCAAGGAAGGGGCCGAGAAATACGGGGTGAAGACCGCACTGATAGTCGGGATTGGGAGGGAGGCCACTGCAGCGCGGGGAGCGGAGGTGGCAAGGGCGGCGGTTGACAGCCGCGAGGTTACAGCTCTCGACCTTTGCGGCCCGGAGGCGGGAAATCCCCCGCGAAGGTTTCGGGAGGCCTTCAAGATTGTGGCTGGAGCCGGGATCAAGGCGACGGTCCACGCGGGCGAAGGGGCAGGGTCAATAAGACAAAACGTTGCCTACATGGAGGAGGCCATCAGAGAACTCGGTGCCGACCGACTGGGCCACGCCATACCCCTCTCGAAGTCCAAACCCCTGATGAAAGCCGTCGTGTCGAAGCACATTGCTGTAGAGATGAACCCCATTTCCAACCTTGTTCTCCGCAACGTACGAAATCTAAGAGACCTTGCCATAGACGCCCTCCTCGATCAGGGAGTCGTAGTCTCGGTGAACTCCGATGACCCGTCGCTCTGGCCCAGGGGACACCTTCCAGAGGTCTACCATCGGGTCTGTGATGCCTACGGGTTCGGGTTCAAGGAGCTTGACATCCTGGTAATGAACTCCTTTGAGGGCGCATTTGCTTCAGAGAGAGACAAAGCGTGGCTTGGCCAGCAGTACAAGGCTGCCAGAAGGCGGGCATGAGACGACAGCTGGGCGTCTCCCACTGGAGGGCCTACATTTGCACGAGCGGAACCTGAAGACCGTTTCTCGTCTCAGCGATTCATTCCTGGAAAAAAGTCTCCATATCTTTAAAGGGGGATGGGCTTTAGGGCGTAAAGTTTGTCCAAGAAGAGGAAGAGCAGAGGACGCTCTAAGGGAGGTAAGGGACGTAGCGACGTCATCTACTGCAGCAACTGCGGCGCCAGCGTTCCGAGAGACAAGGCGAAGAGGGTGACAACCCGCCTCAACCTGGTCGAGCCGACACTGGCGAGGGAGTTGAGGGCTGCGGGGGCGTACATTGCGTCGCCCACCGTTTCGAGGTTCTATTGTGTGTCCTGCGCCGTCCATTATGGCGTGGTCAAGGTTAGGGCGAAGTCCGAAAGACGTGGTTGGTAGAGCCTAGCTCTTACAAGCGGTAATCGTCTGCGGCGCTGGAACCTGCGACTGAGGAACCATGGTAACGTTGTTCAGCATCGCGCCTGCCAGATCGATTGGCTGAGAGGGCAAAGTGCCGTTCAGGGGATAGGCGGGTTGGCGGGCAATGGCGCAGACGGCGTTCATCCCCCAGACTACCTTGGCGAAAACGGTATAGTTGTCGTCTAGGTTCAGATTGATACTGCTATTGACGAGGTTCACGAAGAACTGGGAAGTCGATGGCGCTTTCGGTGAGGTGCTGGCCATCCCTACGTATCCGGCGTAGTTGTGGAGCCAGCCGCACCATTCGAACGGGACCTGCTGGGTCGACTTTCCCTCCCCCCAGGTCGAACGGGTGCTGTTGACCGCCCCCTTCGTGTTGGGGTCTCCGGTCTGGATCACGAACCCCGCCACGATTCTGTGCCAGACCAGGTCGTTGTAGAACCCTGTGTCTGTCAGGTTCTCGAAATTGGCTACCGTCTTCGGCGCGCAGGCCGGGTAGAGTTCGAGGTAGATGTACCCCTGGCTCGTACCGAGCTTCGCGTAGGCGGGAGGAGGGGTGTAGATGTAGGTGTCATAGACGACGTAACCAACGGCGCCGATAACGAGCACCCCGATGACGACTGCGGCTATCTTCCCCCAAGGGGTCTTGTTCTTCTTTCGCCGCCCGGGCTTGTCGACCATCTGTGTTTTCCGGGTTACCGGGGTTCGCTAGAAATAGGCTTCGTTTTGACCACGGACTGGCCATGACTCCCATCTCCGGGCCAAACGCGGCGACTTGCTGATTTCTCAAGATACTGAGGGGGAGGCCCAGGGTAGAGGGGAGGGCCAGAAGAGAGGGCTCGACGCCGCCATCATGGGAGAGTCGGACCCCTGTATGGTGTAGTTCTCTTCAAGACTCGCTGCGAGCGATTCTCCTTTGACACAGCTTATAACACAGCCAGTCGGTTTCGAGAGTGACATTGGATTGAAGTCTGGGCAGCGGTCGACTGCTGTAATCCTTGCACTCACTCTGGTAGCCAGCGTCGTCACCACGCAGGTGCAGCCCGTCTTCGCGGGCCAATCGACCCACCTGTCGCTAGACGCGCCCTCGTCCATACACCTCGGCGATGAGTTGGTAGTGACCACTATCCTGACGGATTCGACCGGTAGCCCTCTGGGCGGGCTGTGGGTGAGTTGGTATCTCGACGGCCATCTCTATGGGAACGGAACGACCTCTTCGGACGGTTCCCTCCTTTTTGGCATAGGGGGCTGGCAGCCTCCACTGGGTGACAACACCATGAGCGTGTCATTTAGCGGGAACTCTAGCTACCTGCCCTCGAACGCAACCGCAGTCATCGAGGTGTTACCATCGAGCGCTGTCACCTACTCCACGACGACCGCAACCACGACGCTCTCAGGGCCTGTGGTGGAACTCAGCCCTTCGGACGGCTCCACTGTATGCCCGAACTCTATCAGAGGAAATGAGAGCGGCGGGGTCTGGAATCAGAGCACCCTCACCTGCACGCTCGCCGGCGGGGGGAACGTCTATCCCGCATTCTGCGTGTCAGCATCTCCCGGAGGGTGCACGGTGTCGACCATGGGCAGGCTCGTGATCGACAGGAACGTGACAGTCCTGATAGACGAGAGGGGGGGCATGGCGATATACAGCGAAGTGGACAACTACGGAACCCTCATATCCGACATGGTCAACTACGGGATCGTACAGAACTACGGCACAATCGACCTAAACGGGACGAATCAACTACTCAATCTGCCGTACAATGGGCTCGGGCTTGTGAACAACACGCAAGGCGCGACCATAAACAACTGGTACTACATCACCAACGCGGGGGTATTCGACAACTTCGGTACGATCAACAACTATGGTCAGTTCATCACTCAGGAATGTTCGCCGTGCATTACAGGCACGCTGGTGAATGACGGGACGTACGTAGGAAGCGCGCCGGCGCCGGTGTACTCGACCACGGTCAACCTGACGGGGGGGAACGGCACCGCGGACCAGAATTCCACGGCGGGGGTCACCGTCAAGATAACGGGAGCAACGGGCGACAACGTGACGGTCAGCACACAGGTTCAGGGCTCCAACGCTCCTCCCGGCCTGGGGTCGGTGCTCTTGGGCTCTACCTCCTACTATGACATACTCATCAGCGGGACTACGACCGGTGTCGCTGAGGTGTGCATCACAAGCGAGGCCGTGAATTCCACGGCGGGGTTGATCGAGTATTGGGAGGGAGGGGCATGGACGGCAGCCGCGAACCAGACCGTTTCTGGAAGCCTCCCTCCCTTCACCTACTGCGGAGACATCCCCGTCTCGGCGCTTGTTGGGACCCCGCTGGCAATAGGGGCTCCTGGCATGTCAGTGAATACAGGTTCTACCACGGGCACGACTACCGAGCCTACCACGAGTCAGGCGACTACTGCCTCAACGGCTACCGATACGACTACCATCCAAGTCACTCATGCCAGCACTAGTTCCGGCGCTAGCAGCGCTACCCCGGGACCCCCTTCTACTTCTTGGACAGGGACGTTGGCCGCCGTTGTCGTAATCCTGCTCGCAGTCGGCGTTGCGACTATCGTGATGGTCCGGAAACGCTCTCAGACCCGGACCAACTAACCTTAACCCGACAGCCCCCCTTCCAGGCGCTCTATCGGGGCACTCGGAGTTCCATCCGTTTCACGAAGAGCCCCCTTGCACACAGGAGAGAGGGATCGACACCGCACTGCCATCGTCCCGGGGTGCTAATCGAGGGACCATGTTGTCGCTTTGGACTCGCCAGGTCAGGACACTGCATCGAGTCATACTTCCACGCCGGTGGGAGGACTCGTACTGGCCAGAGGAAGGTGGCGAAACGTGGCGACATCCCCCCTGGCGTACCGTAGAGAGGCGCTTCCTAGACGAACCTTTCCATCACGGTCCCGTCTTCTCCATCAGGATACGCACCTTTCTTCACCTCGCCGGTTTCCTTGAACAGAAGCTTGCGAAAAAGGGAAATGGATGCCCTGTTCGAGACGCGGATCTCGCAATACATCCGTCTCTTCTGCCAGCGGCTAAGGCGTCTGCGGGTCCCGGAATAACGGTGGATGGATTCTACCAGCAATGCTTCCCCAACTCCCATCCTCCTTTCCCCCGGCGCAACGGCCAATGATAGGATGTGGCCCCCGTCTTTTCGTGCCTCCAAGATCAGATAGCCGACAACCCGGCCATTTCTGTGCGCTACAATGAAGCCTTTTCCTGCCGTTAACTTGAATGACGCAAACAGGCTCCTCGGTATGGGGTCTGGGAAGGACGCCTCCTCGATTTCGATGACCTGATCCAGGTCGCTATCGTCGAAGGTAACGACTTCCAGATCGTTCGATGTCACGGGGCCTCTTCCCTTGGGACTGCGTAACCTCTCTTTCGACCCGCCGCGCGCCTGAACGCCGTGGCCCATCTGCTCAGCTTCTTCCTGAGGAGGGACTTGAACAGCGCTCCGTGGTTTTCTATCACGATGGTCTCTCTACCGCGTACTTCAGGATTCCATTGCCTCATGTAGTCATAGAAGGTAAAGAATTCCAAACGCGAGACGCTTCCTGACTCGAAGAGGGCCTGGAACATTTTCATGTCGAGAATCTTGCCTGGGGAGAGGTCGCTGAAGCTTTCGTCGAAGGACGCCTTGGGCTGGTACGCGACCCCCCCGAGCCTAATCTCCGAGGCGAACGCGACAGGCTTTCCATTCAGCTCAAGCAACCATACCAGTGGACAGAACCTGCTTCCCGGAGAGTAACGATAGTAGTCCAGGATTCCCTTGAGATCCTGGTCGTCAGGGCGGCCGAGGTCATCCCTGAACCTCTGCTTCCAACTGTTTCGTTCAACCTCCAAGACCCTCTCGACGACCGCTGGGCTATCGACCCTCTCGCACCTTACGTCCCACTTTCCGATCTCGTCCAGCCTCCTCTCCAGCCTCTCGCAGTTTTGGACGTGTTTCCTTCCCAATGAGTTAAGGTACTGCTGCCACGTTCCCACGACGTTCAGCACCGCGTGCCTCTGGCCGGGTTCACTCCGAATCGTCATTCCTCGGCTCCGACCCCACTGCCTCAGAAGGAGTGCGCTCGGCGAGCCCGAAGGAAGGGTCATCCTCGCCGATTGGCATCCCAGCCTGTCGAACAGAACTGGCATGACCCTCCCAACAAACTCCTTCAGGTACTCCTGCCGTGCGACAAAGTCAGGTGACAGCAGATCGGGCAGGAGGAACTCGACTCTTCGGGACCTGAAAAGCTTAGGTCTTCGAAGAACGTAGTCATCCGCAGTACGAAATGCCGCCAGGCCCAGGAGCCTGTCTCCTTCGCTCATGACGAAGGCAATAGGACGCCACTCTTTCGCGGCCCCGTAATCCGAGAAGTAGGTTCTCAACAACCCCAGAAGGAAGAAAGGGCTCGGAGCGAGCTGGTCCAAGAAGGTGTCCCAGTCACGGTGCATCGACTCGAGCCTGTTGAAGTCGGACACCATTGTCAGGGTGAGTTTGTGGCGAGTTACCTCGGCGGTCTCTGTCTGAGGTTCGAAGCTCTGCCTCATACGTTTCTGCTGGTCGCCACCCGTGGCCTATAGTCGTTCATGGGGAATTGCAGGCGTGAGTGCCTTCGAATTGATGTTTAGGCTACGGGCGGGGCAGACTTCATCCTGAATTGGGGAGAGCCAATACCTACAGCCTCGTGAGAGCCCAGTCGAAGGTCTTAGACAGACCTTCGGAGAACGGGGTAGTTGGTTCCCAACCAAGCGTCTCCTTCGCACGGGCCAACTCGGGCATTCTGTTGAGCGCCCCCGACGGCCTTGACGGGTCAAGGGTTGGCTTGATCTTCTTCCCTGATAAGGCGATGATCTTCTTCGCCAGCTCGAGCACGGTGACCTCTTCTGTGCTCCCGACGTTGACGGTTAGGCTCCCCTTCTCCTCGACGTGCCCGAGCAACTTGAACAGGGCATCTATGACGTCCTCTATGTACACGAAGCAACGCCGCTGGCGGCCGTCACCCCAGACGACGAAGCCCTCGTTCGGGTAATTTATCGCCTTCCTCATCAGAGAGGCGATTACTTGGCTCCTGTCAGGTTTCAGGTAGATGTTCTTCCCGTACGCATGGAATATCCGTGCGACTCCGACAGAAAGGTCGGACATGTATGAGAGCTCCTTCTCGGCGACGTACTTCGACCAGCCGTATCCCCCCTCAGGGTTCACCTTCTCCTCGGCGTCCTCCTCACTGAACCTGACGTGCTCTCCGAGCTGCCTGTCGAAGGGGTAGACCGAGACGCTGGAGGCGTATATGATCCTCCTGACGCCGTTCTCGGCGCATGCGCGGAAGACGTTGGCGTCTATCGTGACGTTGGAGAAGAGGGCGGCTAGCTCCCGCGCCTTCGACCCGTGCAGGTAATCGACGCTCCCCACCTCGGCCGCGAAGTGGAAGACCGTGTCCGCCCCCTTCAGGGATCGTTTCGCGAACCCATAGTCCTTCAGGTCTCCCACGATGACCTTTTGCCTCAGACCGAGGTCCCTAAGATTCTGAAGACTCCCCGCCGAGAGGTCGTCTATGACCGACACTTCCACCCCGTCGTCGGCGAGACGCCTCACTATGTGGCTCCCGAGGAAGCCCGCCCCACCAGTCACCGCTGTCTTTCCCATGTGTTCCTACGCCCTCTTCCTGCCCAGCTCCTTTAGCGTCCATTCCGCGGTCGTCCTGATTGCCTCCTTCGGGGAGGACTTCGGATTCCAGCCGAGCTTCTTGATGCGGTCCACTGACAGCTGGACCACGGGGTTGTCCCCCTTCCAGCCACGGGGGCCTCCCGTGTACCTTCTCTTCACGTCCTTTAGGCCCATTACCTCTATCACAATGTCAGCGACTTGGTCAACGGTTGTCCTTTCCCTCAGGCCGAGGTTGAATATGTTGACCGGGAGGGAGCCCCTCTCGTATCCGAGCATCACACCGTCCACGCAGTCCCTGACGGACAGGTAGTCCTTGACCTGCTTGCCGTCCCCGAGAATCTCCAGCTCCCTGGGGTTCTTCCTCAGCTTGTGCTCGAAGTCCCAGATGGCGCCCCTCCTGCACCTCTCTCCCAGCACCGTTCCGAACCTGAAGGCCCAGAACTTCATGGGCCTGAACTGCATGAACGCGGACGCGAACGCTTCACCGGCCAGCTTGGACGCTCCGTAGAAAGACGTCTGTATCCCAGAATAGTCCTCAGGCGTCGGGGAGACCTCTGCCTCGCCATAGAGGGCGGACGTGGAGGCGAAGACGAAGTCGGGGACACCGTTTGCTGCGGCGCTCCTGAGGGCGTTCATGGTGCCCATCAGGTTGTAGTCCATGTCGGCGGTCGGGTCGTCCATGCTTACCCTCATCAGCGCATGGGCGGCCAAGTGGAACACGGCGTCACAGCTCTTCGACACCTTCGCGAGAGTCTTCGGTTGGCGGATATCGCCTTCAACAACGGTGAGCCGTCTGTCCCCCTTGTGCTGATCTAGGTTCGAGCGTCGGCCCGTCAGTAGATTGTCCAGTACAACGACGTTCCAGTCATCAGCGAGAAGGCGGTCTACGAGGTGGCTCCCGATGAACCCGAGGCCTCCTGTGACAAGCGCCTTCTTCATCGTTTGAGGCGGCGCTTCAAACGGTGATTAAAAGTGTCGTCTGCTCGAGGAGCCTCGATGGGTTCAGTGACTACCTCTGTTTGCGAGCGCCCCGCTTCTGCCTGGCTGCGACCCCCGCCGGCGCTCCTCCTCCGTGGATTGCCAGGAACTCCTGCCATGCCTTGTCGAACTCCTCGCGCGTCTCTTCGGTCCTCTTGTTGAACGGCATCTGCCTTAGGATCTTGGTCGGGATGGTCACGATGTGCGCGCCCGCTGCGAAGGCAGAGGCGACGTCTTCGGGGGTCCTGATGCTTCCCACTATGATTCTCGCCTTCAGGCCCGACTCCTTCGCCGTCGCGACATAGTCCCTGATTATCTTCAACGGGTCCTCTCCCGCTTCCTTCGCTCTGTTATAGAAGAGTGAGACATAGGTCGCACCCGCCTTGGCGGCCATTATGAGCTGGTTGTAGGTCATCATGAGGGTCATGTTGGTCCTGATTCCCTCCTTCGAAAGCTGGTGGACCACTTTCAGCCCCATCCCATCGGCTGTCATTGCCACCTTCACCACCACCCTCTTGTGCCATGAAGCGTACTCCCGAGCCTCTGCGAGGAGTTCGTCCTCTGTCTTGGTCGTCGTCTCCACGCTGACCGGGCCGTTTACAACCCTACAGATGTCCATCACCCTCTTCTTGAAGTCGACACCTCCCTCCGAGAGGAATATCTTCTGGTTCGTGGTCACTCCGTCGGCCAGTCCCCACTTCGAAAGTTCAACGCACTCGTCAAGGGACGCCGTGTCCAAGAATATCTGTGGTATTGCCATATCACCTGTGGGGGCTTGACGGGGAGCCTGTCGCGGGAGGCGCATATAAGGAGAGACCCGTGCCGGAGGAGAAGGAGTTAAGGCGCTGGTTCCCTTCCCAGCGGCTGTTGCGATCATGAAGCGAAAAAGGGCGGTTTTCGTGGACAGAGACGGTGTGCTCAATGACCTCGTCTACGATGAGGAGGAGGGGCGTTCGTCCAGCCCCGTGTCGGCCACGGAGCTCAGGGTCTTCCCCTTCGTCGCAGATTCGGTGAAGAAGCTCAGGGAGATGGGGTTTCTGGTCATCGTGATCTCTAACCAGCCGGGGGTGGCGAAAAAGCAGTTCACGCGGGGCGAGCTGAAGAGAATGAGCGTAAAGGTCAGAAGGGAGCTGTCGTCGGGAGGCGCTTCACTCGACGGGGAGTACTACTGCCTTCATCACCCGGACGGCCTGGTGCCGGAGCTCACCGTATCGTGCGAGTGCAGGAAACCCAAACCTGGCCTGCTCCTGAGAGCCGCGAAGGAGAAGGGTATCGACCTCCGTGAATCCTACTTCGTCGGGGACGGCCTCATCGATGTCGAGGCAG
>Ga0335081_10015452_pt1 | contig 12347 bp, 8 predicted proteins | sample Lox_Sample_35_FD_206713 | JGI IMG/M metagenome (GOLD analysis project Ga0335081, IMG submission 206713) | Soil microbial communities from Loxahatchee National Wildlife Refuge, Florida, United States - Lox_Sample_3.5 | ecosystem: Environmental > Terrestrial > Soil > Wetlands | place: USA: Florida... | reverse complement strand
GGCGCGCCCGCCGCTTCCCTGGTCAGGCAGTAGATCCCGATGACCATGTCCTGGGTCGGCATGGTCACCGGCTTGCCGTCGGCCGGCTTGAGGATGTTGTTGGTGGACAGCATCAGGATCCTGGCCTCGGCCTGCGCCTCGGCCGACAGCGGCACGTGCACGGCCATCTGGTCGCCGTCGAAGTCCGCGTTGAACGCCGTGCAGACCAGCGGGTGGATCTGGATGGCCTTGCCCTCGACCAGCTGCGGCTCGAACGCCTGGATACCGAGGCGGTGCAGCGTCGGCGCACGGTTCAGCAGCACCGGGTGCTCGGTGATCACCTCTTCCAGGACATCCCAGACCACCGGCCGGGCGCGCTCCACCATCCGCTTGGCCGACTTGATGTTCTGCGCGTGGTTCAGGTCGACCAGGCGCTTCATCACGAACGGCTTGAACAGCTCGACGGCCATCTCCTTGGGCAGGCCGCACTGGTGCAGCTTCAGCTGCGGGCCCACCACGATGACGCTGCGGCCGGAGTAGTCGACGCGCTTGCCGAGCAGGTTCTGCCGGAACCGGCCCTGCTTGCCCTTGAGCATGTCCGACAGCGACTTGAGCGGCCGGTTACCAGGGCCGGTAACCGGCCGGCCGCGGCGGCCGTTGTCGAACAGCGAGTCCACGGCCTCCTGCAGCATCCGCTTCTCGTTGTTGACGATGATCTCGGGCGCGCCGAGGTCCAGCAGCCGCTTGAGCCGGTTGTTCCTGTTGATGACCCGCCGGTACAGGTCGTTCAGGTCCGAGGTGGCGAACCGGCCGCCGTCCAGCTGCACCATCGGCCGCAGGTCCGGCGGGATCACCGGGATGCAGTCCAGCACCATGCCGAGCGGGCTGTTGGTGGTGTTCAGGAACGCCGAGACGACCTTGAGCCGCTTGAGCGCGCGGGCCTTGCGCTGGCCCTTGCCGGTCCGGATGATCTCCCGCAGGTTCGCTGCCTCAGCCTCGAGGTCGAAGCTGCCGACCCGCTCCTGGATGGCCTGGGCGCCCATGCCGCCACGGAAGTAACGGCCGAACCTGTCCCGCATCTCGCGGTAGAGCAGCTCGTCGCCCTCGAGGTCCTGGACCTTCAGGGTGCGGAACCGGTTCCACACCTCCTCGATCCTGTCGATCTCCCGCTGCGCGCGGTCACGGATCTGCCGGCATTCCCGGTCGGAGCTCTCCCGCACCTTACGGCGCGCGTCGCCCTTGGCGCCCGCGGCCTCCAGCTCGGCGAGGTCCTTCTCGAGCTTGCCCTGACGGGCCTCGATGTCAGCGTCGCGGCGCTGCTCCAGCTGGCCCTTCTCGACGGTGATCTTCGCCTCAAGCGAGGGCAGGTCGCGGTCGCGCGACTCGTCGTCGACGTACGTGATCATGTAGGCGGCGAAGTAGATCACCTTTTCCAGGTCCTTCGGCGCCAGGTCAAGCAGATAGCCGAGGCGGCTGGGCACGCCCTTGAAGTACCAGATGTGGGTCACCGGGGCGGCCAGCTCGATGTGGCCCATCCGCTCCCGCCGCACCTTGGCCCTGGTGACCTCGACGCCGCAGCGCTCGCAGATGATTCCCTTGAACCGGACTCGCTTGTACTTGCCGCAGTAGCACTCCCAGTCCCGGGTCGGGCCGAAGATCTTCTCGCAGAAGAGCCCGTCCTTCTCGGGCTTGAGCGTCCGGTAGTTGATGGTCTCCGGCTTCTTCACCTCGCCGTGCGACCACGTCCTGATGTCATCGGCCGTGGCGAGGCCAATCCGCAGGTCGTCAAAAAAGTTGACGTCTAGCACGTGTTTCGTCCCCTGGGGTAGATAGGATCAGACCTCTTCGACGCTGCTCGGCTCACGCCGGGACAGGTCTATGCCGAGTTCTTCCGCTGCGCGGAAGACGTCCTCATCGGTGTCACGCATCTCGATGGCCGCGCCGTCGCTGGAGAGCACCTCCACGTTCAGGCAGAGCGACTGCATCTCCTTGATCAGCACCTTGAACGACTCAGGTATGCCGGGCTCGGGGATGTTCTCGCCCTTGACGATGGCCTCGTAGACCTTGACCCGGCCGAGGATGTCGTCGGACTTGATGGTCAGCAGCTCCTGCAGTGCATAAGCGGCGCCGTAAGCCTCCAGCGCCCAGACCTCCATCTCACCGAACCGCTGACCGCCGAATTGCGCTTTCCCGCCGAGCGGCTGCTGGGTGATCATCGAGTACGGGCCGGTCGAGCGGGCGTGAATCTTGTCATCGACCAGGTGCAGCAGCTTGAGTATGTAGATGTAGCCGACCGAGATCGGCTCCTTGAACGGCTCACCGGTCCGGCCGTCGAGCAGGCGGGCCTTGCCGCTGGCGCCGACGAGGCGGTTGCCGTCCCGGTTCGGCAGCGTGCTGCCGAGCAGGCCGGTGATCTCCTCCTCGCGGGCGCCATCGAACACCGGCGTGGCCACCGGGGTGCCCGACGCTGCCGCGTCTGCCCCGATCTGGGCGAGCCGCTTCTTCCAGTCCGCGTCCTCGCCGTCGACCTGCCAGCCCGAGCTGGCGACCCAGCCCAGGTGCGTTTCCAGCACCTGGCCCACGTTCATCCGGCCGGGCACGCCGAGCGGGTTCAGGACGATGTCGACGGGCGTGCCGTCCTCGAGGAACGGCATATCCTCGATCGGCAGGATCTTCGCGATAACGCCCTTGTTGCCGTGCCGGCCCGCCAGCTTGTCGCCGTCGGTGATCTTCCGCTTGGCCGCGACGTACACCCGCACCAGCTCGTTCACGCCCGGCGGCAGCTCGTCGCCATCCTCCCTGGTGAACACGCGCACGCCGATGACCTTGCCGGACTCGCCGTGCGGCACCTTCAGGGAGGTGTCGCGGACCTCGCGGGCCTTCTCACCGAAGATCGCCCGCAGCAGCCGCTCCTCGGGCGTCAGCTCGGTCTCGCCCTTGGGCGTGACCTTGCCGACCAGGATGTCGCCGGTGATGACCTCAGCGCCGATCCTGATGATGCCGCGGTCATCGAGATCCGCCAGGACCTCCTCGGAGACGTTCGGGATGTCCCGGGTGATCTCCTCCGGGCCGAGCTTGGTGTCCCTCGCGTCGACCTCGTGCTCCTCGATGTGAATCGAGGAGAGCACGTCGTCCTGGACCAGCCGCTGGGACAGGATGATCGCGTCCTCGTAGTTGTGGCCTTCCCACGGCATGAAGGCGACGAGCAGGTTCCTGCCGAGGGCCATCTCCCCGTGGTCGGTGCACGGGCCGTCGGCGATGACCTGGCCGACCTCGACCCGCTCGCCCTCGATCGCGACGGGCTTCTGGTTGTAGCAGGTGCCCTGGTTGGACCGGCGGAACTTGGCGACCAGGTAGGTGCTCCTGGTGCCGTCGTCGTTCGCGACGGTGACGAAGTCAGCGCTCACCTGCTCCACCACGCCGGGCTTCTCCGCCACGATCACGTCGCCGGCGTCGACCGCTGCCCGGTACTCCATGCCGGTGCCGACCAGCGGAGCCTCGCTGCGCAGCAGCGGGACTGACTGGCGCTGCATGTTGGAGCCCATCAGCGCGCGGTTGGCGTCGTCGTGCTCGAGGAACGGGATCATCGCCGTGGCGACCGACACCATCTGGCGGGGCGAGACGTCGATGTAGTCCACGTCATCGGGATTGATGTCGTCGGTCTCGCCGCCCTTCCGGCGGACCAGCACCCGGTCCTCCGCGAACGTGCCGTCGCTGTCGATGGGCGTGTTGGCCTGCGCGATGACGTGCCGGTCTTCCTCGTCGGCGGTCAGGTAGTCCACCTGGCTGGTCACCTTGCCGGCCGTCACCTTGCGGTACGGCGTCTCGACGAATCCGAACGCATTGACCCGCCCGTAGGAGGACAGCGAGCCGATCAGGCCGATGTTCGGGCCTTCTGGCGTCTCGATCGGGCACATCCGGCCGTAATGGGAGGGGTGCACGTCGCGGACCTCGAATCCGGCCCGTTCCCTGGACAGGCCGCCAGGGCCAAGCGCGGACAGCCGCCGCTTGTGCGTCAGGCCGGCCAGCGGGTTGGTCTGGTCCATGAACTGGGAGAGCTGGCTGGTGCCGAAGAACTCCTTGATGGACGCGACCACCGGGCGGATGTTGATCAGTGTCTGCGGCGTGATCGCCTCCACGTCCTGCGTCGTCATCCGCTCCCGGACCACGCGCTCCATCCGCGCCAGCCCGAGCCTGACCTGGTTCTGGATCAGCTCGCCGACCGTGCGCAGCCGCCTGTTGCCGAAGTGGTCGATGTCGTCGGTCTCGACGGGCACCACGCTCGCGCCGGACTTCATCTCGTCCTCGCCGACGTGCAGCCGGACGAGATACTCGATCGTGGCGACGATGTCGTCCTCGGTGAGGGTGCCCTGGCTGATGGGCAGGCTGAGGCCGAGCTTCTTGTTCACCTTGTACCGGCCGACCTTGGCCAGGTCATACCGCTTCGGGTTGAAGTACAGGTTCTCCAGCAGGGCCTGGGCCGACTCCCGTGTCGGCGGCTCACCGGGCCGCAGCTTGCGGTAGATGTCCAGCAGGGCATCGTCCTGGCCGGTGGTGTGGTCCTTCTCCAGGGTGGCCCGCATCGACTCAAAGGCGCCGAACCGCTCAAGGATCCTGGCCTCATCCCAGCCGAGCGCCTTCAGCAGCACGGTGACGCTCTGCTTGCGCTTGCGGTCGATCCGCACGCCGACGCTGTCCCGCTTGTCAATCTCGAACTCGAGCCAGGCACCGCGGGACGGGATGACCTTGCAGCTGTAGATGTCCTTGTCCGAGGTCTTGTCGACCTGACGGTCGAAGTAGACGCCCGGCGACCGCACCAGCTGCGAGACCACGACACGCTCGGTCCCGTTGATGATGAAGGTGCCCTTCGGGGACATGAGCGGGAAGTCGCCCATGAAGACGGTCTGGCTCTTGATCTCGCCGGTGCTGTTGTTGATGAACTCCGCCGTGACGAACATCGGGGCGGAGTACGTCATGTCCTTCTCTTTGCACTCCTCGGCGGTGTACTTCGGAGGCTCGAACCGGTGGTCCCGGAACGACAGGGACATGGTCCCGGTGAAGTCCTCGATCGGGCTGATCTCCTCGAAGATCTCCTCGAGGCCGGACTGCTCCGGGAGGTCCTTGTGCCCGGCGGTTTTATCTGCCTCTAGCCGGGTACGCCAGCGCTCGTTGCCCAGCAGCCAGTCGAACGACTCGGTCTGCAGGGCGAGGAGGCTCGGTACCTCAAGCGGTTCCTTGATGCGAGCGAATGAGACACGACGTGGACCAGAAGCAGTAGCTGAGGCGCTGCGCGAGGCTGCCAACAGGGGTCCTTCCAAGCTTGTGGCGGACGGTCACCGCGCGCATGCAAAACGCCCTCCGGACACGCCGCGAGGGTTCGAGGTTGCCGAGAACGAGTTGGATGCAGCGCAAATTTGCAGTGTAGTCGAACGACACACTGCTAGTCAAGTGTAGGCCACTATGCGATTCACGTTGCAACGCAGCATTGCTCCTGCGCAGGGAAACGTCAAGCCCGCACGGCCCAGAGTCGCCAACTGGATGCAGGTGACGAACGTCACAGGCCGAGCGAGGTTTCGCCCAGTCTAGCCGGGGGGATGTAGGAGGGCCACGTTTTCTTTCCGTCGCAGGTCCCGGGCCCGCCTCCGGCCCCGGCCGGTCAGGCTCCGCCCGCCCGGCCGGTGGCGGGGCGGGCGGAGCCTGACCGCTGACTGGCGCTGACCGGCGCTGAGTGCCTACTTGACCGTGACGGTCGCCCCGGCGCCCTCGAGGGCAGCCCTGGCCTTGTCCGCGTTCTCCTTGTTGACTCGTTCGAGTACGGGCTTGGGCGCGCCGTCGACCAGGTCCTTGGCTTCCTTGAGCCCGAGGCTCGTCAGGCTCCGGACTTCCTTGATGACCTGGATCTTCTTGTCGCCGGCGGCCTCCAGTACGACATCGAACTCGTCCTGCTCCTCGACTTCCTCGGCGCCGCCGGCCGCCGCGCCGGCCGGGGCTACGGCAACCGCGGCGGGCGCCGCGGCCTTGACGTCGAAAGTGTCCTCGAACTGCTTCACGAACTCAGAGAGCTCGATCAGCGTCATCTCCCTGAACGCGTCGAGCAGTTCGTCAGTGCTGAGCTTCGCCATTGTGCTGCTTCCTCCGTGTACCTGCGTTTACGTGTGCTTACGTTTCGCTGGCGGCCTGTCCGCCGCCCTCCGCCGACCGCTTCTCCTCGAGCGCGGCTGCCAGCCGGGCCATCTGAACCGGCAGCGCGGCGAAGGTCGCCGCCGCGCCGGACAGCGACGCCTTCATGGCGCCCGCCAGCTTGGCCAGCAGCACCTCGCGCGGTTCGAGGTCGGCGAGCCTGACGATCTCTTCAGGGGTCAGCGTCTTGCCGTCCAGAACGCCGCCCTTGATCACCAGGACCGGGTTCGCCCTGGCGAAGTCGCGCAGGCCCTTGGCCGCCTCGACGACATCGCCGGAGACGAACGCGATCGCCGAGGGGCCAGTCAGCATCTGGGTAAGGTCAGCGCCGACGCCCGCCTCATTCGCGGCGATCTTGGTCAGCGTGTTCTTCACCACCGAGAACGTCGCGTGCTCGCCGAGTGACCGGCGCAGCTCGCCGAGCTGGGCCACGGAAAGGCCGCGGTACTGGGTCAGCACCGCGCCTGCCGAGACCTGGAAACGCTCTGTCAGCTCGGCGACCGCCGTCACCTTCTCCGCCCTCGCCATGGGCCTCCCTTCTCGTTCCGGGACAGCCGCGCTGGGCGGGCATTCCCGGCTTCATCCGGAGTCGGCGAAGGCGCGGGGAAGACGAACGCCCCGGCGCTGGCGCACGGGGCGTGACCGGCGCCCGGCAGCACTGCTGCGGGTCCGCGGTCGAGCTCAGTCACCTGCGCGGGCCGCCCGCTCGTCGCGGGCCTTCGGCCGCCACGCTGAATGCGCGGCGGCAGCCGACGGTCTTTGGCAGGCATTCAGGTTACGCGGCCGTCGGCCCGGCCGCCAAATCCGATCGCCGCCGCGCAGGCCGGGCCGGAAGCCGCGCCCATCGAAGTCCGGGCCGGAGAATGTCGTGATCACGGCGTTCTCTGCCGGAGGTCCGCGACCGCGGCGCCGCAGGCCGGAGCCCGGCTAGCGTGCGGCCGCGTCGGCGAGCTCGTCCGTTATGCCGCGGGTCATGTTCGGGTCGACCTGGATGCCCGGCCCCATCGTGGTGGTGACCGTGACCTTCTTCAGGTAGCGTCCCTTGGCCGCCGACGGCTTGAGCCGGATGACCTCCTCGATCGCTGCCGCGTAGTTCTCCACCAGCGCCCGGTCGGTAAAAGACGCCTTGCCGATCACGAAGTGCAGATTGCCATGCCGGTCAACCCGGAACTCGATCTTGCCGGCCTTGATGTCGGACACCGCCTTGCCGACGTTGACCGTAACCGTGCCGGTCTTCGGATTCGGCATCAGGCCGCGCGGGCCCAGTACCCGGCCGAGCCGTCCGACCTTGCCCATCAGATCCGGCGTGGCGACCACGGCATCGAAATCGAGGAACCCGCCCTGGATCCGCTCGATCAGGTCATCGGCGCCCACATAGTCGGCGCCAGCGGCGCGGGCCTCGTCCGCGCGCTCACCGGTCGCGAACACCAGCACGCGCGCGGTCTTGCCGGTGCCGTGCGGCAGGTTGACGGTGCCCCGGACCATCTGGTCAGCCCTGCGCGGGTCAACGCCAAGCCGCAGCGCCACCTCGACGGTCGGGTCGAATCTGGTGGTAGAGGTCTTCCTTGCCAGCTCCACCGCCTCGGCGGGGCTGTGCAGATGAGCCGGCTCCACCAGCTCTTCGGCCTTGCGATATGCCTTGCTGCGCTTCATTTTCGCGTCTCCATCTTTCGCTGCGGAGTTCGTGGTCACCGGACCAGCGCTGGCCCTGCCACTGGCCGGGGCCATCCGGCCCGGCCGATCCCTGCCTGTCTGCTAACGCCGGGCAGGCGGCTCTTATGCCGCAGGTCTCATGCGGCGTGTGCCATCCGGCGCGCCCCATGCCGCGGGCGTTGTGGCGCCCGCGGCCATCAGCCCTCGACGGTGATGCCCATCGAGCGCGCGGTCCCGGCGATGATCTTCTCGGCGGCTTCCACGCTGTTGGCGTTCAGGTCGGGCATCTTGGCCTGGGCGATCTCGCGGATCTGGGCCCGGGTCATCGACCCGGCCTTCGCCTTGTGCGGCTCGGCGCTGCCTTTCTGCACCCCGGCCGCCTTCTTGATCAGCTCAGGCGCCGGCGGCGTCTTGGTGATGAAGGAGAACGACCTGTCCTCGTAGATGGTGATCTCCACCGGGATCACGTTGCCGCGCTGGGAGTCCGTGGCAGCGTTGTACTGCTTGACGAAATCCATGATGTTGACGCCGTGCGGGCCAAGCGCGGTGCCGACCGGCGGAGCCGGGGTGGCCTGTCCTGCGTTCAGCTGCACCTTGACGAGCGCAGCAACCTTCTTCTTCCTCGGAGGCATCGGTCTGCAGTCCTTACCTAACTGTGTTCACTCGGGTCATGTCCGGCGGCGGATCGGCCGGATCACCGGCGTCAGATCTTGCTTACCTGATCGAAGGAGAGCTCGACCGGCGTCTCGCGCCCGAAGATGGACACGAGCACCTTGAGCTTCTGAGTATCGGGATTGATCTCGCTCACGGTCGCCGGAAGGGTGGCGAACGGGCCGTCCATGACAGTAACGGACTGGCCGACCTCGAAGTCCACCGCGGCGGCCCGCATGGTCTCGGCCTTCTTGATCGCCTTCTCCTCGGGCACCGGCGCGAGCAGGGTCGCGACCTCATCCAGGCTGAGCGGCGACGGCCTGCTGGACAGGCCCACGAAGCCGGTGACGCCGGGGGTGTTCCGCACAGCCGCCCAGGATTCGTCGGTGAGGTCCATCCGGACGAGGATGTAGCCGGGCAGCACTTTCTCCTGGACCTGCTGCCGCTTGCCGCCCTTGATCTCGATCACCTCATGCGTGGGGACCTCGATCTGGTAGATGTAGTCCTCCATGTTGAGTGACTGGGTGCGGCTCTCCAGGTTCGCCCTGACCCGGTTCTCGTAGCCGGCGTAGGAATGCACGACATACCAGTCACCGGGAAGCAGCCGCAGCTGGGACTTGAACGTGGTGACGGGATCGGCCTTCTCCTCGCCGGCCGCGCCGTCGCCGGCTTCGCCGCCGGCGGCCGCGGCGCCGTCAGGCTCGCCAGCTGCGGCCCGGACGGGCAGCGCGTCAGCTGCCGCGCCAGCGGCGGCCGCGCCGGGGTCACCGGCGTCGGTGCCGCCGGCCGCAGCCGCGGCTTCAGTCGGCGCGCCAGCAGCGCCGGGCTCGCCGTCGATGGGACGCTCAGCCGACTGTTGGCCGACCTGCAGTTCGGACTCGGACACGGTAACTCTTTCTCTCCGCTCTTGCGCACGCGCTGCCGCCGGTGCCGACGGCGGGCCACTGCTGACCGCGCACAGACGTCTTGTGATCATGCTGCCACGCTCGGCGCATGGGTGCGTCATCAAGCCGGTGCAGATCCTCAGCCGAAGACGGCAAACACCAGCTTCGTGAAGCCGTAGTCCAGGCTGGTCACGATCGCCACCATGACCAGGATGAACACGAGCGCGACTGTCGTGTAGGTGACAAGCTCCTTGCGGGTCGGCCAGATGACCTTGCGCAGCTCGGCGACGACCTGCCGGAGGAACAGCGCAGGCGTCGTTCGCTCCCGCACCTGCGGCCGACCGGGCTTTGGCGACTTCTCTGCGGCCGAGCCACGTGTCTGAGTTGCCATGTCCTCACCTGAGCAGCGCTGATCACTTGCCGGCTGACGCCGCCACCTGCCCGCTGGGTTCACGGGCCGCACTCGCAGGGCAGGAGGGACTCGAACCCCCAACCGCCGGTTTTGGAGACCGGGACTCTAGCCAGTTGAGCTACTGCCCTATCAGTGCCGTCCTGTCAGGTCCGCACGGGCCAGGCCGGTGCGGGCATGCACCGGCCACCTGGGTGGACGGCCACCAGATGCTGAAGTGTACGTTGCCGGCGGCCCCGCCGTCGAACCCGCAGCCAAATCCACATTCAGCGGGCGGCAAGGGGGCCGGGATGCCACCCGCGTCCCCGGAAGGTGCCACGATAGACCTCATGAGTTCCCCGCAGCACAGAATCTCTGCCCGGGTGGCCGGCATCACCGAGTCGGCGACGCTGGCCGTCGACGCCAAGGCCAAGGCGCTCAAGGCGGCGGGCAGGCCGGTCATCGGCTTCGGCGCCGGCGAGCCGGACTTCCCGACGCCCGGCTACATCGTCGAGGCGGCAGCCCGCGCCTGCGCCGTGCCCAAGTTCCACCATTACACGCCCGCGGCGGGCCTGCCGGAGCTGCGCGAGGCCGTGGCGGCCAAGACCGCCAGGGACTCCGGGCTCCAGGTCACCCCTGGCCAGGTCCTGATCACCAACGGCGGCAAGCATGCCGTGTACGAGGCATTCGCCACGCTGCTTGACCCCGGCGACGAGGTGCTCCTGCCCACGCCCTACTGGACGACCTACCCGGAGTCCATCGCGCTGGCGGGCGGCAAGCCGGTCCCCGTGGCGACCGACGAGCAGTCGGGTTACCTGGCGTCCGTCGAGCAGCTGGAGGCGCACCGCACCGCGGCGACCAAGATGCTCGTGTTCGTCTCGCCGTCCAACCCGACAGGCGCGGTCTACCCGCCGGATCAGGTCGCGCAGATCGGCCGCTGGGCTGCGGCGAAGGGCATCTGGGTGGTCACCGACGAGATCTACGAGCACCTGGTCTACGGCGACGCCAGGTTCGTCTCGATGCCCGTGGCGGCGCCGGAGATAGCCGACCGCTGCGTCGTCCTGAACGGCGTCGCGAAGACCTACGCGATGACCGGCTGGCGGGTCGGCTGGATGATCGGCCCCGCGGACGTGGTCAAGGCTGCCGCCAGCCTGCAGTCGCACGCCACGTCCAACGTGTGCAACGTGGCTCAGGCCGCCGCGCTTGCCGCGGTGTCCGGCGACCTGTCCGCGGTCGCGGCGATGCGGGCGGCGTTCGACCGGCGCCGCCTGCTCATGACGCGCCTGCTGAACGAGGTGCCCGGAGTGCTCTGCCCGCTGCCCGCCGGCGCGTTCTACTGCTACCCGTCGGTCAGGGGACTCCTTGGCCGGCAGCTCGCGGGCGCCCGGCCGCAGACCTCGGTGGAACTCGCCGAGCTGCTGCTCGACGAGGCCGACGTCGCCGTGGTGCCCGGCGAGGCCTTCGGCACCCCCGGCTACTTCCGGCTGTCCTGCGCGCTCGGCGACGCCGATCTCGAGGAGGGGATCACCCGGCTCGGCAAGCTGCTCGAGCAGGCCCGCTGAGCCTGGCAGCCCGCCGGCTCCGCCGGGCTGCCAGACTGTGCAGATGACCCGGCCGCTGCAGCATCTCCCGAAGGCGCACCTGCACCTGCATCTCACCGGCTCCATGCGGCACAGCACGCTGGTCGACCTGGCCAGGCAGCACGGCGCGCACCTGCCCGAGGCCCTCGTCGCGGACTGGCCGCCGCGGCTGCAGGGCACCGACGAGCGCGGCTGGTTCCGGTTCCAGCGGCTCTATGACATCGCCCGCTCCGTCATCCGCACCGAGGCGGACGTGCACCGCCTGCTGCGCGAGGCGGCTGAGGATGACCGGGCTGAGGGGTCAGGCTGGCTGGAGCTGCAGGTGGACCCGTCCGGGTACGCGAGCCGGTTCGGCGGCCTGACGGCCGCGGTGGAGCTGGTGCTCGACGCGGCGGCCGCGGCCGCGGCCGCGACCGGGGTCGGAATCGGCATCATCGTCGCGGCCAATCGCACCAAGCACCCGCTCGAGGCACGGACGCTCGCCCGGCTCGCCGCCAGGTACGCCGGGCGCGGCGTGATCGGCTTCGGCCTGTCCAATGACGAGCGCCGGGGGGCCGCGGCCGATTTCGCGCCGGCCTTCCGGATCGCCGCGCGGGCCGGACTGCTGGCCGTCCCGCACGGCGGCGAGCTGGCAGGCCCCGCCAGCGTCCGGGCCTGCCTGGACGAGCTGCACGCCAATCGCATCGGCCACGGCGTCGCCGCCGCGGCGGACAAGCATCTGACGCAACGAATAGCCGCCGCCGGCGTCACTCTCGAAATCTGCCCGACGTCCAACGTTGCCCTCGGGGTCGCCGCCGGGCCGGCCGACGTCCCGCTGCCTGCGCTGCTCGACGCCGGCGTCGGCGTCGCGCTTGGCGCCGACGACCCGCTGCTGTTCGGCCGGCGGCTCACCGCTCAGTACGAGCTGGCCAGGCGGGCGCACGGCATGTCCGATGCCGAGCTCGCGGAGCTCGCGCGGATGTCGGTCCGCGGCTCAGTAGCTCCCGCGGATGTCAGCACGCGGCTGCTTGCCCGGATCGACGAGTGGATCCG
>Ga0335081_10015451_pt1 | contig 12347 bp, 13 predicted proteins | sample Lox_Sample_35_FD_206713 | JGI IMG/M metagenome (GOLD analysis project Ga0335081, IMG submission 206713) | Soil microbial communities from Loxahatchee National Wildlife Refuge, Florida, United States - Lox_Sample_3.5 | ecosystem: Environmental > Terrestrial > Soil > Wetlands | place: USA... | reverse complement strand
CGCGGGTCTCGTGGTCGTGCCGTGCGCACGATCGCCGGCCCGCCCGCGCGGCGGGCCACCTCCCACGCCACGTGAAGTCGCGCTGGATTCGCCGCCGGGCGCGCCTTGCGCGCTCGCGCTGGGCCGGTCGCCCGGCCCGGGCCGCTGTCTGCGCCCGCGCTTGCGACTACGCGCAGCCAACGGCCACCTCGCCTGCTGGGCCCAACGCACGGCGCAACTCCCGCGCCACGCGCTCGGGCGAGGAGGCCTCGGTCAATGCCCGCACCACCGCGATCCGCGTGGCGCCGGCACGGCGAACCTCCGCGACGTTGTCGGTTGCGATGCCGCCGATCGCGAAGAAGGGCCGCCGCGAGCGACGTGCCGCGTAGCGGACGAGCTCGAGTCCGACCGCCGGGCGCCCGGGCTTGGTGGGAGTCTCGCGGACGGGCCCGACGCCGATGTAATCGACGGCGGCGTCCTGCGCGGCGTCGATCTGCCCGGGAGTGTGGGTCGAGAGGCCGAGGATCCGACGCGCCCCGATGCACTCGCGCGCATCGGTCACGGTGGCATCGTCCTGGCCAACGTGCACGCCGTCGGCGCCCGCCGCGCTGACGAGATCGGGCCGGTCATTGAGGATGAACAGCGCGCGGTGCGACTCGCACGCGGCCGCGAACCGGCGTGCCGTCGCCACGAGCTGATCGTCGGGCAGGCCCTTGCTGCGCAGCTGCACGACATCGACGCCGCCCCGCAGCGCAGCGGTCAGAAACGCGCCCGGCTGTGCGTCGCAAACGAGGTACAGCCGGGCGCAGGCGAGGCGCTCGCGACGATCGATCACACGCCAAGTCTGCCAGGAGCGCCGCGCTAGGATTGCTTGCAACGGGAGCCCGTGCAGCGGGCTGAGAGGGCGGACAGCGAGCCGCCGACCGTCTGAACCTGAACCGGGTAATGCCGGCGCAGGGAGTGAATGCTTGTCGAATCCAACCGAAGCAGCATCTGACGTTGTCGTGATCGGTGGCGGCGTGATCGGCCTGGCAATCGCCTGGCGTGCGTGCGAGCGGGGCCTGCGGGCAGTCGTGCTCGAGCGCGATCAGCCCGGACGGGGCACGTCCTGGCTCGGCGCCGGGATGCTCGCGCCCGTTGCCGAGGCAAGCGCCCGGGAGGAGCGGCTGCTGGCGCTGGGGCTCGCGAGCGCGCGGCTGTATCCGGCGTTCCTGTCCGAGTTGCGTGCGGCGTCGGGTCGCGACGACCTCGGCTATCTCGCCTGTGGCACGCTGCTCGCGGCCCGGGATGCCGACGAGGCCGAGTCGCTGGTGCGCGAGCTCGAGCTGCGCCGCCGGCTCGGCCTGCGCGTCGGTCGCTTGCGCGCCAGCCAGGCGCGTCGCCTGGAGCCGGCGCTTGCGCCGTCGCTGCGACTGGCGCTCGACGTCCCCGACGACCATGCGATCGATCCCCGCAAGCTCACCGCAGCGCTCGTCGACGCGATCGCCACTTGCGGCGGCGAGGTGCTTGCCGGCGCGGAGGTGACGCGACTGACCACCGCAGGCGGGCGCGTGACCGGGGTGGCGCTGACCGGCGGGGGGCGGGTGTGCGCCGACCGCGTCGTGATCGCCGCCGGCGTGTGGTCCCCTCGGATCGGCGGACTGCCCCGGACGATGCCCGTGCGTGCCGTGAAGGGCCAGATCCTGCGCCTGCATGATCCGGCGGGCCCGGGTCTCTTGACGCGCGTCACGCGACTGGCGAGCACGTACATCGTGCCGCGGGGGGACGGGCGCTACGTGATCGGCGCAACGATGGAGGAGCGCGGCTTCGACACCACCGTCACCGCGGGGGCGGCCTTCGATCTGCTGCGCGACGCGATCGAGCTCGTCCCCGGCGTCTCGGAGCTCGTGCTCGACGAGCTCGCGGCGGGCCTGCGCCCGGCAACTCCGGATAATGCGCCGGTGATCGGAGCCGGCGATCCACCCGGCCTGTACTGGGCCACGGGACACCACCGCAACGGCATCCTGCTGGCGCCCGTGACCGCCGCCTTGGTCCTCGACGCGCTGTCCGGCGAGAGCCCTTCCGAGCTGGCGAGCGACTTCACTCCCGGCAGGTTCGCAGCCGGCGATCTCGCAGGCACGGGCGATCCTGATCCGGTGGGCGCGCGACGACCCCTGCCGGTCGGGGATTCGGGGACCAGATCACCGGCGGAGAGTCCGACGTGATCGTCACGGTCAACGGCGAGCGGCGCGATCTACCGCGCAGCGCGACGATCGCGAGCGTGGTCGAGCTGCTCGGCGTGATGCCGGGCGGGCGCGGAGTCGCCGTCGCGCTCAACGGCGAGGTGGTCGCGCGCGGCGATTGGCGCCGGACAGCGCTGCGCGAAGGTGCGAGGATCGAGGTTGTCCGCGCAATTCAGGGAGGATGAACAGGTTGAGCCCGCAACTACGCATCGCCGGCCGCGAGCTGCGCTCGCGCCTGATACTCGGCACCGGCGGATTTGCCAACCACGAGGTACTCGCGAAGGCGCTGGCGGCGTCCGGATCACGACTGTGCACGGTCGCACTGCGGCGCCTCGATCCCGGCGCCGGTGGCTCGATCCTCGATGTGCTCGATGCTGCCGGTGTCGACGTGCTGCCAAACACGGCCGGCTGCTTCACCGCGCGCGATGCGGTGCTGACGGCGCAGCTGGCGCGCGAGGCGTTCGCAACCGATTGGATCAAGCTCGAGGTGATCGGCGACGATCGCACGCTGCTGCCGGACGCGGTCGAGCTGGTCGCCGCCGCCGAGGAGCTGGTCGACGAAGGCTTCGTCGTGCTCCCGTACACGACCGACGATCCGGTGCTGGCTCGCCGGCTCGAGGACATCGGCTGTGCGGCGGTGATGCCGCTCGGCTCCCCGATCGGAAGCGGGATGGGGATCTGCAACCCGTACAACATCTCGATCATCGTCGAACGCGCGGGGGTGCCGGTGATTCTCGACGCGGGGGTCGGCACCGCATCCGACGGGGCAATGGCGATGGAGCTCGGCTGCGATGCGGTTCTATGCGCGAGCGCGATCTCGCGCGCGCACGACCCCGCCGCGATGGCGCGGGCGATCCGGCTTGGCATCGAATCGGGTCTGCTCGCCCGGGGAGCCGGGCGAATACCCCGCCGCCGCTACGCGCTTGCGTCCACGACGGACGAGGGCGTGCCGGTGTTCGAGTGAACGTCGACGAGCTGATCGACAACTGGGAGGCCGCGTGGTCGGGCAAGGACGCGACCGCGTTCGACCGATCGTGTCTGCCGGGCGTTCACTACGAAGATCCGGTGACGACCGAGCCGCTCGAGGGGATCGACGAGGTGCGCCGCCACGCAGAGCGGCTGTGGGCGGCGTTTCCAGACGCTCGCCTCGAGGCGACCGGCGACCGGCTCGCGAATGGCCGCTTCCTCGCCGCACCGTCGAAGCTGCTCGCCACGCACAGGGGCCCGCTCGAGGGGCTGCCGGCGTCCAACAAGTTCGTGATCGTCCATTGCGTGTTCTACTGCGAGCTCGCTGGCGAGAAGCTCTACCGCGTACGAGCCTTCTTCGACCTCTACGACGCGGCGGTGCAACTCGGCATCCTCCCGGCGCGCGGCACGCTCGGCGAGCGGGCATTGCTGATCTTGCGCGGCTTCGGGCTGCGGGCGGGCCGCGGCTGACGCGTCACGGCTCCACCAGGCTGACCGCGACCGGTGCATGATCTGACAGCCGCCCGCGCTCGAGCACCGCCAGACTGCCGACGACCGGCTCGAGGCCCGCCGCGAACACGTGATCGACGTCGTTGCCGCCGGCCCACGTGAAGCCGGGCAGTCCCAACGAGCGAACGTTGAAGTCGCCGCCCAGCACGACGGGCGCCCCTGCCGCCCACCTCAGCGCGGTCGCGGCCGCCAGGCGACCATCGCGCAATGCAGCTGCCGTGTTGCGCACGGTGGCGTGCAGGTTCCCGATCCACGGGCCGTTGCCGCCGACTCGCACCGCATGGAGCCGCCGCCGCTCGGGCCACACGCACAGACGCCGCGTCCTGTGCTCGACCACGACACCGCGACGGCACAGGACCGCGTTCGCGCCCCCACCGTTTGACTTGATCAGGTCCGGCCACCGCTGTGCCACACCCCGCCGCACCCCCGGCAGTGCGTTGCGAGAGGTGAGCGTGAGCCGGGCGTCGGCCTGCAGGTGCGCCGCGAGCGGCGCCGGCCACCAGGGCGGCACCTCCTGCAACAGCGCCACGTCCCACTCCCATCCGCCGAGCGCGTTCGCGAACTCGCTTAGGAGCTCACGACCAGCAGACGGCACGGAGCACCCGTGCATCAGGTTCCAAGTGAGCAGCCGCAGGACGATCTTGCCAACGTACACTGTCGGCTTGCCGCGCCACTTCCTCACCGGCTCAGAGCTCACTCGCGCCGAGCTGTGCGGCTTGCTCGACCGTGCGCTCGAGCTCAAGTCGGCCCCATTGAGCTCCGACGCGCTGCAACGCCGCACCGTCGCGCTGATCTTTCAGCGGCCCTCGACCCGCACGCGAACATCGTTTGAGGCGGGGATCGTCGAGCTCGGCGGCCATCCGATGGTGCTCAAGTCCGAGGACCTGCAGTTGAGCCGGGGCGAGTCGGTGCGCGACACGGCGTATGTGCTCTCGAGGCATGTCGTCGCGATCGGCATCCGCACCGGGCCCGACGAGCTCGTCCAGGAACTGGCCGAGCACGCGAGCGTGCCCGTGATCAACATGCTGACGGCAGGGCACCATCCCTGCCAGGCGCTCGCCGACCTGATGACGCTCAAGGAGGCGTTCGGCCGGCTCGAGGCGCTGACGGTCGCATACGTCGGCGACGGTAATAACGTCGCCCGCTCGCTGGCGATCCTGGGGGCGACCGCCGGAGTGCGGATCAGGATCGCCTCGCCGAACGGCTACTCCCTGGTGCAAGCCGAGTCAGAGGCGCTCGCAGGCGTCCTGATGACGCAGGATCCGATCGAGGCGGTCGACGGGGCGGACGCGGTTTACACCGATGTGTGGGTGAGCATGAATGACAACCCCGAGACCGCGGCCCACCGGATCAGGGCGCTGGCGCCGTACCGCGTCGACGACGAGCTCCTGAACCGTGCCGCGCCGCATGCGTTCGTTCTCCACTGCCTGCCCGCACATCCGGGCGAGGAGATCACGCCTGAGGTGCTCTACGGCGGTCGTCAGCAAATCTGGGAGCAGGCCGAGAACCGCCGCCACGCGCACAAGGCACTGCTCGAATTCGTGACGTCGCGCCAGCCTGGAGAGAGTCCGCAAGCTGATACAGAGTCATGATCACGTGGATTCGGGCATCCATGCCCGAATCCCGAGAAACCGTCTTTCCGCCCTGCCTCCGGCGGCGGGCCCCGGATGGTGATGGACGCGTCGAAACTTGACTCGTTCGTGCAGCTTGCGATCACCAAGCGCAGCTAGGCAAGGCACCTCCCCTCCTCAGGCTAGACCGAGATCCGCCAGCAGCACGGCGAACTCGAGCGGCTGGGAGGAGAACTGAGCCAGCAGCTCGTCGGGTGTCAGGCGCTGACCCTGCCGCCACAGCGCTCGCAGCTCCGCGCCGGCCTGCGGTGACTGAAACCAGGCAGGGCCGTGGCGCTCCCGTAGGTGCGCCCGCAGGTAGGTCTCGAGCGCCCAGGCGCGCAGATAGCAAGAGCAGTAGAACCCTGGGTCGACGTCGGCGAGGAAGGTCTCGCCCGACCACTCGACCTGCAGCGCCGCCGACAGCAGCGCCGCATAGCGATCCGCCAGCTGCTTGAGCCCACCGGCGCCGGTGTCGGTGCCGGCGTCGTGCAGCTCGAGCTCGTAGGCGAGCTTGGCGGCGTAGCGGCGTAGGTAGATCAGCCGGACCGCCCGGGCGTGGCTCGACAGCTCTGCGGCGGCGGTGTCGTCGACTCCGAGCCTGCGCGCGAGCCATTCGGGGTCCTCGACGATGTGCTCGACCAGGAACGCGAACGCCTCCGTGACCGCGTTGTCGCCGAGGTAGCGGAATTCGAACGGCAGCGCCGGATCGACGTGGGCGGCATGCTCGGCGTGGCCGCCCTCGTGAAACAGCGCGACGAAGTCTTCGCGTCCGCCGACCGGAGCGATGACCAGGTGAACCTCGCCCGGGACCCGCACCGGCGCACAGAACGCGCGCGGGGACTTGCGCGGACGCGGCTCGACGTCGAGCAGCACACCGTGGTGCTCTCGCAGCGCGATGCCGAGGCCGCCGAGGGTCTCCCGGAAGCTCGCCACCAGGCGCTGCGCGGGATAGTGGCCGTCCTGCTCGCTGGCACGAAACAGGCGGGGGAAGTCGCTGCGGCGCAGCTCGGCCAGGCCGATCCCGAGCGTCACGGCAAGCGCCGGCTCGGTGACCTCCCGGTAGGTCCCGTCGGTGGCGGCGCTGAATGCCGAGGTCTGGGATTGCAGCCCCGTGAGGTCGTAGCCCTTGCACGTCGAGCACAGCGCACGGTAACTGGAGTATCCGAGCTCGGCCGCGGCGCGGTGCTGGGCCTGGAGGCGCTCCACGTACAGCTGCCCGAGCTGCGCGTCCATGAGCGCCAACCGAGCATCCTCGATCATCTTCCGCCTCGAGCGGTCCGGCTCGTTGGCCTGTACGACGGCGGACTCCCTGAATCCGAGCTCGCGCCCGCCGATCGTCATCGTGAGGCTCGCCTCGCGGCCTGCCAGCTGTGCGTCGAGCGTTTTCGTCGCCTGCCCGATCAGGCCGTCGACGGCGAAGTCGAGCAGCATCCTGAGACGGCGCTGCTCGTCGCTGCCCGCCGGCGCGGCGTCCAGCAGGGAATGCAGCGAATCGACCGCGCGGTGTGTGAACAGCTCGCCGTGGCGGTCGTACACGGCCTCGATGGCGAAGTCCTCCTTCAGCCCGGCATAATGTCGGTACTCCTCGGCCGAGCGCGCCGAAAGGAACTCCTCCGCAGAGCGCCGGTACGCATCGAGGTCCATTTGCCGCCATGCTAGCTCCGCTCAGTGGTCCATCTTCCCTTGATACCGGATGAACGCGGGCTCGCGCGCGTTCACAGCCCCGGCTCGTGGCGATCAGCTCGAGCTGGCGATCGAGTCGCTCGCGTACGGCGGTAAGGGCGTCGCGCGTCTGAACGGTTACGTCGTGTTCGTCGCCGGCGCGGTGCCGGGCGACCGCGTGCGTGCGGTCGTCGCCGAGCGCAAGCGCGCCTATGCGCAAGCGCGCGTGGTCGAGATCCTCGACCCGGGACCCGACCGGGTCGCGCCACGGGCCCACCATCCCGGCGCGCCGTGGCAGGTGCTCGCATACGAGCGTCAGCTGCAAGTCAAGCAGCAACAGGTGCAGGACGCGCTCGAGCGCATCGGACGCCTGCGCGACTACACGCTCGAGCCGATCCTGCCGGCGGCCCAGCAGTGGCGCTATCGCAACAAGCTCGAGTACTCGTTCGGCGAGGACGCATCCGGCCGCCTCGTGTGCGGCTTTCACGTACCCGGAGGATGGCAGGAGATCGTCGAGACGACAGATTGCCTACTGGGCTCCGTCGCCGCCAACAAGGCCCGCGAGCGGATCGTAACGTGGTGCCGTGCGGCTGGCCTGACGGCGTATGACCGGCGCTCCGGAGAGGGCCTGTTGCGAAACCTGGTGGTCCGGGAGGGCAGGCGCACCGGCCAGCTCCAGGTCCGCCTCGTGTCGTGCGAGCGACAGCAGTTCGAACGATCCGGACTGAGCGCGGCCGCGGGCGACGTCGCCGGTCTGCTGTGGACGCGCACCAAGGCGCTCGCCGAGACGACCGTCGGCGGGCAGACGGAGCTGCTGTCGGGGTCTGACCGCCTGGAGGAGGAGATCGGCGGTCTGCGACTGCGGATCTCACCGGAGGCCTTCCTTCAGACCAACACCGAGATGGCCGAGCAGCTCTACGAGCTGGCGCTCTCATACGCGCGCTTGACCGGATTCGAGCGCGTCTACGACCTGTATTGCGGCATCGGCACGATCGCCCTACTGATCGCTCCCCGCGCCGGTGAGGTGTGGGGGCTCGAGATTCTCGAGCAGGCGATCGCCGACGCGATCGACAACGCCCGGCGCAACGAGGTCGACAACGCCCGCTTCTTCGCCGGTGATGCCCGTGTGGCGTTGCGCGAGCTCGTCGGGATCGCGGGCCGCCCCGACGTGGTGGTCCTCGATCCGCCCCGCGCGGGGCTGTCGCAGAAGGTCGTCAGGCGGATAGTCGAGGCGTCGCCGAAGCGGATCGTGTACGTCTCCTGCAATCCGACCACGCTCGCGCCCAACGCCGCGCAGCTGGCCGACGCCGGCTACGCCCTGACTCGCGTCCGGCCGGTGGACATGTTCCCCCAGACACCGCACATCGAGTGCGTCGCGCAACTCGAGCGTCGCGGTCACTGAGGCCCGCGCAACAATTCGGGCCGACGCGGCTCCGTGCAGGTTCTGTCCCGCGGCGGAGCTAGGGTTCACCAGAGGCGATGCGCGCCGTCACGATTCACGACCAGCAGCTGACCGTCGAGGAGCACCCCGACCCGGTTCCCGGTACCGGCGAGGTGCTCGTCGAGGTCAGGGCCGCCGGCATCAACGGCGCCGACATGATGCAGCGGCGGGGCCTCTATCCCGCGCCGCCCGGCGTGCCGCAGGACATACCGGGGCTCGAGCTGGCCGGTCGGGTCCGAATGACCGGGCCGGGCGCGAGCCGCTTCGGCGAGGGCGATCGCGTGATGGGGATCGTCGCGGGGGGGGCCCAGGCCGAGCTCGCCGTCGTGCACGAGCGGATTCTGGTGCCGGTGCCCGACAACCTCGACTTGGTAGCTGCGGGCGCGGTGCCCGAGGTTTTCACGACCGCGCACGACGCCCTCTTCACCCAGGCCCAGCTCCAGCTCGGCGAGCGGCTGCTCGTCCACGGCGGCGCCGGCGGGGTGGGCACCGCCGCAATCCAGCTCGCCCGCGCGGCAGGCGCTCGCGTGACGGCAACGGTCCGCAACACCGAGTTGCGCGACCGTGTCGCGGCGCTCGGCGCAGACGTGATCGCCCCGGAGGATTTCGCCGAGCACGGTGTGTTCGATGTGATCCTGGAGCTCGTCGGCGCGCCGAACCTCTCTGAGAACGTGCGGGCGCTGGCGGCCGGCGGCCGGATCACGGTGATCGGGATCGCGGCCGGCGCCAAGGGCGAGCTCAACCTCAGGGAGCTGATGGCAAAGCGCGGTCGCGTGTACAGCTCGACGCTGCGTGCGCGCGCGCTCGAGGAGAAGGCGTTCACAGCCCGAGCGCTCGAGCGCTCGGTGCTGCCGCTGCTGGTGAGCGGCGCCGTCGTCGTGCCGATCGCCGAGACGTACCCGTTCGAGCAGGCGGAGCTGGCCTACGAGCGCTTCGCGGGCGGAGGGAAGCTCGGCAAGATCGTGCTCGAGATGTGCTGATCGCGTCTACCGGCGCGCGTGCGTGTCTGCGGGGGTGCCGATCGCGCTCATTTCTCGCCGAAGTCCAGCTCGTCGTCCCCGAGCACGACGAGCTCGTCGGCGTGGATCGAGCAAAGCGCCGGTCCACCTGACTCGATTGCGGCCTGGATCTCCTGACGGGTGAGCTTTGCGCCGCACTCTGCGCAGCGGTCGCCGATGTGTTCGATCGTGTCCTCTTCGAGTTCCATGCGGGCGAGTCTAACGTGCTGGGCGCTGCCGGCCGGCGGCCAGGCGATGCACGTCCGCACCGTGCTGCCCGCTCGACGCCGGGGGGTCCGGTCGCTGAACCGGTCCGCATCAGCGCCTCGAGCGAGCGTCGTCGGCGGGGTGGGGCCGGCCGATCGTGCGTCAGTACGGCGGCAGCTCGGCCCACCACCGGCCGAGAACCCGGAATGCCGCCCAGAACTCCCGCTTGGCGGTCTCCTCGTCGAGCGCTTCGTCGATGTTGGGAACGTACAGCGCCTCGATCGAGGGCGTCAGCTGCTGGATCTGACCCGGCGCCGGCAGCAGCTCGCGTCCCAACGGCACCCCGAGCTCGTTGATGGCCGCGAGCGCGTCGGGTCCCATCACGACGACGATCTTCGGCGCGACGATCGCGAGCTCCTCCGCCAACCGTGCGACGCAGGCGGGATCAGCCAGCGATAGGTCCGAGACGGGGCACTTGACGCAAAGCGTCCCGTAGACCGCCAGCGGATCGATCGACAGCCGCCGCAGTGACTTCATCAGCGCGTTGCCCGAGCGCCCGTAAAACGCGACGCCTTCCTCGACCTCGGATGGGCACGGGCAGTACTTGATCAGGAAGATGTCGGCCTGCGGATGTCCGGACCCGAGGACCGGCAGCAGCTGACCGCGCGGACAGTGCGAGCAACCCTGCAGCTCGCGCGCGAAGGTGTTGAGCTCGCGGATCGCCCGCTCGAGATACTTCTCGCGGATCTCGTCGTCGGTGGCCGGCATGCGACCCGGATTGGACGGCCGACCGGGTTGTCCTTGCGAGTGCATCAGGACTTGCGCGTCGCGTGCATCAGGACTTGCGCGCTGTGCGCCCGGTCGCCCTGCGCACCCGGCGATCGCGCGAGGCTCTCCTGGCCGGACCGGGAAGAGCCCTCGTTTGCAGGAACTTGAGCGCCTGCACATAGAGCAAGCTGGCGGGATTGCGGACGATGTCAGCGTCACGCAGCGACTCGAGGAACTCCTCGGGCCCGTCGAAGTCGCGCATCCGGATGCGGACCGAGCCGAGCCCCTGGGTGACGTGTGCGTCGGAGCCGGCGCCGGCTGGAATCCGGTACTTGGCGGCGAACCGGACTGCCTCGTCGTTGAACTCGCTGATCGCCACGCGGGGGTTGAACACCTCGATCGCGTCGACGTCGTCGAGCACGTCGAGTAGGTGCTCGTAATCGGGCACCGAGTGCAGGCGGTCGAACGGGTGCGGAACGTAGACCAGGCCGCCCTGGCGCTTGATGTCGGAGATCGTTTCCTGCAGCGTCAGTCCGCGCGGGATCAGCTCTTCGATGAAGAGGCCGATGACCTCGCCCTGATGGGCGGTTTTGACCTCCTCGGCGACGATCACCTTGATTCCGTCGGCCTTCATGCGCGCCTCGTGGGCGCCGGACACCTGGTTGTGGTCGGTGATTGCGATCGCTCCGAGCCCCCGCGCCCGCGCCTCTGCGAGCAATACCTCCACGGGCGTCGCGCAGTCGTAGGAGTGGTCGGTATGCATGTGCAGGTCGACGTCGATCAGCGGCCGTGTGGACAGGCGCGCGCGGACGTGGTCATCGACGCTGACTCGGTGGCGCCGTGCGACGAGACCCGCGTAGACCTGCTCGAGCTCGTCGGCTACGCGCGACCACGTCAAGGTCGCCCGCAGCGACTCGGCGCGCGCCCGGCAGCGCGCCCGTTGCGGTGGCGACGCGATCAGCGTCTCGAGGTGGATCGCCAGCGTCTCCACCTCGCCCGGCTCGAACACGAGTCCGTAATCGCCGTCTGACAGCAGTTCCTCGTAGGCCGGTAGTCGCGAGCAGACGGGAACCACCCCGGCCGCAAGAGCGCGCAGCAGGATCCCGGGCGCCGGGCGGATGCCCTCCGAGGCCAGCACGATCACGTCGGCGTCCTCCAGCACCTGGGCCTCGGTGGTCTCGGTGGCGTCGATGAACGTGATCCGCTCTCGCAGCTCCCTGCGCAGCGCTGCTGGCCCGGCCGGCGGACGCGCGGAGAACACTGTCGCGCGCCACTGCAAGGCCCGCGGGAGGATGCGCAGGGCGCGCAGGAAAGTCCGCAACGCTGCTCGCTCCTCATCGGCGATCATCGCGAGCTCGACGATTTCACCGCCGTGCCGGTGGCCTCGCACGACGGCGCCGGGGCGAATCACGGTGTATTCGCCGGGGAAGAAGCGCCGGAGCAGCTCGCGGGTCGCGCCGTAGCTGGCGGTGCGGGCGTCCAGCCGGCTGAACAGCAGGCGCGACAGAGGGCGCGCGAGCTGGGTCGAGAGGATCCGCTCGGTCGGCGCGTGGAAGCTGCCGACGTTCAGCGCTCGCGAGTGCCGCAGCGCGACGCTCGAGGCGCTCGGCGCGAACGGCTCATGGACATGGACGAGGTCGAGCGGGAGCGCGGTCAGCCCGTCCTCGATTGTGCGCGCGACGTCGACCGGCAACGACGCCGCTCGCCGCCGCGTGGGTGAGAATGGGAGCACCTCACCGACAGCCAGCACGCGTGGCGCGCCGTGGGCGTGCTCGAGGATCGACTCGCGCTCGGAGCGGATCGCACGGCGGCTGTCTCTCACCAGCGACTGCGACTGCGAGGGGGCGATGATCAGCACTCGATGTCCCCGGTGCGAGAGCTCGCGCGAGACGCTCGCGACATACTCGTTGACTTCGCCGGACACCTCCCAGGCGAATGGCGTCACCTGGGCGATCGAAAGGCCGGCCACCGGGGCATTCTA
>Ga0335081_10015450_pt1 | contig 12348 bp, 10 predicted proteins | sample Lox_Sample_35_FD_206713 | JGI IMG/M metagenome (GOLD analysis project Ga0335081, IMG submission 206713) | Soil microbial communities from Loxahatchee National Wildlife Refuge, Florida, United States - Lox_Sample_3.5 | ecosystem: Environmental > Terrestrial > Soil > Wetlands | place: USA... | reverse complement strand
AAGTTTGCATCCAGACATGGACAAAAAGGAGTTGTAGGACTACTCGTAAATCACGAAGATTTACCTTACACTGTAGATGGAATCGTACCTGATGTCTTGATTAATCCACATGCGTTCCCGTCTAGAATGACAGTGGGTATGTTTTTGGAGTCTGTAACAGGAAAAGCTGCCGCATTACGTGGAACAAAAATGGATGGTTCTGCTTTTGTGGGCGAAAAATTAGAAGATGTTAAAGGAGTATTAGAAGCTGCAGGTTTCAAATATTCCGGAAAGGAAATGATGTATGATGGTAGAACTGGCAAGCCATTTGCAGTTGATGTTTTCATGGGTGTTGTTTATTATCAAAAGTTACACCACATGGTTGCAGACAAAATCCATGCTAGGGCAAGGGGTCAAGTACAAATGTTGACAAAACAACCAACGGAAGGACGTGCCAGAGGTGGTGGTCTACGATTTGGAGAAATGGAAAGAGACTGTCTCATTGCTTATGGTGCATCTATGATGCTAAAAGACAGACTGCTTGAAGAATCTGACAAAGCTGACATTTATGTCTGTGAGCGATGTGGGCTGGTTTCATATTATGATATTAAACAAAGACGATTTGTTTGTAGGGTATGTGGGGATAAAGCAAAAGTTACATCAGTCTCTGTAGCATATGCATTTAAACTTCTACTACAAGAAATGATGAGCTTGGATGTTGCACCAAGACTTTTGATCAAGGAGAGAGTATAATGTCTGTTGAAACCATTAAAGTCATAGATGGAATAAAGTTCTCAGTATGGTCTCCTACTGAGATCAGAAAGTATTCTGTTGCTGAAATCACAGCGCCAGAAACTTATGATGAAGATGGAATGTCTGTTCAAGGTGGATTGATGGATGGAAGACTTGGTACTCTTGAACCAGGTCAGAAATGTCTTACATGTGGAAATACTGCTGCAAGGTGCCCAGGACATTTTGGTCACATTGAGTTGGCAGAGCCTGTATTACATATTGCTTTTATTGATAATATTTACAAATTACTTTTGACAACTTGTCGTTCCTGTGCTAGACTGAAAATCCCACAAGAAGAGCTGGAGGAATATCATAACATAGTGAAAAAGGAAGCTGCATACAGTGTAATTTCAATTAAACATATTCCAGACGAAATAATTGAAAGAGCGAAAAAAGAAAAAACATGTCCCCACTGTGGTAAATCACAATATGATATGATATTTACCAAGCCTACAATTTTCATTGAAAGAACCGAGTTGGGAGAAAATAGATTGCTTCCAATTACTATTCGTGAAAGATTCTCTCATATGATAGATGATGACTTGAGATTGCTTGGTTATGATCCAGCTACAGCTAGACCTGAGTGGTTTGTGTTACAAGTCTTACCTGTTCCTCCTGTAACAGTAAGACCTTCAATAATACTAGAAACGGGAATTAGATCCGAGGACGACTTGACACACAAACTTGTAGATATCATTAGGGTAAACCAAAGACTAAAGGAAAGTAAGGAAGCTGGAACGCCACCACTCATCGTACAAGACTTGGTTGATCTATTACAATATCATGTTACTACCTACTTTGATAATGAAGTTTCTGGAATACCACAAGCTCATCATAGATCTGGTAGACCACTTAAAACACTGACTCAGAGATTGAAAGGAAAAGAGGGAAGATTTAGAGGATCACTCTCAGGAAAAAGAGTGGACTTCTCAAGTAGAACTGTCATCTCTCCAGATCCAAACTTGGATATTGCAGAAGTCGGAGTTCCAGAATCTGTCGCAATAAAATTAACAATTCCTGAAGTGGTTACAGAATGGAATATTGAAAGACTAAAAAAATTAGTAATTAATGGACCTGCTAAATATCCTGGTGCTAATTACATAGTAAGACCTGATGGTGTAAAGATTCGACTCGACTTTGTTGAGGATCGAGAGACCATTGCAAATAACATAGAAATCGGATATCTTGTTGAAAGACACCTTTCTGATGGAGACATTGTAATGTTCAACCGACAACCATCTTTACATCAAATGTCAATCATGGGTCACTACGTTAGGGTTTTGCCTAACAAGACCTTTAGATTACACCCATCAGTTTGCCCACCTTACAATGCTGATTTTGATGGAGACGAAATGAATCTTCATGTGCCACAAAGCGAAGAAGCAAGAGCTGAAGCAATTCTCCTTATGCGTGTACAGGACCAAATAATATCCCCTAGATACGGCGGTCCAATAATTGGAGCATTACGTGATTTCATTACTGGTGCGTATTTACTTACCAAAGATGACACGACACTTACTCCACAAGAATTTGCAAACCTTGCCATGTTGGCACACTATGAAGGCACATTCCCAGAGCCAGGAGTTAAGGGAAAAGGAGGGCCATTGTATACTGGCAAGCAACTATTCTCTCTCTTTTTACCAAAAGACTTCAACTATGTAATTACTTCAAAATGGTCCAAGGGAACAAAGGGACCTTCAAAAGATGTAGTTATCAAAAATGGACAACTAGTAAGTGGTGTAATAGACAAAGCTTCGATTGGTGCAGAAGAACCCGATAGTGTTCTGCATAGGGTGGCCAAAGATTATGGATATGAAGAAGCAAAAAGATTCCTTAATTCTATTTTAATTATGTTAAAACAATTTATCACAAATTATGGATTTAGTTATGGATATGCTGACTTGGAACTCGCATCAAAAACTAAGGAATCCATACTGGGTACAATTCAGGAATCTTATGACAAAGTTTATGACTTTATTTCACAGGCTAAAAAAGGAACCTTACAGCTTAGCAGAGGACTTTCTGCAGAAGAAGCATTGGAGGCTTACATAGTAAATGAATTGTCAAAAGCAAGAGATAGGGCAGGTAGTTTAGCTGATAAATCATTTGATGAAACTAATGCAGGAAGAATAATGGCAACAACTGGTGCAAGAGGTTCATCTTTAAACATAGGTCAGATGGCTGGTGCATTAGGTCAACAATCAATTAGAGGTAGAAGAATTCACAAAGGTTACAATAACAGAGCATTACCTCATTTCAAAGAAAATGATACAAATCCAGATTCAAGAGGATTTGTGAAATCAAATTACAGAGAAGGTCTTTCAACCCTTGAATTCTTCTTCCATGCCATGGGTGGAAGAGAGGGACTTGTTGATACTGCAGTAAGAACACAACAAAGTGGTTACATGCAAAGGAGATTGATCAACGCATTAGAACATCTTAAACTTGAATATGATGGAACTGTACGAGATCCACATGGTCATATCATACAATTCCTTTATGGTGAAGATGGAATTGATGTTGCAAAAAGTGATCATGGTGAAGCATTTAGAATCCCGCGATTAATTGAATCTGAAAGTATTATTGATTCAGGTAAGAAAGCAACCAAAGAAGATACTGCAGAACTTACAAAGAAATTTACAAAGACATTCAATCTACGTCTTGCACAAATTGTTCATGATGCTCTTTCCGAATCAAAATTATCGAAAGATGGTGTTGAGAAGGTACTAAAGAAAGCCTTAGAACTTTATGATAACGCCAAAGTTGAACCTGGTCAGGCAGTTGGAGTAGTTACAGCACAATCCATCGGTGAACCGGGTACTCAGATGACACTTAGAACTTTCCACTTTGCAGGTATCAGAGAAAGAAACGTTACACTAGGACTTCCAAGATTGATAGAACTTGTTGATGCGAGAAAGAAACCAGTAACCCCTACAATGGATATTTACTTGGAAGAAAGCTTCAAGAAATCAAAGGAGAAGGCAATTAAGGTTGCAAGAGAAGTTCTACATACAAAGATAAGTGCATTAATCTCAAGCACAGAAACTGATTATTCTACAAAAATAAAGTTGAATCTAAACCAAGACAAATTGAAAGAAAGAGCCTGCACCATAGAAGATGTTGAAGCTGCATTACAATCATCTAAGAAGAAATTTGAGATTGAGCGAAGTGGAAATTCCATAACTCTTACTTTGCCAGAAGAGTCAGACGCTCAATCAATACTTGCTCTGCGAAACAAGGTTCTTTCAACTACAGTAAAAGGAGTTACTGACGTAGAACGAGTTACAATAGTACAACAAGGAGAGGAATGGGTTATACAAACTTCGGGTTCTAACATAGCAAAGGTGTGGGAAATTGACGGTGTAGAAAAAAGAAATATTCGAACCAATAATGTGTTTGAAATTGCAAACACTCTGGGCATTGAAGCTGCCCGCAATGCATTGATAAATGAATTAAGTTCTACTCTTGAAGATCAAGGTCTCGAAGTTGATGTAAGGTACATTATGTTAGTGTCTGATCTGATGTGCTCTAGAGGTTATTTGCAACAAATTGGAAGACATGGAATTGCAGGTACAAAGACAAGTGTGCTTGCAAGAGCTGCATTTGAAATTACGGTTCCAACCATTGCAGAAGCTGCATTAGCAGGTGAGGTAGAAGAATTGAAAGGTGTAACAGAGAATGTAATAGTTGGTGCAAACATTCCCATTGGTACTGGTACAGTGGATATGTACATGAAGGTGGTAGAAGATGGTTAAACTGTTAGAAAAAGCAATTAAAGAGGCAGTAGAAGATGGTAAATGTTCGTTTGGTAGCAAAGAAGTTCTAAGCACTATCAAAAATTCAAAACTAGTAGTATTATCACATTCTGTTCCATTCTCTATGACACAAAAAATACTTGAAGCTGCAAAGAATACTAAAGTTCCAACTCTTAACTATAATGGTTCGTCTGTTGAACTAGGTAGACTATGTGGTACCCAATTTCGAATTTCAACTCTTTCGCTCAAAACCTTGAGTGATACTAGCCTTAAAGCAATTATAAAAGATGCAGAATCTGAGAAGTAACAATAAATGTCTTGTTTTTTCAGAACGCTCTATCAAGATTTAAATGTCCCACCACGGGATCGAGTTTAAAAAAGACATGACAGAGACAATCAAACTAACCACAGACCAAATCAAACTAATGTCGCTTTTCCAGAATGTTACCGGAGCTACTGCAAGAGATTGTATAGAAGATGAAAGACAAGATAGAGTGATATTTGTAGTAAATCAGGGCAAAATGGGACTAGCTATTGGAAAAGGAGGAGCTACTATAAGGAATCTTCAAAATGTAGTAAAGAAAAATGTAGAGCTAGTAGAATTTTCCGACGATCCAGCTGAATTTCTTAAGAACATGCTAAATGCAAAATTAGTAACGGAAGTTAAGATAAATAAGAGACTTGACGGTTCACTTCAAGCCATAGTTTTAGTTGATGCAAAGAAGAAAGGAATTGTGGTAGGGCGTGAAGGCAGAAATGCAGAGAAGGCAAGACTTTTGGCAAAAAGATATTTTCAAATTTCAAGTGTTCTAATACAGAGCCCAGAAAAAATATTGGAGTAATGGAATATGGCAAAATCACCACTTGGTTTATTTGCAGGACGGGTTCTCAGAGATAAACGAAAAAGGCAAAAATGGTCTATTGGAACCTACAAGAGAAGAGAACTAGGTCTTGACAAAAAATCTAGTCCTCTTGGAGGCGCACCACAAGCTCGTGGTATTGTTCTGGAAAAAGTGGGTATAGAAGCTAAGCAGCCTAACTCAGCTGTACGAAAATGTGTTCGTGTTCAATTAATTAAAAATGGTAAAACCGTAACAGCATTTCTTCCAAAAGACGGTGCTCTTAATTTTGTTGATGAGCATGATGAAGTACATGTAGAAGGAATGGGTGCATCTATGGGAGGTGCAATGGGAGATATTCCTGGAATTAGATGGAAGGTCTTCAAAGTAAATGGAACTTCACTTAAAGAACTAGTCTATGGAAAGAAAGAAAAGCCGAGAAGATAAGAAATGACAGAAACTCAAAATGTTTTACTTTTCAGAAGATGGGATATGGCAAAAATTGAAGTCAAGGATCCAGGCTTAAGAAACGTAATCTCACTTAAAAAAGAAATTATCCCAATGTCTTTTGGCCGTTCTGCACTAAAGAGATTCAATAAAGCCGAAGTAAACATAGTCGAGAGACTCATAAACAAACTATCGCACTTTGGAAAGAAATATGCAAAGAATACCGGTAGAATGGGTGGAAAAAAAATCCACGCGATAAATACAGTCAAAGCAGCATTTGAGATAATACACCTAAAAACAGGAAAAAATCCAATTGAAGTTTTGATTAGAGCAATAGAAAATTCTGCACCAAATGAAGATACAACTAGAATAGTGTATGGTGGAACTGTATATCATGTATCTGTAGACGTAGCTCCGTTGCGAAGGATAGACCTTGCGCTTAGATTTATAGCTGAAGGTGTACGAGATGCTTCTTTTTCAAACCCAAAAGCCATAGAGGAAAATCTTGCAGAACATCTCATACTTGCTTCTGCAAATGATATGGGTGCACCATCTGTCAAGAAGAAAAATGAGCTAGAAAGAATAGCTATGGCCTCTAGATAGTAGCCTTAAGATAAAATAGATAGCCCGAGGCAGATTCGAACTGCCGTCTCCAGGTATCCTCTCATAAGATCCAGAGCCTGGAATCCCTAACCCAAAAATTGTTTGGCCACTAGACTATCGGGCTACTAGACGAGTGAGATTTGTTGAGAATATAATTATTAGCATTGAATGTGACATGATATGATTGTCACTTGTTAAATTATAAAAAAGTCCCACCAGATGTATATCTACTTGTAAAAAAGGCACTAAAAGGAGATTTTATTCTTTCACAGTATCCTTCTTTTCATGATTCTATGATGGAATCATTTGAAATCGTATCAATTGATGGAAAAATATCCGTTTATTATTTCAAAGATGGTACACTCCAAATAGAGGGAGACGAAGCCAATCCTGCCTATCGCAGAATAGTGAGAAAAGTTAATGGATTAATATCAAAAAAAGACTATCTTTAGGACTTGTTCTTGCAAGTATTCTAGTACAATCATCAATTAGAGTTTGTCACGTAAGAGACTAACAACGTCTTATCTTGAGCTGATGTTATCATTATACAGAAACTGTAGGGGTTCTTTTTGGTAAAGTGGAACTCAGACACACCACCACCCCGCTTTCCGTTCCTGCAGTTTCAATTTATTTTTCTAGTGAAAATATGCATCACTTTTTTATACTTGATTGGTACAAATGATGCTAGACATGATCGAATTTGTAACTTATGTGCTAGCATATCTGATTAGCTGCACACATAGCTGTGCTGGTTGCTAGATCTTTTCTTATTTTCTAAAATCATAATTTGTATATGTTATGAAAAATTTGGTTATTTTGTACTGGCTTCCCTGACCGCAGTTGCGTAATCGCAACTAGCCTTTAGTCTCATATATGGTATTAATCGATAATGTATGGAATACAGATTCTTTTCTTTGTACAAGATTCCTTTTAACAAGAGAGAGACAAAACCTCCAGCAACTCTGGATGGTGGAATGTTTAATTCTTTACACACTTCATCACGTTTCTTTTTGTATTGTTCCACGGTAAAGCTAATGTCATTTAGCTCCAAAATAAGCGGCCACATGACGTTTTCCCAAACTAATCTTCTGTTCTGTGTGGCCGAAGCATATTTTCCCTTTTCTTTTAGCATTGGCAACGTTCAAAAGTTCTAATCTTAATTTATTAGTTGATGCAAAGTAAAATACAAGAATCCATGGACATGTTGTCCAAAAACTGGAATATTGAACCAATCATTCGAGATTTTGTACTAGGAAAAAGAGACGATGTATCAGATTTTCAAATCAAAGTAAATGATGTCATATTTCATATTCCATATCTGCGTGGGGAAGACGGATACGTACTATGGAAATGCTATTGGCCTGATTGTCATAATTGTTGTGAACGACAAGGACGATTGCCACTTACCTCTGATGATTTGATAACAATTAGCAGAAATCTAAAATACAAAAATGTCTCAGATTTTATAAAAAAAGAAACCAATGTTGCTACCTGGGATGAAAAGGGACTAAGTGGTAACTCTGTTATCATGACAATGATAAATCTCAAAAGAAAAGAAAATGAGACAGAAGCAGAAGACGGAACCTATGTACGATGTAGGTTTCTAGACGAAAAGGGTTATTGTGGTTTACATCCGTCCCGACCTGGTGTGTGTTACCTCTATCCGTTTTCTTCTTGGCTTGAAAACGAACAGGGTCATGCAAGGGTGCATGCAACATTCCAATTTACTGGCGACTGTCCTGGGTTTTACTTTGCCAAATCTGTTGATGAGATGAAAGAGATTCTTAACGAGTATTCCAAAACCATTTATGATTATACCATAAGTTCAAACAGAACTACACGCGAAAATTTTGGCTCTGTAAGTATGGGCCTTTAAGCTCTGGCTACTTTCATCATATCAGCCATTCGAATTTCCATTCCGAATCGCTGTTCATTCTTTTTCATATATCTGTAAATTGATATCAAATCTGCCATATTCTTTAGCATTCCAAATTTGTTATCCATCTTGTTTCTAATGAAAGATAATACCTTTGGATATATCGCAAATTTTTCTAAAACTTTCTGTCGATATCTTTCATTATTTCCAATATTCTCAACAAAAATATCCGCACATGTCATACTTGGGATGATTCCCTCTCCTAACAATGGATAAACAGTACCTATTGACTCTCCAACTCCTACAACTTTACCATGATAGAATGGCTCACACATATCTGGTGTTGCAAGGCGTATTGGCCTACCTACTGTCTTTAGTACTTTACCGCCATACTTTTTCAAAAATGCATTAGTCTCTGTTATGTGGTTTCTATTTTTATCACCAGCGCCTATATGCGCCAGATTATCTCCTAGTGGGAAATACCAGAAATAACCAGTCATTGAAGAAAATGGCTTGAGATAAAAATCATCAAATGGCACACCATTCTCATAGTGCACTTTATACTGAAAAGTTGGCAAATGAAAATCAACTGGAAGTCTAGGAAGGTAAGTTCTATGAAAACCGGTAGCATCTATGATTATGTCAAATTCTGATTCCAAATCTGCAAGCTTGGGAGCCATTCCATAATGAATCTTGCAACCCTTTGCCATGTCCTTTATCAGTCCAATCTTATTGTAAGTACACAAGCCCATCAACTTGATAGAGAATTTTTCAGAGTTCATCTCAATGTACATGTTTTTTCCGTCATGAATCACATAGTCATTAAAATCAAGATTACATTTTTTTGCAAATTCTTGCATTGGGCTCTTTGTAGTACCCCATGCACATATAGAATCGTGATTTTCTTCTGTAGATCTTTCAAATCCTACCACTTCATGTTCATTCTTTAACCTAGCAAGAAGATATCCGCCTGCAACTCCAATACCGACAACAGCTATTTTCAAACGAGCTTATACCTAGAATTACCTAATAAAAAGATGTGGCCATGAACATTATCTTATTCTATTAGAATTGCAGGTTTGAACGGTCTTGCAGTCTTGGCTTTGTTTTTTGGATCATACTTGTTTTGATCTGATTCAGAAAAAATCTGAATACCAATACCAAATTCACTTTTCACTAAAGATTCTAATTCTGATAGTATGTTTTTTTCATTGATGAGCCCAACTTTATTCTTGGATTCTCGTTGTTCTTGAGACTCTGATAATATATCGTTGACGGTTTTCTTTACAAAATCAGGATCTTTTTTTATCTCCTCGGTCTCCTTGTCCGATATCAGGGATTTTATCAAGGCTCCAATGTTCATCTCTCCTCCAAGTACTTTGGAGAGGATTTTTTGGTAGGCCTTTACCTTCCATTGTGCAGAGACATAAATTGTGATCTTCTTTGGAACAATCTTTGTAACCTTGATTATGTTCTTGATGTCCTCAAGTGTAGTCTTCAAAAGATTTTCAGATTGGATTGACTGCATATCTATTTGCTCATCCTTTGGAGTGGGCCATGGTGATTTTGACGCCAATTCCTTCTTGCCAAGAAGCGACCACATCTCTTCTGCAACATGTGGAGCAAAAGGAGATATCATGGCAACTCTTGCTGAAAAAATCTCATGGAGGATTCCGGAATAGTCTTTTCTGCCCTTAGCCTCGGCGCGCTTGGTATACCATTGCAGATCAGAGTCAAACTCGTAGAGTACATAGTGGAGTGCTTCTCTCAATCTCATCTTCTGCATGGATGAGGTTGTGTTGGAGATTAGTTGCTGTAGACGGCTCTTTATCCACTTGTCCTCTTGCTCAAGGCTGGAACTCTTTCCATCTTTGAATTTGGTACAGTCAGATAACATGTTCTCCAGTTTGTTCTTGATGCCCCTGACGGCTTCTTGATTAAAGTCTGCGTCTTGCAGCAATTCAGCTGAAATTAAAATTGCAAGTCTGATTGAATCGGCGCCATGGATTTTGATGGCATCTCTTAGCGGTATTATATTTCCCATAGATTTTGACATTTTTTTTCCTTCCATCAAAACAGAGCCGTTTACAACTATCTCTTGCGGCCAGTCTTTTCTTGGAAATATGGCAAGATGGTTGAAGATGAAAAATGTCAGGTGGTTTGGTACCAAGTCTCGGCCGGAGTGCCGCGAATCCACTGGATAATAGTACTGGAATTCGTTTTTTATATTCTCCAAGATCTCGGGATTTATCTTAATATGTGATAATTTCTTTTGGTCTTTTTCTTCCAGAAACACATAATCAAAAAATGAATCATTGATTTTTTCTGCATCAATTTCTTTGCTGTTGACATATTTTGCAATGATATAGTATGCCATGTAAATCACTGAATCTGACAAGCTCTCAATTATCCAATTTTTATCCCACGGTAATTTGGTACCTAGTCCATGCTGCCTGGCACATGCCCTCTCTCGCAGCCAGTCTACTACGTGGTTGAACTCATTTCTGATTTCTTCAGGAAGTATCTTCATCTCGTTTATCCAGGAATGTGCCTGTTCCTTCCATGCTGGATCTGAATAGTTCAAGAACCACTGGTTGTCCAAGAGTTTGACAACACACTCTGCACCGCATCTGCACCTTACTGGACTCTCATTTAGCTCATACAAAATGTCTGCATTCTTGCTCTCCAAAATCCATTTTTTTACCTCTTCCTTTGCCTCAGAAACAACTTTTTGTGCAAACTTGCCAGTGTTTTGTTTTAGTTTTCCGCCATAGAACTCCTTTGCATAAAGCTCTTTTGTCGCATCCTCCAACTTGGGGTTGCTTTGGTCTTGTATTCCAAATTTTTCCACGATATCTTTTGCTGGGATCTCACCATATCCTTCTGTAGAAATTATAGAAATTGGTTTGATGCTTGAAAGCGAAGGTAGAGTTGGATACTTGCTAGATTCTTTTTTTAGATCCTCTAATGCCTGATAATCAAACGGTGCATGTGCAGGCACAGACATTACAACACCAGTGCCGTTCTCGCTCTTGACAAATGTTGCAGGCAGTATAAGGACCTCATCGTCACGCCCCGGAACCTTGACTTTCTTTCCTACGAGTTCTTTACCAAGTATTGTACCAGTCTTTGTTATCTTTTTATTTAGAAATTCTAATTTTGTCGAGCACTCTGGGCTGATTATCCATTCTTCGTTGTCTACCTTTACAATTTCATAATTTATGTTGGGATTTACCCAAAGATTTGTTACACCAAAAATTGTTTCTGGACGCAACGTGGCAGTAGGTAGTACATGTTTGTCATTTCTGAATTTGATTACAGTATATTCTGTAAAACTTGGTTCCACATCTCCCAGGGTATCATGCTGTGAAACTGGATTCTGATCTTTAGGACACCATCCAACTGGATGAGTTCCTTGTATGACCAGTCCCTTTTCCTTTAATTTTCTAAACTGCCATTCTATGAATTTGTTGTAGACTGGATCGATTGTTGTAAACTCTCGGCGCCAATCTATGGAATATCCCATCTCTATCATTCCAGCCTTTATCTCTTGATGAAAGTAATCTGCAATTTTTACAGGCTCGGAGAACTCTCGTATGTTTTCTTCAGGTACTTTGTATAATGTTCTAAAGGCTGCGATTAGATCCTTGTCGTTTTCCTGCACTCTTCTTGCCATGCCAAGGATTGGTGTTCCGGTATAGTGGAATCCCATTGGAAATAGCACGTTATAGCCCAACATTCGCATGAATCTGGCATGTACATCTGCAAGGGTATAGGTCCTGCCGTGCCCTATGTGCTGGGGGGAATTGGGATAAGGATATGCTACTGTAACAAAGAACTTCTTTTTTGCATTGGGGTCGCTTTCAAACTCTTTTTCTGCATACCATATCTTTCTCCATTTTTCTTCAAGCGATGTCCACTCCATTGTTTTCTCACTTTCCAAGAATGGATTGCTCTGCTGCAAGTATGGCGTCTTTTATCTTGAGCAAGTCTTTTCCTCCGCCCTGTCCAAAAGTATCTCTTCCGCCTCCAGACCCTCCAAGTACTTTGGACATAT
>Ga0335081_10015449_pt1 | contig 12348 bp, 11 predicted proteins | sample Lox_Sample_35_FD_206713 | JGI IMG/M metagenome (GOLD analysis project Ga0335081, IMG submission 206713) | Soil microbial communities from Loxahatchee National Wildlife Refuge, Florida, United States - Lox_Sample_3.5 | ecosystem: Environmental > Terrestrial > Soil > Wetlands | place: USA... | reverse complement strand
TACCGGCGAAGAAATTGTACGAGTTGTTGTATTCGCGCACATGCTCGAGGCAAAACCGCCAGTATTCACTGGCGCGCAGGCGGCCCTTGGGCGCCCGATGCGTCGCCGGCGCATTGCAGCCCGGCCACTGGCAGGCCGGCAGCTCGGCGCGCAGCCTGCGATCCTGGTCGGGTTTGACGCGGATCCGATCGAACAGCGGCGAATTGCTACTCATCGCAGTAATTATGCGGGCGCGTCCATGGGACGTTCAAGACTTGACAGAATGCGATTCGGCGCGCCTGCCTCTGCGCCGATCCGGCCGAGCATGTAACAGCCGAGCATGTAACACATGGGAATGCACGATATTATTACGACACGGTTGCTGGCGGCCTTTGCGCCGCAAAGCATCCATGTCGAGGATGAGTCGCATCTGCATGAGGGCCATGCCGGCCATCGGCCGGGCGGCGAGACCCATTTTCGACTCTATATCGTGTCGGAAGCGTTCCGGGGGAAGAGCCGCCTCGAACGTCATCGCATGATCAATGCTGCGCTGGCGAGCGAATTCAAGGCGGGCGTGCATGCGCTCGCTATCCACGCCCAGGCGCCGGGCGAAAATTGATCAGGTCTGCCGCAGGGGTTGAAACAGCGGCGCGTCGATCTGCTCTGTCGCCGCAGCGTCCTGTTCGGCGAGCAAATTCATCAGATCGAGCCGCCGCGTGAACATCGCGAGGCGACCATCGGCTGTGCGCGGCCACAGCTCCTGCGGCCGATCCCAATAGAGTTCGACGCCATTGTCGTCGGGATCGCGGAGATAGAGCGCCTCGCTCACGCCGTGATCGGAAGCACCTTCGAGCGAGATCTTGGCCTTGATCAGACGGCGCAGCGCATCGGCAAGTTTCGCACGCGTCGGATAAACGATGGCGAGATGATAGAGGCCGGTGGTGCCGGGCGCAGGCGGTCTGCCACCGCGGCTCTCCCAGGTATTGAGCCCAATGTGATGATGGTATCCGCCGGCCGAGATGAATGCGGCGCTCGGCGCCGATTCCGGTCCGAGCTTCTGCATCAATTGGAAGCCAAGAACGCCGCAATAGAAGGCGAGCGAGCGCTCGATGTCAGCAACCTTGAGATGGACGTGGCCGATCCGAACATCGGGATCGATCGTCGCGCCGGGCGCGACGCCAGCAGTGTCGGCGGTCGTGGCCGCACTGCCGGCTTTCGTTTTGTTGGCTCTTGCGTCCATCGCACTCCTCTCGCGCGCCGCGAGCACGAGCGCCGCGGCGCGCTGACACTCAGTCAGGATTTTGCATTGGCCGGCTGCCGCGCGTAAGGCCCGAAGCCCGGCCGATAACTCTTGTCGTCGAGGAACTGACTCATGCCCTTGGCGCGGCCGCCCTCCTTGTCCTGGAAGCGCATTTCCTGACTCTTGGCCTGGAGATAATCCGCAGCCTGCTCGTGCGGGACCGCACGCACGTTCTTCACCGCGATTTTGGTTGCTTTGACCACTTCCGGGTTGAGCTTCATCATGCGACGAGCGAGCGCAACAGTCTCCTCGCGCAGCTTTTCGCGCGGCACCGCCTTGTTCACGAGCCTGATCTTCTCCGCCATCTTGCCGTCGAAGGTTTCGCCCGTCATCGCCAGCCACACCGCGTCGCGCAGGCACAGCGCGTCGGTCAATGCCTTGCTGACAAAGCCACCGGGCAGGATGCCCCAGTTCACCTCGGAGAGACCGAACTTCGCATCTTCCGCAGCGATGGCGAAATCGCAGGCGATGAGCTGCGTAAATCCGCCGCCGAAGCAAAAGCCGTTGACCATGGCGATGGTCGGCTTTGGATAGGTGAAGAGCTTTTGCCAGCGCCAGTAGTGGCTCGCCCAGGCCGCGTGGGAGCGTTCAGTCGGCTTGCTATCGAGCTCGCGGAAATAAAGCTTCAGGTCCTGCCCGGCGCACCATGCTTCGCCCGCACCGGTGAGCACCAGAACCTTGGTCTGCGCATCATGCTCGAGTTCGTCGAGAACGTTGGCCATGTCGAAATGCAATTGCGGACTCATGGCATTGCGCTTTTCGGGCCTGTTCAGGATGACCCAGGTGAGCCCGGCATTGTCGCCGCTGTCGCGCTCGATCTTGACCGTCTCGTAGGTACCGTTTGCCATGGTTCGCGTCTCCCCTTTGCTATGGCCTAGGTCTAGTTGCGAATGCGGCTTTCAGCATCGTGGAGCTCCGGCATTCGCTGTATTGCATCGCCACTAGCTTGCCCTCGCGGTCATCTTGCGCACCAGTGGCGTCACGCGCAATGCAGTCAAGCGATTGCGGCTCTTGCGCAGCACGTGAAAACGGAAGCCGTGAAAGGTGAAGCTCTGGCCCGGCTCCGGTATCGAGCGCGCCTCGTGGATCACCACGCCGGCGATGGTCGTGGCCTCGTCGTCCGGGATGTTCCAATCCATGGCGCGGTTGAGATCGCGCACCGGCACCGCGCCATCGACATTGACCGAACCATCCGGTTGCGGCCGCACGCCCGGCACCGCAATATCGTGCTCGTCGGTGATGTCGCCGACGATCTCTTCGACGATGTCTTCAAGAGTGACCAGGCCCTCAAGCTCACCGTATTCGTCAACCACGAGCGCAAATGGAGTCTTGCGGCTGCGGAACGCCTTGAGCTGCTGGCCGACCGGCGTGGTATCGTGCACGAACCACGGCGGCTTGGCCAGCGCAACGATGTCGATTTTGCTCGCATCGCCGCCAGTAGAATGCAGCGCACGCCACACCTCCTTGGCGTTGAGCACTCCGATGACGTTATCGGGCGAACCGCGCCAGAGCGGGAACCGTGTCACGCCGGCCGCAAGAACGGCGTCGATCAGTTCGCGCGTGGGCTCGTCGGCGTTGAGCATCACCATCTTGGTGCGATGAACCATGACGTCGGAAACCACGAGCTCACGCAGGTCAAGCAAGCCGCCCATCATGTCGCGGTCGAGCTTCTCGACGACGCCGGCGCGATGCATCAGGTCGACGGCGCCGCGCAGCTCCTCGTCCGGCTCGAGGATCGACTGAATTCTGCCGATCGGCATGCCGATGCCGCGCAATATGTGCTGCACCAACCACTCGACGATATTTAGAACCGGCGACAGCCAGCGCACGGTCCGCTCGACCGGTTGCGCCACCGCCAGCGCCATGCGGTCCGGCATGTTGAAGGCCGCCGTCTTCGGCAGCACCTCGGCAAAGATGAAGATCAACACCGTCATCACCAGGGTGGCGTAGATCACGCCGCCCTGGCCGAAATAGGCGAGCAGCAGCCCGGTCGCCAAAGTCGAGGCCGCGATATTGGTGAAGTTGTTGGCCAGGAGGATCGCCCCGAGCAACCGCTCGCGCTTCGCCATCAGCCGGTTGACGATGCTGGCATCGCGGTTGCCCTGCTTATCCAGCCGCAGCATGGCGGCGCGCGACGACGCCGACAGCGCCGTTTCGCTCGCCGAGAAAAACGCGGAAATCAGCAGGCAGATAAAGACCGCCAGAACGGTCGACCAGTCGATAACGCTCATTGCTCCGTAAGCTTTTCAGTAAGGAAAGCACGTACTTCGCGCGCGTCGACGCCGAACTCGATGAAGGCCTGGCCGATGCCGCGCACCAGGATGAATGTAAGCATTCCGCGCTTCACTTTCTTGTCCTGAGCGATCAATTCCATCAAACGGTCGACCGGCGGCAACGGACCGGAAACATCCTTCATGCGTGTCGGCAGGCCGACTGCGGCGAGATGGCGAATGGCGCGCTCGGCCTCGGCCTTGGAAACGAGGCCCTGACGGCGTGCAGAAAATTCGAAGGCAAGCGACATGCCGGCGGCCACCGCCTCGCCGTGCAGCAGCCGGTCGGAAAATCCGCAGGCGGCCTCGAGCGCGTGGCCGAATGTGTGGCCGAGATTGAGCAATTGCCGATCGCCGGTCTCGCGCTCGTCGCGCGCCACGATCGCCGCTTTGGCGCGGCAACTGACCGCGATGGCCCGCTCGCGCGCCGGACCGCCGGCAAAGATTTCGCGCCAGTTCTGCTCCAGCCAGGCGAAGAAGTCGGCGTCGCCGAGGAGGCCGTATTTTGCCACCTCGGCATAGCCGGCACGAAACTCGCGCTCGGGCAGCGTGTCGAGAAGTGCGGAGTCGGCGACCACCAGGACCGGCTGATGGAAAGCGCCGATGAGGTTCTTGCCGTGGGCGGAATCGATCGCCGTCTTGCCGCCGACCGAGGAATCGACGTCGGCCAGGAGCGTGGTCGGAACCTGCACGTAATCGAGCCCGCGCCGCACCACGGCGGCCACGAAGCCGGTGAGATCGCCGATCACGCCTCCGCCCAGTGCGATCGCGAGGTCGCCGCGCTCGATCCGCGCGGCAATCATGGCCTCGCTGACCTGCTCGAAGACCGTGAAGCTCTTCGAGCCCTCTCCAGGAGGCACCACGATGCGGCTCGAGGCGATGCCGCTGCGAACGAGAGCGGCTTCGGCCGCCGCAAGATGATGCTGCGCCACGTTCTCGTCGGTCACGATTGCGACCTTGGCGCCGGGCCGCAGCGCCGCAATGCGCATGCCGAGCGAAGCAAGTATACCGCGACCGATCACGATGTCGTAGCTGCGGTCGCCCAGGGAGACCCTGACCTCAACCGGTTCGCTTCGGATGGGTGCGGTCATTTCGCGGCCTCCTTGGCCGGCCCGGCTGGCGCGTTCAGATAGCTGGCGAGCGCGTTCAGGATTTGGCTCACGATCGCGTCATGCGGCACTTCGCGCGAATCCACGGTAATGTCCGCCTGTGCATAGAGCGGCTCGCGCACCTCAAGCAATTGACGCAGCGTCGCTGCCGGATCGGCCGTCAGCAACATCGGCCGTTCGTTCTTGCGCTTGCTGATCCGGCGCATCAGCACCTCGAATTCGGCACGGAGCCAGATCGATATGCCTTTTGCCTTGATGGCCACGCGGGTATCGGCGTTCATGACCGCGCCGCCACCAGTCGCCAAAACCTGCGGACCACTTTCAAGCAGGCGCGCAATGACTCGCGCTTCCCCGCTGCGGAAGTCGGCCTCGCCGTGACGGGCGAAGATGTCGGCAATGCTCATGCCGGCGGCCCGCTCGATCTCGGCATCGGCGTCGACGAACGGCACGGCCAAGCGCGCGGCGAGGCGGCGGCCGATCGAGGATTTGCCAACGCCCATCATGCCGACCAGCACGATCGAGCGGCGCCCGAGCAGTGGCACGATGGAAGCTGCCGTCGGATGGGGCATCGCGCCATTTTGCAAAGCTAAATCAATCATTTGTGTTCGAGCGCACAAACTTTCCGCGGGGCCTTGGCGATGGACCGCGCGGGACCCGATCGGAAGCCGCTCAGGCCCGCCGAAGTCCCTTGCCAGGTCCAGCCGAACATGATCGTACTCGGTCCGGTCCATCGGCACCAATAGGATGAGCGCGGGCGTCTGACGATGCCGAGCCTGCTTCGGTTACTCGCAGTCATCGCCGTGCTGTGCGCCGTCGTCTATGGCGGGCTGTTTGCGCTCGCCCATTTCGTGCAACCCAAGTCGCGCGAAATCAGTGTTTCGATTCCGCCCGACAAATTCTTCAAGAACCGTTGAGGTACCGATCATGGGGCGCGGACGCGTCTCGGCTCGTGGAGCGGTCCGTGCGGCGCGGCAGACCGACTCCCGGTTGATCGCCCTCTATCTCGACATGCTGGCGGCCGAGCGCGGCGCTGGAAACAATACGCTTGCCGCGTACCGACGTGATCTCGCAGACTTTGCGTCATACCTCGCGGCTGCTGGGTCGTCGATCGCCAAGGCGGAGACCTACGATCTGCGGCTTTATCTCGGCACTCTGGCCGATCGCGGCTTGCGCTCGAGTACTGTGGCACGCCGCCTGTCGGCTATCCGCCAGCTTTATCGCTTCCTTTATGCCGAGGGCCGGCGCAAGGACGACCCGGCCGCGGTACTCGAAGGCCCCAAACGCGTACGCGCGCTGCCCAAGACGCTCACGATCGCCGAGGTCGATCGGTTGCTGCGCACGGCATCGCTGATCGATCCGCAAGCGCCGTTACCGACGCGGCTTCGTGCTGCCCGCCTCGCCTGTCTGGTTGAGATGCTCTACGCAACCGGGTTGCGCGTGTCCGAGCTCGTTGCCTTGCCGGCATCAGCGGTGCGTCACGACGCGCGCGCCATCATCGTGCGCGGTAAGGGCGGCAAGGAGCGACTGGTGCCACTCAACGACGCGGCAAAACAGGCGGCGGCGCATTTCCGTAACTTACTCGCACAGTCCGACGGCAAGGCTGGGTCGAAATGGCTGTTCCCGTCATTCGGCGACAGCGGCCACCTCACACGGCAGCATCTCGGACGCGAACTCAAGACGCTCGCGACCGCTGCAGGACTGCGTGCCGCCCAGGTGAGCCCGCATGTGCTGCGCCACGCCTTTGCCAGCCACCTTCTCCACAACGGCGCGGACTTGCGGGTGGTACAGACGCTGCTCGGTCATGCCGACATTTCGACAACACAGATCTACACCCATGTGCTCGAAGAGCGCCTGAAGAGCCTCGTGCGCGATCTGCACCCCTTGGCGCAGGACTGAGGGGAACTAAATGCAATACAGGCCTTTCCTTGACTTGCGTCCGCGCTACGGGCGACCTTGCCCGACTCGCGGCACCCAATCGCCATTCCAAGTGCAATTGTTTGTCTGATGCGTTCCTACCTCGATTTCGAAAAGCCAGTGGCCGAACTCGAGGCCAAGATCGAAGAGTTGCGTGCGCTGCAGACTGGCGGCAATGCAGTTGCCATCGGCGACGAGATCAATCGCATCGAAGCCAAAGCGGCGCAGTCGCTGAAGGAGCTCTATGCCGGGCTGACGCCCTGGCAGAAAACCCAGGTCGCGCGCCACCCGCAGCGCCCGCATTGTCTCGACTATGTCGGCACGCTGATCTCCGACTTCGTGCCGCTCGCCGGAGACCGCAAGCACGGCGAGGACGCCGCCATTATCGGCGGCTTCGGCCGCTTCCGCGGCGAGAGCGTCTGCGTCATCGGACACGAAAAGGGCTCCGATACCGACAGCCGCCTCAGACACAATTTCGGCATGGCGCGGCCGGAGGGCTATCGCAAAGCAACGCGCCTCATGGCCATGGCCGACCACTTCGATGTGCCGGTGATCGCACTGGTCGACACCGCAGGCGCTTATCCGGGCATCGGCGCGGAAGAGCGCGGCCAGGCCGAGGCCATCGCCCGCTCGACCGAAGCCTGCCTCGAAATCGGCGTGCCGAACGTGGCGGCGATTATCGGGGAAGGCGGCTCGGGCGGAGCCATCGCAATCGCAACCGCCAACCGCGTCATCATGCTGGAACATGCCATCTACAGCGTAATCTCGCCGGAGGGCGCAGCCTCGATTCTCTGGCGGGACACCGCGAAGGCGCAGGACGCCGCCGCCAGCCTGAAAATCACCGCTCAGGACCTGGAGCGGCTCGGCATCATCGACACGGTGGTGCCCGAACCGACTGGCGGCGCCCATCGCGACCCCGCTGCCGCGATCGCCGCGACTGGAGAGGCCATCGCGGCCGCGTTCGCCGAAATGCAAGGCCTCGACCGGGAAACGGTCAAACGCCTGCGGCGGGAGAAATTTTTCGCGATCGGCCGCGGCACTGGCTGATCGCGTAACGACCGATCGCTCGCCACAATCTTGCCGCGATTGCGCCGGTGCTAATCGCGACTCCGCCGGGCAATGCCGAAAGAGTTGGCGATCCCTGCTCAAAGCCCCTCGAATTCGAGGCAAATTTACCTTTCCTTCAACACGGCGACGGTGATCCTGCGGATGGTGTCTCGCTGCCTTGCGAAAGCCACCTCTTAAGGATAACGATTATGCAATCATGGTTTGGGGACCTCGGTCGGGGAGACTAGCGAATTGAACCGCGTTTCCGTCGTCCGCGCGCAGCTTAAGCGGCTGTTTCTTGCGCCGGCGGCGCTCGCTGGCGCGTTGCTGCTCGCCGGTTGCTACGGTGAAGAAGGCTACCAGCTTCCCTCCAGGGCGATGAAGGAACTCTCGCCCGAAATGGTCACGCTGCTCGATCAGAAGAACATGCCCCGGGAATCCCCGATCCTGGTGCGCATCTTCAAGGAAGAATCCGAGCTCGAAGTCTGGAAGCAGGACACCACCGGCCGCTTCGCGCTGGTCAAAGTCTATCCGATCTGTCGCTGGTCGGGAGACCTTGGCCCGAAGGTGCGTGAGGGCGACCGTCAGGCACCCGAAGGTTTCTACGCGATCACACCCGGCCTGATGAATCCGAATTCGAACTACTACTTGGCGATCAATACCGGATTCCCGAACGCCTATGACAAAGCCAACAACCGCACTGGCGCCTTTTTGATGATCCACGGCGACTGCTCCTCGCGCGGTTGCTACGCCATGACCGACGAGCAGATCGGCGAAATCTATTCGCTCGCACGGGAATCCTTTCTCGGCGGCCAGAAGTCATTTCAGATTCAGGCCTATCCGTTCCGCATGACGCCACTGAACATGGCGCGTCACCGCAACAATCCAAACATCGCCTTCTGGAAAATGCTCAAAGAGGGCAACGACCACTTCGAGGTGTCACGCCTCGAACCCAGAGTGGACGTCTGCGACCGACACTACGTGTTCGATGCGGTGCCGCCGGCCAATTCGACGAAGCCGCTGGCGTTCAGCCCGACCGGGCGCTGCCCGGCCTTCCAGACCGATCCGGAGATCGCCGACGACGCGATGCAGAAGCAGCGCAACGACGACTATCAGTTCGCCGAGTTGGTCAGCCGCAACACTCCCGTCGCGCCCTCATTCGATGGCTACGACGGCGGCATGAACAGGGTGTTTGCCGCCAAGCTCGACAATCCGACCTATACCTACGACAACGAAGGTCACGTCCACGTGCCGCCGCTGCAGCCGGGTCGTGCGCCGCCGGTTCTCTCGGCTCAGGCGAGTCCGACAGTGTCCGCTTCGTCCCCCGGACAGCAGAGCGCCAGTTCGGGCAGCGGCCTGTTCGGCAATCTGTTCTCTTCGAATGCCAGCGCCTCGACGACCCGCGTTGCTTCGACGGAAACGCCAGCGCAGAGCCATACCGGCTTCTTCAGCAGCCTGTTCGGCTCAAAGAGCGACGCCCCATCGGCAAGCCGCTCGGACCCGGCGACGACTGCGAGCACGCCGAAGTCGAAGCCGGCGACGCAAACGGCTTCCACCGCAGTGCCGCGTGCAAAGCCTGCAACAGAGGCGCGAAAGAGCGAGCCGAGCAAGAGCGACCAGCAGCAGGCCGATGCAACTAAGCCGGTGGTCGCGCCCGCGCAGCCGCAGAAACAGGCGAACGTGGCACCGCCTCCCGCGCAAGGCGCGACCGTGATCACCGGCGCTCAACCGGTGCTACCGACTGGATCGTTCGACGGCCGTTGGAGCGGCGTTCAGTAAAGGGCGCCGAGCCGAAACTATGATCGGCGATCGCCGAAAATCACTTCCAGCTAAGCGTATCGCCCGTGGCAGTGCTTGAATTTCTTGCCTGAGCCGCACGGACAGGGCTCGTTGCGCCCGATCTTGCCCCAACTGGTCGGATCTTGCGGGTTACGTGCTGGAGCCTGCGGCGCGCGCGCTGCGGCAGCAGCCGCGCCGGTCGCCGTTGTCCCGATGCCACGGCGCGCGAGCGTCTCGGCGCCGGCCGTGGCCAGCGCCATCTCGTCCTCGCCCGTGGCCGGGTCGAGCTTGTGGGCTTCCATCGCCGGCAGTGGCGCCGGCGGCCGCTCTGGCGGCGGGGCAGCCTGGATTTCGACACGCATCAATTGCGCAGTCACCGCCTCGCGTAGACTCTGACTCATCGACTCGAAAAGGCTGAAAGCCTCAGCCTTGTATTCGTTGAGCGGATCGCGCTGGCCGTAGCCGCGCAACCCGATCACCTGGCGCAGATGGTCAAGCATCACGAGATGCTCGCGCCACAGATGGTCGAGCGTCTGCAGCAGGATCGATTTCTCGACGTAACGCATTACGTCGGAACCCCACTGCGCGACCTTCGCCGCCATATGCTCGTCGGCGCGGCGTTCGACGCGGCTAAAAATCTCCTCGTCAGCGATGCCTTCTTCCTTGGCCCACTGGTCGACCGGCAAATCGAGCCCGAGGACGCGCTTGAGCTCTTCCTTGAGGCCTGCAGTATCCCACTGTTCGGGATAGGCATTCTCCGGAACGTGCTTGGCGACCAGGTCGTCGATCGAGGTGTGGCGCATGTCGGCGACGACCTCGGCGACCGCCTTATCGTCCATCCATTCGACGCGCTGGTCGAAAATGACCTTGCGCTGGTCGTTCATCACATTGTCGAACTTGAGAATGTTCTTGCGGATGTCGAAGTTGCGCGCTTCGACCTTCTGCTGCGCCTTCTCCAGGGCCTTGTTGATCCAAGGATGGATGATCGCTTCGTTCTCCTTGAGCCCGAGCTTCTGCAACATGCCGTCGAGCTTGTCAGTGCCGAAGATGCGCATCAGATCGTCTTCGAGCGACAGGAAGAATTTCGAATGGCCGGGGTCGCCCTGGCGGCCCGAACGGCCACGCAACTGATTGTCGATGCGGCGGCTCTCATGGCGCTCGGTGCCGAGCACGTAGAGCCCGCCAGCGGCGAGAGCCTTCTCCTTCAACCGCGCCACCTGAGAGCGGATGGCGGCCGCACGCGGGTCCTTCTCGCGCTCGCGCAGTTCCTCGATGTCAGCCACTTCCTGCCGGATGCGCATATCGGCATTGCCGCCGAGCTGGATGTCGGTGCCGCGGCCCGCCATGTTGGTGGCGATGGTGATGGCGCCAGGCACGCCGGCCTGGGCGATGATATAGGCCTCCTGCTCGTGATAGCGCGCGTTAAGGATGGCGAACACCTTGGCCTTCGAGGCCCCCTCGTCACCGGAATAGAGCGCAGCGAACGCGTTCGGATCGGCGAAGTCGTGCTGTTCCCAGCCCTCCTTGCGCAGCATTTCGGCGAGCTGCTCGGACTTTTCGATCGAGGTCGTGCCGACCAGGACCGGCTGGCCGCGCGACTTGCAGTCCTCGATCAACGCGATGACGGCGCGGTATTTCTCGGCGGCGGTACGATAGACCTCGTCGTCGTCGTCGATACGAACCATCGGCATGTTGGTTGGGATTTCGAGGACCTCGAGATTGTAGATGTCTTGGAACTCGTCGGCCTCAGTCGCTGCCGTGCCCGTCATGCCGGCGAGCTTCTCATACATGCGGAAATAGTTCTGGAAAGTGATCGAGGCGAGCGTCTGATTCTCCGGCTGGATAGGCTGATGCTCCTTGGCCTCGAGCGCCTGGTGCAAACCTTCCGAATAGCGCCGACCCGGCATCATGCGGCCGGTGAATTCGTCAATGATGACAACCTCGCCGTTGCGCACGATGTAGTCCTTGTCGCGCTGAAACAGCTTGTGCGCGCGCAAGGCCTGATTGACGTGGTGCACGACCGAGACGTTTTCGACGTCGTAGAGTGAATCGGACTTGAGCAGCCCGCCTTGGCGCAGCCACTGCTCGATGCGCTCCATGCCGACTTCGGTGAGATTGACGGTGCGCTGCTTCTCGTCGACTTCGAAGTCGGCCTTGTCGAGTCGCGGAATATAGGTGTCGATCGTGTTGTAGAAATCCGAACGATCATCGAGGGGGCCGGAAATGATCAGCGGCGTGCGCGCTTCGTCGACCAGGATCGAATCGACCTCGTCGACGATGGCGTAGACATGACCGCGCTGCACCATGTCCTCGAGCCGATATTTCATGTTGTCGCGCAGATAATCGAAGCCCAGCTCGTTATTGGTGCCGTAAGTGACGTCACAATCGTATTGCTTCTTGCGCGCCTCATCGTCGAGGCCGTGCACGATGACACCGACCGAGAGACCGAGAAATTTGTAAATCTGCCCCATCCACTCGGCGTCGCGCTTGGCGAGGTAGTCGTTGACGGTCACGACATGGACGCCGCGACCGCCCAGCGCGTTGAGATAGACCGGAAGGGTAGCAACCAGCGTCTTGCCTTCGCCGGTCTTCATCTCGCTGATTTTGCCCTCGTGCAGAACCATGCCGCCGATAAGCTGGACGTCGAAATGGCGCTGGCCGAGCGTGCGCTTGCCGGCCTCGCGCACGGTGGCGAATGCCGGCACGAGAATATCGTCAAGCGTGGCACCCTCGGCGATTTGCTTCTTGAATGCTTCGGTGCGGGCGCGCAGCTCCTCGTCGGAGAGCTGCTCGAGTTCCTTCTCGATCGCGTTGATCTGGTCGACGCGAGGCCGGTAGCTGCGGATACGACGGTCGTTGGAGGAACCGAACAGTTTGCGGGCGACCGCGCCGATCATCGTCTCATCCTTCCGGCTTCAGGCTGCTTGATGTCGCGCTTTGCTTTGAGCAC
>Ga0335081_10015448_pt1 | contig 12348 bp, 8 predicted proteins | sample Lox_Sample_35_FD_206713 | JGI IMG/M metagenome (GOLD analysis project Ga0335081, IMG submission 206713) | Soil microbial communities from Loxahatchee National Wildlife Refuge, Florida, United States - Lox_Sample_3.5 | ecosystem: Environmental > Terrestrial > Soil > Wetlands | place: USA: Florida... | reverse complement strand
TGCCGAAACCGGAGACGCGCTTGCCTTTGGCGTCCACAATGCGCATTTCGCGCATGTGGTAGCCGGCGCGTTCGATGCGGTCGCGCAGGCCCATGCGCTCGGCGATGTCGTAGCCGAGCCCCCAGAAGTCGACGACGTAGCCGCCGGCGCGCAGGGCCGGCGTATTCTCGACCAAAGTCGGTTGGAACCCGCCGGCCTTGAGCCAGAAGGCGAGGGTGGGGCCGGCAATGCCTGCGCCCGAGATGAGGACGGTTTTGGTCTTCATACCTGTGATCTAGCGCGCGGGCAGCGCGATGCAAGCCATTAGCGCGGATAAATCGAGACGGTCTTGGCGACCGAATCGGCGACGTGTTCCTTCGTGATCACGCCGCGGATCTGGCTTGGGCGCGGCACGCCGCGCTTGCTATTCCCCTCGACCACCAGCGCCGTCGTGACCTTCCGCTTGGTCATCCTGCGGATGACGTCGAACACCACGTCGTCCTCGCCCACGATGGTGAATTCCTTGCGCGCGACGTCGCCGAGCGTGACGCCCGATTGCGTGCGGGCGAGCTGCTGGCGGATGCCGGTATTGATGCGCAGCACGCCGGAAATGCGGTTGCCCCGCGTCACCACGAGGTGGCGGATGGCGCCTTTGTTCTCCGGTTTCATCAGGAACTCGTCGAGCAGCATTTCGGCCGGCACGATCGGCACGTCGGTTTCCATGACGTCTTTCGCGCTCTGCACCAGGAACATGTTGGCGTGCAGGCCGCGCGGCACCGGATGGCCGCGCCGGACGAGCTTCAGCGTGTAGATGTTCTCGCGCGACAACAGGCGGCGGATGGCGAGACTCGCACCGACGGCCAGGATCATCGGCAGCACGATGTTGTAGTCGCGCGTCATCTCGAAGATCATGGTCACTGCGGTCATGGCCGCGCCGGTGCCGCCGCCGACCATGGCGCCCATTCCGACCATGGCGAAGGCGGGCACGTTCACCGGCGCGTGCAGGAAATGCACGAGCACGCCGGCGAAGGCGCCGCCCAGCGTCGCGCCCATGTAGAGCGAGGGCGAGAAAATGCCGCCGGACGAGCCGGAGCCGAGACTGGTCGAGGTGGCGAACAGCTTGCAGGCAAACAGCAGCGCCAGCAGCGCGGCGCCGGAAAGCTGTCCGCCCAGGATCGCCTGGATGGTGGCGTAGCCGACGCCCTCCACGTAGTAGTGGCCAAAATTGCGATACAGCAGATACATCACGATGCCGACCAGCAGCATGCCGAGCATGTGCCGGAGGTAGCGGCCGGGAATCATGTCGAAGCCGTCTTCCAACAGGTGCAGGCCGCGGATGAAGGCGGCCGCCGCCACGCCGGTAACGGCGCCGAGCACGACATAGAGCAGCAGCGCGAAGGCGCCTTCACCGAGGCTGTTGGGCAGCGGGATCACCTCGGGGACGGAAAAGGCGGGGTCCGGCCCAAAGAACAGCCGGCCGAGGAACGTCGCCATGCCGGTCGCGGTGGCGACCGGCAGAAAGGTGTTCACGCTCACTTCCGGCAGCATCAGCTCGGTGACGAACAGCACGCCGCCGATCGGCGTGTTGAAGGTGGCGGCGATGCCGGCGCCGGCGCCGGCGGCGACCAGCGTGATGCGCTGGCCGGGCGTCAGCGCCATGATCTGTCCGAAGGTCGAGCCGAGCGCGGAGCCGATCTGAATAATGGGACCTTCGCGGCCGACCGCCGCGCCGGTGCCGATGGCGAAGGCCGAGGCGATCGATTTGACCGCCGCCACGACCGGGCGGATCACGCCGCCGTGGTAGTAGATGGCGTCCATGACCTCGGGCACGCCGTGCCCTTTCGCCTCGGGGGCGAAATTCGACACGATGAAAGTGACCACGACGGCCCCCACCACGGGGACGAGAATGACGGCGGCGCCCCAGGGGTTTGCTGGCGTGAACAGGCTCGAATCGTAGTGCAGCGAGAGCGTCTGCAGGAAGAACAGATTGTGCACGGCGCTGATCATCACGCGGAACACCAGCGCGCCGATGCCGGTGACGATGCCGACCACGGCGGCCATCGCGCACAGAGCGGCTAGTCCGAAATGGGGGACGCCGTGATTGTGTGGTCGCAAAAATCGAAGTGTGGGCACGATGACTTTAGCGTTGTAACGGACGCGGCGGAATTTGGTGACGGCCTCGCCCCCCGGGGCCGGGATGCAATCGTTCATAGCGGGCCCATCGCCCGCCGTCCATGCCGAGGCCGCTCAGAAGCTGCGATAGCGGTAGGGTTCGTCGGCGCGCGCATCCGCCAGTTGTTCGACCAGGCCGTGCTGTGGCGAGAGATGGCAGACCGGGTCGGCGGCGCGCGCATCGCCCGCGATCAGGAACGCCTGGCAGCGGCAGCCGCCGAAATCCTGCTCGCGCCGCTCGCACGAGCGGCAGGGCTCCTGCATCCAGTCGGTGCCGCGGAAGGCCGTGAAGGCCGGCGAGGAACGCCAAATGTCGGCGAGCGAATGCTCGCGCACGTTCCAGAATTCGAGGCCGGGAATGACCTCGGCGGCGTGACAGGGCAGCACCTTGCCGGCGGGCGTGACGTTGAGCGAGCGCCGGCCCCAGCCGCCGACGCAAGGCTTGGGGAAGCGCGCATAATAGTCGGGCACCACCGCGTCGATGACGATGCGGCCATGATGCTGCTCGCGTAAGCGCGCGACCTGCCGCACCGCCTGCTCGACCTGTTCGCGCGTCGGCATCAGCGCGGCGCGGTTCTTGAGCGCCCAGCCGTAATACTGCACATGCGCGATCTCGATGCGCGACGCGCCGAGCGAAAGCGCCAGCGTCACCATGGCCTCGATGCGCCCGATATTGGCGCGATGCACCACCATGTTGATGGTGAGCGGCAAGCCGAGCTTGACCACTTCGGCGGCGAGCGCGCGCTTGCGCGCGGCGGCGCCCTTGTAGCCGGCGATATGGTCGGCGGACGCTTCCTCGCTGTCCTGGATCGAGATCTGCACGTGGTCGAGGCCGACTTCGGCCAGCGCCTGCAAGCCCGGCGCCGTCAGCCCGACCGCGGAGGTGATGAGGTTGCTGTAGAGGCCGGCCTCGCGCGCGCCCGTCACGATCTCCTTGAGGTCGCGCCGCGCCGCCGGCTCGCCGCCGGAAAGATGCACTTGCAGGACGCCGAGAGCGGCCGCTTCGCGCAGGACGCGGCGCCAGGTGGCGGTGTCGAGCTCGTCGCTGCGCTTGTCGAGCGCCACCGGATTGGAGCAGTAGGGACAGCCGAGCGGGCAGCGGTGCGTGAGCTCGGCCAGCAAGCCGAGCGGGGTGTGCAGGCTCTTCCCCTTCTCCCTGCGTGCGCCGCTTTCGGAAGATGGAGAGACACCCTCGGCCGACGCGGTGCGCGTGTCGAGCTCTCCGCGGGAGGCGATCGGGCTGCGCGGCTCGTCCATCACTTGAGCTCCAGCAATTTCTTGTCGGCGAGCGATCCCAACAGCTTCACCACGTCGGCCTCGATGCGCTCGCGCGGGGCGCCGGCGAAGGCCTTGGCCAGATCGTCGACGATCGCCGCAACGCTCGCCTCGCCGGTGCAGCGTTTGAGGATCTCGGCGGTCACCGCGTCCGCCTTGAACACGCGCTCGGGCGCCAGCAGCACCCAGCCGCCATGCGCCTCGTTATGCGTGAGCCGCACGCCGCGCGGCAGCCGCGGGCAGGCGGTGTCGGGAACTTGAACCGACGGCTCGGCCATCACTGATCGTCCGGCACGAAGGCGCCCGGCGGAACCTGCTTGGGCGCCACGTAGGCATTATATAGGGCGTCCAGCATAGCCCACAGCACGTTGCATTTGAATTCGAGCGCGGCGAGCACCGCCTGCTGCCTGTCGGGCGTATCGGCCTGCCGCTTGACGTAGTCGAGGGCGAAATCGGCGTCGCGCCTGGCCTGCGGCGGCCGCTTGTCGAAATAGGCGAGCGTTTCCCGCGTGACGAAATCGTAGCTCCCCAGCATGCCGGCCATGCGCTCGCCGATGATCACGGGGGAGAACAGCTCGGTAAGCGAGGAGGCGACCGCCTCCAGCAGCGTCTTTTCCCGCACGAAATGCACATAGGCGTCGACCGCGAACTGCGTGGCGGGCAACAGCCCACGCAGCGAGGTGACGTAGCCGCGCTCGAGGCCGAGGCCGTCGGTCAGCTTGAGCCAGCGGGCGATGCCGCCGTCGCCTTCGCGCTCGCCGTCGTGATCGACCAGGCGGGAGCGCCATTCGCGGCGCAGCGCAGAATCCTCGCAGCGCGCGATCAGGCTGGCGTCCTTGATCGGGATCATGGCCTGATAGTAGTAGCGGTTGAGCGCCCAGGCCTGCACCTGGCCCTTCGTGCATTTGCCGCCGTGCAGCAGGCCGTGGAACGGATGCAGGCGATGATAGCGCCGCGCGCCGATGTCGCGCAGCGCCGCCTCCAATTGCTCGGGCGTCATCACAGCGTAACCTCCATGCCGTCCTCGGCGACTTCCCAGCCGGCGGCTTCGACCTTGGCGCGTTCGGGCGAGCCCTCGACCAGGATCGGGTTGCTGTTGTTGATGTGAATGAATATGCGCCGCGCGCGCAAGTCCTGCAGAGCGCGCACTGTCCCGTCGGCGCCGTCTATCGGCATATGGCCCATGCGGCGGCCGGTCTTCGTGCCAATTCCCATGCGCAGCATCTCGTCGTCGGCGAACAGCGTGCCGTCGAACAGGATGAGGTCGGCCCGCCGAAAACGCTCGAGCATGGCGGGACTGACCGCCGCGGCGCCCGGCACGAAGGCAACATGGGCGCCGGCGCGCTCGAATTCGACCCCGACATTGCCCGCGCTTTCGACGGCGGTTTCCGGCGCCTCGCCTTCGAGGTAGAGCGGCGCTTTGCCCGGCACCGTGAACAGGCTCGCGGCGATCTCGCCGGGCAGCATGAAGCGCTCGCCCGGATTGACCGCGCGCCGCGCCATCGCCGTGAGCGCGCCGAACATCGCGTTGGAGGCGACCGCCGCGTGGCTGGCAGGCGTCGCATAAAGCGAGAAGGGCGTGCCTTCGCGCAACGACAACAGCCCGGCGATTTGATCGATTTCGGCGCCGGTGAGAACCACGGCGTCGATCGGGCTGCCGCGCGCCCCGCTCTGCGGGTGCAGTTCCGGCGTGGCGCGGATTTGCTGGCCGAGATCGGGTGAGGCGTTGACGAGCGTCCAGCCGTTTCCGGCGGAAATCGCGATGCCCGCTTGCGTACGCGGCTTAACGCGGCCGTCGCCCGCCCACGCAAGCGCGCAGACGGGACATCGGCAGTTCCATTGCGGAAAGCCGCCGCCGGCAGCCGAGCCGAGCACGCGGACCGTGAGTCGCCCCATCACATGAGCGTCACGGCGCAGTCAGGGTCTTAGAATTCGGCAGGGAGATAGCCGTTGATTTCCAGACCGATGCAGATTTCGACGAGGGTCGGGGTTGTCCAGGCCATGGCGTTTCCTTTCGGCACGGATTGATCGCACTGATTGCATATTAGCCCAAGAGCACGGCTGCGCAAGAGCCTGCAATGGTCTGGGCAATTGCCCGTGCCACGGCGTTTTGTCGCAGAGGGCTAAATCCGCTCCGGCAGATGATCTTCGCGCGCGAGCGAGGAGAAACGCGTCACCGCCGCGTCGAACTGCAGCTCCACCGTGCCGGTCGGGCCATGGCGCTGCTTGCCGATGATGACTTCGGCGCGGCCGTGCACCTTGTCGCTTTCGGCCAGCCATTCGGCGAATTTCTCGCGGTTTGACTCCAGCGGCTTGCGCATCAAGTGGTAGTATTCCTCGCGATAGACGAACAGCACCACGTCGGCGTCCTGCTCGATCGAACCCGATTCACGCAAGTCGGAAAGCTGCGGCCGCTTGTCGTCGCGGCTTTCCACCTGGCGTGACAATTGCGACAGCGCCAGGATCGGCACGTTGAGCTCCTTCGCCAGCGCTTTGAGCTTGGTGGTGATCTCGGTGATCTCCTGCACGCGGTTTTCGGACGAGCGCTTGGTCGAGCCCTGCAGCAGCTGCAGATAGTCGATGACCAACAGATCGAGTCCGCGCTGGCGCTTGAGCCGGCGCGCCCGCGCGGCAAGTTGCGCGACCGACAGGCCGCCGGTCTCGTCGACATAGAACGGCAGGCTCTGCAACTCGATCGAGTGATCCTTGATGGTCTCGAAATCGGCTTCGCTGATGCCGCCGCGCCTGATCTGGTTCGACGGAATGCCGGTCTGCTCTGCGATGATGCGAGTGGCGAGCTGCTCGGCCGACATTTCGAGCGAAAAGAAACCGACGATCCCGCCGTTGACCGTCATGGTGTGGCCGTCGGGCTTGACCTCGCCGCGCCAGGCCTTGGCGACGTTGTAGCCGATATTGGTGGCGAGCGCGGTCTTGCCCATGCCGGGACGACCGGCGAGTATGATCAGGTCGGACGGCTGCAGGCCCCCCATCATCCGGTCGAGATCGTCGAGATGGGTAGCGAGCCCCGACAGCTTGCCGTCGCGCTGATAGGCGCGCGCGGCCATATCGACCGCGGTGGTGAGCGCCTGCGCGAAGCGCTGGAAGCCGCCGTCGTAGCGGCCGCTCTCGGCCAACTCGTAGAGCCGGCGCTCGGCGTCCTCGATCTGGTCGCGCGGCGCGAAATCGACCGGCGCGTCATAGGCGACATTGACCATGTCCTCGCCGACCTGAATGAGCGCGCGCCGGGTGGCGAGGTCGTAGATGGTGCGGCCGTAGTCCTCCGCGTTGATGATGGTAGTGGCTTCGGCGGCGAGGCGGGCGAGGTACTGGCTGACGTTGAGCCCGCCGATGTCGATATTGGCATCGAGGAAGGTCTTGAGCGTGACCGGCGTCGCCAATTTGCCGGCGCGGATGAGATCGCGCGACAGCTGGTAGATGTTCTGGTGGATCGGCTCGAAGAAATGCGGCGGGTTGAGGAAGTCGGAAACCCGGTAGAAGGCCTCGTTATTGACCAGGATCGCGCCCAGAAGCGCCTGTTCCGCCTCGATATTGTGCGGCGCGGCGCGGTACGGCGGCGCCGGTTCTTCGAACGGCTTGCGGGCAACTGATTCGAGCGGAGCCATCGGGCCTCTTGTTCCGCCAATTTGACGAAACTTTGTTGAATGATGGCTTACACCGCTTATCGAGTGCTGCGGCGGCAACACCGCACTAATTGCCGCTGTCCACACCAATTAACCGCCGAAAAATTTCGCTTTGCGAGCGCGTCCGCTGGCGGACTTGACGCAGCGCGGCGGGGCGCGGCAGTCGCGTTACTCTCCCGCCAGCCGCAGCGGCTGCCGCAGCCTGCCTTCGGCCACGCGCAGGCGCTGCTCCTCGCGCGCGATATAGTCGCGCGTCATCGGCGTGACGCCTTGGCGCTTGGTGAGTTGGATCTGAAAGTTCATCATGTTCTGCTCGCGGAACGCCATTTCGGAGGCCGCCAGGTAGAACTCCCACATGCGCACGAATCGCCGATCGTAGATGCGCTCGACCTCCTCGCGGTGGGCGAGGAAGCGCTCGCGCCAGCTCTTTAGCGTCTCGGCATAGTGCAGACGCAGGATCTCGATGTCGGTCACGAGCAGTCCCGCGTTCTCGATGTGCGGCAGCACTTCCGACAGCGAAGGAATGTAGCCGCCCGGGAAAATATATTTCGCGATCCACGGATTGGTGACGTTGGGGCCGTCGGAGCGGCAGATCGAATGCAGCACCATCACGCCGTCGTCGGCGAGCAGTTCGGCGCACTTGCCGAAGAAGGCCTCGTAATGCCCGACGCCGACATGCTCGAACATGCCGACCGAGACGATACGATCGAACGGCCCTTCCGCGTCACGATAGTCCTGCAGCTTGAAGCGGGCGCGTCCGGCCAGGCCCTTTTCGGACGCCCGTTCATTGGCGACCGCGTGCTGCTCCTGCGACAGGGTGATGCCGGTGACGTCGCAGCCGGCATGTTCGGCGAGATAGAGGCCGAGGCCGCCCCAGCCGCAACCGATATCGAGCGCGCGTTTGTTCTTGCCAAGCAGCAGCTTGGCCGCCAGGTGCCGCTTCTTGGCGAGCTGGGCGTCGTCGAGCGACTGCTCGGGATGCTCGAAATAGGCGCAGCTGTATTGCCGGTCGGCGTCGAGGAAGAGCGAATAGAGCCGGCCGTCGAGATCATAGTGGTGCGCGACGTTGTGGCGCGCGCGCCGGCGCGGGTTGAATTGCTGCAGCCGGCGGGCGAGATAGCGGATCGCCCACTGCGGGCGGGCCCAATGCGGCAGCTCGGAATTCTGCCCGAGCGCGATGGCGAGCACATCGGCGATCGAGCCCTGCTCGACCACGAAAGTGCCGTCCATATAGGACTCGCCGAGCCTAAGCTCCGGATCGAGCAGAATGCCCCATTCGGCCGCGCGGGTCTTGAAGCGCACGGCGACCGGGTTGCCGGTGCCGTCGCCGAAGGTAAAGGTGATCCCGCGCGAGGTGGTGAGCGTGAAATTGCCCCGCGTTACGAAAGTCCTGAGCAATATTTGAAGCAACCGGTCCATCGGCCGGCCCCACTACTAACAAGCCGCGCTGCCGGGCGTTGCGGTTCCGCACTGCCCCCGCCAAGCGAACGCGGCGGACGAGAATTCGTTCGGACTTAAGTATTAAACCAAAGTTCCATTGGGCCGACAATGCTGCAAAAAATAGGTCCCGGCCTGCGATTCGCGCGTGGGTCACAATCGCGGCGTAATGGGCTATCAGATGAGGGCCCGGGCGAATCGAAGGACCGGAGGCGATGAAGATTTTACCTCGGTGGGCGGGAGCGGCCGCGCTGGCGCTTTGCATCGCGGCGCCCGCCGCGGCGCAGGAAAACATCGACGCCGGCAAGACCCCCGCCCAGCTGTACGCGCAGGATTGCGCCATCTGCCATAAGACGCCGCACGGCCTGACCAAGGCGGTCGGGGCCTATGGCCTGCAGAACTTCCTGCGCGAACATTATACCGCCAGCCGCGAATCCGCCGCCGCCATCGCCGGCTATCTCGCCGCAATCGACCGGGGTCCGGCGCCGCGCGCCGCCAAACGCGGGCCGAAGAAAGAGGCCGCCAAGAACCGCGAGGAGAAAGGTAAGAAGGCCGGCGAGGCCAAGCCCGCCAAGGCGGAAGACGCCAAGCCTGCCACTCCGCCGGCGGGTAAGGCCGACGCCAAACCGGACGCCGGGCCGGCGTCCGACAAGCCGGTCGCGGCCGATGCGAAAGCCGACGGCGCGGCGAGTTCGGAGGCCAAGCCGGACAAGAAGCCGGATTAAGCCGCTGACCAAGGCGCAGCCGTGGACCGGTCGGTCCGGCCCGCTGGCGCGGGATCGCCGCTTGCCAGACCGGACCTCGCTTGTGGGGCGACATGGCCCTATGATTCGGCCGCTCACGATTCGCGCGCGTCCCCGATGGCCAATAGAGGCCCGGCATGGCTCGTTGAGTCATCCTGTCTCTGAGGACGGCCGCCCAAACGCTCGATTGTGACCCAGGTAGTCTCATCCAAATGTTGCATTAACGCCACACCCAGGCCGTGTTTCTGGTTGCTCCCCGCAATTAGCTCTCGCACAGATTGACACGATGGCTGGCACAGAAAATTGTACCATCCTCCGGCGGGCGGCCACGGCACAGCTGACCAGGGGTGGAGATGGGCGCCGTCGAATATTTTCGCGTGCGTTCCAAAAGCTTTGCCGCGTTGGCCGCGGGGCTATGCCTCGCGGGGAGGGTGGCGCTTGCCCAGGACGCGACCTGGGTCGGGGGCAATGGCGGCGATCCGAATGAGTGGACCGAGCCGGCCAACTGGAGCTCCACCACCGTCCCGAGCGGCACCGCCACCTTCACCAGCACCGGGGTCACGACGGTCGCCAACGACAATGGCATCGTGACCATCGGCGCCATCTCGTTCACCGGCACGCCCAACGCGCAAGCCTACACGATCGGCATCGACAACCCGTTCATCGTGAACGGCACGGGCGTCACCAACGACTCGACCAACACGCAGACCTTCAACATCACCAGCGGCAACAGCTTGGTGTTCCAGAACGGCAGCACGGCCAACAACGGGACGGGTGCCGTCACCTACAACAACAGCTTCTTCATCTTCTTTCAGAACACCAGCAATGCCGGCAACGCCAACACTACGTTCGTCAACGACGAAATCGTTGAGTTCAACGACAGCAGCTCCGCCGGCAGCGCCAATTTCACCAACAACATCGAGATCGACTTTTTCGATTCGACGACCGCGGGCAGCGCCAACATCACCAACAACGGTACCGGCACCCTCACTTTCAACAGCACTGCCACCGCCGCGACCGCGACCATCGGCAACGACGGCGCGATCCAGTTCAACAATTCGGCTTCGGCCGGAAGCGCGCTGATCACGAACAATTCGGGCGGCACGATCGATTTCAGCAATTCGGCCACCGCGGGCAGCGCGCAGATCACCAACAACAGCGGCGGAACGATCACGTTCCACGACACCAGTACGGCCGGCACGACGGCGACGATCGGCAACGACGGCACCGTCAATTTCAACGACAACAGCTCCGCCGGCGGCGCCGGCATCACCACCACGGCGGCGGTCTCGTTCAACAATTCGGCGACCGCCGCCTCTTCGAACATCGCGGTCAACGTCGGCGGTACGCTCGACTTCAACAATTCGAGCACCGCCGGGTCGGCGACCATCACCAACAACTCCGGCACGGTCGCGTTCAACAATTTGAGCCTCGGCGGCAACGCGCAGATCACCAACGGCGCGACCCTGCAATTCAACAACGTGGCCGACGCGCAGGGCGCGACCATCGTCAACAACGGCACGGCGAGCTTCAACAACTCCGCCACGGCGGACGCCGCGACCATCACCAACAACTCGAGCCTGACCTTCAACAATTCGGCGACCGCCGGCAGCGCCAGCGTCACCACCAACACCGGCAGCCAGGTGACGTTCAACGACAGCAGCACGGGCGGCACGGCGAGCTTCGTCTTCAACGGGACCGGCTCGATGATCGTGAATTCGACCGCGATGACGGCGGGCTCGATCGCCAGCGCCAGCGGCGGAAGCTTCATCACGCTCAATAATTCGCTCACCGTCGGGGGCAACGACACCTCGACCACCTTCGCCGGAGCGATCGGCGGAGGCGGCGGCCTGGACAAGGTCGGCACCGGCACGCTGACCCTGTCCAATGCCGGCAACAGCTATTCGGGCGCGACAACGATCGACGGCGGCACACTGTCGGTGACGGGTTCGATCGCGGCATCGAGCGGGGTCGCGATCAATTCGGGCGGCATACTCGACGGCACCGGCGTGGTTTCGGCAATCAACGTCAACGGCGGCGGCACCTTGATGCCCGGCCTGCCCGCGAGCATCGGCACGCTGCAGGCCACCAGCGTCACCTTCGCGTCGGGCGCGACCTACCTGATCAGCATCAACGGCACGACGAACAGCAAGCTCACCGCGTCGGGGGCGGCGACGCTCAACAGCGGCGCGAGCGTCGTGGTCGCGAACGGTAGCAGTATCGTGACCGGCAACAAATACACGATCCTGACCGCGGGCGGCGGCGTGACCAACACGTTCAACCCGGACGTCGATTTCGGAATTTACATCGGCACGCTGAGCTACGATCTCGACGACGTCTTCCTCACCTTCGGGTACCAGAGCCTCCAGTCGCTGCTGCCGGCAAACGCGCCAAGCAACGTCGTCAACGTGGCGAACGCGATCGACAATTTCACCGGCGGCGGCGGCACGCTGCCGGCAGGCTTCCAGGGTCTCTTCAACCTGCCGCGGCAGCAGCTCGTCAATGCCTTGACGCAGCTGTCGGGCGAGGAGGCGACCGGCGCGCAGCTGTCGGGCTTCCAGCTGCTCAGCGAGTTCATGGCGCTGCTGATCGATCCGCTCGCCGACGGCCGTGGCGGGCTTGGCGGCGGCCCGATCGGTTTCGCCCCGGGCGACCAGCAGACCGTATATACGCCCGAGGTCGCCAACGCCTACGCGGCCGCGCTCAAGGGGCCGCCCGCGGCCGCCCCGGCCTATGGTGCGTGGCGCGCCTGGGGCGCGGCCTACGGAGGCTCGGGCGGCGTCAACGGCGACCCGGGCGTGACCGGCAGCCACGACGTGACCACGCGGGCCGGCGGATTCGCGGCCGGTCTCGACTACTTCGCCTCCCCCGACACGCGGCTCGGCCTCGCGCTTGGCGGCGCCGGTACGCGCTGGGATCTTGCGGACGGTCTCGGCGGCGGCCGCAGCGACGCGTTGCAGGCCGGCCTTTCCGGCACGCAGCAGTTCGGCCCGGTCTATCTGTCGGGTGCCCTCGCATTCACAAACTTCTGGACCAATACGAGCCGCATTGTGACGGTCGCGGGCAATGACTCGCTCACGGCGAGCTACGACGCGCAGAGC
>Ga0335081_10015444_pt1 | contig 12349 bp, 11 predicted proteins | sample Lox_Sample_35_FD_206713 | JGI IMG/M metagenome (GOLD analysis project Ga0335081, IMG submission 206713) | Soil microbial communities from Loxahatchee National Wildlife Refuge, Florida, United States - Lox_Sample_3.5 | ecosystem: Environmental > Terrestrial > Soil > Wetlands | place: USA... | reverse complement strand
CCGCCGACGAGCAGCGAGATCGCCGCGACCTCGCCGAGCAGCGTCGTAAACACCTTGCTGCTCGCGGTCGAGGTCTGGATGATCGAGCTCTGGTTGATCACGTTGAAGTTGCTCGACGTGGACCCGGCCGCGGGCGGATCGAGCTGGTTGAGGATGTTCGTGACCTCGGTCTGCGCGGCGTTGAGCTGACCGCGCGACTTCGCCTGGACGACGATCTGGCTGATGTTCCCGTACCCGGTCAGGGTGTCCTGGACCGCGGTCAGCGGCGCGATCGCGACGTCGTCCTGGTTGGAGGTGCCGTTCGAGCCCTTCGGCGCGGTCACGCCGATGATCTGGAAGTTCGTGCCGTTGACCTGGATCGTCTGGCCCACCGGATCCTGGCCCCCGAACAACTCGCTGACCACCGTCGGCCCGACGACCAGCACGCGACTGTGGTTCTGCTCGTCGGCGTTCGTGAACCACGAGCCCTCGGCCATCGTGTAGCTCCGCGCCCCCTCGTAAGACTTGGTCGTCCCGACGAACGACGACGGCGAGTAAGTGGTGTCACCCGAGGTCAGCGTCACGCTGTCCGCGGTCACCACCGGCGAGGAGCTCTCGACGTCCGGCGCCTGGACCGGATTCGTCAGCGCGTTTGCGTCGGCGACGGTCAATCCCGTGCTGGCCGAAGCCTGGCGCCGGAACAGCCCGCCGAGCGTCGGCGCGCCACTGACCAGCAGGACGTTGCTCCCGAGCTGGTCGATCTGGTTCTCGACCGCGGTCGAGGATCCGGTGCCGACGGCGATCAGCACGATCACCGAACCGACCCCGATCATCAGCCCGAGGATCGTCAACCCCGACCGCAGCTTGTTCGCGGCCAGGCCGGCGAGGGCCACCCGAACGGTCTCGATCACCGCACGCGCTCCGCGGAGTCCGAGTCGGTGACCTCGTCGGACAGGATCGTGCCGTCGCTGATCCGGATCACGCGGCGGGCGTGGGCGGCGACGTCCTGCTCGTGGGTGATCAGGATGATCGTTCGCCCCTGGTCGCTGAGTCGGCCGAAGATCCCGAGCACCTCGGCCGAGGAGACCGTGTCGAGTGCACCGGTCGGCTCGTCGGCCAGGATCATCGCCGGGTTGGTGACCAGCGCGCGGGCGATCGCGACGCGCTGCTGCTGGCCGCCCGACAGCTCCGAGGGCATGTGATGGACGCGCGGCCCCAGCCCGACCTGATGCAGCGCCGCGAGCGCGCGGTCGTGACGCGCGGAGCGGTGCACGCCGGCGTACGACAGCGGCAGCTCGACGTTCTGGAGCGCGCGCGTGCGCGGGATCAAGTTGAAGCTCTGGAACACGAACCCGATGTGGCGGTTGCGAATGTCGGCGAGCGTGTCCTCGTCGAGCCCGCGGACGTCAATTCCGTTCAGGTGGTACGTGCCCGTGCTCGGGGTGTCGAGGCAGCCGAGGATGTTCATCAGCGTGGTCTTGCCGCTGCCGGACGCGCCGACGATCGCGACGTACTCGCCGCGCTCGATCCGCAGGCTCACCCCTCGCAGCGCGTGCACCGCGAGGTCGCCGACGGCGTAGGTCTTGTGCACGTCGATCAGCTCGATCACGGGCGCGCGCCGGGAACCCGCCATCAGCGACGGCGCCCGCGCGGCCGGCTGTGCCGGAGCGCCGGCACCGCGCTTGGCCTGCGCCCGCCGGGCGTGCAGCACGCGCTGCGCTCGCGCCACGGCCGCGCGCGGCGGACGTTCGTCGCGCGCCATCAGCCGCCACCTGCGGCGCGCCGGAAGAACGCGCCGCCGCCACCACCGGTGAAGCCGCCACCGCCGAGGCCGCCGAGGCCGCCGAGGCCCCCGCCGCCCAGCGTGCCGCTGCCCGTGCCCGAGCCGCCGGTCGACGTCGAGCCCAGCGACGGCAGCGCGATCGTGATCACCAGCTGGTCGCCGGCGTTGACGCCGCTGATGAGCTGCGTCCGCGAGTCGCCCCGGAGCCCAACCACGACCTGCTGGGCCACGTCCTTGCCGTTCTTGACCATCGTGACCGTGCCGAGCGAGCCGCTCCCGGTCACCGCCGCGTTCGGGACGGTGACGCCCGACGCCTGGCCGGTGATCACCGACGCCGACGCGCTCATGCCGGGCTTGACCCGAGAGTCGTTCTGGTCGAGCGTGAGCGTCGCGTCATAGGAGACGACGCTGCTGCTGGTCGTTCCCACCAGCGCGATCGAGCTGACGTGGGCGGCGAGTTGGACCCCCGCCAGGGCATCGAGCGAGACGGTCGCGGACTGGCCCACCTTGACCTTGCTGATGTCCGACTCGCTGAACGCGACGGTCATCGTCAGCGAGTTCGTGTTGACGATCTCCGCGAACCCCGAGCTCGAACCGGTCGACGAGGACGAGCTCGAGCCCGAGCCCGAGCTGCCGAGGCTGCCGGCGGTCGCGGCGCCGGTCGCTCCGCTGCCAGAGCCGGACCCCGACGATGACGACGAGCTGCTCGTTGAGCTGCCCGAACTGCCGGCGGACACCGCGTCGCCGGGGGTGAGGCTCGACAGCGAGGCAATCGTCCCGCTCGTCGGCGCGTACAGCTTCGTGTCGTTCACCGCGGTCTCGGCGCTGTGCACGGCGGCCTGCGCACTGTAGACCGAGGCCTGGGCCGACGCGAGGCTGCTCGGTGACGGCGTCGACGTCGTGGTCGTCGTGGACGTCGAGCTGGTCTTCGCGGCCGACCCACCGCCGCTGCCCGAGGGCGTCGACCCCTTCGTGCTCGGCACGACGACCGTCACCGTCACGCTCGGGGTGGTCTTCGTGACCTTCGTTCCCCCCGACTCAGTCGGCGTCCCACCCGATCCGGTCGACCCGCCCTTCGGCTTCTCGGTCTTACCCGACCCCGTCGTCGTCGTTCCCGGCGTCGTCGACCCCGGCTCGTACGACGCGTACTCAACCGTCCCGTTGGAGCTCGGCGTGTAACTGGTCGTGCTGGTGGATCCCGACGATCCCGACCCTGAGGACGCAGACCCCGACCCCGAACCCCCGCCCGACCCGCCCGAACCGCAGTTCGCCGTGGTCTGGTCCTGGAGGCAGGTCAGCTGGTCCTCGGCCGCGGTCAGCTGCTCCTGCGCCTGGCTCAGCTGCAGATCGGCCGACGTCGGGTCGAGATCGGCGAGGAGCTGGCCGCCGTTGACGTGCTGGCCGACCTTGACGTAGACGTCCTGGAGCGTGCCGCTGGTGTTGAAGTTGACGGTGACGTCGGTGCCCGCGGCGATATTGCCGCTGCCGCTGACGGTGGACTGGACCACGCCCTGCTCCGCGGTGACGGTCTCCTTGGAGGTCCGCGCCGAGCTGGTCGGCGGCCCGATCTCGGTCACCGCCAGTACGGCGACGGCGATCGCCACGACTCCCAGCGCGTACAGGAGCCAGGGCCTAGACGGTCGATCCCGGCGGCTGTTCATAGGAGTGGCAATCCGTTGCCGGGGAGACGGCAGGCAGACCGCGCGCGGCTTTGAATGCGGAGCTCACGATGCCTCAGCGTTGTAGCGCCGCCGGTATCAGCTCTACGTAAGCACTCTTGCGGTCCTCTTAGGAACTACCGTGACGCTCACCCGCGGGAGCGCCGGCAGCTCTACTCGGACCACGAGACCGCCGCCCGCCGGCGCCTCGATCTCGATCGTGCCGCCGTGCGCCACGACCACCGAGCGCACGATCGACAGCCCCAGCCCGAACCCGCCGCCGGCCCGATCCAGGCGTCGGAACGGCTCGGACAGCTTTTCGGCGTCGGCGGGGTCGATCACGGGCCCCCCGTTGGCGACGGTCAGACACACGCTACCGGCCACCGTCCGCGTCGAAACCCGGAGATACCCGCCGGGCTCGTTGTGCTGGATGCCGTTGTCGACCAGGTTGGCGATCATCCGTTCCAGGAGCGCCGGCTCGCCCCGCGTCCACGCCGGCTCGAGGTCGTCCCGCACCTCGACGTCGGCTTCCCTCGCCCGCGCCCGCAGGTCGGTGATGCAGTCAGCCGCCAGCGCGGCCAGGTCGGCCGGCTCCTCGCGACCGGTCGCGGCTTCGCTCCGGGCCAGCATCAACAGTCCCTCGATCAGCCGCTCGCACCGGTCGACGGTCTCGCGGACCGCGTCCCCCATCCGCCGCAGCTCCTCGACGCTCGCGTCCGGATCGGCCAGCGTTACGTCCACCTCGGTTCGCATGATCGCCAGCGGCGTGCGCAGCTCGTGCGACGCGTTCGCGACGAAGTGCCGCTGGCTGGCGAACGCCCCGTCGAGCCGGGCCAGCATCCCGTTGAACGTGTCGGCGAGCTGCTTGAGCTCGTCCGCCGGGCCCTTCAGGCTGATCCGCTCACCCAGGTTCTCGCCCGACACCCGGCGGGCGGTGGCGGTGATGTCGCGGAGCGGCCGTAGCGCGCGGCCCGCGAGCAGCCAGCCGGCCGCCACCGAGACGATCGTCATCGCGCCGAGCGCCACGATGTACTCGATCAAGAGCCGGTGCAGCGCGTCGGCGCGCAGCTGTGCACGGAAGGCGTTGAGGATGCGAGCCCCGGTCGAGTCGGGGCCGAATCCGGGCGGGCGGCCGAAGAACTGTGGCGTCAGGCCCAGCCGGTTGAGCTCGCCGCGAAGCGTGCCCGAGCCGTTGAGATTGTGGCGGACGAGTTCGTAGCCGATCGTAAGCAGCACGGCCCCGGTCACGAGGAACACGAGGCCGTACAAAAGCGTCAGGCGCAGGCGGATCGTCGGCGCCGGCATGCGGATCGAGGCCGGCCCGATGCGCATCAGGTCATCCGGTAGCCGACGCCGATCACCGTCTCGACGACCGGCGGATCACCCAGCTTGCGCCTCAGCGTCATGATCGTCATGCGCACCACGTTCGTGAACGGATCGGTGTGCTCATCCCACACGCGCTCGAGTAGCTCCTCGGCCGATACGGTAGCCCCATCGGCGTCGATCAGCACCTCGAGCACGCCGAATTCCTTGCGCGTCAGCTCGACCCCCTGCCCCGCGCGGCTCACGAGCCGGCGCGCTGGGTCGAGCTCGATGTCGCCCCGCGTGAGCACGGGCGGGCGGCTCGGCGAGGCCCGGCGGGCCAGCGCGTGGATCCGGGCGACCAGCTCGGCGAACCGGAACGGCTTGGGCAGATAGTCGTCGGCGCCGAGCGACAGGCCCTCGACGAGGTCCTCGAGCGCCCCCGCCGCGGTCAGCATCAGGATCCCGGTCTCCGGCCGCTCGCCGCGAACCGTCCGACACACGTCGTCGCCGTGAAGTCCGGGCAGGTCACGGTCGAGCACGAGCACGTCGTAGCGGACGACGCGGGCCTTGACGAGCGCGTCGGTTCCGTCCGGGGCCAGGTCGACGGCCATCCCCTCGCGGCGGAGCCCCCGCGCGATCGCCTCGGCCAGCCTCGTCTCGTCCTCTGCGATCAGCACGCGCAATGTGCGATCCAGGATGACGGCCGGCGCATAAGAAACCCGTAAGAGGCAAGATTCGTCCGCCTGTTGCAGGGTATCTGATTCGACATCGATCAACGTTACATCGATTCGCGTTATCGTTCCAACCGGAGCATGGCGGCGCAGAACTTCACTGAACGGGGAATGGCCGTCGGGCTGCGGGCGCTCAATCGCCTCGCGGGCAACGGACTGATCGACCGGTTCGGGCTGCGCGATCCGGCGCAGCGGATGCTGCACGGCGCCTCGAAGGCGACCGTGCGCACCGCCACGCGCGCCGGCCGGACGTTCGCCGCCACCCACAGACTCTCGCAACCGGCCCGCCAGCCGCACAGCGGCGCCGTCGACCTGTTCGATCTGACGCCCGACGAGGAGCAGCAGATGCTGCGCGAGTCGGTTCACGAGTTCGCCCTCGCCAGGCTCCGGCCCGCCGCGCAGGCGGCCGACGAGGCCTGCGCCGCCCCCGGCGACCTGCTCCGGCAGGCGAACGAGCTCGGCCTGACGATGGTCGGCGTTCCGGAGGAGCTGGGCGGCGCGGTCGCCGAGCGCTCCGCGGTGACCACGGTGCTGATGGCCGAGGCGCTTGCGCAGGGGGACATGGGCATCGCGGTCGCGTGCCTCGCGCCTGCCGGCGTGTCGACCGCGCTCAGCCTATGGGGCGATGCCGATCAGCAGGCCACGTACCTGCCCGCGTTCGTCGGCGACAACGTGCCCGCCGCCGCGCTCGCGCTGGTCGAGCCGCGCCCGCTGTTCAATCCGTTCGCACTGCAGACGCGCGCGCGCCGCGCCGGCGAGGGTTTCGTGCTCGCCGGCGTCAAGTCGCTCGTGCCGCGCGCCGGCGATGCCGAGCTGTTCATCGTCGCGGCGGAGCTCGAGGATTCTGATCCCGCCGGCGCACGCCGCAGCCACCCCGCGCTGTTCATCGTCGAGTCCGGTGCCGCCGGCCTCTCGATCGAGCCCGAGCCCGCGATGGGGATCCGTGCCGCCGCCACCGGCAGGCTGATCCTAGAGGACGTCAAGCTCCCGGCCGGCGCGCTGCTCGGCGACGGCAGCCGCGATGTGTTCGCCGAGTGCGTCCAGCTCGGGCGACTCGGCTGGTGCGCGGTCGCGGTCGGCGCGAGTCAATCCGTGCTCGACCACGTGATCCCGTACGTGAACGGGCGCACGGCGTTCGGCGAGCCGATCTCCTCGCGCCAGGCGGTCGCGTTCATGGTCGCGAACATCGCGATCGAGCTCGACGGGATGCGACTGGCGACGTACCGCGCGGCGAGCCGCGTCGACCACGGCGCTTCGTTCGCCCGCGAGGTCTCGCTCGCCAGGCGACTGTGCGCCGAGCGCGGGATGGCGATCGGCTCCGACGGCGTGCAACTGCTCGGCGGCCACGGCTACATCAAGGAGCACCCGGTCGAGCGGTGGTACCGCGACCTGCGCGCGGCCGGCGTGATGGAAGGGGCGCTGGTCGTGTGATCAACCTCGAGACCCCGAGGAAGTTCGAGTTCCTGGTCAGCCAGGCCCACCAGGTCGCGACCGAGATCTTCCGGACGAACTCGCGCAAATACGACCGCGACGAGCACAGCTACCCCAAGGAGCTCGACATGCTCGCCGCGATGATCGACGGCATGAACGCGGGCGGCGCGCTCAGCGGCGCCGGCGCCGGCAGTGTGGGCGAGGGCAACGGGACCAGGACGGCCCGCGAGGGGCACGGCAAGCAGCCGGCCCGCGACCGCGACGTCAATCGCAACGCCAGCAACATGGCAAGCCTGCTCGGGCTGACCGAGCTGTCGTGGGGCGACGTCGGACTGCTGCTGACGATGCCGCGCCAAGGGCTCGGCCAGGCCGCGATCGCGGCGGTCGCCAACGAGGAGCAGCTCAAGCGGTTCGGCGGCAAATGGGCGGCGATGGCGATCACCGAGCCCGAGGCCGGATCGGACTCGGCTGCGATCCGCACGACCGCGACGCTCGACGGCGACGAGTACGTGCTGAACGGCGAGAAGATCTTCGTCACCGCCGGCGACCGGGCCGAGCTGATCGTGGTGTGGGCGACGCTCGACCGCGAGCAGGGGCGCGCCGCGATCAAGTCGTTCGTGGTCGAGCGCGACAACCCGGGTCTGATCCTCGAGCGGCTCGAGCACAAGCTCGGGATCCGTGCGTCCGACACCGCGGACTTGCGCCTCGATGACTGCCGGATCCCGAAGGACAACCTCCTCGGCAGCCCCGAGATCGAGCGGGGGCGCGGCTTCGCCGGGGTCATGCAGACGTTCGACAACACCCGCCCGCTCGTCGCCGGCATGGCGATCGGCGTCGCGCGCGCGTGCCTCGAGCGCACGCGCGAGCTGCTGAGCGAGGCCGGCGTCGAGATCGACTACGACCTCCCGCCCCACGCCCAGGTCGCGGCCGCGTCCGAGTTCATCGCGATGGAGTCCGACTGGGAGGCGTCCCGGCTGCTGACGATGCAGGCGGCATGGATGGCCGACAACAAGAAGCCCAACTCGCTCCAGGCGTCGATGGCCAAGGCCAAGGCCGGCCGGACCGCCACCGACATCGCGCTCCGGTGCGTGGCGCTGTGCGGATCGATCGGATACGGCGAGGGCGAGCTGCTCGAGAAGTGGGCCCGCGACGTCAAGATCCTCGACCTGTTCGAGGGCACGCAGCAGATCCAGCTGCTGATCGTGGCGCGGCAGTTACTCGGAAAGACTTCGGCCGAGCTCAAGTAACTGGGCCGCCTCCGGCGGCATCCATGGGGCCGGTGAAGCATCATCCGGCTGCGGTCGCGCTCACCTGCCCGGGGCCGTGGTCACCGAGAACACCGCCCCGAACAGATCCGCCAGCACGGCCTGGCGCGTCGGGATGCTGTCGAACGGCGCGACGACAACACTGCCGCCGAGCCCCGGCGCCCGGGTGGCCACGGCATCGGCGTCCGTCACCCAGAAGTCGACGCTCCAGCGGGCCGGACCGTCGTCCTGCGCCATGACCGCGACCACGTCACGCGGCACGGGCTGCGACGGCTCGCCGCCGACGTAGCCCGGTAGGCGAAACAGGCTGATTCCCGGCGCGAACGACTCGCTCTCCCATCCGAAGACGTCGCGATAGAAGCGGGCCGCCGCGTCGGGCTCGCGCGTGTGAAGCGCGCTCATCGCGTAGGCCGCCGGCTCGTTGACCAGCTGACAGCCCCGGCGTTCGACCGGCTCCCACACCCCGATGGGAGCGCCACCGGGATCCTGGATTGCGGCAACCCGCCCGGCCGGGAGCACATCGAACGGCTCGGCCAGGACACGGTCCGCGGCCCGTGCCGTGTCGTCCGCGCTCGCCACCGACACGTACGTGTTCCAGCCAGGTGACACGCCCGGCGGAGCCTGCCCGACTCCGGCCACGTCGCGCCTGCGCACCTTGGCCACGTGGTAGTCGCCCGGCCCCGGGCCGTCGAACTCCCACCCGAAGAGCTCGCCGTAGAAGTCCATCGCCCTCGCCGGGTCGGGAACCAGGTTGTCGACCCAGCAGGGCACGCCGGCCGGATAGGAATCACGCTCGCTCACTGGTCATCCTTTCTGTTGCCGACGGTCGTCGGGCGAGGATGTGGCGTCCGAGCGCCACGGGTCTCCGTCCGGCCCGAGCAATTCGTCGCGGGCCGCCTGCCGCTTGGCCTGCGAGACGACGGTCGGAATGGCCATCGTTCAAGCCTCCTCGATTGGGAAAACCAACCATAGAGTCCTTTATTCCGACTGTCAAGTGATAGACTTCACACCGTGGCGGGCAAGCGCACATACGGAGACCCATGCGGGGTGGCGCGCGCACTCGACGTGATCGGCGAGCGATGGGCAGTGCTGGTCGTGCGCGAGCTGTTGCTCGGACCCAAGCGGTTCACCGACCTGCGCGCCGGCATGCCCAACCTGAGCCCCGACGTTCTCTCCCAGCGGTTGCGCGAGCTCGAGCAGGCAGGGGTCGTGCGGCGCGACAGGCTTCCGCCGCCGATCGCCTCCCAGGTCTACCAGCTCACCGACTGGGGGCGGGAGCTCGAGCCGGTCGTGCTCGGCCTCGGCCGCTGGGGCAGTCGGGCGCCGTTTCCGCCCGGCGACGCGACGCTCGGGGTCGACTCGCTGCTGCTCGCACTGATGACGCTATATGACCCCGGCGGTGCCGACGGCCTGCTGGGATCGAGCTTCGAGCTGCGGCTCGGCGAGCACCGGTTCGAAGCCCTGCCGACGGACGGGCGGCTCGAGGTGACGCGCGGCGCGGCCACCGATCCCGTCGCGACGATCGCCACCGATCCCGGGACGCTCGAGCACATCCTGTGGCACGGTCACCCGCTCACGAACGAGGACCTGTCGATCACCGGCGACCGCGAGGCAGCGGTGCAGTTCCTGACGATGTTCCCGCTGGCGGGTTGACGCGGCGCCTTCGCGACCTTGTTCCCGCTGCCGGGTTGACGCGGGGCGGCATCGGTCGCGCCGGCCCCTCACGTCACGGCGACCTACTGCTTCATGTTGACGGCCGTCTGCATCATCTGATCGGCCGTGGTGATCGTGCTCGCGTTGGCCTGGTAGCCGCGCTCGGCCTCGATCATGTTCGTGAACTCCGTGCCCATGTCGACGTTCGACTGCTCCAGCTCGCCGCTGATCGTCTGGCCGTAGCCGGCGGTGCCGGGCCGGCCGGCGGTCTCGGCCCCGGACGCCACGGTCGGGCTCCACAGCGACCCGCCGTCACGCTGGAGACCGGCCTGATTGGGGAACGTGGCCAGCGAGATGTAGCCCGCGGTCACCGACGCGCCGGCCGGCGTCTGGTAATTGACGCTCCCGTCCGCGCCGATCGTGACGTTGGTCGATCCCGGCGGAACGATGATCGGATTGTTGGCGGGAGTGCCGCCGGTGGTGACCGGCGACCATACGCCGGTGCCGGCGTTCTGCTGCGCCGCATAACCGAGCACGTACTGGCCGGTCTGCGTGCACAGGTAACCGCTCGCGTTGAACGTCAGATTCCCCGCACGCGTGTACTGAGTGGCGTCGAACGTCGGCGGCGTCGTGCTGACATTGCCGTTGGCCACGCGCAGCCACCCGTTGCCCTGGATGAGGACGTCGGTGGGGTTGCCGGTCGTCTGCGTACCTCCGGCCGTCATCACGTTGTCGATCGATCCCACCTGCACGCCAAGCCCCACCTGCGCCGGGTTCGTCCCGGCGCTGAAGCCGTTGGCGGTGGTGCCCGCCGCGACCAGCTGCGAGAGCTCGTCGGAGAACACGGTGCTCTGTGCCTTGTACCCAACCGTGTCCACGTTGGACAGGTTGTTGGCCGTCACGTCGAGCATCGTCTGATGCGCATCCAGGCCGCTGATCGCGGCATACATGCCGGACATCATCGAGGCATCACATCCTTTGCGGGCCCCCGGGGCCGCTATCGAGGTTGGTCCCTGCAGCCCGGTAGTCGGCAGGCTTGCCACGGTCTGCAGCGGTGCGCGCACCACAACCACGGCGCACCGCCTACTCGGCCCGGTCCGGGGCTAGTGCAAGCTCAGACCCGCTCCGCCTCGCGGACGAGCACCTCCCACGCGCGCCGCACGTCGTCCTCGGTCGTGCTCTGCTGACCGATCGCGAGCCGCAGCACGTAGCGGCCGCCCAGCATGGCGTGCGAGATGAACATCTCGCCGCTCGCGTTGACCCGCTCGAGCAGCGCCCGGTTACGGTCGTCGTCGCCATCGAGGCGGAAGCAGACGAGCGAGAAGTGGCGGGGCGCGCACACCTCCCACCCGTCGGTCTCCCGCACCCAGCGCTCGAACTCCGCCGCGAGCTCGATCCCGTTGCGGATGTGGCGCTGCAAGCCGCTGCGCCCGAAGCAGCGGAGCACCGCCCACAGCTTGAGCGCCCGGAACCGCCTGCCGAGCGCCGGCCCATACTCGCTCAGGCTGAGCGAGTCCTCGGCGTCCGGGGTCCGGAGGTATTCGGGGACCACGCTGAATGCGCGCCGGAAGTCCTCGCGCCGGCTGGTCCACAACAGCGAGCAGTCCATCGGCGTCAGCAACCACTTGTGCGGGTTGACGACGAGCGAATCGGCGCGGTCGACGCCGGCGAACGCCCACCGGTTCTCCGGGCAGACCATCGCCGAGCCGGCGTAGGCGGCGTCGACGTGCAGCCACGTTCCGCTCGCGGCGCACGCATCGGCGATCGCCGGCACCGGATCCACCGCAGCCGTCGCGGTCGTACCGACGGTGGCCACGGTGACGGCGGCATCGGACAGATCGCCGAGCGCGTCCGCGCGCATCCGGAACCGCTCGTCGACGGGGGCCTTCCGCAGCCGCATCCCGAGCATCCGCGCCGCCTTCTCAATCGACGAGTGCCCGTGCTCCGCGCACACGATCAGATCGCGGCCGGTGGCCTCGCGGGCGGCGATGCAGGCCGCGAACGTCGAGGTCGAGGCGCTGTCCTCGATATGCCCGTGCCACCCGGACGGCAGCCCGAAAAGATCGGCCGCCCAGTCGAGCACGACGCCTTCGAGCTCGGTCGCCGCCGGGGCCGTGCGCCACAGGATCGCGATCGAGTTGAGCGTCGCCGCGAGCAGCTCGGCCAGGATCCCGGGCTCGGCCGCGCTCGTCGCGAAGTACGCGAAGTAGCGCGGGTGCTGCCAATGCGTGACCCCGGGCAGGAGGACCCCGTCGAGGTCCCGAAGCACCGCCGAGAACGGCTCGGGATCGTCCGGGGCCTTGTTCGGCAGCCGCGCACGGATGTCGCCGGGGGCGACCTGCGCGAGCACCGGCAGCTCGCCGACCCGCTCGAGGTAGTCGGCGGCCCACTCGATCGCGGCGTGGCCGTCGGCGCGGAAGTCGCTCATGCCGGCGCCTGCGACGCGGCGAACTCGTAGTGCACGCCGGTCAGCTCCTCCGAGATCTCCCACAGCCGCCGCCACGCCCGCTCGTCGTAGGCCTTTCCGGCGGCGGTCACCACCTT
>Ga0335081_10015443_pt1 | contig 12349 bp, 9 predicted proteins | sample Lox_Sample_35_FD_206713 | JGI IMG/M metagenome (GOLD analysis project Ga0335081, IMG submission 206713) | Soil microbial communities from Loxahatchee National Wildlife Refuge, Florida, United States - Lox_Sample_3.5 | ecosystem: Environmental > Terrestrial > Soil > Wetlands | place: USA: Florida... | reverse complement strand
AGATCGCGGTTTGGGACGCGCGGCTGCGGCAGATGCACCCGCGCGTGGCGCTCTATGCAACGCCGCTCGTAGTGGGGCAGGCTCGCGGCATCATCGCGCCGGCGCCCCGTCGCGCCATGCGCCCGATTGCGATCCTGCTGCTGGCGGTGGTGATGGCGGTACTGGCGATCGCCTGTGTCAATGTGGCCAACCTTTTGCTGGCGCGGGCGGCGGTGCGACGGCGGGAGATGGCGCTGCGGCGGTCGCTGGGAGCGTCGCGGGGAAGGCTGGTGCGGCAGGGCATCGCGGAGAGCCTGATTCTGGCGCTCGGCGGCGGCGCGCTCGGAATCGTATTCGGCTATTGGACTGATCGCGGACTGGCCGCCTGGTTGCCGGAATGGATTCCGCAACAGGCGCTGCGCGGCATCGACCTGCAGATGAACTGGCGCGTGGCCGCATTTACGGCCGGGGTGGCGTTGGTCTGTGCGTTATTGTTCAGCCTAGCGCCGGCGTTTGAAGGTTCCGCGGTGGATTTGCGCTCCGCCGCCGCGATCCGGTCCAAGCAGCGCGACGTCTATGCCATCGCACAGGTGGCGCTCTCGCTGGCGCTCCTGATTGCCGCTGGCCTGCTGGTGCGGGCGCTCGAAAGGACGGCTCACATCGACCCCGGCTTCGCCACGGATCATCGGATGTATATTCGCCTCTTCACTCCCCAGCCGGACTTCACGCCGGAGAATTCGACCCGGCTGTTCACCCGGCTTCTGGCGCAAGCAAAAGCGCTGCCAGGTGTAACGGACGCGACGCTGTCGTTCGGGGTCCTCGGCTTCGGCGACAGTGAATGTGTCGGCGAGGATCGCGCGGGCGGCCGGCAGGTTCCGGCGGGCCTCGACGTGGTGGAGCCGAATTACTTCGACCTGATGCAAGTGCCGCTGGTGCGCGGCCACAACTTTCCGGCCCACGAGCAGGGGCCGATTGCCGGCCCGGACAGGGGGCCGGTGAGATCGATCATCGTGAACGAGACCATGGCGCGCCGGCAATGGCCCGGACAGGATCCGGTGGGCAAGATCGTGTGGCTGGGCTGCCGCGAGGGCGCTCCGCGGACGGCCGGGCAGGTCATCGCCGTGGCGCGCGACAGCAAATACCGCACGCTGGATGAAGAACCGCTGCCTCTCCTGTACATCTCACGCCTCCAGGTGTGGTGGAACGGGTTCTTTGCCCTGACCGTGCATACGGCGGGCGATCCGGGTGCTCTGGCCAAACCGCTGATCCGGATGGCGCGGGCCGAAGGATCGAACCTGCGCATCTACGAAATGCGCACCATGGACGATCTCGTTACACTGTCGCTCTGGCAGGTGCGGTGGCAGGCGGCGATGCTGGGGGCGCTCAGTCTGCTGGCGATCGTGCTTTCGGTAATCGGGCTGTACGGCGTGGTGGCGTACACGGTGGCGCAGAGGACGCACGAGATCGGAGTGCGAATGGCGCTGGGTGCGCAGAAGGCAGACGTGGAGTGGATGGTGCTGGCGCGCGGCTTGCGTCTGGCGGGAATCGGGGTGGCAGCGGGACTCGTGCTTAGCGCCGCGGGCACGCGGTTCCTGCGAGCATTTCTGCATGGCGTGGATCCGTTCGACCTGGTGGCGTTCACGGGCGCGGCGCTGGCGTGGATGGTGGTCGCGATGCTTGCGAGCTATGTGCCGGCGCTGCGGGCCGCCGGGGTGGATCCGGCCGTTTCTTTGCGCTATGAATAGCCGATGGCAATGCGAGGGGCGCTCATCAAGCCGAACGCAGGCGAGCGCCTGAGCAGATCGTTCGGGATGATCAGACCACTTCCGGTACGGAACGCCATGCCGGGAACAAACCCTGCGTTACAGGCGTCCAATCCTGCTCAGGAGGCTGGACCATGTCCGTGCTCTGCCAAGCGGTCGTATACCTGCTCGCGGCTTTGCCTGCCATCGCCCAGTCGCAAGCATTTGCGACGATCACCATAAAGCCTGCTGGCTCAGCCGACCCGCCTGGCGCGAACATGCAAGTGCTCCCTAGCGGTGACTTGATTGGTAGGGCGGTCCCTGTGATTACGCTCTTGAGTTACGCGTACGACGTGCCGTCCAACCCGTCGCCGCGTCTTTCCGCCCTTCCCGACTGGACCATTCGTGAGAAGTACGACATTGAAGCGAAAGCGCCCGCCAACGCCATCCCGACCGGTCTTCAGGAAAGCGAAGTGCGAAGCCGAGTTCAGCAGATGGTCCGCAGACTGCTCGCCGATCGTTTCAGACTCGTGATGCGGGTTGAGAACAAAACGATGCCAGTCTATTCGCTCACCGTGGCCAGCGGAGGCCCGAAGCTCCAGAAATCGGCCATGGCCGAGAAAGACTGCACCTTCCAGACCGGCCCGGAGGCTTGCCATAACTTCGTTGGCGGTTTGGGTCATCCCCTGAATGCAAAAGCCATCGATATGGACGATCTTGCCCATTACATCGCTAACTGGACCGACTTGCCGGTCTTGAACCGCACGGCGCTCAGCGGGTTGTTCACCGTAAACACGGAAGGCTGGGCCCCCATGCGCCTGCCCCCTCCGCCACCGAACGCCACTACCCCGGCCGCGAATCCTTTCGCCGGCCTCCCAACAATCTACACAGTCCTAGGCAAACTCGGTCTCGAGCTGAAACGGCAAGAGGACACGTTGCCGGTCTACACCGTGGAGCGCATCGAGCGCCCGGCCGCCTACTGACGATCGCGCTCTATTACACATTTGGCCTTCAGGGGGTCGTAGCGCCGGTCTTGATAGGCAGTGATGTGCGCGGCGGGCCAGGCTGGCCGCGGGCTTCTCACGACAATCCGACGGGCTGGCCGGCCAGTTCCATGGTGTCGGAAGCGGCGCCGGCGGCGGGCAACCTGATGATGAACCGCGTCCCCTTTCCCGGCTCACTGTCGACTTCGATGCTGCCGTCGTGAGCCTTCACGATCCACGCCACGAAACTCAAGCCCAACCCGAGCCCCTGATCCGCTCCAGGCGCCGAGCCCGAACCGGGGACGCGATAGAAACGGTCGAAAATGTGCGGGAGGTGCTCGGTGGCGATGCCCCGGCCTGTGTCCTCCACTACAATCTCCACGTTCTCTGCCGTAGCGCGAAGCAGCAGCCTTACGTGGCCCCCCTCCGGCGTGAACTTGATGGCGTTGGAAAGCAGGTTGGTGATCATGCGCTCGAGTTGCACGCGGTCGCCTTCCAGGAAGCACTCCGGGGGTAGATCCGCCGTGAGCCGGACTCCCGCGGCTTCAGCGGGAATCTGGAACTGATCCACCAAGTCCAGGGCCACGCCCGCCAGGTTCAACCTCGACTTCTGCAAAACCAGTTGGCCCGATTCGGCTTGCGAGAGGAGCAACAGGGCGCGCACGATTTGCGACAGGCGGTCGATGTCCTGGAGGGCGTTGAACATGGCTTCCCGGTACTGTTCCGTGGTCTGGGCTGTGAATAGAGCCACTTCGAGCTGGCCGCGGATGGCGGTGATGGGAGTGCGCAACTCGTGGGAGACATCGGCCGAGAATTGCTTCATCTGCTGGAACGAAGATTCCAGGCGCTCGATCATGCGGTTGAAGGTGAGAATCAGGTAGTCCAGTTCGTCGCCGGTTTCGCGAGTGGGTATGCGCAGGCTCAGGTTGGAACCGGAGATCCGCTGCGCGGCTCGCGCAATATCGCGGACGGGCGTCAGGGCCCGCCCGGCCATTACCCAACCGAGGAACGAACCAAGGATCAGCGCCGCCGGGATTACGGCCACGAACACCCAGGTGAACTGGCTGAGAATCTTCTCGTTGTCGGAGAGCGGAATTCCGATGGCCATGTAGTAGGGAAAATGACGGCCCGGGACCAGGTGCCCTTCGTCGAAAACCACACCCGCGCGTATCAGGAATCGAGCGCCTTCCGAATTCCGCCGCACATCCCAGAACGCTCTGCCGGGTGTTCCGGGCGTCTGAGTCTGCATGGCCCGGACTGCTTCAGTTACCCTGCCCTGGATGACTTGCGGGCGGTCGATGCCGATATCCTCATAGGTAGGAGACACCTGCTGATCCCCCGTGCTGCCATCGGCGATGACGTTCCCGTCCTTGTCCGTGATGAGAAAAATCTTCTTAATGTCGAGCACGGTTGCGGTTTCATCCGGATCATCCGCGTCGTAGTACCAGTTGGCGGAATTCTTCCCGGCGACGGGACTACCTTCCGGGCCCGGTTCGATGCGCAAGTATCCCTTCACGCCGAACCATTCCTTATCGAGCGTCTCGTGCACCTGGGCGTCCAGGGTGCTGACGAGGCGCGCGCGAAACACCTCCGCCAGGCCGATTAGAAACACCGCGAAGAACAGCGCGTAAGCGACCATCAGGCGCGTGCGCAGCGCACGCATGGCGATCAACCGCTTGCGCAGTTCGCGCAGTAGGGGCCGGAGGTTGCGTTTCCAGGTCACCACTACACCTGCCGTTCGGCGGTCTGCTCGGCGGGCTTTTCGGGTACTTCGATCATGTATCCGATCCCGCGCACGGTTTGGATGAGCTTTTGTGGGAAGCGGTCGTCGATCTTGCTTCGCAGATGGCGAATGTAGACGTCCACAATATTCGTGAGGCCGTCGTAATCCATGTCCCACACGTGCTCCACGATCATGGTGCGGCTCAACGGACGCCCCCGGTTGCGCATCATGTACTCGAGGATGCCGAACTCTTTAGGCGCCAGATCGATGGTCTCGGCCCCGCGCTGCACCTTGCGGCGGATGCAATCGAGCGTCAGGTCGGCCACCTGCAACTTCTCGGGCGTTGGCTGGCCGCGCCGCAAGAGGGCGCGCACGCGCGCCAGCAATTCCACGAAGGCGAAGGGCTTCACCAGAAAATCGTCGGCACCCTGTTCCAGGCCCTTCACGCGGTCGTCCAGGCCACCGCGCGCGCTCAGAATCAGGACGGGCGGCCCCATCTTGCGGTTGCGGATCTTTTCCAGCACCTGCAGGCCGTCCATGTCGGGCAGCATGAGGTCCAGGACCACCAAATCATAGTCGGTAGAGTGAAGGTGCTCGATCGCGTCTCCGCCGCTGGGCGCGGCGTCCACGGCATAGCCGGCGCCTTGCAGGCCGCGGCAGAGGAAGTCCGCGATTCGTTTCTCGTCCTCCACCACCAGGATTCTCATGTTGCTATCAGCTTAGCGCAGCAAGGATGGGATATTGGGCGCCGGCGGGGTGACAAAGCCTGGTGGGCCACGTCATAGGGACGAAGGAGGGCGGGCATGCGTTTCCGTTCGCGCCCGGTTACGGTCAAGGTGTGCATCGCATTGGCGCGGGGCGCTTAGAATGCGTCATGCCCACGGGGGCGGGACTTAAGCGTCAATTCAGGAGGCGGCTCTTGTCCGTTCACTTTTTGGTGCGGTTTGAACCTTTATTGGGTAAGGAAGCCGAGTTTCGCGAGGAGTTGCTGCGGGTTGTTGGGCCTACGCGAGCCGAGAGCGGTTGTCTCGCCATCCATGCGTATGAGTCGCTTCGGGAGCCATTGGTGTTCGCGATTCATTCCGAGTGGGCGGATGAGGCTGCGTTTGAACTGCATAGCCGGTTGGCGCATACAGCTCGATTTCTTGAAGCCGCGGAGAAATTGTTGACCCATGCGGTGCAGGGCATGAGAGGGCGTGAAATCGGCGGCATTCGGTTGTGATATTCTCCGACACGGCGATGAGACTCTGGTCCGTGCACCCGTCGGTACTCGACCGCGCTGGGCTGGTGGCCTTGTGGAGGGAAGGGCTGCTTGCCCAGAAGGTACTTCTCGGGCAAACCAAGGGCTATCGGTTTCATCCCCAACTGCAGCGGTTTCGAGCGCACAAGCGTCCAGTTGCAGCGATCAGCACCTATCTGTGGGCCGTGGTTGAGGAGGCCGGAGCGAGGGGTTACCGTTTTGACGCTTCCAAGATCGCTGAGGCGAAACGCGGAATTACGATGTCTGTTACTCGGGGCCAATTGGAATTTGAGAGGACGCATCTGAGCCGGAAACTGCGGCATCGCGATCCGGCGAAGCTCAGGGCGCTACGTGCAGGGATACTGCGGCCGCACCCCATGCTGCGCGTGGTCACCGGAGGGGTCGAGGTTTGGGAGGTGGTGTAAGCGCATCAAGAGGCCGTCCCGTACACCTGCCTGGGAGCGAGATAGGCAGGGAACCGGTCGATCAGGGATTTGCGCACCGCGTAACAGTAGTGGCACTCATCGACGAAACCATCGGGCATTTGGACGCCGTATTCTTTGGCAAGCGCGGCCGGGCCGCCGGCCAATAGGGGACCACAGATGGGATGCTGACGGGCATCGTAGCGGCGAGCCAGCTCGGACAGCGGCGTCGCCCACATGTTTCCCATGCTCACGCCCTGACAAAGGTGAACGTTACCGTAGCAGTCAACGTGTACGCGCGAGGGCTGGTCCAATTCTTCGTGCGGGCAACTGGCGAGTTCGTCGCACGGCCGCCGCGGCAGCCCCGCGGTGAGCTTCTCCGCCGCCCGTCCCTTGAACAGAACGGTTCCCCCGGTCACCGGTTGGCCCCTGCCTGGGGAGCCTTCCTGGCAAGGGTCGGGGGATGGCGGCTGGATACAGATGGTGGCACAGGGAATGCCGAGGTTCCTGGCAGCCGCGAAGGCCAGCTTGGCGGGACTGCCCTCGCCGGTGCTCAGATGGAAGGCGTCGTCGCTGACGCTGAGGTCGGCGATCCCAATGTCGCGGATGGGTTTCAACCAGATCTCGGCATCCTCGACGGACGTGGCCCAGTAACAGTTGGTGACGATGCCGGCCTGCAGGCCCAAACCGGCCGCCATCCGGAGACCCTCGAGCAGCAGGGGATAGTACAAGAACGGCTCTCCACCTTCGAAGTACACCGTCTCGATGGTGCCCAGGCGTTGAATTTCCGTGAACGCCGCACGGAGTTGCTGGCAAGTAAAAGTGCCGGGAGCCTCTGGTGAACAATGCAGGAAACAATGGTCGCATTGGTAGGTGCATGAATAGGTGAGCAGGAAGTGGATTCCGTTCAGCATCGGATCTCCCATAGGCGTTTGCCGGCTCAGACGCTGGCGGTGGAACCGGTGCGGGCCAGAGCCAGCAGTTTGTCGCCGAATTCGAAACCGGCGGTGCGGGAGCGGTGGTTGCGCACGTACCAGCGGTAGGTTTCCTTCAACCCGACCTCGAACGGAGTGGGCTTGAGCTTGAGCAGGCGCGCTACTTTGCCGATGTTCTCGGTGATGGGCGGCATGTCGAAATACTCGCCGAAATAGAGCGGCTCCTCCATGACGCTGCCGCCGGCCTGCTGGATGGCGTCGCGCGGGATGCGCACCAGCGTGGGCTCGATATTGGCCACTCTTGCCAACTTCTCCACCAGTTCGACCTGGGTGAGAGGCTTGGGATCGCCGATATTGAAGGCTTCGCCTTCGGCGCGAGGCTCCTCCATGGCGCGGACCATGGCCTGCACCAGGTCGTTCACGTAAACAAACTGCATCAGGCGGTGACCATCGCCGGGGATGATGATGGGCCGGCCGGCGCGCAGGCGGTCCCAGAAGAACTGTTCGCGATAGAAAGGGTTGCCCGGGCCATAGACGAAGGGCGGCCGGAAGGTCACAAGGGGCAAGCCGGTCTTGACGTGCATGCGGAACAAGCGCCGCTCGGTGGTGGCCTTGTGGCGGGTGTAGGGGATGGGGTGGTAATCGGGCGCCAGGGGGTCGCTTTCCTTGTGATTCAAGCCGTCGCCGTAGGCAGCCACGCTGGAGAGAAAGATGTAGCGGCTGAGGCGGTCGCCGCAGGCCCGCACGGTGGCTTCCACCTGCTCGGCGGTGGTGCCGCGCTCCCAGTCGTAGACGTTGTCGTAAACCACGTCGATGCGCCGGGTGGACAGGACGTCCTGCATGGCCTCGGGATCGTTGCGGTCCGCCATGACGTTGTCGACCCGGCGTCCGAAATCGTGTTTTGGCTTACGGTGCAGAACAGCGACTTCATGGCCTTTCTTGACCAATTCCTCGACTAACGCCCGGCCGATGAAGAGGGTTCCCCCGATGACCAATACGTTCATATGCTCTTAAGACAATAAGACGCGGCGATACAGAAGTCCAGTCCTTACCGAGTGCCAGCGTCTACATCAAGATACAGCGGCTAGTCGTAATATTCCAGACCCAAGTGCGTGATGAGGTCCTCGCCCCGCATCCAGCGCAGGGTGTTCTTGAGCTTCATGAGCTGGATGAAGACGTCGTGTTCCGGATAGATTTCGGGTGCGTGCATGGGGGCCTTGAAATAGAACGACAGCCATTCCTGGATGCCGCGCATGCCGGTGCGCTGCGCGAGGTCCATAAACAGGACGATATCCAGCATGAGGGGCGCGGCGAGGATAGAATCGCGGCACAGAAAGTTGATCTTGATCTGCATGGGGTAGCCGAGCCACCCGAAGATGTCGATGTTGTCCCAACCCTCCTTGGCGTCACCGCGCGGTGGGTAGTACTCGATACGGACCTTGTGATAGAAATCACGGTACAGATCGGGGTAGAGCGGGCCCTGGAGGATGTATTCGAGGGCGGAAGACTTGCTGACCTCCTTGGAGCGAAAGGAGCCCGGATCGTCGAGGACTTCGCCGTCGCGATTGCCCAGGATATTAGTGGAGAACCAGCCACTCAGGCCGAGCATGCGCGACTTCAGACCGGGTGCGATGAGGGTTTTCATGAACGTCTGGCCGCTCTTGTAGTCCTTGCCGGCGATGGGCACGTTCATTTGGCGGGCGAGCTCGAGCAGCGCCGGGGTGTCGGTGGTGAGGTGCGGAGCGCCGTTGGCGTACCCGATTCCGGATTTGAGGGCGGCGTAAGCGTAGATCTGGCTGGGCGAGATTTCGGGATCGTCCTTCTGGAGGCCGCACTCGAAGTCCTTGAGAGTGGCGTGCACGGGGGCGGCCTGGTGGTAAACCTCGGTGGAACCGCACCAGATCATGGTCATGCGGGCCACGCCGGTGCGTTGTTTGAACCTGAGGATATCGTCCATGACGCGTTCGGCGTAGTCCATTTTGGAGCCGCCGGTCATGACGTTGGGCCCGTTGAGACGCTTGACAAACTTCTGGTCGAACACGGCTTTCATCGGCTTCACGGCCGAGAGCGGATCCTTGAGCTGTTCGAGCAGCGGCATTTCCAGAACGCCAGCCTTGACCGCGGCTTCGTAGGCGTTATCCTCGAAAATGTCCCAGCAGGCGACTTCGATATCTTCGAGGGCGGCCAGCGGCACGAAGTCCTTAATGGCGGGGCTGCGGCCCTCGGTGCGTTTGCCCAGGCGAACGGTGCCGAGCTGAGTGAGGGACCCGATGGGTTTTCCCAGCCCCCGTTTGATTGCTTCCAGACCGGCGATGAACGTCGTCGTTACTGCGCCCATGCCGGGCACGAGCACTCCCAGCTTGCCCTCGGCGGGCGCAATTTGGACGTTGTCTTTATTGGGCAAAATGCGGTCTCCTTTGGTCGAAATGCTATAATACCAACTCGATGCGGGAGCGCGCGACAGCCACACTGTCCACGATCATCGTGGACGATGAACAACTGGCCTGCGACGAACTTTCCTACCTGCTCAAAGACTTTCCGGAAATCGAGGTGATAGCGACCGGTTCCAACGGATTGCGGGCGGTGGAGCTGATCGAGCAACTGGAGCCGGATCTGGTTTTTCTGGACGTGCACATGCCCGGGCTGGATGGCATGGGAGTAGTGCGGCAACTGCGGGAACAAGGAATCGAGCTTCCCCACTTCATATTTGTGACGGCGTATGACCAATACGCAGTGGAGGCTTGGCGCGTTGAGGCGCTGGATTACCTGCTGAAACCGGTGGACAAGGTCCGGCTGGCGGAAAGCATCGAGCGTGCGCGCCGCGCCGTGCAAGACAGGAAGACGCCGGAAGCCCCGGCTGCAGTTCAGGCTCCGCCGCTGGCACCGCGCACCAAACTGGCGGTGCGAGCCAACAACCGCCACTTTATCGTGGATGCCAACGATGTGATCTATGCCACGATCGATAACGGCTTGATCACGCTGGTGACCACCAACTTCGAAGGGCTCTCCAACTACCGCACTATCGAGGATCTGCAGGCCAACCTGGACCGCGAACAATTCTGGCGCGTGCACCGGTCGTACCTCGTGAACATCAACCGGATCAAGGAAGTGGTGCCGTGGTTCAAGTCGAGCTATCAGCTCCGCATGGACGACCGGAAGCACACGGAGGTCCCGGTGAGCCGGGTGCAGACGCGGCGGCTGCGGGAGCTGTTCAAGTTGTAAGAGCGAAAGCCGATACTGGCCGCGAATGGACGCGAATCAACGCGAATGTCTTGTGCTGATTTGGGTCCATGCGCGTCGATTCGCGGCTGAAGACTCTCATTGGTGATTTTCGAACTTGACCACTAGAGAGACCCGGCGGTTTCTGGGGTTGCCGGGGTCTTCGGGGTTCATCAGCTTCTGGTCGGCGAAGCCCCGAACCTCTACGACTTGTTGCGGACGCAACCCGTGGGCGTGGAGGAGACGGCGGGCCGCATTGGCGCGGTCGGCGGAGAGCTCCCAATTGCCATAGCCGCTGGAGGGAGCGGCGTTGCGGAAGGGGCGCGAATCGGTGTGGCCTTCGATGACCACCGTATTGGGAATGCTGCTGATTTCGGCGGCCAGCAACTCCAGCAGGTGTTCGCCGGCCGGTGTGGGGCTGGCGCTCCCGGTGACGAAGAAGAGGCCTTGCTCGTTTTCGAGCAGATCGATCCGAAGCCCCTCGGCGGTCATGCTGAAGCGGATGTTGCCGCGCACTTTTTGCAGGTCGGGACTGCGGCGCAGTGCGTCCTCGAGCTGGCGGCGGAGGTCCTCCACGCTGTCGTGATGGACCGGCAGGCCTTCACCGGATGCAGCGGGACCAACTCCCGGCTTGCGGGCATAGCCGCGGGGATCGCGGAAATACCCGCTGATTGCGGACTTCACTTTGCCGGAGCTGTTCATCATCCAGAGCACGATGAAGAGGGCGAGCAGGGCCGTGACGAAGTCGGCGTAGGCCACTTTCCAGGCGCCGCCGCGCCTGGTGCGGAACGGGTGGCGCGTGCGCGGCGCGGTGAGCAAGACACGCGCTTCAGGCAGGCTGGACTGGCTCGGTTTGAAGCTCATCCTGAAAGACTCCTGCGTGCTCGGCCGGCTTGGGCAAGGGTGGGATTCTGGCATCGCGTTTGATGGCGGCCGACATCGCCACAAATGACGGCCGCATTTCGATGGGGATGGAGCGGCGCGCGTATTCGACGGCCAGCAGCGGCGAGGAACCGCGCGCGCAAGCGATCACGGCGATGCGCAATACCTGGAGGAACTGGGCCTGCGACTCGCTCATGGTTTCGAGGCGCGAGGCCACGGGGCCGACCACTCCATAGCACAGGAGGATTCCCAGAAAGGTGCCGACCAGGGCCGCAGCCACTTTCTGGCCGACGGTTTCCGGCGATCCCCCAATGGCTTCCATAGTGATGACGACGCCGAGCACAGCGGCCACGATGCCGAGGCCGGGCAACGAATCGGCGATGGAACTGAGCGCGATCACGGGTTCGTGGCGGCCGCGCCGTTGCACGTCGATATCCAGGTCCATCAGCTGATCCAGTTCGTGCGGCGTGGTGACGCCGATCACGAGCATGCGGAGGGAGTCGCAAAGGAACTCGCGGGTGTCCTGGTCGCTGAGGAACGCGGGGTAGCGGGAAAAGATCAGGCTTTTGCGCGGGTTTTCGACATCCCCTTCGAGGGCCACGATGCCGGCGCGCTGGACGAAGCCGAAAACCTCGTAGAGCATGCGCAGGTGAAGGAGAAACGACTGACGTGTATATAAAGGCGGACGGAAGGCGTCGCGCGCGCCGCGGAGCATTTTGCGGATTAGGGCCGGGGGGTTGGCAAGTAAGATGATGCCGGCGGCGGCGCCCACCACAATCAGCAGTTCCGCGGGCTGAATCAACACCCAGGGATTCCCGCGTTCCAGGAGAAAGCCCCCGAAGACGGCCAGGAAAACTACCGCGACACCGAGGATGGCGAGCATAGGAGCAAAGTTGTCAGAAGCTGAAACCTCCAGTTCCCTTATCGGCCAGGTCTAAACGGATATGAGTTGACACAACTACTGGAATCCCGTAGTATGATGGGATTGGAATTTGAATGGCACGAGGCCAAGGCCGAGTCCGATCTGGAATTGCATGGTGTGAGCTTTGAGTTGGCCAAAACGGTGTTCAAGGACCCGTTTGCCGTAGAGAGGCTGGATGATCGTGAGGACTACGGTGAGCAACGATTTATCGTCATTGGCATGGCGGAAGGCCACGTCTTGCTGTTTGTGGCCTATGCCGAACGGGAAGGTCGCATTCGCATAATCTCGGCGCGCAGGGCAAC
>Ga0335081_10015441_pt1 | contig 12350 bp, 16 predicted proteins | sample Lox_Sample_35_FD_206713 | JGI IMG/M metagenome (GOLD analysis project Ga0335081, IMG submission 206713) | Soil microbial communities from Loxahatchee National Wildlife Refuge, Florida, United States - Lox_Sample_3.5 | ecosystem: Environmental > Terrestrial > Soil > Wetlands | place: USA... | reverse complement strand
CACGCAGTCGTGGAGCACCTGCCCGATCAGCGGCCGGAGCAGGTCCCAGCGCCGGGAGACGGTGGCCTGGCTGACGCCGAAGACGGCCCCGGCGACCTCAGCCGGGAGGCTTATGAATAAGCCTCCTGGTCAACTACGACGGCGGGACTATCCATCTCGGCCAGGACATGAGGGTCGGCGTGTGGTATCAGCAATTCAGCGGCAGATCTCGCCATTACTGGGTTGGCGTTTACAACCCACACGGCACGCGCATTTTTACCCGGAGTGGTTCGGCATCACCTGCAAACTGGCGCTTCTGTGAAGTCCGCGCCACGCAGAAAGACAAATACCACACCCTTTACATCGCTGATGGGCACAGGGCGAAGTTCACTACCACGGTGAAGTAAGAACTGAGCGCACCCGAAAACTCAATAGTAATATGCCCCGCCAGAACAATTTCGGTGCGGGGCATGAGGAGAACATCATCTTGTCTGATCACAGATCAACCGTGAGGCTGCTCTCCTTGATCGCAGCCGGTCTTGGCAATCGGGTGTAACGGGCGGTCTTCTCTTACGGGCGGAGGTAGCAAACAGGGATCGGCGATGGGTGCGGCTCTTCTGAAGGGAGATCCACATCGTCCTGACCTGGGATTTGACGTGGTGCTTGATCTCTCATGCGCGTGTTCGCGGCTGCATACCTCTCGGGCTGCACCCGTCCCTTACGTCTATCAGCGATACCTGCCTTAAGCCGCAGATCGCGGTGTCATCCGTTCGCCAGCGTCGCGATGAAGGTGCAGGTCAGGCTGGGACGGCAAGTCACTCCAGAGGAGCCGCACCCATCGGCGATCTGTTCTCTCGACCGCAACAATCCAGCGATCGCGCTCCACTCACAATCGGTCGTCCAGAATTCGCCTCCGCCTCGCAGTTCTCGCTGCGCACGGTGTGGGCGCGGAGACTGGGGACGCCGCTTGGTCGGTGCCTGCCCACGGTGACTGGCACCGCGGCGGTCCTGCTCGCCGCCACGCTCGCGGCGCTGGCCTGGGCCAACATCGACCCGGCCGGGTATGCGGCGACCTGGCGCACCGTGCTGTTGATCCGGTCCGGCACGAGGGGCCTGGCAGATAGCTGGCAGGGCTGAGTTAACTCCGGGCTGATGGGGGGCCGCAATTGGCGGGGTCTGCCGCTCATCAGGCTGCTGGGACCGGGAGACTGCAGGCATGGGATTCGACCTGCCCAGCCTGCTCGCTGCCCGGTATGGGCAGGGATACGATCTGCATGCCCGCTACCTCAACCCCCAGCTGCCCCGCATGCTGCATGCGATCGGGTTCGACAAAGTCTATGACCGGGGGGAGGGTGCGTATCTCTATGATGCCGACGGCAACCGCTATGCCGACTTCCTGGCTGGCTTCGGCGTCTTTGCCGTGGGCCGCAACCATCCGGTGGTCCGCAGGGCGCTGCGCGATGTGCTCGACAGCCCGCTGGCCGACATGGTTCAGCTCGACTGCGCCCTGCTGCCTGGCTTGCTTGCCGAACAGCTGCTCGCGCAGGCGCCCGGGCTGGACCGGGTGTATTTCTGCAACAGCGGCACCGAGGCAGTTGAAGCCGCGCTCAAGTTCGCCAGGAACGCGACCCGCCGGCCGCGGATTGTCTACTGCGACCATGCCTACCACGGGCTCACCGTGGGTTCGCTATCGGTCAACGGCTCGGCAGAGTTCCGGCGCGGCTTCGGCCCGCTTCTGCCGGACGCCAGCATCCCATTCGGCAGCCTAGATGCGCTCGAAGCCAAGCTCAGGAAGGGCGACGTAGCAGCGTTCATCGTCGAACCGGTTCAGGGCAAAGGCGTCAATGTCGCGCCGCACGGGTTCCTGAGCGCTGCCCGCAAGCTCGTGCACGATCACGGCGCGCTGCTCATCTGCGACGAGGTGCAGACAGGGCTGGGCCGGACCGGGCGGTTCTTCAGCTACCAGCATGACGATGTCGAGCCGGACATCGTCACGGTCGCGAAGGCGCTGTCCGGCGGTTTCGTTCCAGTGGGCGCCACGCTGGCCAAGGACTGGATTTTCCAGAAGGTCTACTCCTCGATGGACCGGGTGCTCGTCCACGACTCGACCTTCGGTTCCAATGCGGCAGCGATGGCGGCCGGCCTGGCCACGCTCGCCATCATCGAGGATGAGCAGCTCGTCAGCAACGCCGGGCGGATGGGGGCCGCGCTGCGCGAAGCGCTTGCCGACATGACGTCGGAATACGAGCTGCTCGCCGAGGTCAGAGGGCGCGGGCTGATGACCGGCCTAGAGTTCGGCAAGCCCCGTTCACTGAGGCTCCGCGGCGGCTGGAACATGCTCCGGGCGGCCAGGCGTGGCCTGTTCGCGCAGATGGTGGCCGGCACGCTGTTTCACCGGCACCGCATCCTCGCCCAGGTGGCCGGTGACCATATGGACGTGATCAAGCTGCTGCCGCCGCTGACCATCGGGGCTGCGGAGGTGAGTTTGTTCTGCGAGGCATTCGCTGACGTGATGGACGATGCTCACCACGGAAGCGGCCTGATGTGGGACTTCGGGCGCACGCTCGTCAAGCAGGCACTGGCACGCTGACCGGGACCGCCAAGCAACAGTGGCGAGCCGGCGGGCAACGCCATCAGTTCAGGGCGGTCTCTGCGGCAGACATCCCATGTTTGATAGGCACGGGCGCCGGGCGCGCCTTTGAGTCCATCTTGTTCCTGCGGCACGCCCTGAGGGCGAAGCCGCCGTGGGAACCGAGGACGCCGCGGGGGATCGCGACGAAGCGGCCGTCCACGGCCGGCCCAGCCAGTTCGATGGGCACCCCGGGTCGCCGAAGCTGACCTGCCCAGCGGTCCCTGGGTCAGCTCTCATTCGGCGAGTGCCGCAAGCATCTCCCGGGCGGCGCCGAGGATCGAGAAGTGGCCATGGCTGGGGTGCAGCTGAAGCCGTGCGCCCGGTATCGTCTCGGCGAATAGCTGGGCATGCTGGGGCGGGACCGTAGTATCCGCATCCCCGTGGTGGATCAATGTCGGCACCTCAATGGAACCGAGCTCGAAGCCCCAGGGCCGCGTGAGCACCCGCAGGTCCTGAGCAACTCCCCAACTCCCGCGGCGGAACGCTTCGACGTAGTTGGTGAGGAAAAGGTCGCGCATGTCGGGCTGCTCGATCGCGCGACGGTCGATGCCGGGTAGCTCGCTGGTGGCAAGGCGAAGGAAAAGCCGTGGTGAGCGGCGCGCCAGCGTGGCGAGGCAGCCGAGAAACCAGCCACCGAATGCGGGAGCGTGCCTGGCGGCCGCCAGGGAGAGCCGTTCCCCAGGCGCCATCCCACGGGTAGGCCACCCTGGCGGACCGAGCGGCGAGACGAGCGTGAGGCTGCGCACGCGACCGGGAATCCCCGCCGCGCACGCCGCTGCGAACGGCCCGCCAGCCGAGATCCCGAGCAGTGCCGCCGCGTCGACTCCCAACGCATCCAGCACCAGCTTGGCATCCTCAACCCAATCCACCAGCCGCCGCAGACGACGAGGATCTGTTCCGCCTGCACCGGGGCGATCCGGGGCCACGACGCACCATCCCAGCTCGCGCGCCGCCCGCGTGAACAGGTGCGCCGACAGCCGCGAATCGGCCAGCCCGTGGCAGAACAAAAGTGGTGTCGCGCCCTGCTCGCCAACAAGCTCAACCGCGATCACGCTGCCGTCGCCCCGGCTTACCTCCATCCCGACATGGTCGCGCGTTCCGGTCGATCCCTGCTACCGCCGACCTTGAAAGCGCAGTCGTTTGCGGCAACACCGGCAAGGTAAGACCGAAGCTTCACAGGGTTCGGCAGATAGCGCCGAAGATGCGCAGCCCGGGCAAGGCCAGCGCCGGAAACACCGGCGCTGGCCGAGTCATCAGCCACCCATCCCAGCTGGCCTTGCTGGTTCTCTTGTTCAGAAGAATCAAGCGCCGGGTAGTCAGCAGTCTTCTCAGGCCGGTGACAAAACCGGTGATCTCGCGCACGTTCGCCGCGAGCGGCATGTCCAGTTCGCGGGCCGGCCAAGACACCAGGACACCGGCCATTACACCAGGACAGAGGTCTTGCCAGGACCCTGGACATTGGTCTTGCCAGGACCCTGGACATTCGTAAGCCGCGCCGCATGTTCCATCTGCCCGACCGCAGCCCGTTCCCGACGGCGACGCCAAACGACGCATAACGGCGGTTCGCGGATTGCCGTGGGTGGTTACAGTCAGCTACAGCGTCTTGGAGGCTGTTCCTCCTGCGGTTGGGCCCGCGCCGCGTGCTCCCGCAGACCGCTGGCATGCCGCCGTCGCGAAGATGAAGCGGCCGAATCGGATGTGCCCTACCGTCTGGGTATGCCTGCCACCAAGCGGCCCACCTCCCAGGACAAGGCCACCGCCCGCCGGGTCCTGCTCGATAGGCTCGCCCGCGACGCTGACATCGCCGGCATTGCAGGCGAGCTGGCGCCCCTGCATCCACGCAGCAACACTTTCCCCGGTGAGGTCTTCCTCGACCTCGCCGCCGACGCGCTGGACTGGTGTGGGGCCAGCCGCGCCGACCCGCTGGCCTTGGAAGGGATGCGGGAGCGGTTTCTGCCCGAGTGCGCCTTCCGCGGTCGGCAGCACAAGAAACTTCAGTTCGCTGTCCTGGCCGCGGCGGCGCTGCGCGGCGGAACCGAGCCTGACCTGCTGGCCGAGGTCGCCTGGTGGCAAACCGACGACTTCTGGCAGTACGCCCTATACGCAGCGGTCGCCTATATTCGCGCCGCCGCTGGCCGAGCCGGCGTGCCGGTGCGCCAGGCATGCCAGGAACTGGCCCAGCGGGCCGGCCCGCGGCCGGGATAAACGCCTCGCTGCTGCACCCCTGACGGCTCGGCTCGCATATAGCTAACCGGCTGTCGGCCAGGCAGCCGGGCAGGAACTAACCGCACCGGAGGTGTGACGTGGCGCGGACCTGGTTGTCGATCCGGGTGGACCTCGTTGAAGGCCACGGGGAGCAGTACTAGCCGCGGCCCGGGCGGATCTTCGCGGCAGCGCGTGGCCACACCTCAAACAGTTCGCCGACGCCATTGACGACGCATTCGCCCCTGGGACCGCTCCCACCTGCAGGAGTTCACCCACGCCGACGGCAGGCGGCTGTGCGATCCGGACCCGGACCGGGCGATCGAAGGCGAGGTCACCGAGGATCACCGGAAAGTCCGGCTGTCCCGGCTGCGCCCGGGCGAGCAGTTCGCCTACGTGCTCGATCTCGGCGACGACTGGGCCCACCTGTGCACGGTCGGCGCGCAGCGGATCGACCCGGTCGAGGTTCTGGGGATCCTGCCAGACGCACCCCTGCCGTACTGGGGCTGGGGCGACATTCCCGATCAGTACCGGCGCCGCTGAGACGGCGATGACGGCGAGTCACCCCAGCCCAGTGATCCCGGACTCGCTGATCTTCCAGCGCTCCGGCCACACTGGGGGCCGGGCGATCCCCGGCGAGGGCGGAAACTCACCGCACTCTAGCAACGCATCCACCACCTGTGGGTGCCGAAACCCTGTGCACGTCATGCGACCAGCCGGTATTCGTGGATAAGACCTCCGAGTCGGTCATGTCTGCGGACCCGGATTTGATCTCGGTCGACGGGCTCTGGGAGAGGCACCAGTGGGCGGGCCTGCCGAAGGGCGCGGTGGGGCCGGGCCTGGTTATAGTGATCTTCGAATTCGGCGAGGACCAAGCGCAGATGGGTGTGGTTCCAGATCAGGGTCCGGTCCAGGAGCTCACGGCGTGCGGTCAGCACCCAGCGCTCCATGATCGAATTCATCCGGGGCGCCCGGACCGCGCATATGACGATCCGGATGCCCGCATCGGCGAGTAATGCGTCGAACGCGGCGGTGAAGTTCGACCCGCGCGGCCAGCTGGCCAACCCGGTGGTCAGCAGCATCGGCCCCGGGCTGCTCGCCGAGGCCCGCCACACGAGCGCGCTCGCGGACGGGCCGTACACCAGCGTGGCGGCACCACGCCGGGCAGCGGGGCGCGCTATGTTGCAGGCCGCGATCGATTGGGGCGAACTCCCGGCCCTGCTGGACCTGGAACTGGCCGTGGACCTGCTGATCGCACCATTGGTCTTCCGCATGCTGATCATGGACGGCAGCACGGTCCCCGCCGGGGTGGTCGACGGCGTCCTCGGCTGGGTCGCGGATGGGACGTTTCCCCCGCTGCGCGAGGACGCACTGCCGGAGTGGTGCCGACTCATGGACGAGGCGCGTTCCGGCGACCTCGCGGTGAGCGTGATCGTGTGCAGTGACCCCGCCGCGCACCAGGCGCCCGATTCCACCGTCTGCGGCCCGGTCGGCACCGGCGTCGCGTTCTGATGACACGGACAGGCGCATGGCGGTCGCATGCCTGAGCCTCGCGGACGGCAGCAGCGCCAGGCGACCCGGTGCGGGGAGACGAGGAACCCAGCGCCCCGCACCGCCCCTGACCGTCACCGCAGCAAGCCCACCGTAAAGGAAGGAACCCCATGGCCTCTCCCCCGCGTCGCAAGACCATCGGCCGGTTTGCTGTCCTGACGTGCGCGCCCGCCACGGCGCTCGCCATCGCCTGCTCCTCCTCCGCGGGCACTGGCTCCGCGGCAGCGACGTCTGCCCGGGCGTCTTCCGCAGCCGGCGCCGCCGCACCGGGATCCTCCGCAGCGGCCTCGCCGCCCAGCGCCTACGTCGACGTCTCGGTCGCGACGGTCTGGACCGCGCCGACCAGTCCGCGGCCGGTCGATCATCCGGCGCTGACCAATCCCGTCAACATCCCGCGCTGGCTCAGCGACATGTCGCTGGCTGACAAGCTCGGCCTCACCAATGACAACCTGACCCAGACCCAGGCGCTCGATGGCAACCGGGTCTACATCCTCGCCAAGCAGGCGGGATGGGACGAGGTAGCGGTGCCGGGACAGCCCACGCCCAAGAACCCGCTCGGCTATCCGGGCTGGGTTCCCAGCGTGCAGCTCACCGCTGGCCACAGGTTCGCGGCGCTGCAGAGCCACCGGCCCTTTGTCCTCGTCCAGGCGCCGACCGCATGGCTGTATGGCAACTCCGCGCTGACGCGGGAGAACATGCAGATCAGCGCCAACACACGGCTGCCGGTGCTGGCCCGCGCCGGCCAGGCGATCCTTGTCGCAACGCCCGACCGCGGCGCCAAATGGCTGTCCGCCCGCGACGCGACCGTCTACCGGTCGGCCAGTGACATTCCGTACCCCACAGATGCCAGCCTGGTGGCCTACGCCAAACGGTTCCTGTACAGGCCGTATCCGTGGGCCGGGCGCTCCGGGTTCGCGTTCGACTGCTCGGGCCTCACCTCCACCATCTACCAGGTGAACGGCATCACCATTCCCCGCGACGCCAACGCCCAGGCGCGGTACGGGGGCGGCCGTATGGTCAGCAAGAACGATCTGCAGGCCGGTCACCTGCTGTTCTACGCCACCAGCCAGAACCCGAGCTCGATCTACCACGTCGCCATGTACATCGGGCACCAGCAGATGATCGAGGCCTACGACGCCGCCACCCCGGTGCGGATCACCGCCGTCCGCTTCGGCACGGATTACTGGGGCGCCGAGCGCTTCCTGCGCCCGGGGGCTGCCAGCTAGCCAGGCGAAACGCCGCCACGGCCCCCGGGGCGCCTGCTCCAGGCGACCACACGATTTCCGAATACATAACGGGGCTTCGCCCCAACCCGACGAGGCATGCGCCTGCGGGCTGGTGTCGTCGGCCGGTGGGGTGGGTTCCGGCTGGCGCTCAAGGCAGTTCACAATGTGAGCTGTTCATTCACCGCTTGCAGCGGTCGGGTGGCCGTTGCCTGGCGCTGGCGCCGCTGCTGCCCGGTGGCGGCCTGGCCAAAGGCTCTGTCGTGACGGTGCCGGTGGGGGCCTCGGCCGGGCCGGTCGCGGTGACGGGCCCGGGGGGAACGGCGTTAAGCACGAAGACGTTCACGGTCACGCCCGGCATTGCGCTGTCTCCGGTGAGCGGCCCGCCCACTACCACCGTGACGGTGTCGGGGGCCGGGTTCGAGACTGATGAGGCGGTGGACATTTATGTCGACACCACCGATGAGGCACTGGCCAGCGCCAGCAGCACGGGGAACTTCGCCGGCATCGCGGTCCAGGTTCCAGCATCAGCTGTGCCCGGGACGCATTACCTGACTGCTGTCGGGCGGCACTCAGGCTTGAGCGCGCGGGCTCAGTTCTCGGTCCACACCAGCTGGGCCCAGTACCGCTACTCCGCCAAGCACGAGGGATCCAATCCCTACGAGAACGTGCTCTCCGCGTCCAACGTGTCCCACTCACCCTGCTCACGTGGAAGGACTGTTGCGTGCGAGCGTTACAGTTTACGGCTTACGGAGGTCCCGAGGTCCTCACATGGGGAGACGCTCCTGTTCCGCGTGCGGGGCCGGGGCAGATCCGGATCGCTGTGCGGGCGGCCAGCGTGAACCCGGTCGACTGGAAGCTGCTGGCCGGGGCCATGTCCGGGGGCCAGCCCCTGGCCGAGGCGGGCTATCTCGGATACGACGCCGCCGGTGTGGTGGACGAGGTCGGTGAGGGAGTCGCGGGGGTCTCCGTAGGTGATTATGTGTTCGGCCGCGGCCAGAACACTCAGGCGGAGTCCGCCGTGCTCGACGCCTGGGCGGGCAAGCCGCCGTCCGTCGACTGGGCGGTAGCCGCCGCGGCCGGCGTGGCCGGTGAGACTAGCGAACGCGGTCTTCGCCTGCTCGGCATCAAGGCCGGGGACACGATCTTCGTCGACGGTGGCGCGGGCGGCGTGGGAGCGGTCGCCGTTCAGATGGCGGTGGCCCGCGGGGCGAGGGGGATCGCCTCCGCGAGCGAGGCCAACCAGGGCTACCTGCGGGAGATCGGGGCGATCCCGGTGCTTTACGGCGAAGGCGTGGCCGCCCGCGTCCGGGCTGCGGCCGGTGGCCGGGTCGACGCGGTGTTGACGTTGCGGGCAAGACACCGGTCGAGGAGCTGATCAGCCTGGTATCCGGGCCGTCCCAGGTACTGTCCATCGCCAACTTCGCAGCTGGCCAGGCGGGAGCCCGGGTGACCGGTGGCGGCGCGGACAGCAGGCCCATGGAGTCGCTGGCGGAGGTCGCCGAGTTGCTGGCGCAGAACAAGCTGGTGATCAAGGTGCAGACGTTCCCGTTCGACCGCGCCGCCGAGGCCTACCGCGTCAGCAAGGGCGGCCATGTCCGCGGAAAGCTCGTCTTGATCCCCTGACCGCGGCGACCGCGGCCAGGTCGCCCGGATCCAGCGGGGCGACCACCGCACTTCCGCCGGGTCGCGTGATGACCACACCCTTCGCTCTCGAGGCTGCGCAACGCCCAGAACTGGGCATTATGTGGCGCCGATGCCCTGGCGGAGGTGGCCAGGGTGGAATCCTCCGGGGCGGTCCGCGGGCATTCTCGATCTGACAGCGCAGGTTCGATTCCCGTCACCCGCTCCACCCTAAAGGCCCAGGCCAGGACCCAAGACTGGGCCTTGATCGTTTCCGGGCCGCTCGCGGTCGCCAGGCCATAGGTCAGGCGGGCACCTGGGCGAGACCCGGCTGCTCCGGGCCGTGGGGGATATCGAACGATTCCTCGCCAGTGCGGAGCAGCCGCAGGACCACTCCGGCCACGTAGTCCGGGCTGTGTGCCACCATGCCCGGCCGGGGCGAGGCGCCGAGGGTGAACATGCCGTTGCCGAACTCGGTCGCGGTGATCGAGGGCAGCAGCAGCGACACCGCGATACCGTCGCCGGCCAGTTCCTGGCGCAGCACCACGCTGAGCATGTTGACCGCCGACTTGGTCGACGCGTACGCACCAACCGCGACCCGCCGGGTGGTGCCGGAGCTGATGTTCACGATCCGCCCGAAACCCTGTTCCCGCATGGCCGGCAGCACCGCCTGGGTCACCGTCAGCAGGCCGGCCACGTTGAGGCGCAGGATCTGATCGAACTCGGCCAGGTCCACCTGGTCCAGCGGCCCGTGCAAGCTGGCGCCGGCGTTGTTCACCAGTCCGTCGATCCGCTGGTGCCGGTCGACGGCGGCTCAATGAGATCGGTCATGCGGCCACGTGTATCAGGTTGGCCGCGGTCCGAAGGCCCCTGCCCGTGCCGTCGCGTCGAGGCCGGCCAGCACGACATCGGTGATCCGCTGGGCGTCGGCACGGGTGAAGTCGCGCAGCCCCCGGCTGACGTGGATATGGACGGAACCGGTGAGGAGCTCGGGGAGGAAGAAAGATCGACGGGCGCCAGCTCGCCCTATGCCACGGCGCCCTCGGCTCGCTCGCACACGGCTGCCCTGCGCTGCTCGACGACAGCGGTCAGCGCGTTCCTGACCGCTGTGTCCCCGGTCGACTAGAGGACGTTCTCGGTGGCGCGGCCGGTATCGGGGTGATCGGCGTGTTTCCTGGCTGCTTATCGCCAGTACTGCGGCGGGTACATAGCGAGTAAATCTGGACGCTGCCGATGACCCGCGAGCTCGATCTGCGGCCAATGCATATTCGGCGATCCGGCGCTTAGCGCCCGGCGCCAGCACCGAGCAGAGGTTCACCCTGCGTGACAGCCATCGTGCAGGCTTGAGGGCTGTCACCGGGCAGATCCGGCAGGCGCCATGTTCACGGACCCGGAACGGGGAGGCAACGGGCAGAGCTGGGACGCCCGCTGAGGCACCTATATCCGGACTCTGGCGGCCTGGTGCCGCTGCGGGCCGAGCGACATGATGCCCACGGCCGGGCCGTCAGGACGCTGCCCGGCACGGGAGAACCTGGCGACGGCGGTGCCGATGAGGGTGGCCTCCACGATGTGGTCGCGGCGGCCGGCAGTTACCGGGCACTCCCGGTCGCGCACCCGCATCTCGATGGTGGCGATCACCGCGCCCTCGGCGCCGAGCCGCTTGACGTCACTTTCCAGCTGGCGCCTGGCGTCGTGCCGCGACTGGCTGACCAGCTCGGTCCGACGATCCCCCCGCCCCCGGGCAGCTATAGTCGCCGACGGACCCGGCGCTGTAGACGGCCGCGCCCAGCACCTGGCAGACAGGTTCGAAGCTCACGCTGCAGATCGCGGCGAACTCCTCTGCGGTCAGCGCGAACCCACCGAGGTGGGCGTCATGGTGAATGCCGTGCGTGCCGCCAGCATGGTTGGCGCGCGCTAGTGCCTGCTGCGCGGGCCGCCGCGTTGCCGTGGATCATTGCTGGAGGTCGTGTACCAGCTTCCCCCTGACCTTGCGTGCCGCCAGCAGCTCGAGTGCCTCGTTGACCTGGCTCAGCGGCATCATTTTGCCGATGGCGACGTCGAGGCGTCCGTCGGCCAGCGCCCGCAGCGCCGTGGCCAGGGCGGCGCCGAGGGCCTCGTCGGAATCCCGCAGCCCGCCGTAGCCCAGGATGCGCAGGGCGGAACGGTACAGGGTCTGCAGCGGGATCGTGCCGGTCGGGCCGGCCGAGGTCCCGAAGATCACCAGCCGGCCGCGCGGGGCCAGCGACCCGATCGCGGCGCCGGTGAAACCATCGCCGAACGGGTCGAAAACAACAGTCGGCTGGAACTCCCCAACCTCGCTGGCGAGTGCATCTGCGCCGGCCGTCACGACCCTATCGACGCCCCGGGCTTGCAGCCATGCGACGCTGGCCGGGTCATTGCTTTGACCTCAGACTGTGGCGCCGAGCCGGTGGGCGACAGACACGATGACCGATCCGACTCCGCCGGCGGCACCGAGCACCAGGACACGGTCATCCTTTGTCACCTGGGCCAGCTCGGTCACCGTGCGCCAGGCGGTCACCCCGGCCACGCCCATCACGGCGGCGTGCTGCAGGTCGACGCCGGCGGGCACATCGATGAGCGCGGCGCGCGGAACGATGGCCCTAGGTAGTCGACCAGATGCCATCCCGCGTCGTGCCGACCCCGTGGCCGTACACCACGACCGGCCGGCCCTCGAAGGTTCCCGCGCCCTCGGCCCCCAGAGTCCGCGGAACCAGCGAGTCGGCGTCGACGGTACCCGCGGCCCGGGCCATCGCCAAGATCACCCGGTGGGACCTCATCGCCATCGATGACGTCGGCATGCTGCCCGCCGGGCAGGCCGCCGCCGAGCAGGCCACCGCCTGCCAGGTTGGCCATGCTTTCCCGAATGGTCCGGGTCTCGGCCTCTCTCGTCATTTGTTCCTCGTATGTGGCCGCTTGCCTGTCCATGGCTTCTTGATCTATCCAGGCATCCAGGGCGTTGATCCGTGCCCCCAGCAGACAACATGCAGGTCTCCAGCCAGGCAAGCCGTTCCTCATAGCTAGCGTTCGACGCCGGGATTCCCCAATTGTCTGGGCCTAGCCGGGAAGGACGTGTTCTCCAGGCAATGGGCAAGGTCACCGTTACTTTTTTGATGAAAGGC
>Ga0335081_10015440_pt1 | contig 12350 bp, 10 predicted proteins | sample Lox_Sample_35_FD_206713 | JGI IMG/M metagenome (GOLD analysis project Ga0335081, IMG submission 206713) | Soil microbial communities from Loxahatchee National Wildlife Refuge, Florida, United States - Lox_Sample_3.5 | ecosystem: Environmental > Terrestrial > Soil > Wetlands | place: USA... | reverse complement strand
GGTCATGGCCACGCTGATGCTGGTCGCGATCTTCGCCGTGGTCAGCGTGGCCGCCCTGGCCTACGCCGGGCCCGGGTTCCTGGCCTCGCACAGCACCGACGTGCTCGGCGCCATGGCCACCTCCGTGTTGGGCAGCGTGCCCGGCAAGCTGCTGGTCCTGTGCGTGCTGACCTCCACGGCCGCGTCCTGCCAGACCACGATCATGCCGACCGCGCGCGCGGTCCTGGCCATGTCGGCGCACGGCGCGATCCCCCGCTGGTTCGCCCGGATGCACCCGCGGTTCCGCACGCCGACCACGGCGACCCTGGTCATGGGCGGGATCTCGGCCCTGTTCTACGTGCTGCTGACCGCCATGTCGAAGAACGTGCTGGCCGACTCGGCCGCGTCGGTCGGGCTGCTGATCGCCTTCTACTACGGGCTGACCGGGTTCGCCTGCGTCTGGTTCTTCCGCCGCTCGCTGCTGAGCAGCGTGCGTGACCTGGTCACCAAGGGGATCCTGCCGATGATCGGCGGGCTGACCCTGCTCGGCGCGTTCGTCTTGTCGGTCAAGTCCTACTGGCCGGCCGCCAGCAGCTACTCCAGCTTCCTCGGAATCGGGGGTATCTTCCTGATCGGTGCTGGTTCCCTCGTCGTGGGCATGATCATCATGATGGTTACCGCCCGGTTCCTGCCCCGGTACTTCGCGGAGGGGATCACCACGCCCGTTCGGGACGAAGGGAGTGCCACGCTGTGACCTCAGCGCACCTCGAGCCCGCGGTACCCGGTACCGCGGGCCGTGGCCCTTCCCGGGGTCGCGGCCCGGGGCGTCGGGCCGGGCGCCGGAAGATCGCGGTGCTCGAGGCCGCCTGCCGCGTCATCGCGGAGCGGGGCGCGGACGCCACCCGCTTCGCCGACGTGGCGGCCGAAAGCGGCGTCCCGGTCAGCACCCTGCAGTACTACTTCGGCTCGCGCGAGGACCTGCTCGTGGCGGCGTTCCGGCACGCATCAAGCGCGGAGATCGCGGCGCTGGAAGCCGAGGTCGCCGGACTGGACGACCCGTGGGACCAGCTCGAGAAGATCATCGCCACGTCGCTGGCCGGATACGCCCCCGATGAGCCCGGCGGCGGGCGGCTGTGGATCGAATCCTGGCATTTCGGCCTGCGCGACCAGGAGATGCGCGCCGACGCGCTCCGCGACAACACCGCCTGGCGGCAGCTGGTGGCGAGCGTGGTCCGGCGCGGCATCGAGCAAGGCGCCTTCAGCGGCCGGTACGACCCGGACAAGGTCGCCGTGCTCGCCGTGGCCGCCGCCGACGGGATGGGTATCCCGCTGTCGCTCGGCGACCCGGAGATCACTGCCCGTGGCGCCGTGGAAGACGTGCTGGCGGCGCTGCGCGAGTTGCTGCGAAGCTGACGGATCCGCCCGCGCGGCGGTTCAATATTTTATATATCGAACGCATATCAACCTACCCAGGCCGCTTGACGCGCTTCTGAGCCGGAAGGTTAGCTTGCGCCGTTTGCTTTTGGTGGAATTCTTCCCGTTAAGGGGGTCTGCGTATGGGCTCGTCCCGGATCATCCGCACGGTGGCCATCGGCCTGCTGGCCAGCGGAACCGTCATCGGCCTCACGGCGACAGCCGGAGCCGCTTCGGCCGCGCCGCAAGCCCGGCACCCGCTGGACGGGAGTATGCCCAAGTGGCTGCCCCAGGCGCACGACATGGGCGCCAGCCCGTCCGCGCAGCAGATGAACTTCGGCATACTCCTCGGCATGCGCGATCAGGCCGGCGCCCAGGCCACCCTGCAGGCGATCTCCGACCCGGCCAGCGCCAGCTACGGCAAGTGGCTGACCAACGCGGAATTCGACGCCCGTTACGCCCCGGCCAAGTCCTCCGTCACCGCGGTGCAGGCCTGGCTCCGCTCGGAAGGCTTCCAGGTCACCAAGACCCTGCCCAGCGGGATGTACGTGGAGGCCAGCGGCTCGGTCGCCAAGGTGGAGAGCACCTTCGACACGAGCGTGCACAACTACTCCTACCTCGGTAAGAACGTTCACGCGAACAACTCGCAGCTGTCCCTGCCGGCCAGCACCCCGGCCGCGGTCACCAGCGCGATCACCGGCGTGATCGGGATCGACCAGGGCACCGCCATCAAGCACACCTCCGACACCGAACCCGGGCCGCCGCCCGGCGCCCGGTACGGGGTGCAGCCGTGCTCGGCCTACTACGCGCAGAAGGTGGCCGGCAACAAGCCGACCGCCTACGGCAAGCACCAGCCGTACGCGGTGTGCGGCTACGGGCCCCAGCAGCTCCAGGGCGCCTACGGCGAGAGCGCGCTGCTCAAGGCGGGCATCAACGGCCGCGGGACCACCGTGGCGATCACCGACGCGTACGCCGCGCCGACGATCTACGCCGACGCCCAGAAGTACAACAAGGTGCACCACCAGCCCCTGTTCAGGCGGGGCCAGTTCTCCCAGATCGTGCCGGGCCCGAACGGTTTCGACCAGACCGATGTATGTGATCCCCAGGGCTGGTACGGCGAGGAGACCCTCGACGTCGAGGCCGTGCACGCGATGGCGCCCGGCGCCAAGGTCGTCTTCGTCGGCGCGTCCGACTGCACCAGCGGACTGGACAACGCCTGGGCCGCGACGATCGACAACCACGTCGCCGACGTGATCACCAACTCCTGGACCGACGGCACTGACGACATCAACCTGCTCGGCACCGACTACGTGGAGTTCTACGTGCAGTTCTCCACCGAAGCGGCGCTGACCGGCATCACGGTCAACTTCTCCTCCGGTGACGACGGCGACCACACCGCCGGCGGCAACAGCCTGGCGGACAAGACCGTGGAGTTCCCGGCGGACCTGCCCCTGGTCACCGGCGTCGGCGGCAGCAGCGTGTTCGTCGGCAGCCACCGCCAGTGGCTGGGCGAATATGGCTGGCAGACCGACTACTCGGTCCTGACCAACGGGGCCTGGACCCCGGCTCCGCCCGGGACCTACAGCTCCGGCGGTGGCGGCGGGACCAGCGAGCTGTTCACCCAGCCGTGGTACCAGGTCGGCAAGGTGCCCGCCAGCATCTCGCAGTACTACGGCAGCACCCCGATGCGGGCGGTGCCGGACATCGCGATGGACGCCGACCCCAACACCGGTTTCCTGGTGGGCGAGACCCAGGTGTTCCCGGACGGGACCTACTGGGACCAGTACCGCATCGGCGGGACCAGCCTGTCCTCCCCGCTGCTGGCCGGCGTGGTGGCGGTGGCCAACCAGGCGCACCATCACCCGCTCGGGTTCATCAACCCGCTGTACTACCGGCTGCTCGGCAGCTCGGCGCTGCACGACACCGTGGCACCCACCTCGCCGGTGGCCCAGGTCCGCACCGAGTACGTGAACTCCGTGGACAACAGCCAGGGCAAGCTCTACCGGCTGCAGACCGTCGACGTGCAGAGCTCGACCCTGAAAGACACCCCCGGTTACGACGACGAGACCGGGGTGGGCACACCCCGCGGCCCGGCGTTCTTCCTCAGGGCCCTGCACTGACCGCTCGTTAGCCGCTGCGGGCCGGGGAGGTTGCTCCTCCCCGGCCCGCAGCGTGTTGTACGGTTCGCCGGCTTTACCGGGAGACGGCGTCGTAGACGGCCGTCACGTACTCGGCGCTCCGGTCGGAGCCGACGACACCGGGTCCCATCTTGTTCATCATGTAGGAGACCGTCATCCGGCGGCCGAGGTCCATGAGGATGATCGAGCCGCCCCAGCCGCCCCAGAAGCAGATCTTCTCGTCCGGGACGTAGGGCAGCGCGGCCGCGAGGGGCAGCCCGTAGCCGATACCGAACCGCAGCGGGACGCCCAGCACCAGGTCGACGCCGTTGAGCTGCTCGCGGAAGATCACGTCGATGGTTTCCGGGCTGAGCAGGCGGACCCCGTCGACCTCGCCGCCGCGGGCCACCACCGACATGACGCGGGCGACCGAGCGGGCGTTCCCGTGCCCGTTGGCGGCGCCGATGTCCGCCCGCCGCCAGCCGGGCGTGTTGGCGTCCTCGGCCATCGGCACCGGCCCGGTGAACGTCTTGACCGCCGGGCTGTCCATGCCCAGGGCTTCCAGGTCGATCGGCAGCGGCGGCGGCGGGACCACCGGGGCGATCCGGCCCCAGTCGCTTTCCGCCGCGCCGATCTGGAAGTCCGCGCCCAGCGGCCCGGCGATCTCCTCGGCGACGAACCGCTTGAGCGTCTTGCCGCTGACCCGTCCTACGATCTCGCCGACCAGGTGCCCGTAGTTGAGCGCGTGGTAACCCGACGCGGTGCCCGGCTCCCACCAGGGCGCCTGGCCCGCCATCCGGGAGGTGGCCTGCTCCCAGTCGTAGAGGGTCTCGACGGTAGCCGGCTGGTCCAGCCCGGACACCCCGGAGGCGTGCGACATGACGTGCCGGACCAGGACGTCCTGCTTGCCGTGGGCGGCGAACTCGGGCCAGTACTTCGCGACCGGCTGGTCCACGTCCAGCTCGCCCCGGTCGACCAGCATCAGCGCGGCCAGGCTGGTCACGGTCTTGGTGGACGACCAGACGTTGGTGATGGTGTGCTCGTCCCACGGGGTCGTCCTGGCCTCGTCCCGGTGGCCGCCCCACAGGTCGACGACGCGGTCGCCGTCGATGTCCACCACCATCGACGCGCCCAGTTCCTCGCCCGAGTCCAGGTTCTTGGCCAGCGCGCTGCGCACCGCCTCGAACCGCTCGTCACACGTCCCCTGAATGTCCGCCACGGTCGTCCTCCTCATCGCTGAGCGTCAGCGCTGGTACGGGGCCTAAAATTGATGCCGACGCTAGCAGCCGCGCGACGACCGGGATAGCCCTGCCTCCTGCCTTTGCCCGCGGTTTCAGGTCGCGCGTCCGCAAAACCACGGCGATGTCACATCGTGGTGCACCTGACCACGGCAATGCCACATCGCCGTGGTTGACGGTCGTCGCCGAGCCGACGCGGCACGCGATCTGAGTCTCACATATTGGACACATTTGCGTCCACTAAATGGACAGGTTCATGATGGGGTCATGCCATCTAGCACCGACACCTACCTGCACGGGCATCACGACAGCGTGCTGCGGTCACATCGCTGGCGGACCGCGGAGAACTCGGCGGGGTACCTGCTGCCACGGCTACGGCCGGACGCGCGCGTGCTCGACGTGGGCTGCGGCCCGGGCACGATCACCGCGGACCTGGCCGCCCGGGTCCCGGACGGGGACGTGACCGCCATCGACGCAGCCGCCGACGTGCTGGCGCAGGCGCGGCAGGAAGCGGAGCGCCGGGGGCAGCGCAACGTGCGGTTCGGCACCGGGGACGTGTACCGGCTGGACTTCGCGGACGGGACGTTCGACGTGGTGCACGCGCACCAGGTGCTGCAGCACCTGACCGATCCGGTGGCGGCACTGCGTGAGATGCGGCGGGTATGCAAGCCGGGCGGGATCGTGGCCGCGCGGGACGGGGACTACGGCGGGTTCTTCTGGTTCCCGGAGGATCCCGGGCTGAGCGAGTGGCAGGCCCTGTACCGGAAGGTGGCCCGGGCCATCGGCGGGGAGCCGGACGCGGGCCGGCGATTGCTGGCCTGGGCCCGGCACGCCGGTTTCGCGTCCGTCGAGGCCTCTGGCAGTGCCTGGTGCTACACCGGCACCGAGGACCGGACGTGGTGGGGCACGTTGTGGGCGGACCGGCTGACCAAATCCCCGTTCGGCGACCGGGCCGTCGAGCACGGGCTCGCCACGCGGGACGACCTGGAGCGGCTGGCCCGGGCCTGGCGACGCTGGGCGGACAGCGAAGACGGCTGGATCCTCATTCCGCACGGCGAGATTCTCGCTCAGGCGTAGCCGCGGCGGACAGCGCGTCCAGGACGACGCGGACCGCGGGCTTGCGGTCGCCGCCGCGGCGGCTGACGGTGAACACCCGCCGGGTCACCGGCTCGGCGGGCGGGACCAGGCGGACCCGCGGCGGCAGCCGGCGGGCGGCCAGCCCGGGCACCAGGGTGACGCCCGCGCCCGCCGCGGTCAGGCTGAGCAGGACCGCGAAGTCGCTGGCGCGGGCGACCACGCGGGGCACGAACCCGGCCCGGGCGCAGGCCCGCTGGATCATCTCGGCGCAGCTGGTGGCCTCGCGCGGGGCCAGGAACGGCTGGCCGGCCAGGCTGCTCAGCGGGACCGGACCGTCCAGCGGGTAATCCTCCGGGACGGCCAGCCAGACCGGGTCGTCGAGCAGCTCGCGCCGCTCGAACAGCGGGTCCAGCGGGCGGGGCAGCAGGTCGTACTCGTGCGCCACGGCCACGTCGGTCTCGCCGCGGAGCACGGCGGGCAGCGACTCCTCCGGCTCCATCTCGGTCAGGTCCAGCCGCACCTGCGGCGCCGAACCCGCCAGCGCCGCCCACGCGGCCGGCACCACGCTCGCGGCGGCGGACGGGAACGCGGCCAGCGCGACCCGGCCCGCGATCTGGTCCCGCAGCGCGGCCAGGTCGGCCTCAGCCGCCTCCAGCCGGGCAAGCAGCACGTCGGTGTGCCCGACCAGGATGAGAGCGGCCGGGGTGAGCTCGAGCCCCCGCCCGGCCCGTTCGGTAAGTCTCATGCCCACCTCCCGTTCCAGGGCGGCGAGCTGCTGGGATACCGCGGGGGCCGAGTAGCCGAGCGCGGCGGCGGCCGCGGTCACCGACCCGTACGCGCTGACGGCGTGCAGGACCCGGAGCCTGCGCACATCAAACATGAAGCTTAGCTTAGCATTCATCGTCAAATCTGTAACTGGACCTTAAGGCAGAGCCGGACGAGACTGGGCTCATGAGGACGAACACCAAGTCAGCCACTCTCGCCGCCGCGGGCACGGTGCTGCTGTGGGCCAGCGCCTTCCCGGCCATCACCGTCGCGGTCCGGGGACTAGGCCCCGCGGGCCTGGCCGTGGCCCGGCTGACGGTCGCGTCGGCCGTGCTGGCCCTGGCCGCCCCGCTTACGGGCGTGCGCCGGCCCAGGCTGGCGGACCTGCCGCTGATCGCGCTGTGCGGGCTGGCCGGGATGACCGGCTATCAGCTTCTGCTCAACGCCGGGGAGCGGGTGGTGCCCGCGGGCACGGCCAGCCTGCTGGTGGCGACCGCGCCGGTGTACGCCAGCCTGCTGGCGGTGGCGTTCCTGGGCGAGCGGTCCACCGCCAGGCGCTGGGCCGGCAGCGCGGTCGCGCTGGCCGGCACCGCGCTGATCGCCGCCTCGCACGGGCTCGGCTTCGGCGCGTCAGCGCTGATCGTGCTGGCCGCCGCGGTGCTCCAGGGAGTCTTCCACACCGCGCAGAAGCCGCTGCTGGCCCGGTACACCGGCTTTGAGGTGACCGCCTACGCCATGTGGGCCGGCACCGTGTTCATCCTGCCCTGGACCGGGTCGCTGGTGCGGGCGCTGTGGGGTCCGGGGGCGCACGCGGGCGGGGCGGCCGTCGGCTCGGCGGTCTTCCTCGGCGTGGCGCCGTCGGCGGCCGGGTTCGTGCTGTGGGCCTACGCCATGGCGCGGATGGACGTCGGGCGGGTCACCGTCAGCCTCTACCTGGTCCCGGCGGCCGCGATCGGGATATCGGTGGTCTGGCTGGGCGAGCTGCCTGGGCCGGTCGAGCTGATCGGCGGGGCGGTCGCCCTGGCCGGGGTCATCGTGGCCTCAGGCGTCGCGGCGGGTGATCAGGACCGCGGCCGCGGCCAGGGCGATGGCCGGCCAGGCCAGCAGGACCAGCAGCGACCAGCCCGGGGAGAGCAGGTTCGTCGCCGGGTGCAGCGCGCTCACCTGGCGGGCCGCCTCCAGCAGCGTGAACCGGCCGAGCCGGCCGTTCCACGGGGCCGGCAGCAGGGCCAGGATGGCCGGCACCAGGATCACCGCGACGGTGGCGGCGATGCCGCCCGCGGTGTGCCGGATGACCGCGCCGAGGGCCAGGCCGAGCAGCGTGCATACGCATAGCAGCAGGCCGGCCGACAGCACCGCCCCGGCGACCCTGGGACGGCCCAGGGACACGCCCTGGTGGTGGCCCGCCAGGATGGCCTGGACCAGCCAGAACGAGACGAAGGCGACCAGCTCGCCGGCGGCCAGCGTCAGCGCGGCGAGCACCACCGCCTTGGCGGCCAGCACCGCGCGGCGGCGCGGCGCGGCGGTGAACGTGACGCGGATCAGCCCGGTGCTGTACTCGGAGCTGAACGCCAGCACGCCCATGACGCTGACCGCGATCACCGCGTACTCCAGGCTGATGACCCCGGGCAGCAGCGGGTCGGGCGGCGGCCCTTGATTGCGGGCGCTGGTGAAGGCGAAGGCGACCACGGCGCTGACCGCGACCGGGGTGACCACCGCGACCAGCAGGGACCAGTACGTCGAGCGGACCGAACGGAACTTGGTCCACTCCGACGCCAGCAGGTCGAGCGCCCGGATGGCCACGGACGGCGAGCTCACCGCGTGCCCCCGCGGTACTCGGTGAGCCCGCCGGTGAGCTCCAGATAGGCGTCCTCCAGCGAGGCCTGCCGGGGTACCAGGGCGTGCACCGCGATGCCGTGCCCGGCGGCCAGGTCGCCGATGGCGGCGGCGTCCAGGCCGGTGACGACCAGCGCGCCGTCGTCCTGCGGGGCGACGGCACCGCCCTCGGCGGTGATCAGCCCGGCCAGTTCGGCCGCCCGCGGGGAGCGGAGCAGCACGTCCCGGCGGGCGCTGGTCAGCTCCGCGGTGGGTACGTCGGCGAGCAGCCGGCCGCGGCCGATGACGACCAGGTGGCCGGCGGTCTGCGCCATCTCGCTCATCAGGTGGCTGGAAACCAGGATGGTGCGGCCGTCGGCGGCCAGTTCCCGGAAGAACCCGCGGATCCAGTGGATACCCTCCGCGTCCAGGCCGTTGACCGGCTCGTCGAACATCAGCACCGGCGGGTCGCCGAGCATCGCCACGGCGATGCCGAGCCGCTGCTTCATGCCGAGCGAGAAGCCGCCGACCCGGCGCCGGGCCACGCCCTCGAGCCCGGTCAGCCGGAGCACCTCGGTGACGCGCGGCCGGCCGATTCCGTTGGCCTGCGCGATGGACAGCACGTGCGCCCAGGCGGTCCGCCCGGGGTGCAGGGCGGTCGCGTCGAGCAGCGAGCCAACCTCGCACAGCGGCCGGATCAGGCCGTCGTACCGCTGGCCGGCCACGAGGGCCCGGCCGGAGGTCGGCGCGTCCAGACCCAGGATCACCCGCATGGTGGTGGTCTTGCCCGCGCCGTTCGGGCCGAGGAAGCCGGTCACCCGCCCGGGTCGGACCGTGAAGCTCAGGTCGTCAACCGCGGTGACCGGGCCGAAGCGCTTGCTGAGCCGGTCCACCTCGATCATGCCGGGGCCTGGCGGAAGTACAGGCTGGCGGCGGGCGCCGGCCCGCGCTGGGTTTCTGGCAGCTGGGTCTCGCTGCCCGGGTAGGGCTGATACATGGTTCCTTCTTCCGACGTGTGATCAGGCGTCGAGCCAGGTGCGCCGGAGGGCGTCGTCGAGGGACTCGACGGTGACCGCGCGGCTGGTGAGAACGATGTAGGTCGGCGGTCCCGGACGCGGCTGCGCAGCAGCGTGACGGCTTCGAGCCCGGCCCCGCCCTGCGCGGCGGTCTCGCCGTTCAACAGCCAGCCGAGCCCGGCCCGGATCCCGGCAGGTCCGGGTTCGGCTTGAGGGGTGAGCGCCGCACGGGCCAGCGCGGCGGGCAGCAGCGACGGCCATCCCGTGGCCAGCCGGACCAGGTCCGTGCCGGTGGCCCAGAGCCTGGCGACGGCCGGCATGGTGGAGACCTGGGCCGGGAAGGGCTCGAGGGCACCGTCCGGCGTCACCGTATAGCTGGTGACGGCGCCCGGGCCGATGTCGGCCGAGTGGGCCGGGAAGCGCGAGTCCCGCATACCGAGCGGCTCGAAGACCAGGCGGGCCGCCGCCGTGGCGTACGGCATCCCGGTAACGTCGGTGACCAGCTGGCCGAGCACGCAGATTCCGCCGTTGCCCGGCCAGACGGTCCCACGCGGACCGCCGCAGGAAATCACCCGGCCCATGAGCTCCGCGAGTTCCGGGACGCTGTCCGCGTAGAGCTCAGCCGGGCTGTCGACCCCGGCGGTATGACTGAGCAGTTCCCTGACCGTCACCGAATCGTCGGCCAGGCTTACCGCGCGCAGGTGATGGTTGGCGGGGTCGTCCAGGCTGAGCCGACCGTCGGCCACCAGCCGGAGCACCGCGGTCCCGGTGACCAGCGCGGTTACCCCGGGCACCGGGAACCGGTGGCCGGACTGCAGCGGCTCGTTCCGATCCAGGCCGGCGTGGCCAGCGGCAACCGCCCAGGGCGTGCAGCCGGGCTCGCCGCCCGCCAGCAGCAGGGCCGGCAGGCCAAGTTCGGCGCGGGCCCGGGCGGCGATCGCGGCGATCTCCGGTGGAGTGGCGAACTCGCCCGCGGTCAGGCGGCGTTTCGCCTCGAGTTTGAGATGGCGCAGACTCGGCCGGGCGGGCAGTGAGCGCATGGCAGCCCTTCCCTCACGCCCGGGGTCCGCTGGCTACGGGCGGGAAAGACTCGCCGTTGATCGCAGCTACGCAACCGATGAGCTTGCAGCTCTGCCCGCGGACCCAGAGGCGGCCGGAACCACCAACGCCGATGTTACTCCCACCAAGGACCGGCCTCGCGTCATCGTCACTATTGGTGCTCCTGTGACCAGTGATCCTGCCCACTGTCGTCGGCCGCCCGCCGATACGATGTGGATGCCGCGCTCATGTTGTAAGAACTGCATGAACGCGTCAACCATGTCGTTTGATTCGAGCCGGGGCGGGCCGTTGGGGGTGCGGGTTTGGCTCGCGGGCGCGGGTTTGGCTCGCGGGTGCGGGCCGGGCGGGGATGACGGCCTTTATGGACAGTTCGGGTCACGATAGCCTGCCGACGTGGCGATACAAACAGTTGACGGAGCCGGGGCGGTCGTCACCGGCGCGGGTTCGGGGATCGGGCGGGCGCTGGCCCGCGGGCTGGCCGCGGCGGGCGCGCGGGTGGTGGTCAACGACCTGAACTTCGAGGCCGCCACGGCGGTGGCCAAGGAGATCGGCGGGTTCCCGGCGCCCGGCGACGCGGCGAGCGAGGCGGGCGTGACCGCGCTCATCGCCACCGCCCGCGACTGCCTGGGCGAGATCGACATCTACTGCTCCAACGCCGGCATCGCGGCCGGCACCGGCCCGGACACGCCGGACCTGGTCTGGCAGCAGTCCTGGGAGGTCAACGTCATGGCCCACGTGCGGGCCTCCCGTGAGCTGCTGCCCGCCTGGCTGGAGCGTGGCCGCGGCTGCTTCGTGGTGACCGCGTCGGCGGCCGGGCTGCTCACCATGCTGGGTAGCGCCACCTACTCGGTGACCAAGCACGCCGCCGAGTCCTACGCCGAATGGCTGGCCGCCACCTACGGGCACCGCGGCCTGGTGGTGCACTGTATCTGCCCGCAGGGGGTGCGGACGAACATGCTGGCTCAGTCCGGCGAGGCCGGGAAGGTGGTGCTGCAGGACGCCGCGATCGAGCCCGAACAGGTCGCGGATGCGCTGCTCGAGGGCATGGCGGCGGGCCGGTTCCTCATCCTGCCGCACCCGGAGGTGGCCCGGTACTACCAGATGCGGGCCGGCGACCCGGACCGGTGGCTGCGCGGGATGAACCGGATGCAGCAGCGGATCGAAGAGGTTGAGCGAGGCACGGCATGAGGGCCTGGCAGGTGCGCGAGCTGGGCGAGCCACGCGACGTGCTGACCCTGGCCGAGGTCCCCGACCCCGAACCCGGCCCGGGCCAGGTGCTGGTCCGGGTGCTCGGGGCCGCGACGAACTTCCCCGACGTGCTGATGTGCCGCGGCCTCTACCAGGTCCGCCCGCCGCTGCCCTACACCCCCGGCATCGAGCTGTGCGGCGAGGTGCTGGCGGCGGGCCCGGACGTGACCGGGATCGCGCCCGGCGACCGGCTCGTCGGCGCCCCGGCCGGCGGCGCCTTCGCCGAGCTGGCGCTGATGAACGCGGCCAGCGCGCTGCCCGCCCCGGACGGCCTGGACGACGCCGAGGCGGCCGCCTTCTTCGTCACGTACCAGACCGGGTGGTTCGGGCTGTACCGCCGGGCCGGGCTGGCGGCCGGGGAGACCCTGCTGGTCCAGGCGGCCGCGGGCGGCGTCGGCAGCGGCGCGGTCCAGCTGGGCAAGGCAGCCGGCGCCCGGGTCATCGGCGTGGCCGGCGGGGCGGAGAAGGCCGAGGCGGTGCGCGCCCTCGGCGCGGACGTGGTGGTCGACCGGCACACCCAGGACTTCGTCGAGGTGGTCAAGGAGGTCACCGGCGGGCGCGGCGCCGACGTGGTCTACGACCCGGTAGGCGGTGACACCTACACCAGGTCCGCCAAGTGCATC
>Ga0335081_10015439_pt1 | contig 12350 bp, 12 predicted proteins | sample Lox_Sample_35_FD_206713 | JGI IMG/M metagenome (GOLD analysis project Ga0335081, IMG submission 206713) | Soil microbial communities from Loxahatchee National Wildlife Refuge, Florida, United States - Lox_Sample_3.5 | ecosystem: Environmental > Terrestrial > Soil > Wetlands | place: USA... | reverse complement strand
TAAAAATCCACTCACGGTCCTTCACTTCCTGACAGACCTCTCCGCGCAGTCTTAAGCGGCTTCCAGGAGCTACGTAATTCAAAACTAATCTTTCTGCCAGAGGAGGAACTTCGGACTTTTTCATCTCATTCAGGTCTGGCATCCGGTACATCACCTTCTTTCTGAAAAGTTTCTTTTGTCTCTCTTCGCCTCTGCCAACAGCGGGCAGGGCCGGACTCTTAGTATTATTTCAACTGAAAAGCCTCGAGAAGTGAATAAGGTCATTTCTGTATTTTTTCTGCTTCAACACTGTACTTTTGTAGGTTTCGAGTTGGGAGAGCAACTGTAGGAAGAGGCTTGCCAAAAGAGTCTCACGATGTTAAATACTTATTTGGGTGAAGAGAAATGATTGCTTTCGACCTTTTCTGCTCAAACGGTCACAAATTTGAGTGCTGGTTCAAGGATGGCGTCTCCTTCGAGGAGCAGAAGTCTGCCGGCATGATCACCTGTCCCATTTGCAACGATCATCAAATAGAAAAAGCCTTCTCTCCTTTTGCCATCAAAAGGGGTGGAGAGAGAGTCGAAGAAAAGATAGACCCTCACCAAGCCCTCCAGTTAGTCCGTGATTTTTTGGATAAGCATTTTGAAGATGTCGGGGCTGAATTTTATAAAGAGGCTCTCAAGATTCATTACGGAGAGACAGAGAAGAGGAATATTAAAGGGACAGCCACGACAGAAGAAGAGGTCATCCTCAAAGAAGAAGGGGTTCCCTTCCTAAAGATTCCCATCATTAAACGCCTCCTGAACTGACAGCTACATTTGTTTGAAGAGATGAAGGTAAATGCGGCTTACGGTGAGAAGCTCTGGCCTCCCTTTAAGTTTCAACATTCCTCTTCCTGTTAGTGAACGACTCACTTTGTCTATCTTGGACACATTCACGATGGTTCCCCGATGTATCTGCCAGAATTGACCGGGGTCGAGTTCCTGGGCCAATTCCTTAATACTCTTCTTGATGAGAGACTCCCCTTGTTTTGTGACGACCAGGGTGTATTTATCCTCGGCCTTGAAGTAGTCCGCCTCCTCCACGGGTACGAGACGGACGCTATCTTTATCTTGTGTTTTAATCCAACGCAGGAAATCAGTTCCCCCTTTGGCTGGTAACTTGGAAAGAATCTGCTCTACGACCTCAGCCAATCTTGCAGGTGGTTCAGTGGAAGAATTCAATTGGTTTTTAAGGCGTTGAACGGTCTGCACCAGCCTGTCTTTTGATACGGGTTTGACGAGATAATCAACCGCCTCTCTCTCGAAGGCTTCTACGGCATACTGATCAAAGGCGGTGACAAATACGATCCGACATTGACCTGCAATTCTTTTTGCCACTTCCATGCCTGAGAAACCGGGCATCCTGATGTCGAGGAAGGCGATCTGCGGGTGCTTTGATTCGACTAATTCAACGGCTTCTTTGCCGTTCCCGGCCTCACCGCAAATGACGAGCTCCGGCCAAATCTCTGATAAAATGGATTTGAGGTATGTTCTCAACTCCTTTTCATCGTCAGCAATGATGGCTTTATACACCATGCTTTGGCACCTCGATGATCGCCCTGACTCCATTCGGCTTGTTTTGCTCAAGTATGAAACGCCCTTTTTCTCCGTAAAGCAATTTAATACGTTCTCTCACGTTTGCAATTCCCACCCCAGTGTTATGAAAAGAAGAGAATCCGCTGCCGGTATCTACGACTTCGATTCTAATGAGGCCGGTTTCTTCCGCAGCCTTTATCAGGATTTCTCCTCCGTCCATTTTTGGCTCAAGACCGTGTTTTATTGCATTCTCTACCAGAGGCTGAAGCAGCATAGGAGGGAAGGGATGTTGACGAATTGCATCAGGAAGCTCAATCCTAAAATGCAGTCTCTCCCCCATCCTTATTTTCTGAATATTCAGATAGGCCTTGAGGATGTCCATTTCCTGGCCCAACGTTATTGGATCAGGAAACGTCCTTGATAAAGAGGTGCGCAGGTAGTGAATCAGATCCAATAACATGACCTTGCCATTGGCCGGGTCTGTGTCGATCAGGCTCAGGATATTGGAAAGGGTGTTGAACAGGAAATGAGGCTCGATCTGGGCCTGAAGCAGTCTCAGATTGGCCTCGAGGGCTTCCTTTTCACTGGAAAGACGTTTGATCCTTTCTTGCTGTATCTCCTCCTGACTGGTTCTTAATCTCGATTTGGAGATGAAGAAGTAACTGACCACAATACTGAAAGTAATGGCTAATATGATGGTTCGAAAAAGGCTTTTCTCAGGCTGCTTCAGGACTACGGATAAAATCTCCCGTAGGACAAAAGACCCTAACTGTAAGCCGATCAAGGTTCCCCCGGCAATGCCTATCAAAACGATGAGCACTAAAAATGCCGTCTTTTCTGGTTTGAATATCCATAGCAAGAACATGATCGTCGAGCAAATGGAGATCCCGAAAGATTGAGACACAATGAGATTAATGATAAAGGACTTCGTGGTGATGCCCGAAAGGGTCAGGAATGCCGCGATCAAGGTGGAGATGATCACGGTATAGAGGAAATCGATAAGGACATTTTTGCGATGAATATAGTTCTTTGCGTGATTCTCTACCTGTTCCATACTAAAATGATCGGCCCTTTCTGCCTTAAAATGTGTACTTTAAGCCGGCCAGCCATTGATAACGTAAAATGCTTCCAAACTCTGTATTCCTGCCACCTTCGTCTACGGTACCGACAGAAAACAGCTCTAGGTGATTGCCCAGAGAATATGAAGCAACAATTGAAAATTGACCGGATCCATCATTCAGATTCTGCGTCCAACGTAAGGTAAGATCGATTTTGTTCCTAATATTTGTTTGAGTATATTGAAGCATAGCATAATTCTTCCGCAAAAATCTTAATCCTGTAATTTCCGTTTGGCCAAGGGTCTTTTCTCCCAATGCCGATATTAAACCACCAAGGCTGACCGCTCCCGCTGCCCTGCGCCGTAAGGAATAATAATTATCCGCTTCAGATTCGCTGTAGCCCGGGCTGTTATAGGCATATTCAAGATACAAGGTTCCGCTTCCTGCAAAGGTATAGGAGCCTCCGATTAAGAGGACCGGTTTAATGGTCGAGTCGTCTTTATGAAATGGTTGCATGGAGGCCCCCAAAGGAGAGCTATCCCTCCTAGGGTACAATGCATCGCTCCCTTGAGTGATAACTCCCTCACCATAGAGCACGACGGCGTCGGAAATCGTCCACCCTCCAAAAAAGCCCACTGAGAGCTTGGAGCCTTCCCTGTAGGAGAGGATCACTGAGCCATAATTCTCCCGGCCTGTATAATCTGCCTTTAAGGCATAGGTTCTTTCGAAAGGAGGTAGCCCGTTCGGGGGAATAAAGATCTTTTCAAATGGGTCGAGTCCGTGAGTCTTGTACTGCCCTTCATCCGTATTGGCAATAAAGGATAAGGTCCAGGAACTTTCCGGGATCCAGACCAATCGGCCGAAATCCATGCCCGGCACTTCCACATACGGGTTGCGGCGGCCATTATCCTGGAAAAATGGATTGGAAGGAGAAAAAAGAAAGGAGGGCCCCCATTGCAGGTTTTCGCGGCCATAGGATACGAAAAGATTTTGAAGCACTTTCCACCTTGCCAGCCATTCATTGATGTACCAATCGACATTCCATTCTGAATTTCCCTTGCGGATCCCTTCTCGCCAGTCACTGTAGTCAAGTCTCATTCTGGGTTTAATGCTTAACTCTAAAGGGTCGATGTTCAGGCGCAGATCCGGTTGTATCTCCAAATCCGCCAAGTAACGTGGAATTTGAAGAAAATTGTTTTGAGGATTTTGACTCGAATCAATAGGCCCCTGAATAACGCCAGAGGCTAAAATCCTCAAATCGAACGAAAAATGCTCGGCCAGCGCCTTCTGGATTGCAGCAAAGTTTGTATCGCCGTCGTCATCGGCCATTCCTATCGCCGGCAAACATCCCAAAGCAACCATCGATAAGACAACAACCGCAAGAAGATACTTCTTTACCTTAGAATCCCCCCATCCCCCCTTTACGAAAGGGGGGTTAGCGGAGATTGTTTCTATCGGTTCTTGTGTTTCTTTTGGACATGAATGTTTCGTTAAGAGGGTCGGTCTCATTTTAAAAAGTTCTATCTTGTCAACAGGTTTAGGTTGAAAATGGAATCAGGAACTTTCTTAATCGATGCCTTGCGATAGCTCATGGTTGTGACATCCTCTTTTATTATGGCGCTTGTGATAACCATTTTAGAAATGAATTCCCGAGGCATACAATCAATAGTGATGCTATTTTCATATTTAAAAGAGGCTGTCTTAAACATTTTTCCTGAGACCGTGTAGAATTCAGCCCTCAGTCCTACCAATCGCTCTTTGGATATCCAATATTTGATCCGGTCATAAGTAGCCCTGTTATCTACGGCGCTCAAATCAAACAAATAGCAAAGCTCGCCGTTTACTGTATCTTCTGAAGTATGGGCGACATTATAATCGCCCGCATAATTGGTGGATGCTATGTCACCATTGGCAGCACCGCCTATCAGTTTTTGTCGGGGAGAGATGGGGACCGGTTTGGAAAGGCCCGGTTTGGCAAACCACATGTTGCGATCCAGCATCAACAGCTTCTGGCCTTTCACATTGGGCGGGGCCAAAAAATCTGCCAGTGAGTTGAAACCACGAGCCGTCACTCGGATGGTTCTTTGCTGCTGGCGACCTCCTTCGATGGAATCAATTCTAATTTCCCACTCTACTCCCGCCGCATTACCCCGGGCTTCATCTGCTTTGGTGAGGATCTCCTTAGGGGTCATGGCGGCCTGAAGCGAGGGGAGGGGAAGGCTCATCCAATAAGCAAGCGTTAAAGCTAACACCAGCAAATATCGTTTATCAGATCGGTAGCTCACTATTTTTCTCCTTTCGTCATCTTTATACGTGCCCCAGAGCGTCCACGACGTTTTGTTTGGCTGCACGCCTTGCCGGGATAATGGCCGCAAACAAAGAGAGGAGTATCAGGCAGAGTATCAGCAGAAACAGGGCTTGAGGTACAAGGTCAACAACCAATGGCACAGGCGTAGAAATACCCGGAGGGGTGTAGGTCGGAGACAAACCCCGAATAATAGCCCAAACGCTTAGATACAGGATGACCCCTATCAAACTGCCGAAAAGGCCTAACAGGCCGCCCTCCATGGCAAAGAGCAACGATACACCCCTTCGCTTCAGGCCCAGAGCTCTTAAGGTGCCAATCTCCCTCGTTCTCTCCAGAACCGCCATCCCCATGGTGTTCACCGTGCTCATCACCACGATAACCAAAACGATGGAAAACAGGAAAAGAAACATCATGTCGAACATCCCTCTGACCTTGGAATAAAATAACGAGAGTTCGTTCCAGGTCTTTATTTCGCAGGCGATGCCTGCCTTGGCGAGTTTCGCGCGAAGGAGACTGCGCATCTCCTCGGTTTTTTGCCAGTTGTCCAGCAGGACTACGATCCTTTCAGCCATTTTCGTGTCAAGAAGGGACTGAGCGAAGTCAAAAGTGAAGCGCATATATTTGTCGTTCGTTGCATCAGACCCGGAATCATATACACCCATCACTTGCATGTCCATGGCGTTCATCTGCCCACCGAGGGTCGTGGTCATCACCACTCCGTCTTTGCCAGCGGTGAGGTTCAGATACCTCGCTAAGTCCTGGGTAACCTCCACACCATACGACTTTTTGTCATTTAATCCCTCTCCTTTAATGGGTCTAAAAGCAGCCCAAGCTCCTTTAATGGTCCTGTCATCCCGCGGAACGACTCCCTGTGCTATGAAAATGGTGGACGTAATTCCATTTGACACAATGCCGGTAGCTTGAATCTGAGGTGTAGCCAAAATGACCCCATTCTCTTCTTCAACGAGTTTTACAATTTTTTCTGTCTCCGCTTTCGAGAACATATACTTCTCAGGTTCGAGTTTTCCTTTCTCCTGCCAGCCGGCCTTGTTGATTGTCAAATTACCCAAACCCTCTCCCCGAATAGCTGAAAACCTTAGCCCGTTATACATATTGTGAACGTAACCATAAAAGAGGCTGATCGCTGCAAATCCTACACCGATCGCGAGCAACGTAACGAAGGACCGACGCTTATTTCTTAGAATATTGCGAATGGCTAATTTTGTCCATTTCATCATGGCTTCGTACCTCCGTCGACGATCCGGCCATCCTCTAAACGCACCAGACGTTTGACCTGATCCAAAAGCCGCTGATCGTGCGTGGAAAAGATAAATGTCGTTCCCTCTTTTTCATTCAGCTCTCGCATGAGGCCAATGATCATGCGGGCGGTTTCCGAGTCGAGATTGGCAGTGGGTTCATCGGCAATCACCAAAGAGGGATTATTCACCAATGCCCTCGCAATCGACACCCTTTGCTGTTGTCCTCCCGACATTTTGGCAGGGCGATTACGGATAAGTTCACTTAAACCTACTTCCGCTAGACGGCTCAAGGCCTTGGTCTTAGCTTCTGAAAAGGAGGCACCCTTTATCTGAAGGGGCAGCATCACATTCTCCAGGGCTGAGAGAACCGGAACCAGGTTAAAGCCTTGAAAGATAAAACCTATCGTTTCATTGCGATGTTTGCTTCTTTGGTTGTCCGACAAAGAACGAACGTCCTTGCCGGCAATCGCCAGTTCCCCGGTTGTTGGTTCATCAATCGCGCCGATAAGATTCAGGAGGGTGGTCTTACCGGAACCGGATGGTCCCCATATGGCCACAAACTCCCCTCCTTCTATCTCTAAGTTGATTCCGCGAAGGGCATGTACGACTGTTTCACCCAGATGATAGTCTTTTGTTATGTCTTTCATTTCAATAAGAGCCATATTATTTCTCCTTCTGGACGGTTTCAGCCATGGTTTGGTATTTTTTCGCTTCGGCCATATTGCCGTCCTCTTGATATAAAGCTGCCAGGCTGCGATAAACAGAAATTTTCAGCGGTGAAGGAATCTTCAGACCCTTTTGGAATAAACTGGCTAGAAGCTCAAAATCTTCGTAGGCGATTGGTCGTCGGTTTAGAATTTTGGGTAAGCACTTCGAGTTATTTGCCCGGGTCATCCTTATAGTAATATTGTCAGGGTCCTTTCGAACCGCCTTATCCATATACTCAACTCCTTTATTCACGTAAGACATCCGGTCCATTGGGTCCGCGGCATCCCGGGCCAGCAGTGTATAGGCACTACCAAGATAACAAAGGACCATAGTATCGTCAATTTTCTTCTGACGGATTTGCTCAAGATATTGGACTGCCTTTTTCGCATAGACTTTGGAGTCCTTAAGGGCTGCATTATGGTGGGCTATCCCGAGATCACGGAGCGCCTCGTAGTCTGAAGGGTTTTTATCAAGACGCTGCTGCAACTGAGTGATTTGGGCTAACATGGCTGCCGGTCCGTTATCCTCAGGTCTCTCTTCGGCATAGGCCAGAGATGTTAATAGCAAGAAAACCAGACCTAATACCCCAAACATGTCAAACAATGAGCTGTGAGGCATACGATTCATGACACCTCCTCCTTTCTTTAACGCTCCTAAAATTATTTTAGATGACATCGCCCTTCCTTTTGTTCTTTCTCATGATCTCTTAAAATCATCTTATCCGAACGAGTCCTGCTTTATAAACAGTTTGGTGACGAAAAGGTCCATGAGACGATGGAAGGGTGATCGTAGGAGTGAAAGGGTGGCCGAAAGGAATAGATTGGATGAGATATAAGAATGTCGGCAGCAAGTCCCTTCAGCCGTCGGGCTGAGAGGCTGGGGGGTTCAAATACGGGGAGTGCTCAAATTATGATTGCCTAATAGGTTCCTCCGCGCTCTTCTCATCCTCGAATTCATAAAGCTTCCCGATGACGTATTGGACGTACTTTTCGCATGTGTCCTTCCAAACGCCTGATTCCAGAAACTTCTGGTACTCGCCGGGTTCGGAGAAGTCCAGACCCAGAAGACCGCGGCAGGTAATGTCTCCGAACTGTTTCGTGAAGTCTCTGACTAATTTGCCGGCGTGATTGCGTACAGTGTTCCTTGCCTGCCTCACCTTCTCCTTGTCGGTGAAAGAACAACGATGCCTCAATCCAATGCTTACCACTGATGCAGAAATCGCGCCGCACGGGGCTTGTTGTTCTCCGCTGATACCTCCCATGAACGCCGCGCCTGCCCAAAGGAAATCTTCGTTGCCCAAATCATATGCTTCCCACATAACTTGCAGGACCGATGGGCCTCAATGGTGTCCCTTATGCATAAATTCCAATGCACGCTGTTCTGCTTCTTTAAGAGATATTTTAGTCGCCATGTCTAGACCCTCCCTTTATAACTCCCCCTTCCCCCTCTTAAATTAAGAGGGGAAGAGTGGAGGGGGCGTTAGATGAACATATCTTTCACTTTCCGGGTAGATTAACTTCCCTAAGATTGCCATCTCTAAAGAGTACAATTTTTAGTGAATCGCCCGGCTTGGCCGAATCAAACAGTTCCTCAAACTCTTGAACGCTCCCCACTTCTTTTGAATTGACGTTAATAAGGATGTCTCCGGCTTTAATCCCCGAGGTTTCCGAGATACTGCCCGGGAGAACCTCTGCTACCAATACGCCCTTTTTCCCCTTGAAGTTAAAACTGGAAGCTAAGTCAGGCGTCAACTCCTGTATACGAATACCAAATCGTTCCCCGAAGGCACCCTTTGGAGCGACGGGGATTCCCTGTTTATCGAGAATTTTGGTAGAGACAAAGATCGGCGTCTTAGATTTTAGTGCAATGACAATGGCATCGCTGGGGCGAGCGTCAACCTCGATCAGTTCCTTGTTCAGCCGTAGAAAGAGGATCGCATAGTAGATGTTATCTTTCAAGTCGACAATTCTGACCTCCTTCACTTTGGCGTGCGTTTGCGCAAGAATAGAATAGAGAAGATCATGTGTCATCGGCCTCGGGGAGATTTCATTTCTAAGTTCCTTGTCGATCGCATTGGCCTCAAGAAGGCCGACCCAGATAGGAAGTGCCATCTTCCCTTCTTTATCGGCCAGGAGGACGAAGGGGCTGTTTCCGATGGCATCCAGTCGCACCCCCTTCACCTCCATCTCAACGAAGGGCGGAGATATTTCCTTACTGAGAGCGATCAATACCAAAGAGACAAGCAAAGCAACGGCAAGGCCAGCCTTCCAATATTTTCTCATGAGCTCTTCCTCTTCTTTATTGTTCTCTGCCTGAGTACGGCCAACAGGCCGATGATCATTTTTTGTCCGTCCCGCTTTGTCAAGGGTTCGTCCCTTTTAATGATTCGCGTGCAAAAGGCACGGTAATGTCCTTCGTCCCAGCCCAATTTTTGCAAGAGATAAGAGACGAAGCCCAGTTGGCTCGACGTAATCGTTTCCCGCCCCTGTGGACTATCCGGGGGAATGAGTCGCCCTTTGGGTACGGGCTGATAGGGGTCGGGGAGAAGGCCTTTGAATCCCATCTCTTGAAACCGTCTCATCACCTTCTCAAAACCTTCTTCCGTCAACTGAGCCGAGCTCTCCACCCCCGCCACCCCCTTCAGAATCTGCCGATAGGACTCCTCATCAAGATGGAGATCTTCCTTGGCAATATGGACAAGAGCCTTCTTCTTTCTACCAATCGGCATTTCTTGTATTATACTCCAAACGGAATGAAAAAAGGAAATCTATCAAGGGTATGGCACTTCAGATCACCGACAGTTAAAATTGCCACGCCAATCCGTTTTTGTTATAGTGCATCACATCCAAGGTAATGAATGGAGCGGCCAAATGGAAACCCGAAATTACAGGATACAAACCAGTATATTATGGATCTACTCTATTCTCCTACTTATTTATGCTGTGTTTGATATCGTTGTTAATATCCTTCCTAAACTCCTGACGATTTCGATAATCCCAAATGCAGCCTTCCTAAATTATTTCTTTATTCTTACAGGTATCTCTCTCTATCTCACTCCAATAAACATCATCGTTGGATATGGTTTACTGCGAAGAAGGTATTGGGCAAGATATGCTGTTATTGCGGCGATGCTGACATTTCTTGTCGTTATCTTTACTCAATATTTGTATTTGGGGATATTTAGCTTATTTCAATATGGTATATACGTACAGTTCTTTTTTGTGGTTCTTACTTTGCTTTTCTTCACATGGAAGAGAGTAAAAGTGCTTTTTGGCGAATATCGTCCTTTTAAGCTCAAAAGTTGGTATGCAGCTTTGGTCATTATTATCATTTTATTCTCCTTCTATTCGATCTTCTTTTCAATATTTATGAAAATAAAATTCAACTTTCCTTTTTTTGTTGATAAACCTCGGGTAACTATCTTGAAAAAATCTATTGTTCCCGAGGCACCTGAAAAATATCTGAAAGTTGAAATACTTAATGTCTCCCTCTTGATACCGAAGGAATTTATCATAAGACAGTTGTTCAAAACCGAAGGGAAAGACTACGAATGGAGAGTTGTATTCCAAAACAAGGGAAAAGAAATTAGAGGAGTTATCAATTTAACAAATGAATTGCCTTATGGTGATGAAGAAGAATTTAGAAAAAGGTTGGGCCATACTTCTAAATTCGATCTCGAGAAATATATACTAACAAATAATTGGAATCCAGGTGCTGCATTTATTCGCTCTCATTATCAAAAAGGGCATATAGGAGATCTGATCGATTTCAAGGAAATCCATATGGATAACTGTAAGGGATTTTGGGAAAGGCGACAAACAGACATCCTCATTTCAGGAGGGTTTTCTCTCTACAAAAGGAAGGAAGATCAATTCATAGGTGGTGGGTATTTGTTACTAAAGAAATATTTTGATGAGAGCAATATTTTAAGTGTTTTATCATCGATAGAATTTCTTAAACCTGAGGATACGCGCCAGGCCAACACGCATTATGAAAGGGGCTTAGTGTTTTACCAAAGCAGGGACATTTTACAGGCTCAAACTGAGTTTGCGAATGCCTACTATCTTTCTCCTGAAAATCCTGATTACACTTTCATGTTGGCGAGGTCCCTTTATTTAAAGGATCAAGAGTTCCTCGACTATACCCATATAAAAGACCTTCTAAACAAAGTCTTAAAACTAAAACCAGGTCACAAGGAAGCTCAAAAATTGTTGAAAGAAATAGAACCGAGGGTTCCCAAAGAGGCAAAAAAATTAGAGATTCGATGAGGGTAAAGAAGGGTTCGACCGATCGCGTATTGTCTGAATGCAGAACATACTGACCGTTCAGTCAGGCAAGACTTCAGAAATTCGCTAATTGAAGGATCAAGGAAGAAAAGGGCATCATCGGCCCAACGCCAGGTGATGCCCTGATGACGATCCGAATCTCAGTTGACCGCTGCTTTAATCCGTCCTCGGTCTGAGGTAAGCTCCCCAATAACTCATACCTACAAATACCGCGCCACCGATGATGTTTCCTATAGTGACAGGAAGCAGGTTCCTCCACAGGAAATTGACCCAGGTAAGAATGCTCGGATCAATTCCCGGGACGTTTGTGACCCCCGCGCCGTTCATCAACAATATTCCCGTTGGGATGAAGTACATGTTGGCCACGCTGTGCTCGAACCCGATGGCAACGAAGGCCATGATGGGGAAGAAGATGGCGAATATCTTCCCTATAATTTGGCGAGCCGCAAGAGCCATCCAGACGGCCAGACAGACCAGCCAGTTGCAGCCGATCCCACGCCATAGAGCCTCGCCAAAACTCAGAGCGACCTTGTTGTAGGCGGTCTTAACCGCAGCCACGCCCAGCGCCCCGTCACCGGTCTTCCAGAGGCCGGAAAAGTAAAATACCAAGGCAATGATAATCCCTCCGATGAAATTGGCCAGAAAAACAACTCCCCATCTCTTTAACATGGTGCTGAAAGTGATCTCTTTCATCATGACACTCGAAACCATCAAGTTATTGCCGGTGAATAACTCTGCCCCCGCAATGACCACAAGCATCAGGCCTACACTAAAAGCGGCTCCTCCTAAGATTTTGGTGAAGCCGATGCCCCATCTCGCTGCCATATCAAAGGTGACCGTCGTTGAAAGTAAACCTCCAAAACCAATATAGGCTCCGGCCAGAATTCCCAGTACAAATACGGTGAGCCAGGGTGAGGTCGCCTTCGCTACTCCCACGGTTTGAGCGACCGTCTCTGCGATTGTCTTGGGTGCCTTGTCCTCTAATGTCGGTACCGGAAATTGCCAGGACTTCATAAAACTTTCAAATCGCCCAATGGCTTTTTTCTCTTCAGTGACCTTGCGCCTCACCGCCTTTTTAACAACCTCGGTAATCTCCTCCGGTCGAAAGGGTTTTGACACATAATCCATGGCGCCCCGCTTCATGGCCTCGGTGGCCCGTCCGACAGTAGGGTAA
>Ga0335081_10015437_pt1 | contig 12351 bp, 11 predicted proteins | sample Lox_Sample_35_FD_206713 | JGI IMG/M metagenome (GOLD analysis project Ga0335081, IMG submission 206713) | Soil microbial communities from Loxahatchee National Wildlife Refuge, Florida, United States - Lox_Sample_3.5 | ecosystem: Environmental > Terrestrial > Soil > Wetlands | place: USA... | reverse complement strand
TAGCCAGCGTCCGCCCCACACGCCGGGGTTCAGTGCTGCCCAGCACGGCAAACGCCGGAGCCGGCGTTTCGGCTGGGGCCTCGACTTCGGCCTCGGCCGGGGCCTCGACTTCGGCTGCCTCCAGTTGGGCTGAGCCGCGGGTCCCGAGCGAAGCGAGAATCTCTTCGATCTCCGGAGCCGAAAGCGGGGAATCCAGCCGATCAGGCGCTGCAGCATCCTCGAGGATCTGGCCGAAGTCCGCTGCCAGCCGCTCCTCGGCAGGGGCTCCGGCTTCGAAAGTACCGGCTGCTTCCACCCCTGCTGGCTCGGGAAATTCGCGCTGGTGGGCTTCGTGCGCCCACAGAGACTCGTTTACCAGACCGCCGAGCAGCCTGAGAGCGCGCACATCGCGCTCACCGAACACTCCCGCCCATCCCGAGAAGGCCACGATGATGCCCAGCACTTCATCCTGGCGACGCAAGGGCACGGCCAGAATGGAACGCATGCCCAGGTTGCGGCAGACCCAAACGTCGACGCGGCTGTCGCGCTCCGTATCGTCACACAGCTGAACCTCGCCGCTTCTCAGGCACTCGCCGGAGATGCCGGACTCCGGATTCAGACAGGCGCCCAGGTCGGGAGCGATCAGGCCAGAGCGGCCTCGGCAGACGACCTTGCGACCTTCACGGAGCGCTATGGCGGCGCCGCCAGCCTGGGTAAGACGGCGTGCCCCGTCGGCAATGAATTCCAAAGACTCATCGAGATCAAGATGTGCTTCTGCAAGCTGGCTCTGAGCGGCAAGCACGGCAGACAATGTATCGGCATCCTTGCGCAGTTCTTCTTCGGCTTCCTGACGGGTCTGTTGCGCCTGGAAGTAAGCGAACGCCAGCAGCCGCTGGATGGGATCCGATTCGGTGGAGAACGGCCGCGTGCCCTCGGGCAGACGACAACGTCGACCCGGCCCGCCCGCTTCGGGAGTGGACCCATGTCTCATCGAGTAAGACTATCGGCCTCTATTTTCATCTGGATCCGGGCTCTAGGGAAGGGCCAAATGGTGCCGGGGGGTATGCCGGAGTACATGCCAGGACCTGACACCTTCGGGGGAAAAACTGTTCCGGGAACTGGGATCACACGAACTATCAGGCCTGCAATCGTTTAGATGCCCAGTTTCTTGACTTCCTCGTTGTAATACTTACGGTAGAGAATGTCCCATTCCTGGGTACCTTCCAGTATGGTCCGTTTCTGGCTGTCAATCTTTTGACGCGCCGCCGCGTCGATTCTTGCTTCGGCCTTAAGCGCTTCTTCGAGGATGCGGCGGATCTCCAGGCGCACCGAATTACGATCCTGGACGAACTTCACCATCTCTGTGGCGCCAAGGGCGTCGGTGACGGTGTGTGCCAGCTTGTTCAGTTTGTCGCGGCTTAGCCGCAATCCCGAGTTGCGCTCAATCTCCGGCAGTCTAACCATGACGCAGAGAAGGGATGATAGCACGCCCGCGCCGTGTTTTACCGGCCCTGGACAGGTTCGGCCCCGCTCGAGTTGACCGTTTCGCGGCCTGCGGGATAGCCTCATGAGGAGTGCCCCATCCGTTACGCGTTCTGGCCATTCCCGGGGTTTCTCGCATAATGATTCTGTGATCTATTCGGTCGCCCAACTCGAAGTCCAGGTTAAGAAAGTGGCGAGAGAGGCCGGTTTCGAGCTGGCCGGGGTCGCCCCTGCACGGCTCGGTGACTCCCGTGAGCTGCGTTTCTTTTCCAACTGGATCGCCGCCGGACGCGCTGGCGAGATGGCTTATCTCGAATCGCGCGACCTGCGAGGGCGATTGAAGCGCGCGGCAATAGAGAATATCGCGCCCTGGGCGCGCTCGGTGATCGTATGCGCGCTCAACTACAACACCGCGCATCCCCGCTCCATCGGGTGCCGTGATCCCCAGCGAGGATGGATTTCGCGCTATGCCTGGGGAAGCGCCGACTATCACAGTGTAGTTATGGAACGGTTACGCCGCGTGGAAGCGCGGCTGCGCGAGGAAGCCGCCGATCCCGCGCTCCAAACCCGCTGCTACGTCGACACCGGACCGGTGGTCGAGCGCGTTTTTGCTGCTTACGCCGGGGTGGGATGGATCGGCAAGAATACCTGCCTGATCAATCAACAGGTGGGCTCGTGGCTGTTTCTTGGCTTGATTCTGACTTCGCTGGAACTGGCTCCGGACTTTCCGGCAACAGACCGCTGCGGCTCCTGTACACGTTGTCTCGACGCCTGCCCCACCCAGGCGTTCATAGCACCGCATGAGCTCGATGCCACGCGCTGCATCTCGTATCTCACCATCGAGAAACGTGGCGCGATTCCTGAAGAGCTCCGCGCAGGCATGGGGAACCACGTTTTCGGCTGCGACATCTGCCAGGATGTCTGCCCCTGGAACCGCAAAGCGCCTGCTTCATCGGCGCCGGAATTCCAGCCTCAGCCGGAGGGCTTCCAACCTCGGCTGGCTTGGCTGGCGAGCATGTCTGAAGAGGATTTCCGCAGCGCGTTCCGGAGCTCGCCTGTACGTCGCGCCAAGCGTTCAGGCTTGCGCAGAAACGCGGTGGTGGCCATGGGCAACAGCGGCGAGTCCGGCTTCGTGCCCCTGCTGGAGCAGTTAACTCACGATCCTGATCCGATTGTGGCGGAGCATGCGGGGTGGGCACTGAGGAAAATTTGTGATTTGTAATTTGTAATTTGTGAACTGTCGAGGCATACGGTATTCCAACATCCTCGACTACTTTGCAAATTACAAATCACAAATTACCAATCAACAAAAAGCCCCTCCCAGCTTTGCCAGGAGGGGGCACTCGGAAGCGGATTGGGCGGGGGCGCCATCGCTCCGCGATCAGCTAAAACCTACACGCGGGTCACATTTGCTGCCTGAAAACCCTTGGGGCCCTTTAGCAGGTCGAACTCCACGGTCTCACCTTCGTTGAGCGTGCGATATCCGTTCTCCTGAATGGCGGAGAAATGGACGAACACGTCTTCGCCGGTAGACCGTTGAATGAAACCGTAGCCTTTCGCACCGTTAAACCACTTCACTGTACCCCTCTCTCTCACAAAGAAACTCCTTTCGCCTCAGCTCTGTTATGGAATTCTCTCCGCGGCCCGGACGGACCGGCGCCTTGGTGGGCAAGAACGCGTGATTCACCAGGTCTGGCGGGAAGAGAAGAGGTTGCTGCTTTGTCTTCCGGTCGCTGCGCAAAGAAAAGGGGCTGGAAGGCGCCGGCACGGCTTGCCTCCAACCATGCTCCACCTTCAGCAACCCTCTGCCTGCGTAAAACTCGACTGCGAAGTACAAGACAATCAACCCAAACCCGCTCATGGAACAACCGGGTTCCCTTGCGGGAAGAGAACCCGAGGGCATGATATTCAGGAACTTACGCCGTTTCAAGAGAGAACATGCGGGGCAGTACCGTTTTGGGTGACGGAGTTAGTCAGTACCGCCTGATCCAGATCTTGCCGATTTGCGGCCAAAAATAGCAACCAGAATGGTGCAAATCACAAATCGCAGGCATTCCTGCTAGCATGACGTTATGCTCGGCAACCCCAGCACCGCTGCAAGCCTTGCCGAACGGCAGGTTGCCGTGTCGCAACCGACGTCCTTTCTGCGGCGGTTGTTGCTGACCGCCGGATACCTGATGCGCACCGACGTCCACACCTTTGCATTCTCCGTGGCCGCCAATGCCATCCTCTCGTTCTTTCCCTTTATGGTTCTGCTGATGATCCTGATCCGCCGGGTCTTTCAATCCAGATCCATGTATGAGGTGGTAATCGCGTTGCTGCGCGACTACCTGCCGGCCGGCCAGGATTTTATTGTCCGCAACCTGAACGCGCTGACTTATGCCCGGCAGCGCGTTGCGGTGGTCTCACTGGTGATCCTGCTGATTACATCGACCGGGGTTTTTCTGCCGCTGGAGGTGGCGCTGAACAAGATCTGGGGATTTCCCCAAAACCGCAGCTACCTGGGAAATCTGCTGGTATCGCTCTGTCTCGCCTTTTGCAGCGGCTGCCTGGCGCTGCTCTCCATCGGCCTGAGCGCCGGCCACCGCTCGCTGCTGCTGTGGATGACGCACGGTGAACCGATCCTGCCGGTGCGTATCTCCACTTTTGTGATCATGAAAGCCTGTGCGCTGGTCACGACGATCATTATTTTCTTCCTGATCTACTGGCTGCTGCCCAACGGCAAGACGCCGCCGCGAGCGGTGCTGCCTGCTGCCATTGTTGTGGGCCTGCTGTGGGAAGGGGCGAAGTATCTCTACGTCCTGCTGCTCCCCAGACTGAACTTCGCCGAAGTTTACGGGCCCTTCTCGATTTCAGTCACGCTCATGTTCTGGGCGTTCCTCTCTGGACTCTTGCTGCTGGGAGGCGCGCACCTTTCTGCCGCCAATCAAGAATGACGGGGTGGGGCGTCCCTCCAGATGCGGCGTTAGAATAGTCATGGATCGTGAGCGATGACAGGCCGGTTGGCCTTGGTTAGCAACGTGGAGCTGAATTTTGCCATCTATTCCAGAAAGCTGAAGAGCCGCCTATGTGCCGCCTGAAAACGCTTCTACCCATTTTCGCATTGTTGTTGCTCAGACTGCCGGGGTTTGCCCAAAAAGGCGAAGGCGCGCTCGATCCCGCGCCGCCGACCGGCACTACGCCGCAGGAGATCATCCAAAAATTTGCCGTTCGAGAGACGCAGTTCAAAGCAGCCCGTGATGGCTACACCTATCGGCAGACAATCAAGATTGAAACCCCCGAGGATGGCGGCACCTTCCAGCAGACCTGGGACGTCCTGTTCGACGACCGGGGCCGCAGAATCGAGAACGTGGTTTTTGCGCCGCAATCATCGCTGCAGCTTGTCTCCATGTCGCGGGAAGACTTCGAAGACATCCGCAATGTGTTGCCGTTCGTGCTGACCACCGCCGAGATTCCGCTGTACGATGTCACCTACGTCGGACGGCAGCAGGAGGACGAACTTAGCACCTTTGTGTTCGACCTCAAGCCCAAACAAATACAACCCGGAAAGCGCTATTTCGAAGGACGCGTCTGGGTGGACGATCACGATTTCCAGATCGTCATGACCAAGGGACGAACTGTGCCCCAGATCCAGGCCAATGGCGGGAAGGGCGGCGGCAAGAAGGTTAAGGCAGGCCAGGAGAACCTGTTCCCCGCTTTCACCACCTATCGCGAGCAGATCGACGGTGAGTATTGGTTTCCCACCTACACCCGCGCCGACGACACACTGCACTTCTCGACCGGCGATGTCCGCATCCGCGAGACCATCAAGTACAGCAACTACAAACGGTTTGGATCCAAGGTGCGCATTACCTACGAAGGGCAGGAGATTCCCACAGCGCCTCCGCAAAACAAGGGCGGGCAGAACGGCCAGCCGCAGCCACCAAAGTAGGACCAGCACCTGTTACCTGGTACCAGATAACATCCCATGCCTGCTCACTGTGAACTTCTTCGAGCGGCTTCGAATTCATCGCCGCGCAGCCAGTCGATGTTCACGGAAGGTTGCGCCGCGTGCCAGCCGAGCACGAATGCGAGTTGCGCGATGCGGGCGTTGGCGCGGAAATCCATCTCCGGGCGATACTCGTCGCTGGGCTGATGGTAGCGGTGCGCGACGAAGTCCTTGGCCTGCGCTTCTCCCCACGATTCGTCGTGCCCGGCGAACTTGTTCCCGCAGGCCACCGAGAACGCGGGCACGCCCACCCGCGCCAGGCTGAAGTGATCCGAACGATAGTAGTAACCGGCCTCAGGGAAAGGGTCGGGCTTGATGCTCATGCCGAACGCCTGCGCGACCTGTTTGACTTCCGGATAAAACGTCGTGCGCTCAGCGCCTGAAACCTGCAACTGCTCGGGGACACCGATCGGCATGATGAACAATCCTTCGAAGTTCAAATTCAGCACCACATCCCGCGCCGGAAGCGGCGGATGCTCGCCCAGGTACTCGGAACCGAGCAGGCCCTGTTCTTCCGCGTCGACGGTGGCGAACACGACGCTGCGCGCCGGCCGCGCTTCGGTGAATACCCGTGCCAACTCCAGCAGCATGGCGACGCCGGTGGCATTGTCAATTGCTCCGTTGAAGATGTTGTCGCCGGGCTTGTCCGGCGCGATCCCGAAATGATCGTGGTGAGCGGTGTAGAGCACGGCCCGATGTCGCTGAGCCCGATCTGTGCCTTCGAGACGCGCGATCACGTTTTGTCCATCAAACTGCCGCACGCTGCTCACGACGTGCGCCTTCAATGTGGCGTCCAGCGAAATCGCCTGAAAACCCCGCTGCCGCATCTGTTGCATTAGTTTGTCGATGTCGAGCCGGCATGATGCGAACAGCTTTCGCGCGATGTCGAAGGTGATCCACGACCTCAGCAGCAGTTTGGGCTTGGAATCACTCCGCAAATAAGCCTGCTCCGCGCCCCAGCCGCGGCTGAGCACGGTCCACGGGTAGCTTGCCATCTGCGTCTGGTGAATCAGGATGGCGCCCGCCGCTCCCTGGCGCGCCGCTTCCTCATATTTATATGTCCAGCGGCCGTAGTAGGTGAGCGCCTTGCCTTTGAAGAAGGAATCGTCGATCGCCGGCAGCGGCGAGGGCGGTTCGTTTACGAACATCAGCACGACCTTGCCTTTCACATCAGCTCCCGCGTAATCGTTCCAGTTGTACTCGGGCGCGTTGATGCCGTAACCGACAAATACGATGGGCGCCTCAACGTCGGCTTCCGGCGTCAGCATTGGATTAACGGCGATGTAATCCTCTCCGCCGCGCAGCGGCTGCGTGTCGCCGTTCTTAGCGGCAAGCGTGAACGTGGTGTCCGGGAGTGTACGAATATTCACCATCGGCACGGTCTGGAAGTAGCCGCCGTTTTCTCCCAGCGGCTTCAGGCCATAGAGCGCGAATTGCGTGGCCACATATTGGGCGGCAAGCCTGCCTCCGCGCTGGCCCGGACCGCGTCCTTCGAGCAGGTCGCTGGCCAGGAAGCGCACGTGCGCGCGGATCTTTTCAGGATCGACGGCCTGCAGGGATTTCTCCGCGGCCGGCGTCAGGCCTGGGACTCTCGGCGCAGCCGGCATCGCCGCGCCCGGCGGCTGTTGTGCTTTAAGGCTGAGAACCAGCAGGACGAGCATCATCACCGGCAAACGCATAGCCTCTCCACGGGAAGGAAATTCCAGGTTCGGCGAGAGGATACGACATCACTGAACGTATCGGCGAACCTAGTAGAAGAGATACTTGCGCCATTTGGCGTCGGAGCGGCCGATCAGCCGCATGATGTGGCGGCTGGTGTGGAGATTGAAGGCGCGCGGCTCGCGCATCAGCTTCATGCCGGCTTCAGGCGGCATGCGGTCGCCCTTGTGGCGATTGCACTTGTGGCAGCACGCGACCAGGTTCTCCCAGGTCGAAAGTCCTCCGCGGGAGCGCGGCGACACGTGATCGAGGGTCAAATCGCTCGAAGGCAGCACCTCGCCGCAGTACTGGCAGGTATTACGGTCGCGCAGCAGGATGTTTTTGCGCGAGAGCGCGCGCGTCTGGTGCGGAATGCGGCGATACTCGAGCAGCCGGATCACCGAGGGCACACGGATGGCCAGCCGCGCCGAGTGCAGGTAGTGTCCGTTCTCCTCCTCAGCCATGGCCACGCCCTTGAGCACCAGCACGATCGCGCGCCGCGCGGCGCACACGTTGATGGGCTCGTAGGAAGCGTTCAGCACCAGCACTGGCGCGTGCATCGGGTTGTGTCCGTTCGTGCCCTCGTGCAGGGCCACCGGCTGCAACCCGCCCATGCGTCCCGGATTTGGTTCGTGCCTATGCATTTGCCGTCAAAGCCCTGTTTTCTTCGCCGTCGTCCGGAACCGCCCAAGCCGCCTCGACTTTGAGGACGCGGGCCACCGTGGCCACAAACACCCGGTCCGCTCCCCGGCGGCGCAGCAGCCGAGCGCACTCGCTGATGGTTGCGCCGGTGGTGAACACATCATCCACCAGGAGCACATCACGGTCTTTGATAAGTTCGGGTGCGGCCACAACGAACGCACCCCGCACGTTTTCCTGGCGCTGGTGGTCGCTGAGTCCGGTCTGGCTCTCGGTAGCGCGCTTGCGCTCAAGCACGCCGGAAGCCAGCGTCAAGCCGTCGCGCTTCAGGCTCTTCACCGCCGCGCGCGCGATCTCTTCGGCCTGGTTGAAGCCGCGCTGGCGCAGCTTGCTCCGGTGCAGCGGCACGGGAACGACCACGGCCGACTCGAATTCGCTTCCAAAGCCCTGGATCACCTCGGCCAGCATGCGCCCGAGCACGCCGGCGGCAGGACGCACGCGGCCATACTTCAGCAGGTGAATCAGTTCGCGCAAACCCCCGTCATAGCTGCCATAGGCGACCGCACGAACGAACGGCGGCGCTTCCATGCGGCACTCGCCACAGATGGATTCACCATGCGGAGTAAACACACGCTCGCCGCAGACGATGCACAGGCGACCGCTGATCGGCGCCATACGGCTGAGACAGGCATCGCAAACGGGGAGGCGCGAGACGCTGGCGAGGGGCTCCCGGCAAAGTCGGCAATCGGAGGGCAACAGGGTTGCAAACAGGCTCTCGGCCGCAGTGTGGAACCACGAACGTGCGCTCCGGCGACCCCAGGCATGAGCCTCGCCGGGAGATACCCGACCCTTGTCCTGGCTTATGCTGCTACTGCTGAAGACGGCCCTCCGTAGATGGCGCTCCCCGCCCGAAAGATACCGGGAATGCGTCCCGAAAACCTTCCCAAGTATAACGAGGTGCGAACCCGGCGTGCAATGAGCCTGGAAGAGCTGTTGACGGGTGAAATTCGGCCTCGTACTGCCGTTATCTCGTAAACCAACCCGTAAACACCGGATTTCCTTGTAAAATCACGGTGCTGCTAATGTCCCCGGCACACATCCCACGATCCGCAGCGACGAGGAGTTCATGAGCCCTCAAACCACGGCTCCCCCGCAAGAGGCGCCCCGGAAGTTTCAGCCGTTCGTCCCTCCGCAGATGCAGATGAAGGAATTCACCCTGCGGGCTGTGCTGATCGGCCTGCCGCTGACTGCCATCCTAGGCTTTGCCAACGCCTACCTGGGATTGAAGGCCGGCATGACCATCGCCGCCACCTACCCGGCGGCCGTGATCGGAATGTCGCTGCTGCGGCTGGTTAAGGGCTCGATTCTCGAAGAGAACATCACCCGGACCATCGGCTCCATCGGCGAATCGGTGGCCGCTGGCGCCGTGTTCACCATTCCTGCCTTCGTGCTGGCCGGGGTTTGGCCGGTCTTCGACATGGAGCACGCCTACTGGCCTTCCGTGGCGCTGATGGCGGTGGGTGGAACCCTGGGCATACTGTTCGTCACTCTGCTTCGTCGCGTTATGGTGGAAGATCCGGAGCTTCCCTATCCGGAATCGGTTGCGGCCTCTGAGATTCACAAAGCCGGCCAGCAGGGCGCTCGCGCTGCCAAGATCCTCTTCGCCAACATGGGATTCGGCGCGGTCATGTATTTCCTCTCGCAGATCAACCTGTTCTGGTACACGCGAACCGTGATGGTGAGGATTCCGGCGATGCTCAACGGCCTGCGCATCGGTCGCGGCGCCAGCTCGCCCATGGTCGCTACCGGCGGCCTGACTACCTTCACCAGCCCGGCCATCAGCCCGGCCTATCTTGGCGTCGGCTATATCATCGGACCTCGTCTGGCGGCGCTGAACTTCGCCGGCGGCGTGCTGGCGTGGGGACTGCTGGTGCCGCTTCTGGTCTACTTCTTGGGACCTGGGATCCAGGCCAACCTTCCGCCCGGAACCGCCATGAACTGGGCCCAGCTCGCCTTCAGCATGTGGTACTCCATCGTGCGGCCCATCGCTGTAGGTGGAATGCTGGTGGGTGCGGGATACACGCTCTTCCGCATGCGCGCCCAACTCGGCGCGGGCATGAAGCGCGCCATCTCTGATCTTAAGAAGACTGCGACCGCGCATCAGGCCTCGACCGACCGCACCGAGCACGACCTCAACGCGAAGGTGGTCTTCGCCGGAGTCGCCGCCGTCTTTCTCTGCATGATCGCGCTCTATTTCTATTTTGCGGGAACGCTGCCGGGAGCGGTAGTGGCGGCGATCGTCATGATCATCCTCGGCTTCTTCTTCGCCGCTGTCTCCGGCAACCTGTGCGGGATGATCGGCTCGTCGAACAATCCGGTCTCCGGACTGACGTTGTGCACGCTGGTGATCGCCGCACTGCTGATGGTGGCGCTGGGAGTCAAAGGACCGAGTGGCGTGGCAGCCGTGTTGGGCGTGGCGGCGGTGGTGTGCGTATCGTCGGCCGTCGCCGGCGAAATGCTGCAGGACCTCAAGGTCGGGCACATACTCGGCGGCACGCCGTCAAAGATGCAGATTGGCGACCTGCTCGGCATTGTCGTGGCCAGCGCGGTGTTGTTCTTCCCGCTCATGATGCTGCACAAGGCCTATACCTTCGGCAGCGCTGCGCTCTCGGCGCCGCAAGCGGGACTGATGGCCATGCTGGCACAAGGGATCGTCGGCGGCAACATGGCGTGGCCGCTGGTGGTGGTCGGCATCTTCCTGGGATTCGCCGCCATTCTCGTACAGGTGCGCAGTCCTATGCTCTTTGCCGTCGGCATGTATCTGCCACTGGAGACGACGTTCGCCATCTTCGTCGGCGGGGTGGTGCGCTGGCTCACCGATGTTCTGCGCGACCGCCGCGGCCTGAATGACGCGCAGAAAGCTCGCGTCGATAACACCGGCGTGCTCACCGCCTCCGGCCTGATTGCCGGCGAGGCGCTGTGCGGCATCGTGATCGCCGCCATCATTGCGCAGAAGCTGTCGCACGGCGGGGCCGCTCAACTGTTCCAGCTTTCGTCCGGCAACGCCTGGATCTCCGGCTTGATCGGGCTGGTGGTGCTCATCGCAGTGATGATCAAGTTGCCGCTCGCCAACGCGGGCAGCCCCGACGAGCCCGCGCCGCCGACGGCCATCATGTGACGCAAAAGAAGCCACGGATTTTCACGGATAACCACGGATCAAAAGCTTTTCACTTGTTTTGACGTATCCGCGTTCATTCGTGTAAATCCGTGGCGTTTTTCTCCGTGTCTCTTGCCGACAATCTCGCCCGCGTGCGCCAGCGCATCGCCGAGGCTGCGCACCGCGCCAACCGGCGTCCGGAAGACGTCGCGCTGATGGCGGTGACGAAAACTCTTCGTCCGGAAATCATCCGCGAAGCCTACGCTGCCGGGCAGCGCCTGTTCGGCGAGAACCGCGTGCAGGAGTTCGCGGAAAAGGCATCGTCGCTTGCCGACCTGCCGGGAATCGAGTTCCACCTCATTGGCCATCTGCAGTCGAATAAGGCCGCCAAAGCTGCGCAGATCTTTTCCGGCATCGATTCTGTCGACTCTCTCCATCTGGCGGAGAAACTCGATGCCGCCGCCGAAAAGGCCGGCAAGCACCTGCCGGTGCTTATCGAGGTCAACGTCGGCGGCGAAGCAGCTAAGAGCGGAATTGCAGGCGATTCACCGGATTTGGAGGCACTGCTCGGCGCCGCGCCCCGACTGACGAGTCTGGAATTTCGCGGCCTGATGAGCATTCCGCCCTTTACGGAAGATCCCCAGGCTGCGAGGCCGTATTTCCGCCAGTTGCGCGAGTTGCGCGACCAAATCGCCAGCCGTAAACTTCCCGCGGTTACTATGGACACGCTCTCCATGGGCATGTCGCATGATTTCGAGATTGCCATCGAGGAAGGCTCGACCTGCGTGCGCGTGGGCACTGCCATCTTCGGTGCAAGGCCGCCGAAGTGATCACGATCCGCGATACGCCCCAGGGCGCGACCTTCGCCATTCGCGTGCAGCCACGCGCCCGCAAGAATGCCATCATCGGCGAGATCGGCGATGCGCTCAAGATCGCGCTCACCGCGCCGCCGATTGAAGGCCGAGCCAATGAGGCGTGCATCGAGTTTCTGGCAGAGTTTTTGAAAGTCCCGCGCTCCTCCGTTACCATAGCCGCGGGTGAGACCAGCCGAAATAAAGTGATTCGCATCGCAGGCATATCAGCCGATGAACTACGCCAACGACTTCAGAGCTAACGCCGCACTTGGTACTCGGTACCTGGTACTCGGTACTCACGAATGAACCTCTACATCATCGTTCTTGCCATCATCGTCGCGGCGCTGCTGGCGGTCAGCCTGAGCCGCATGCGCACGGTGAAGACCAAGGCTGACTTTCTGGTCGCCGGACGCTCGCTGCCCGCCGTGGTCCTGATCTTCACTCTGCTGTCTTCGTGGATCGGCGCCGGTTCGCTCTTCGCGGGCGCGGAAAATGCCTTCAAGAACGGGTTTGCTGCGTTGTGGCAGCCGGCAGGCGGATGGGCCGGCCTGCTG
>Ga0335081_10015435_pt1 | contig 12352 bp, 8 predicted proteins | sample Lox_Sample_35_FD_206713 | JGI IMG/M metagenome (GOLD analysis project Ga0335081, IMG submission 206713) | Soil microbial communities from Loxahatchee National Wildlife Refuge, Florida, United States - Lox_Sample_3.5 | ecosystem: Environmental > Terrestrial > Soil > Wetlands | place: USA: Florida... | reverse complement strand
TCCAGCTAACTTCGATCTGCAGCGGGCTGAACACCGCCGCCACGGCGCTTTCGGCGCGCGCGACAATCTTATCCGGCACTGCACCCAGGTTACAGACCGAGATATTCATGCGTTCTCCGGCGAACAATGTCGCGGTTGAGAACACTACGGACACCAGCGCTTTCGAGGACATGGGGGGAGCTCCTGGACGGAATTTGAGAGCGGTTTGTTCGCTATGGACCCTGGAGGCTGAAGCCGCGCTGCCGAACGGCACTGGACGCGATCAGCTTACTGAGGTTGGCTCGACCTTGCGTCGCGCGCGAGTCTGCCGGTCCCAGAACGGGTTATCACGCGGCGGCCGTTGCTGGTTACCATGACCTGGGGCACAATAGTGCCAGGCGTTACAGATGCGGTTGGATCCATCACGGCGGCTCGCAGCTCGTTCCCGTCGTCCACGACCACGATGGCCAGGGTCAGGGTCGGCGAACCAGGGTTACTGAGCTTCATCGTGCCCGTGCAATCCGCGTTGATCACGTAGGTTCCGGTACCCTGGCGGTTGGGCGCGGCAAGCCCGGTTATCGACCCATGGATATTGTCCGTCTGAGTCAGGTTTCCATTGCCGTCGAAGTGAGTCAGGGCAACTCCGACAACGGTCTCGACGGCAGCGCCGGGCGTCGGGGCGGACGGGCGGGTTCCGGTCACAATGAACCCGTAATCTCCCTCGAGTGTGGCGTTGCTGCAGACCGTTTGAAACGGTTCGTCCTGCGCCCAAGCGGCGGCCGCGACAAGTAATAGCATCGTGAGCTTGGTTCTCATTGATCCCCTCCAGGAAAGATCATGCGGTTTTTCCGTGTGATTTCCCATGGAGCCGCGCCAAAGAAATTCTGAAGATTCTCTGTAGGGCTATGTCACTGATCCGCATCACGTCCCGGGCCTTCGCACATAGTAGAATTGGCCTATCGTGGTTCTGAAGTTCGGCCGCTACGAACTCGATCCCTCCGCCTATGAGCTGCGCCGGCGCGGCAGAGCGGTCCGGCTGGAACGGTTGCCGATGGAACTGCTGCTGTTCCTGGTGGAACGGCGCGGCGCACTGGTGACGCGGGCGGAGATCGCGACCCGCCTGTGGGGCGACAACGTTTTTCACGACGTCGACAGCGGAGTGCACACTGCGATACGAAAGGTTCGCCAGGCTCTGGATGACGCAGCGGACCGTCCGGGTTTCATTCAGACCGTTTCCGGCAAGGGCTATCGCTTCGCGGCGGCGGTCACGATTTCGGACAGTCAGAAACCGGATGCCGGACGCCCGAACGTTGCCGTGGCGGTTCTACCGTTCGAAAACCTGACCGGGGCGGCGGAGCAGGAGTACCTGAGCGACGGCCTGACAGAGGAAACGATCGCCGCATTGGGCAATCTGGCCGGGGACAGCATGAGAGTGATCGCGCGGACCTCGGTGATGCGCTACAGACACACGACGAAATCCGCCCGGGAGATCGGCATAGAACTAGGCGCCGACTATCTGATCGAAAGCACGGTGCGGCGCGACGAAAGCACTATCCGCGTGACGGCGAGACTTGTGCGAGCGCGTGATGAGGCGCAACTGTGGAGCGGGACGTTCGATCGCGACTGGAGGTCGATTCTGCAAATCCAAGAGGAGCTGGGACGCGCCATTGCGGCACGCGTACAGACCGGTGTCGGGCCAGAGCCCGCGGCCGCTCACCACCGTCACACAACGACCGATCCCGACGCCTACGATTTCTATTTGCGCGGACGATACTACTGGAATCAGATTCGTCCGACATCGCTGCGCCGCGCGATCGAGTGCTTCGAATCCGCCGTTTCGAAAGACTCTTCCTTCGCGCTGGCCTGGTCGGGGCTGGCAGATACTTACTCGGTTCTGCCGGTGACGAGCGATGCCGATCCAAGGGAACTCTGGCCGAAGGCCCGCCATGCGGCGGATGAAGCGCTCCGGCTGCAGGCGGAGGCAGCCGAATCCTGGACGTCTTCGGGGGTTGTTGGATTCTGGCTGGATTGGGACTGGCTGCGCGCAGAGCGGGATTTGAGGCGCGCGGTGACGTTGAATCCGAGCTATGCATCGGGGCACCGCTTTCTGGCGCACGTTCTTTCCAATCTCGGCGGGCACGCCGAGGCTTTTGCGGCGATGGAGGATGCGCGGAGGCTTGATCCTTTGTCACCGGTCCTGCACGCTGTGGCAGGGCAGTTGTGTTATCAGGCCAGGCAATTCAGCGGGGCCGAAGACCGGGCGCGTCACGCCCTGGCGCTTCATTCCGATCTGTGGCTGGGGCACCTTGTGCTCGGCAAGGTGTATGAACGCACGGAGCGGACCGCGGAGGCCCTTGACGAGTTCGACAAAGCCTTTCAACTTTCGGAAGGGAACACGGAGCCGTTGTCGCTGAAAGGCTACACCCTGGCAAGAATGGGACGGCCGGCTGAAGCGGAGGACGTGTTGCGAAGTCTGCTTGAGACCGCGCGGGCGCGATTCGTGCCGCCGTACAACGCGGCGCTGCTGTTTGCGGGCTTGAACGATCCGGACCGTGCCTACGAATGGCTGGAAAAGGCGCGGTTAGCTCGCGACGTGCACATGGTGTTTCTGACAGTAGAACCGAAGTGGGATTCGTACAGGCAGCAGGGTCAGTTTCAAGAGTTGCTGCGGCGGTGCGGACTGGCGTTTGGTGACGCGGGGCAGGTGCGGGGGATGAAGAGCCGAAGTCTGGGCGGCGGGAGGGGTTGAGGAGTCAAGGGCGAGTGGTTGCTGTTGCGGCCGCGACGTGACTACGCCCAGGCGTCGCGACGAGTCGCGACGCGGCACGCTGAGAGCGTGCGCCACGGCAGCATTCACGGGTATCTCCGGGCGTACCCAGTTCTATTGCCTATAGTAATGGAACCGGCTAATACTGGAAGGCCTACCCAAAGGTTAGACAGACCGCCTGTTTCTGCCGATAAGAAACAGGGGGCTGATGAAACTAACGAGCGTTGTCGTGTTTGCCGTGGTGGTGTCCGGGACCGTGGCTTGCATGGGCCAGGCGCCGTCAAGGAGCAATGCGGCCGCCGCGCCTGCAGGCCTTTCCGTCGAAGACGTGATCAAGCTCGCCAAGGCAGGGCTGAGCGAAGACATCATCCTCCAGCAGATCAAGAAGAGGAACCGGGCCTTCGATCTCTCGACCGACGACATCATCGCGCTCAAGACAGCGAAGGTGAGCGACCGGATCGTGGCTTTCATGCTGGATCCGTCCAGGCCCGAGAGTGCCGAGCCGACTCCGCCGGAGTCGAACGCGCCGGCAGCGCCTTCCAACGGGCCGCCGGAGGTTGAGCCGCGAGCGGCGGGGAGGGATTCGAGCGTACCCGCGCCGGCCGAGACAGCATCGGAGCTGCCGAGCGAAGTCGGGGTGTATGCCCGGAAAGAGAACCGCTGGGTGGAGGTGGCGCCGGAGACTGTCTACTGGAAGACCGGCGGCGCCCTGAGAGCGATGGCCGCGGCGAGGGCTCTGCGCGGTGATGCCAGCGGGCACGTATTGGGCGTGGCCAGCCACACCAGCTTTACGACTCCGCTGGAGTTGTTGATCGTGGCGCCGGAGGGCGTGGACATGGCGGAGTACCAGTTGGTTCGTTTGCGTCCCAATAAGGACAACCGGGAATTCCGGATCGTGACGGGAGGTATGTTTCACTTCTGGAGCGGCGCTTTCCGCGACATGCTGAGCTTCGATGGCAAGAGAGTGGCCGGCGGCGCTTACGAGGCGACTTTTCCGACCAACGCGGGCCCGGGGGAATACGGACTGCTGCCGCCGGAATCGAGGGACGTTGCGGGGAAGATCTATTCGTTCCGGATCGAACATTCCGGCGAGAATTGAGAGGCTTCATGCGCCGAGTATTCCTGGCCCTATTTTTGACGGCATCCGTGGCGTTCGCGCGGATGACCGTGGATGACGTGTTGCGACTGACGAAAGCCGGCGTGAGCGAGGAGATCATCCTGGAACAGATCCGCCATCAGAACCAGACGTTCGACCTGACGGTGGATCAACTGATCCAACTGAAACAGGCTAATGTGAGCGAGCGCGTGATCCGGGCGATGATGACGGGGCCGGCGGCAGCACGAGCGGCGTCTCCTGCGCCGGCGGCGAGCTCGCGTCCGCCTGCTGCCCCGGCTCCGCCCGCGGCGGCGGCGGCGCCGGTGACGCCGGTCACATGGGCGCCGCACAACGATCCCATGGGGTTCTCCATCAGTCGGCCGGCTGGTTGGGAGCTGCACACGGATCCAAAGACCGGCCGCATCGCCATTCGGGGCGCGCAAGGCCAGCAGGCCGTAATATGGCCCGTGTTCCTCGAGCAGCAAACGCTGGATGAGCGGAGCGCGGGAGTGCTGGTGAAACAACTGGCGCAGCGGGTGGATCCCGCACTGGCCTGGGGAGCGCCAGAAGCCGTGGGAGGAGCGGCGCGGGTGCTGGCCCGCGGGGCTTCGGACGGGGCGGCCATCATCCGCTGGAACGCACTGCCGGACGGCACGGCTGTCTACCTGTTTTGTGTGACCGCGCCGGCTTCCGTGTACCGCGCCTCCGTGGACGCGTTCAGCGGAATTCTGAAGAGCTTCCAGGTGACGCCGGCGGCGAGCGGCGCGGCTGCCGCGGGCGCTGCTCCGGCACCCGCGCCAGTGAAATGGACGCGCTGGACCGATCCGCGCGAAGGGGCATTCGGCGTGTCGATACCGCAGGGCTGGAGCATCACGGGCGGATCGATTCGCTACTCAGCCACGGATATCCGCGAGAGCGTGGTGGTGCTCGCTCCAGACCGGACGATCCGCATCACGGCAGGCGATGCCAATATCGGCGCTTTCGCCGAGCCGCACCCGATGTACGCGAGGGCCGGTTTGCGCGAGGGAATGTACACCTCTCTGGGCGACGGCTCGAAACTGCAGATCCGCCGGTTTACGCCCGCGTCGCAATTCGTGCGCGAGTACATTGCCGGACCGGCGCTGCGGGACTGCACGGGGGTGCAGATTCTCTCGGAGAACCAGCGGCCCGACCTGGCGGCTGCCTCCGAAGAGCAGGCGCGCGCACACCGCGTGCCGAATGTGCGCATCACCACCGGCGGTCTTTCGTTTTCCTGCACCTGGAACGGCCGGCCCGCGCGCGGCTATTACGCCGCGGCGACCGCCTTCGTCCCATCGCAGATGGGCGGCATCTGGTACGTGGACGCGCTGCACGGCTATGTGGCCGCGAGCGAGCGGCAACAGGAGGCCGACAGCATCAGCCGCCATGTCTACGAATCGATGCAGGTCAATTCGGACTGGAAACGGAAAGAAGACCAAATGGCGGCCGACGCGGTCGCGGCGGACAATGCGCGGTCGGCGGAAATTCAGGCGCGGGCCCGCAAGGCGATTGCGGAGAGCCAGCAGGCGACGTCTGACATGATCGTCAAGGGGTACGAGGCTCGCTCCCGGGTGTACGATGAGATCGCGCGCAAGCGGGAGAACGCGATCCTCGGCACCGTGGACATCGTAGACCCCAGCAGCGGAAAGCAGTACAAGGTCGACAACTACTCCGACTACCACTGGATGAACAACCAGGGGGTGATCGTGGGAACCAAGACCGACACCTCGCCCGGGCTCGACTGGCGGCAGATGATTACGTTGCCGTAGGGAAGACAATTAACGGGTAACCTCATCCGCAACTCTGTTGCAGGAACTCCATCTCGGACATAGAATAGAGTTTGGTGCGGGCGATATTCAGCTCGTTGACGGTGGTTCTCATCGTGGCGGCCCTGTTGTTCGGGAACTGCCTGTCCTGCCCGCAGATGCTGTGGGCCTGGGCGTCGCACTCCGCGCCGCATAGCTGCTGCCACAAGCCGCAACCGGTTTCCGCAGGCTGCCATTCGCAGAGCATGCAGCATTTCGTGAAGGCGGCATCGACTGCTCACGCGCCCGTTCTGCAGGCAGTCGCCGAAGCGGTGCAGGTAACGCCGCCAGGCGCCACCCTCCTCGATGCGGCCCCCACGCCTTCTCCCGCTGAGCACGCTCCCCCGTACGTGCTGGCGCTGAGTTCATCTCTCCGGATTTAGAACTTTCACCTGCGTTTTGAAAGAGGCAGCTTAGCGCTGCGCGCCAGCCGTCTATGCCGGCGCTGTCTTGGTCCCAACTCAGGTGAAAGGAAATGAGAGTTCAGCTTACATTTTGGTTTTTGGTTTTGCCGGTGCTGGCCGCGGCGCAACCGCTTCCGCCCTTGGTCGAAGAAGCGCTGAGCAGCAACCGGGAGATCCTCGCCGCCCAGAAGAGGTATGAGGCGGCGCGCCAGCGGCCGAGCCAAGCTGCGAGCTTGCCGGAGCCGACCGTCTCGCTGGGTTACACCGCCAACGGTTGGCCCTATCCGATTGCGGGCATCGGCCGGGAGGTCACCAGTAATGCCGGCATCATGATCTCGCAGGAAATGCCGTTTCCCGGCAAGCAGAAATTGCGCGGCGAGATCGCCGCCAAGGAAGCCGATGCCGAATGGGAGCAATACCGCGCGGTGCGCCTGAACGTGATCGCGCGGCTGAAGCAGGCTTACCACGAGCTGCATCACGCCACTGTCGGCATCGCTTTCACGAAGCGCTACGAGGATCTGCTGCAGAATATTCTGCGCGTGACCGAAGCCCGGTACGCCGTGGGCCGCGCGGCGCAGCAGGATATCTTTAAGGCGCAGACCCAGTTCTCGATCTTCGAAACGCAGTTGCTGCGCTACGAGCAGGATCGAACCAGCAGGGAGATCGAGATCAATGCTCTGCTCAGCCGGCCGCCGGGCGGTCACATCGAGGTGCCGGAGGACATTCCAGCCGGCGAGATTACCGCCTCGCTGGAGCAGATGCTGGGACAGGCGCGCGCGGCGGCTCCGGTGCTGGCGGGCGCGCAGAAGATGATCCAGCGCAATGAACTTGCGGCTAACCTGGCGCGCAAAGATTACGACCCTGACTACACCGTGTCCGGCGGCTATTTCAACCAGGGCGGCCTTCCGCCCATGTGGCAGTTCCGCGTGGATTTCAAACTCCCGGCTTACTTCTGGCGGAAGCAGCGCGCGGAAGTCAACGAACGGGAATTCGCCGCGACGGAAGCGAGGCACAGCTACGAGGCCTCGGACGTGACGCTCCAGGCACGCATCCGCGAGGAGTACACGGTGGCGCAGACGGCGCGCAAACTGGTGGACCTGTATAAGAAGTCGGTGATTCCGGAAGCGCAACTGGCGCTGGAATCGTCGCTCACGAGCTACGAGACGGGCGCGGTGGACTTTCTTTCGGTGTTCTCGAATTTCATGAACGTGGTGGACAACCAGCTCATGTACCACGAGGAAATCATGCAGTTCCACGTGGCGCTGGCCCGGTTGGAAGAACTGACCGGGGTGGAGTCGAAGCAATGAGAAAACTTCTGATCGTCTTGGTTATTGCCGCGGCGTTCGCAGGCGGCTACGGGTACGGCCGGTGGTACGGGAAGACCGCGACCTCCGCGAGTGCCGGGCGCAAGATCCTCTATTGGGTCGACCCAATGCATCCGCAATACAAGTCGGACAAGCCGGGAGTCGCGCCCGATTGCGGTATGAAACTGGAGCCGGTTTACGCCGACAGCGAAGGCTCGCCGCGGCTTGAGAACCTGCCGCCGGGAACGGTCACGATCAGCCCGGAAAAGCAGCAGCTCATCGGCGTGACTTACGGCACGGCAGAGCACGAAACGGCCACCGAATCGATTCGGGCCGCCGCGCGGGTCACGCTGGATGAGACGCGAATCGCCAAGATCCAGTCCAAGCTTGAAGGCTGGATCGACCAGGTGTTCGTCGATTTCACCGGGAAGGCGGTGCAGAAGGGCGACCCGCTGCTCACGGTGTACAGTCCGGAGGCGCTGGCCACGCAGCAGGAATACCTGCTTGCAATCAAGGCGCAAGGCGCCATGCGTGACAACCCCTTGCACGAAATGACGGAGAGCACGGATAACCTGGTGGCCGCGGCCAAGAAACGCCTCGATCTGTGGGACATCAGCGATCGCCAGATCGAGCAGATCGGGCGCACCGGGGAACCGCTCAAGAACCTGACGCTCGATTCACCCATCTCGGGATTCGTGATGGAGCGCAACGCCTTTCCCAAACAGCGCGTTACGCCGGAGACGGTGCTTTACACCGTGGCGGATCTCTCCACGGTTTGGGTGATCGCCGACGTGTTCGAGTACGAAGCGGCCAACGTCCGGCTGAACCAGCCGGCCAGCTTGACGCTGGCCTACTTGCCGGGCCGCGTGTTTCGCGGACGCGTGAGCTACATCCTGCCGCAAGTCGATGCCGCCACGCGCACCATCAAAGTGCGGCTGGAATTCGAGAACCCCGGCCTGGCGCTGAAGCCCGATATGTACGGCGAGGTGGAGCTTCAGACCGGCGGCGTGCGCCGGCTGGTGGTTCCGCAATCGGCGGTGCTGAATTCGGGCGACCGGCAAGTGGTGTTCCTGGATCGCGGGGACGGCCACTTCACGCCGCGCGCTGTGAAGATCGGCGCGCAGACGGGCGACCGGATCGAGATTCTGAGCGGCTTGCAGGCAGGCGAACGCATCGTGACCTCCGGCAACTTCCTCATCGATTCCGAGAGCCAACTGAAGGCGGCGATGAAATGATCAACCGGATCATCGAACTCTCCGCGGGCAACCGTTTTCTGGTGCTGCTGCTGGTGGCCGCGGCTGCGGCTGCGGGGTGGTGGGCGATGAACACTATTCCGCTCGACGCCATTCCGGATTTGAGCGACACCCAGGTGATCGTCTACTCGCGCTGGGACCGCAGCCCCGACATCATCGAGGACCAGGTCACTTACCCGATCGTGAGCGCGATGCTGGGCGCGCCCAGGGTTAAAGACGTGCGCGGATTTTCGGACTTCGGCTATTCGTATGTGTACATCATCTTCGAGGATGGGACAGACATTTACTGGGCTCGCTCGCGGACGCTGGAGTACCTTTCCAAGATCCTGCCGCGCCTGCCGCAGGACGTGAAGACCGAGCTGGGACCGGACGCTACCGGCGTGGGCTGGGTCTTTCAGTACGCGCTCGCTGACACGAGCGGCCACAACCTGGCGGATCTGCGTTCCTCGCAAGATTGGTTTCTGCGCTACCAGTTGCAGGCCGTACCTGGCGTGGCGGAAGTGGCTCCGCTGGGCGGTTTCGTGCGGCAGTACCAGGTGAACGTGGATCCCAACCGGTTGGCGGCGTACGGTGTGCCGATATCTAGAGTGGTCGCGGCAGTGCGCGGGGGGAACAACGATGTCGGCGGACGCCTCGTGGAATTTACCGGCCGCGAGTACATGGTGCGTGGCCGCGGGTACGCGCGCTCCACCGAGGACCTGGCCAACATCGCGCTCGGCGCCAGCCCATCTGGCGTGCCCATATTGGTGCGCGACATCGGCAGCGTCACGCTCGGTCCGGACATGCGCCGCGGCATCGCCGACCTGGACGGCAAGGGCGAAGTGGTCTCCGGGATCGTGGTGATCCGGCAGGGCGAGAACGCGCTGCGCGTGATCGAGCGCGTGAAGGCCAAGCTGAAGGAGATCGAGCCAGGGCTGCCGCCAGGAGTGAAAGTGGTCACGGCGTACGACCGGTCGGAACTGATCCTGGCTTCCATCGAGAATTTGAAGCGCACCTTGATCGAGGAACTGGCAGTGGTGGCGCTGGTGATCCTGATCTTCCTGTGGCACGTCCCGAGCGCCGTCATTCCCATACTCACCATTCCCATCGCGGTGCTGATTTCGTTCGTGCCCATGCGCGTAATGGGAATGAGCTCCAACATCATGTCGCTGGGCGGCATCGCCATCGCGGTGGGCGCCATGGTGGACGCCGCCATCGTGGTGGTGGAGCAAACGCACAAGAAGCTGGAGGGCGCATCCGACAGTTGGACCGCGGGCGACTACCGCCGCGCGATCGTCGATGCCGTGAAGGAGGTTGGCGGGCCCAGCTTCTTCGCGCTGCTGGTGATCGCAGTGTCTTTCCTGCCGGTGCTCACGCTCGAAGCCCAGGAAGGCCGGCTGTTCAAGCCGCTGGCGTACACCAAGAACTTCGCCATGATCGTGGCGGCGGTCCTGGCCATCACTCTCGATCCGGCATTGCGGTTATTGTTTTTTCGCAAGGAACGTTTCCGCCTGAAGCCGCGGTGGCTCGGGGCGATCGTCAACGGCGTGCTGGTGGGCAAGATCCATTCCGAAGAGAAGCACCCGATCAGCCGCATTCTGATGCGACTCTACGAGCCCGTGGTGGCCTGGAGCCTGCGGTGGAAATGGGCCGTGATTCTCGGAGCCGTTGCGCTGGTGGGGTTGACGGTGCCGGTGTATCAACGGCTCGGCTCGGAGTTCATGCCGCCGCTGGACGAGGGCGTCCTGCTTTTCATGCCCAGCACTCTGCCAGGAATTTCGGTGACCGAGGCGCAGAGGCTCATGCAGGTGCAGGACCGGATTCTGATGGCCTTTCCGGAAGTGGAGCGGGTGCTGGGCAAAGCCGGACGAGCGGAAACATCCACCGATCCCGCGCCGCTTTCCATGATGGAGACGGTGATCCAGCTCAAGCCGAAGCCGCAATGGCGGAAGGTGGCCACGTGGTACGACCGTTGGCCGCAATGGACCAAGCGGTTCGGTGCGCACATCACGCCGGACCACATTTCGACCGAGCAGCTTGTTGAGGAGATGAACCAGGCGCTGCACATCCCTGGCGTCTCCAACGCCTGGACCATGCCCATCAAGAATCGAATCGACATGCTCACCACCGGCGTGCGCACTCCCGTGGGTGTGAAGGTATATGGGCCGGACCTGGGGCAGATCGAGCGCATCGGCGCCCAGATCGAACGCGTACTGCCGCAGGTTGCCGGTACACGCAGCGTCTTTGCCGAGCGGGTGGGCGGCGGCTATTTCCTGGATTTCGATCTGAAACGCGACCAGCTTGCGCGCTACGGCTTGAGCGTTGACGATGCCCAGATGGTGGTGATGAACGCCATCGGCGGTGACAATGTGAGCACGGCCATCGAAGGCCGCGAGCGCTACCCCATCAACGTGCGGTACTACCGCGACGCCCGCAGTTCGCTCGACCGGCTGAGCCGTGCGCTGGTTCCGGCCATGGACGGCAGGATGCAGATTCCGCTGGCCGAGATTGCGACCCTCAAGCTGACCACCGGCCCCTCCATGCTGCGTGACGAAAACGGCATGCTGAACGGATACGTGTACGTGGATGTGGCCGGCCGCGACGTGGGCGGCTACGTGGCCGAAGCCAAGCGCGTGGTGCGAGAGCAGGTGACACTGCCGCCGGGATACACGCTAGCGTGGAGCGGCCAGTACGAGGCCATGGAGCGCGTCCGCGAGCGCTTGAAGGTGGTGCTGCCGCTCACGTTGTTCCTGATTTTTGTGCTGTTGTATCTCAACACCAGGTCGACCGCGAAGACGGTGTTAATCCTGCTGGCGGTGCCTTTCTCAGCGGTGGGAGCGGTATGGCTGTTGTATCTGCTGGGTTACAACATGAGCATCGGGGTGTGGGTGGGGCTGATCGCGCTCATGGGCGTGGACGCCGAGACTGGGGTCTTCATGTTGCTGTATCTCGATCTGGCGTACGAGGACCAGCGCCGCGGCGGCCGGATGCGCAGTGTCGCGGACTTACAGGAGGCTATCGTTCGTGGCGCAGTGAAGCGCATCCGGCCGAAGTTCATGACGGTAGCCACGATGTTCGTGGGGCTGGCGCCGATTATGTGGTCGGTCGGAACCGGAGCGGACGTGATGAAGCGGATTGCCGCTCCGATGATCGGGGGGATCTTCACTTCTTTCTTACTCGAGCTGGTGGTCTATCCGGCTCTCTACGAGGTATGGAAATGGCGTTCGGTAAGACAGGTTGCGTGATGCTGGCGTGTTTCGCGGTCGTGTCCGCGGCACAGTTCACAGTGCGACATGAGCACTGGCAGGACCACTGCGTCGGCATATTGACGGTGGACGAGAAGGGTGTGGCATTCGCTGGTCCAAAGAAGCATAAGTGGACATGGACATATGACGATATCCAGGAACTGAAGATATCGCCCGACGGAGTCTATGTGCTGACCTACTCGGACAATAGGCTGTTGTTAGGCGCCGATCGGGGATATAACTTCACCGGCAAGATACCGGTGGAGGATGTGCGGGGGCTCGTGCAACCGCGCCTGGATCGGCGCTTCGTGGCGGCGTTCAGTGGAACCGAAGAGACGGCTTTGTGGTCCGTTCCGGTGAAACATCAGCTTCGCGTCGTCGGAAGTGAAGGTACGTTGAACCTGTACCCGGATCGCATCGTGTACGCCACCGCTGCGAAGGACGATTCACGCACCTGGCGCTACTCCGATATCGACAGCATCACCAGTTCCGGACCGTTCCA
>Ga0335081_10015434_pt1 | contig 12352 bp, 11 predicted proteins | sample Lox_Sample_35_FD_206713 | JGI IMG/M metagenome (GOLD analysis project Ga0335081, IMG submission 206713) | Soil microbial communities from Loxahatchee National Wildlife Refuge, Florida, United States - Lox_Sample_3.5 | ecosystem: Environmental > Terrestrial > Soil > Wetlands | place: USA... | reverse complement strand
CGATGGCACTTTCGAGATTGGCCTCGCCCGCGACGGACTTCTCAAACAAATCGGTGATGACTTTCTGGCCGCTAAGCGCGGCGAAGGTCAACGGGGTGATGAACTCGCGGGCGCCGCGCGTCATGACGACTTGCACGGTGAAGGTGTCTTGCTGGAGCAGGCGCACCAATTCGGCGGCTTTGTAAGCCGCGACGCCGCCGGTTACGCCTAGAGTGATGCGCATAGATTGCTGTTCCGACTAGCTGGCAAAGACCGACATAGCGCGGAGTTACTTACGGCGCTTGTTGCCGTCCTTGTCTTCGTCGATCGAAGACGGCTCGGTAAATTCGTACTCGATCAGGCTGTGCTCGAGTTCTTCGCAGGCGATGCGCGTGGCCTTGAGGGTCCTGGGGTTCTCGATGAGCGGCGGGGCGCCGGCCATAATCTGGCGGGCGCGCCTGGCTGCGAGTACAACGTAGGCAAACTGGCTCTCCGGAGCTTTGGTCTGCACGGTCATTTCAGTCTTTCCCCCCAAACGATGCCAGAAGTTCTTCCACCCGTGGTTTGCGCCGAACACTTGAGCAACGCAGCGCTAGAACGATGGCCTGCGCTTCGCGGCTCGCGCGTTCGACGTCGTCGTTCACGACGCAATAATCGTAATACTTCCCGAACGCGGCAATCTCGTCCCGCGCCTTGGCCAGACGCCGGGCAATTTCTTCATCCGAATCCTGGCCGCGACTGCGCAGCCGCCTCTCCAATTCTGCGCGAGAAGGGGGCAAAATGAAAATGGCGACGGACTCGCGCAGCTTTTCCTTCACTTGAGCCGCACCCTGCACGTCGATTTCGAGAACGAGATCGAGCCCCTTGCTCCGCGATTCCTCGAGCCATTTTTTCGGCGTGCCGTACGAATGCTTACCGAAGACGCGCGCGTATTCGAGAAACTCGCCGCGCGCGACCATGGCATCGAACTGCGCCTCGGTTACGAAATCATAACACTTCCCGCTAGATTCAGTCGCGCGACGCGCCCGAGTGGTACACGAGACGGAAGGCATGGTCCCGGGCAACTCAAGAATGCGCTGCACCAGAGTGGATTTTCCCGAGCCCGACGGTCCGGAAACAATGAACAAGAGAGGCGAAAGCGATGGCGCGGACGTGGCGTTCATTCGATATTCTGTACCTGTTCGCGCAGTTTTTCAATTTCGGCTTTGATTTCGAGGGCAAGGCTGGTGATGGCGAGAGCTTCGCTTTCGACGCCGGGCGTTTTGGACAAAAGCGTATTCGCTTCGCGGTGCATTTCCTGCAAGAGAAAATCGAGTTTTTTCCCCATTTCTCCGGCGCCGTCGAGAAGCTTGGCGAATTGTTGCAGATGACTGCGGAGGCGGTCCAATTCTTCGCTGACGTCGCCGCGCTCGGCCAGCAAAGCCGCTTCCTGCGCGAGGCGCGCGGGCTCGAGATTGACACCGCCGAGCAAGTCCTTGAGGCGGGCTTCGAGGCGGCGCGCGAAAGCGGGGCGGAGCGTCGCGGCAAGTTCGCAGACTTGTTCGGTGTGCTCGCCGATTTGCGCGAGGCGGGTCCGCAGATCTTCGGTGAGGTGGCGGCCTTCGGCGCGGCGCATGTCATCGAGCTTAACGAGGGCCTCGAGCAGGCAGGCTTCAAGGGCCTGCCCGAGACGCTCCTGCTCGTCTTCGGCCTCGGGAACGGCCACGGTGAGACCGGCGACGACTCCCGGCAAGCGCAAGATGGCGACGACGTCGACATCTGCTGCCGCTCTGGACTGCTGGCGAAATTCTTCGGCGATGCGCAGATAGGTATGAGCGAGCTCACGATTGATCTGGACAGGAACAGCCGCGGCGGGATCCACGCCGACGTGCACTTCGACGTGCCCGCGATGAATGCGGTCGCGCAGAATCTGGCGGATGCGAAGCTCATAAAGGTCGAAGCCTTCGGGCAAGCGGAGCTTCAAATCGAGGAAGCGATGATTGACGCTCTTGACGCTGACGCGGACGGCGTAACCATGTTTCTCGGTCCGCGCCTGCGCGTAGCCGGTCATCGAGAGACATTCCGCTTTTCTGGGTGCGGTGAGCGTTTGCGTCATACGGATTCCGCGGGCGCCGCGACGCTGGGCGGGGCAGGAGGCGCGTGCACCAGAAGATCGTCATCGGCGAACTGAAGATCGTGCAGCCGGGCATAAGTACCGCCGCGCGCCATGAGTTCGGTATGGGTGCCGCTTTCGCGAATTTGCCCTTCCTCCAGGACAAGAATTTTATCCGCACGGCGGATAGTCGCCAAGCGGTGGGCGATGACAAAAGCGGTGCGGCCGACCATGAGGTTGGACAGGGCTTTTTGGACGTACATTTCGGACTCGGCGTCGAGTTCGGAAGTGGCTTCGTCGAGGATGAGAATGGGTGAGTCCTTGAGAATGGCGCGAGCGATCGCGATGCGCTGACGCTGGCCGCCGCTGAGGCGCGTGCCGCGCTCGCCGATGACGGTGTCGTAGTGCTGCGGAAGATCCATGATGAAGTCGTGGGCGAGAGCCGCTTGCGCCGCCTGGATGACGCGGTCTTTGGGAACGTTGGTCAGACCGTAACAGATGTTATTCCAGACGGTGTCATGGAAGAGGATGTTTTCCTGGGTGACGACCGCGATCTGAGAACGCAGGGAACGGATGGTGACGCTGCGAAGGTCTACGCCATCGATACGAATAGAGCCGGACGTGAGTTCGTAGAAGCGCGGGAGAAGATTGACGAGCGTGGTTTTGCCGGCACCGCTAGAGCCGACAAAGGCAATGACTTCGCCGCGGCCGGCGCGAAAGTCGATGCCGCACAGAACGGGGGCGGAGTCGTAGGAGAAGCTGACATTGTCGAAAACGATTTCGCTCGAAAAAGCAGGCAAGGGACGGGAGCCGGGGGCATCGAGATCTTCCTCGACGAGATCGAGAAAGGCGAAGACTTGGGCCGTAGCGCCGTGAGCCTGCTGAAAGTTCTGGTGGATGGCGCCCATGCGCTTGACCGGTTCATAGGATTTGAAGAGAGCGTAGACAAAGGCCACGAACAAACCGAGAGTCAACTCGTGAAGACGAATGCGCTGGCGGGCGTAGAGCAACAGCATGGCGATGACGATGGGCTGAAGCAGGTCCATCAGGGGAGAGCTCAGGGCATAGGCACGAACCCAGCGGAGCGTCTCGCGCAAGAGGCGGCGAGCGGCGGTGCGGAACTTCTCGATTTCAAAACTCTCCATGCCAAAGGCTTTCACGACCCGATTGCCGCTTACGGTCTCCTGGAGAATCTGGCTGAGTTCGCCGAGGCGATCCTGGCTACTGGCTACGGAGCGGCGAATACGGCGACCGAGTTTGCCGACGGGCCACACGACCATGGGGAGAAAAACGATGGAGGTGAGAGCCATCTTCCAATCAATTTCGAGAAGCACGGCGAGGAAAACGATCAGAGAAAAGCTTTGCCGGAAGACATCGGCGAGATATTCGGACAGCGCGGGGCGAGCGCGTTCGACGTCGTTGATGACAGCGGACATAATGCGCCCGGCGGGCTGATGTTGAAAGAATCCGATGGGCTGGCGAATGAGCTTGGCGTAGAGCTGGTTGCGAAGATCGGTGATGGCGGAATGGCCGATGGCTTGTACGAGGAAGCTGCCGGAAAATTCCGCGACGGCTTTAGCAAGGAAGACGACGAGGAGAGAGATGGAGACGATGGGCCAGACGTTGTGAATGGAAGGCGGAAAGAACTGGTTGAGGTAGATGGTGCGGCCGCTGATGGGAATTTTGAAAAGGGCGAGGGCCGAATCGGGAGCCGCGGGGTTGAGGACGCGGTCAAACATAGGGGCGATCATCAGCGTGATGAGGCCCTCGGCAAGCGCCACGAAGGCGAGCAGCAGGACGCCGAGCGACATGCGAAGGCGGTAGGGCCAGACGTAGCCTAACAGCCGTTTTAGTTGCGGTGAAAGTACAGACGCCAATGCAAAGGCTCCCTGAGAGACCAGGAGTGTGAGGCGAGCCCCGCTCCTGCAGCCACTTGGTACGCTATTCGCCGCGTTGCGGGGTTGTCAAGTTTTCGCGGTGACGTAAGAAACGAGGATGTCGAAGTGATTAGCGAGCGGGGTGCGAGCGCACTATGGTGCGTCCGGGGCAACTAACAAGGCGGCCCAGCGCTGCGGGGCGATGGGAGAATGAGGAACCAGAAAACGGCGAAATTTGTAGTGGCGCTTGGTGAGTCCCTGCAGCTCGGTGCCGCTTTGTACAAAAGGGAGGAGCCGGGAAGCGCGGTCAGCCAGGGACGCGCGGCGCTTGCGAAAGAGGTGACCGTCGTCGGGCCGGAACTGGGCCCAGGCGATGGAATGCACGAATCCGGCAGGCCCGAATCGATCAGATCCGAGAATATCTTCGACAAATACGCGAATCGGCCCGGGGAAGACATTGAGGGCGTCGTGAAAAGCGACGATGCCGCGGGGCGCGAGATGCGGCAGAAAGCCGTCAAAGTCGGCCTTGGCGCCTTCGTAGCTGTGATCGCCGTCAATCCACAGGAGGCGGATGGGTCGGTTCCAGGAGTGCGCGACATCGGTCGAGGGGGACTGGTGTGGTTCGACTTGTTCGGATAATCCCGCGGTACGGATGGAGTCCAGGAAGTCCTGATAGGAAGAGGCCTGGGGATGGCTTTCGCGGTCGAAAAGAATCGGCGAGTTGTGGGGATCTACGGCGACCACCTTGCCGAGGCCGTAGTGGGAGGAAACCTTGGCGAGCATGACGGTGGACCGCCCTTTGTAGCTGCCAATCTCAAGGGTGAGACCTTCGGCGGGGGTGCAGGCGGCGAGGAGTCCCAGAAAACGAGCCTCTTCCTCGGCAAGATAGCCGTGAACGGTGCGAGTGTGTTCCCAGGCATCGTTCAAGACAGCAGGAAGGTCGTTTGGAATCTGGACTGCAGCCAAGGGCTCCCTCAGGGTTCCGTGGGATGCCCACGGGCAATAAGAAAGACACAAGACGGGCCAAAAAAGGTTAGAGGAGAGCGGGGAGGCCGGTCAAGTCGGAGAGCGCAGGAGCCAAAAGACGAATCGGCTATCAGGACAAGAAGAGGAGTGAATCACGCCGGGCGTCCGGACTACTTTTCGATGTCGCGGTGGGTGACTTTGGCGGAGAAGCCGCGCTTTTCGAGAGATCTTTTGATTTGTTCGGCGAGCATGACGGAGCGGTGCTTTCCGCCGGTGCAGCCGATGGCGATGGTGAGATAGCTTTTGCCTTCCTGAATGTAGTGGGGGATGAGATAGACGAGCAGGCCTTCGATGCGGCGGAGGAACTCGGCAGTTTGCGGGAACGATTCGATGTACTTGCGGACCTTGGGATCTTTGCCGGTGTAGCGGCGCAGCACGGGGACGAAATGCGGGTTGGGGAGGAAGCGCACGTCGAAGACGAGATCGGAGTCGGACGGAACGCCGTATTTGTAGCCAAAGCTAACAAGCGAGACGAGCATGGGGCGCTTGTCGGGATTTTTGAAGCGCTCGGTGATGAATTGGCGGAGTTCGTGAACGTTGAAATGCGTGGAGTCAATGACCACGTCGGCGAGTTTGCGGATGGGCTCCATGATGGCGCGCTCGTGGCGGAGGCTCTCGCGGACGGATTGTTCTTTGCCGAGGGGATGCGGGCGGCGGGTTTCGCTGTAGCGGCGAAGGAGAGCGTCGTCGCTGGCGTCGATAAAAACGAGGGTGATGGGATGGTCCTTGCGAAGGTGCTTGAGGAGCGCCGGGAGCTTTTCGAGTTGGGCACCTTCGCGCGCATCCACGAGGAGGGCAGCGCGGGCGAAGTCGCCTTCGCCGGCGGCGTGCAGCTCGGCGAAGATGGGGATCAGCTCGACGGGAAGATTGTCTACGCAGTAGAAGCCCATGTCCTCGAAGGCTTTGAGCACGGTGCTTTTGCCGGAGCCGGAAAGGCCGGTGAGGATGACGAGTTGGCGAGCGTCGCGCCGGTTAGGAGGCTTGGCGGAAGACACGGCTTAGGTTTTGACCCGGCGCTGGTGGGTGCTGGGAATGCGCATGTCTTCACGATACTTGGCGACGGTGCGGCGGGTGACGTGAATGCCGGCGTCGTCGAGTTTTTTGGCGATTTGCTCGTCGGTGAGCGGCTTCGTGGTGTCTTCTTCCTCGATCATTTTTTTGACGAGGCGCTTGAGTGTGAGGAGCGACATGCCGCCGCCTTCAGGGCCGTTGACGGCTTCGCTGAAGAAGGAGCGGAGTTCGAGGACGCCTTGGGGCGTGTGGGCGTATTTGCTGGCCACGGCGCGGCTGACGGTGGAAGGGTGGACGCCGACTTCTTCGGCGACTTCCTTGATCATCATGGGCTTGAGAGCGTCGGGGCCGTGGTCGAGAAATTCGCCCTGTCGGGCAATGATGGACTGGCAGACGCGAAGAATGGTGTGCTTGCGCTGCTCGATGTTTTTCATGAGCTGAATAGCGGCGGTGAAGCGCTCTTTGACGTAATTGCGAACGTCGCGGTCGGCAGCATCGCGTGCCAGAAGGCGGCGGTAGGTGGGGCTGAGGCGGAGCTGCGGCATATCGTCTTCGTTGAGGAAAACCTGCCACTGGTCATCCACCTTGCGGAAATAGACGTCGGGCTCGACGAGGCGGGGCTCAGTTTTGTTGTAGCGCAGGCCAGGACGCGGATCGAGCTTTTTGATGACGTCGAGGGCGCGCTTAACGACTTCGAGTGGACGATTGAGAGCCCGCGCCACTTCTTTGAGCTGGTTGGACTGCACTTGCTTGAGATGCTCGGACACGATTTGCTGGGCAAGCGTGTTCTGCGGATCGAAGGCCTTTAGCTGGAGCAACAGGCATTCGCGAAGGTCGCGCGCGCCGACGCCGATGGGGTCGAAGTCTTGTACGACAGCGAGCGCATCGTCGAGATCGTCTTGCGAGTATTTGCCGCTCTGCGCCAGCTCTTCCGTGGACGCGGTGAGATAACCGTTTTCGTCGAGGTTGCCGATGATGCTTTCGGCGAGTTCGCGGACGGATTCGGAACAGATGGTGACGCTGAGTTGCCAGGTGAGGTGGTCGGTCAGGCCGGCAGGAGAGGAGAGAAATTTCTCGAAGGAGGGGCGCTCGGAAACTTCGCGTTCCTGAGACTGGCCGCCGTCGCCGCCAGTGTCGAGATACTGATTGAAGAAAGTGCCGACATCGAATTCGTCGAAGGGATTAGATTCGGGCTTTTCGGGGACTTTTTCGGTTTCGGCTTTGAGGAAGGTTTCGTCGCTATAGTTGTCCGTCTGGGTAGGCTCTTCGCTGAGCTCTTCGAGGACGGGATTGGCGATCATTTCCTGGTTGATCATCTCGCGCAGTTCAAGGCGATTGAGCGCGAGAACGCTGACCATCTGGACCAAGCCGGGCGTCAGAATCTGCTTCTGAGTCACCTTAAGGTTGAGTTTGAGTCCTTGCCAGGCCATGGTCGATTCGCTAGTCCTTTGGTCCCTACAGCGTGCTCCGTTCCGGAGTTTAGTTCAAGCGGAAGTGATCGCCCAAATAAACGCGGCGCACTTCGGCGTCGTTGCTGAGTTCGAGCGGCGTGCCCTTGGCCATTATTTTGCCATGATTCACGATGTAGGCGCGGTCGGTGACGTTGAGAGTTTCCCGGACGTTATGGTCGGTGATCAGGATGCCGATGCCGGAGCGGCTGAGCCCACGGATGATTTCCTGAAGATCCTTGACGGTTAGAGGGTCAATGCCGGAAAAAGGTTCGTCGAGCAGGATGAAAGCAGGCTGCAGAGTAAGGGAACGGGCGATTTCGAGGCGGCGCCGCTCGCCGCCGGAGAGTGTGTAGGCCTTGCTGGTGCGAACGGTTTCGAGGCCCACCTGGACCAAAAGTTCCTCGAGGCGGTCGCGCTGCTGCTCGGGAGTGAGAGGGAGAGTTTCGAGAATGGCGAGCAGATTTTCTTCGCTCGTGAGCTGGCGAAAGACCGAGGGCTCCTGGGGAAGGTAACTAATTCCGCTGCGGGCCCGGAGATACATGGGAAGATCCGTAATTTCGCCATCGTTCAAAAGAACGCGGCCGGAATCGGGACGGGCCAGACCAACGAGAATGTAGAAAGTAGTGGTCTTGCCGGCGCCGTTGGGTCCCAAGAGCCCGACGACTTCACCCTGGCCGATCTCCAGTGCCACATTGTCGACAACCTTGCGACCGCGATAAGACTTAATTAGTTCGACGGCCTGGAGCTTCAGCATACCCCTTCACGAACGACCTCGAAAGGAGGCCGCGTCAATGCTTGACTCGGTGCTTCGTCAACGTGCGCGAACCATTTTCGGAGTCCACGATGATCGTATCATCCGCTAAAAAGAAGGTCAATTGACGGCCCTTGGTGGTGCCTTCGGTGCTGTCGTAAAGCGTGGGATCGCCGCCGCTCATGACGAATTTTCCATCGGCGGCAGTGTATTCACCGCGCTCCGCCGTGGCACGGCGGTCTCCCTGATCCACGATCACGCCGCCCATTCCGACCGCGCGGCTGATTTGCTGAGCACCGATCACGTTGGTTGGGGACGCCCCGGCCGCGGGAGCCGCGGTTTGCGTGGTGCGCGTGAAGTACATATCCATCTGCGGAGCGCGGATGCGTTCGTCGGGAGATTGCACGACGACGCTTTTCTCGAGATGGGCGGTGCCGGTGATGTCGTTGTAGGTGAGCGTGCCGGCGGTGACATGCCAAAGAACGGGTTTCTTTGCGGCGGTCAGCGGCGAAGAAGCTGACGGCGGCGCACTCGCCTGCAAAAGGCCAGGCTGCCTGGCGAATGGCTGCGCAGATGTCGGGGCTTGCGCGAACACGGCGCGGACATTTCCAGCGGCGTTGAGCACTTTCGATTGGCGCAAGAGTTCGACGGAGTCGGCTTCGAGCACCGAATCGCCCTGCCAGAGGCGCGCGTGGCCGGTGTAGAGCGCGCGGCCGGATTTCGAGTTGGCCTGCATAGTGTCGGAGGTGATGTTGGCGGGCACTTGAACAGGCTGCGCGGCGTTGCCGGAGGGAGAAAAATCGGTGGAGCGAACGCCGCCTTCGGCGCGAATGTCGCCGGTGGCTTGGTAGAAGAGGATGCGGGGGGCGCGCGTCTCTGTGCTGGAGTCCCGCACGACGGTATGCCCCGTCAAGAGCGCCGTTTGTGCCGTGCTCACGAACGTGGCGTAATCCGCTTGCGCGTTGCGGTCGCCCTCTTTGAGTTTTACGTCGTCCTGCAAATCGATTTGCGACCAGCCGCCGGAGGCCAGGAGCTGCGCCACGCCGGATTTGGACGTGGCCGTCTGGAGAAGGTGGCCAGCGATGGTGCGCTCGGTTTGCACGTTGCCGTTGGCCTGCAATTGCTTCGGCTTGCCTTCGTCGCCAAACGCGAGGCGCAGCTTGTCGGCTTGCAGTTTTGTACGAGCGGGCGAGTCCCCAGGATGGGCCGGCGCGTCCGTCCATTCCATCGTTCCGGCGGTGAGCGTCTCCGCGATCGTCGGCTTGCCGCTGTGCTTCTCTTGGCCCTCGCTGAACTGCATGCGCAGAGCGCCCGTGTCGAGCGCGCGAGCGTCACCGGTTTTCGACATCTGTGTCTTGAGCAAGACGCCGCCGTTCAGGTTGAGTTCCTTGGCTTGATTGAGACGAGGCCACATATCCAGAGACGCGGCATCGGCATGAAAGTCGTCGTCCTCGTCTTTGGCGTGGCGACCACCATGTACACTCCCGTTGCCGTCCATGCGGGCGACCCAGCCTTCGGGAGCGAATTCCGCGTTGAGTTTGTCAGCGACGATCGTTAGTGTGCCGTCGCCGGTTTGCAACGTAAGCTCCGGCGGCTTGCCACCCGGAGGGGGCAGCGCCATAAGGCGGCGTGCACGAAAGGCAGCGTCCAGCTCAAGGGTCAACTCGCCGGCGGTCAAACGGGCGGTAGCCGATTGGGCGTCGGCGGGGCCCGAGATGTGCAGGAGCCGCGCGTCGCGGCCGAAGTCGAGAGCGGAGCCGTTGATGTGGACGATGTTATCTGGCTTATCCCCGGGGATTTTGGGCACCGAGCCTTTTAGCGCGGGAGGCTTGAGATTCAGATGCACGTCCTTCAGCAAGCGCAGTGTGCCAGCTTCGGAGTTGTATTTTGCGCCCACCGCCTGGCCGCTGCCGTTGGGAAAAGTGAATTCGACGGGTTGCTCGGTTTCGGCATCGCCGCTGGCGCGATCGAAATTCACGCCGCGAGTTTCAACGTGGACAATCTGGGGCGGAGGGGCTGGATTCCTTGCCACATTTTCGGCGTCGGCGGCGCTTTCCAAATCGATTTGAACCGTGCCGGTGCAAACGATGGCGCCTTGTTCCTTTCCGTACTGGCAGCTTTGCGTTCGAATGATGTCGTGGCGATCGCCGGTTTTGCCAAAGATGGTGACTTTCACGTTTTCGAGCAGGCTCGCGTTCTGATCCTTGAAGTCCGTGGATTTCGAAGCTTCCACGGTAAAAATCTTTCGCGGGCCGTCCATTTTTGCGAAGGTGAGGCCGCTGGACTGCTTCTCTACGTTCACGGGAGGCGCCGGGGGCGCTTTCTTTTGCTCGCTGATCCTTTGCCAGCCGCGTTTGAGATACACACCGGCCGTAATGCAGGCCAGCAGCATAGCCACCGCTGCAGACCAGCGCGCATACCGCGCCGCTTCGCTCCTGCGCATGAGTTCAGTTAAGCAAAAATCGGAGGGACTGTATAGGTGACGGGAGGAGCGAAGCAGGAACGGGAATTAGCCGGCGGATTCGGCGGCGGCTTGCGCGGTATCTGGCAGGATGCCGATGTTGGCAGCGGCCACGCTGTCGCGATTGGTGTTTTTGACCAGATACATGGCTTCATCGGCGAGGTGCAGCAAGCCTTCTTTGGTGCGCGAATCGGTGGGATAGGAAGCGACGCCGAGGCTTGGCGTCAATTTGATGCGGAGGCCTTCGGGCTCGAGCCAGGCCGTCTCGCGAATGAGCTTGTGGATGCGGCGCGCGACGTTGAGGGCATTGTCCTTGGATGTTTGCGGGAGAAGAATAACGAATTCGTCGCCGCCGTAGCGGAAGGCAAAGTCAATGAGACGGCAATGGGCTTTCAGGGCGTTGCCGATTTCCCAAAGGAGGCGGGAGCCAACGAGGTGGCCGTGCGTGTCGTTGACCTGTTTGAAATGGTCGAGGTCGATGAAAACCAGAGAGAACTGATAGTTGTAGCGTTGTGAACGGTAGATTTCGGTTTCGAGAATGAAGCTCATGTGACGGGCGTTGTAGAGGGTGGTGCAGTCGTCGGTGATGGTAAGTTCGTGGATGCGTTTGACGTGGCGGGCGTTTTCGAGAGCGATGGCTGCGAAATCGGAGAGCGCTTCGAGGAGCTTGAGGTCGCGGTTGTCAAAACCGTTGGGACCCAGGCAGTTGATGAGTTCGATGACGCCCAGGCACGTGTCGCGGAATTTCACCGGTACGGCGACGATGGACTGCGTTTCGGTTTTGGTTTTTTCGTCGACTTTGGCGAAAAAGCGGGTGTCTTTGGAAGTGTCGGGGACGACGACGGTTTCGCCATGCTGCGCAACCCAGCCAGCGATGCCCTGCCCCATCTTGATGCGCACGTCTTTAAGGGCTTGCGAGGCTTTGCCGACGGCAAGTTCGAAGTAGAGCTCCTGCTTGGCTTCGTCGAGCAAAAGCAAAGACCAGTTTTCCGGGCGGAGAAACTCGTCGATTTTCTCCATGATGGTGCGGAGGACCTGGTCGAGCTGCAACGAAGAGGTGAGCGCCTTCCCCAATTCCTGGAAGACGGCGACTTCACCCGCTTCACGTTGCTCCGCGGACACCGCGGGATTGCGGCGGCGGTCGACGGCTGGAAACTGCTTTACTGGGTCCACGCTCGGTCAATCCCTAAGCTGAAAATCTAACGGGCCAGCCCGTAGCCGCCTCGGCAGACAACACCACGAGCGCGATTCGAAGCTGGACAGCGAATCCTGGCCAGTATAGGCACCAGTTAAAAAGAGGCGCAAGAATCTCGTGGTACAGGCGTGGCTATCTTGCCATCGCCGAGTACTGGGAGCGTGGGCCGCGCACAAAAATGCGCTATTTATGGGCAAATGCGCGGATTGCCGCGGTCTCGCGAACGACCATACAGCCCGACAGCAAATCGTGGATGGCACGTTTCTGCGAAGTCAGACCGACGTACAGGCAGTCCAGGAGGAAATAATAGCCGCCGAGGACCGGGATGTGCACAAGGAGACGGCCGGCGCAGAAGCGCAGGCTGGCGCGCCAGAAGTCTACCGGCTGGCCGGAGGCATCCGTCACATACAGGCCAAGCAGGCGCTTACCAAGCGTGGCGTGCCAGGTGGAACTCTCTGACATTGCGAAGTAAAGCCAACTCTGCGCAGCAAAAAAACAAACGCAAAGGG
>Ga0335081_10015433_pt1 | contig 12354 bp, 4 predicted proteins | sample Lox_Sample_35_FD_206713 | JGI IMG/M metagenome (GOLD analysis project Ga0335081, IMG submission 206713) | Soil microbial communities from Loxahatchee National Wildlife Refuge, Florida, United States - Lox_Sample_3.5 | ecosystem: Environmental > Terrestrial > Soil > Wetlands | place: USA: Florida... | reverse complement strand
ATGGCGAGTCCGAGACCGGTGCCGCCGTAAATGCGGGTATCGGAATTGTCGACCTGGCTGAAGTTGTTGAAAAGTAAATGCCGTTTGTCGTCGGGTATGCCGATGCCGGTGTCCGCAACGGTGAAGGTAATTTCCCTCCTGCCATCGGGGGTATCCCTGCCGGGTGCGACCTTGACCTCCACCATACCCTGCTTGGTGAACTTGACGGCGTTGCCGATGAGGTTGGTGAGTACCTGGCGCAGCCGCACCTGGTCGCCGACCACCGTTTGCGGCAGGCCGTCCGCCATCGACCGGATCAGGTCGAGCCCCTTGCGCCGCGCCTCGGGGATGAGAATATCGACCACGCCGGTCACGCACCCGGCCAGGTCGAACGGCTTCTCCTCGATGGAGAGTTTCCCCGCCTCGACCTTTGTCAGGTCGAGGATGTCGTTGAGTATCCGCAGCAGGGAACGGGCCGATCTGTCGGCCGTCTCGATGCATTCCCGCTGCTGCGCGTCAAGCGGGGTGTTGAGGGTAAGTTCGAGCATGCCGAGCACGCCGCTCATGGGCGTGCGCAGTTCATGGCTCATGTTGGCGAGGAACTGGCTCTTCGCCCGGGTGGCCGCTTCGGCTCCCTCTTTCGCCAGTTTAAGCTCCTCTTCGGCCCGTTTGCGCTCCATGGCGATGGCAACGTGATCGGCCACTGTTTTCATGAGGGTCAGCTCGTCATCCGTAAAACCGGGTCGGTTGCGGGTGCCGAATGAGAGGGTCCCCAGGACCCTCCCCTGGACCATCAGCGGATGGCAGGCGTAGGCCCGGATATCGTACGACTTCACCAGCTCGGTGCGAGGATCGGGGGTATTGGTGATGTCCTCGGCCACGATCCGGACTGCATCACGGGCCGCGCAGCCACACACGGCAATGCCGTAATCCAGCCATTCAAGCTTCTTCACCTCTTCATCGGGGATGCCGGCGCAGGCGTTGAGGCGGAGCCGCCCTTCCTTTTCATTCACCAGGAAATTGAAGAAAGCCTGGCAGTCGAGGACCTCCATCGCCCTCCGACAGAGTTCTTCTACCACCCCCTGCGGCGAATCACTGGCAAGGAGCTTGGCCGTTGTTTCCGCCATCAGGCTGGTCCGCCGGTTGCTCTCCCGCAGCGCCTCCTCGGCCTGTTTGCTTTCGGTGATGTCTTCGGCAAAGATGACTATACCCCCCACCTCGCCTGCCGAGTCACGCCACGGCCTGATCTCCCAGCACACCCATTGCACCGATCCGTCGGCCCTCTCGAAACGGTCTGCCTCGGAGCGCAGCACCTCTCCCGCCAGCCCCCGGCGGTGGGCCTCTGTCCATCCTGCGCCGATCTCCGGGAATATCTCGTAATGGGAAACACCGACAAGTTCGCGGTTTCCCAGTTTGTAGTCGCTGCGCCAGCGTCGGCTCGCATGGATGTATCGCATCTCCAGATCGAACATCGCCAGCCCGGCAGGGGCATATTCGATAAAGAGCCGCAGTCTTTCCTCGCTCTCCCGCAGCGCGGCAGCCGCCGTCTCGGCCTGTTTGCCGGCGGTAACGGCATCTTCCATAAGGTTCAGGGCAGCCACGCGGGAGGCACGCAGCGTCTCGTTGGCCGACTTGAGCTGCGCTGTCCGCTCGATGATCCTTTCTTCCAGGGTTTCGTTCAGCTCCTGGAGCGCCACCTGCGCCTTCTTCTGCTCGGTGATGTCACGCGCCGCGGCAAAGACGCCGATCGCCTCTCCACGTTCATCGCGGTACACCGACGCGTTGTAAAGGACGGACGTGAGACGGCCATCGCGACGTCGCAGTTCGAGCGGGTAGTCGCGCACCGAGCCTTCGGCGAACACCTGTTCGTAACCGAAGCGGGCCTTGTCCGGCTCGCTGCAATAGTCGCTGAAATCAGTGCCTATCAGTTCGCCCCGCGAACGGCCGGTCGCCGCCTCGGTGGCGTTGTTGACATCGGTGATCCTTCCGTCGTGGCCGATAGTCACCAACGGATCGAGGCTGGCCTCGATGAGACTGCGGTTGTAGGCGTTGGCCAGCCTTACAGCCTCTTCCGCCCGCCTGTGGTTGGTGATGTCGATGTCCATTTCCAGGATCAGCGGTGAGCCATCCGTGTCGGTGAAAGGATAATCGTGGGCGGAAATGACACTCCCGTCCTCCCCCCTGACTTCCCAGTGATGGGGCTGCCCGGTTTCGAGAACTTTGTAACTCTCGCAAAAATCGCATGGTTCTGTCTTTCCAAAGCAATAGTCATAGCAATGCCGGCCGTGCGACTCGCCGAACCTGTCGCGGAAGGCTCTGTTGGCGAAGGCCACGTGATAATCGGGGGTGAGCAGGCAGATCATTGCCGGCAGCGTCTCCAGGACATCGTACAGCCGCTGCCGTTCTGTACTCGCGGAGTCCCTGGCAACGACGAGCTCCCTGGTGCGCTCTTCGACGCGCTGCTCCAGCTCTTCATTGGCCTTGCGCAGGGACTCCTCAGCCCGCTTGCGTTCGGTGATGTCACGGGTGACTTTGGCGTACCCCCGCAGATTGCCGTTACTGTCCCGAACAGCAGTAATGGAAACTTCCGCATGGAACGCCGTGCCGTCTTTGCGCACACGGATCCCTTCTTCCCGGTAATGCCCCTTGGCGGCGGCAATCCGCAACTCCTCGGCCGGTTGGCCCGCCGCCACGGCCTCCTCGTTGTAGAACCTGGAAAAGTGACTCCCGAGGATTTCCTCCGCCTCCCACCCCTTGAGCCGCCTGGCCCCTTCGTTCCAGCTGGTCACGTTTCCGTCGACATCGAGCATGATCAGGGCATAATCCTTTACCCCTTCCACCAGCAGCCGCAACCGCTCCTCGCTGTCGCGCAGCTGCTCCGATTGGTGCTTGTAGAGCGCCATCTCGATAGTGGTTGACAGCTCCCTCTCCTCGAAAGGCTTGAGGATATAGCCGAACGGCCCGCTGAGCTTTGCCCTGTCCAGGGTGGCGGTATCGGAATGGGCGGTCAGGTAGATCACCGGCAGGTCGAACCGGCTACCAATCGCTTCGGCCGCTTCTATGCCGTCCATGGCGCCCTTCAACCGGATGTCCATCAGCACGATTTGCGGTTTCAGGCTGTAAGCCAGTTCAATGGCCTCCTCGCCGGTCGCGGTGGCGCCGACTACCTCATAGCCGAGCATCCCCAGCTTGCCGGCCAGGTCCGCGGCGACAATCGCCTCGTCTTCCACTATCAGAACGGTGGTTTTGTTCATGGTTTATTCCTCGGGCTTCAGTATCAATTGTTGTTCTGCCACTTCAAAACCCCCCACCCCCCTCTTATCTTAAGCGGGGGAGCACCGCGTCCCTCCCCTTGAATTAAGGGGAGGACAGGAGGGGTTACGCTTTATTCACAAAAAATATCTCAAACTTCGTCCCCTCCATGCTGTTCACCTCCACGCCCGCCCCCACCTGCCCGGCCAGCATCTGCACCAGACGAAGTCCCAAAGATTTCGCCTGACGCCAGTCGAGGCCTTCCGGGAGGCCGACACCGTTGTCGCGCACAACCAAAGAAATCCTCCCCTCTTCAGAATTATGCAGCGACACGGTCACCTCCCCCTCGGAGCGCCCCCGGAAGGCGTGCTTGAGGGCGTTGCCGGCCAGTTCGTTGAGAATCAGGCCCAGCGGCACCGCGGTATCCACGAGGAGCGACACCGCGTCCAGATCGAGGGTCAACTGCACGGAGGCGGCAAGACCTTGGGCGCGCCAGAGATAGCCCAGGAGGCTCCGGACGTATTCAGCGAAATCGATGCAGGCCAAGTCGGCCGACTGGTAAAGCTTCTCATGGACAAGCGCCATGGAGCGGACCCGGTAGGTCACGTCCTTCAACACCTCCCGCACCGTTTCGTCCTTCGAGCCGTCCGCCTGGAGGCCGACCAAGCTGGAGATGACCTGGAGGTTGTTCTTCACACGGTGGTGAACCTCCTTCAGCAGAACTTCTTTCTCATACAGTTGCCTGGTTCGCTCCTCCATCTGTTTCGCCAGCTCGTTGTGGGCCTTGCGCAGGGCCTCGTCGGTCTCGAATTTGGATAGGGCCACGGCAAGGTAGCCCGAGAGTCTCTCCCATAGAGAGATGGTCGAAGCGGAGAAACGCCCCTTTTGTCTGTCGTTCAACTGGAGAAGCCCCACACTCTCCTCGCCGCAGCGAAGCGGGATAAGCGCCACCGATTCGTACCCTTCGCCGTTGCACCTGTTGCGCGTACTGGCCTGACGGTCCGCCTCGGTGGTGGTTGCCAGAAGCTCCGTGGTGCAGTTTGTCCAGAAGCTCCCCTTTTCGGTAAAGAAAGGCTTCGAGGGATCGAAACTGCCGCAGATGACGTTGCCGCACATGCAGGAAATGAGCGGATTCCCGGCGAAGTCACGAATGGCGACCCCGTTCCCGTCATAATCGCAGAGATTGTTCTCCAGCAGGATGAACTCCTCCGGGAAGCCACAGGCTTCGAAATAGGGGTAATCGTCCCCGGCTTTCAACCTGATCCCCACCGCCTCGCACCCCGCTTTTTCATGGAAGAATGTGACCGCCGCGCGAATCAGCCCGGCGATGTCCCGGCTCTCGTTCACAAGCCTCAGGAATTCGACGGAGATCTCGCGCTCTTCCTCAGCCCGCTTGCGTTCGGTGATGTCCTGCACGGTGCCGCGCAGGCTCACGATCCGGTTATCGGCATCCCGCATCACTTCGCTGCGGGTGGTGACCCAGATCGTCTTGCCGTTACGGATGGCGTGCACGTCCAATTCGTATCCTACGCCCGTCTCCAGACCCCTTTGTACGGCGGCATTTACTCGCTCCCATTCTTCCACGGGATAGCATAGTCCGCACTGCTCCTTGAAATCCGGCATGGTTTGCGTAGCCGGATCGAAGCCGTAAATGCGCAATAGTTCATCCGAGCCGGTGGTAACGTCGGTCTTCGCGTCCCAATACCAACTGCCGATGTGGGCCAGCCGCTGAGCCTCGCTGAGGTCCACTTCCCTCGCTCGCAACGCACTTTCCGCCTCCCGCAGCTTCGTGGAATCGTAGTAATAGCAGATGACACCATGTTGCCCATCCGGAAGCGTTATGCGATGAAGCTCCCACTCGTAGGCTTCGACGATTTCCGCGTCGTGGCGCGGATTGATGAAATCCCGCGAGTAATACGGCTCGCCTGTTTCCTGGGTGTGGCGGAAGAAGCCGATAATTTCCGCGGCGACGGGTTCTGGCCAGAGGATAGCCATGGCCTCTGCAAAAGGCCGCCCGATGACGGGCCGCACATTGCGGAACGCGCCGGTCTGCGAACTGGCGTTCATCATCGCGATGCGGAACTGGGAATCCACGATGTAGGTCCCGAACGGGGAGCGTTCGACCAGTTCGACAAACGTCTTCCGGCTCCTGCTGACTGCTTCCTCGGCCCGCTTGCGCTCTTCGATCTCTTTCTCAAGATCGTGGTAAGAGCCGCGCAGTTTCGCGGTCATCGAGTCGAACGCATCCGAGAGCTCCGCGAACTCGTCATCCCCGCTGATATCGATCCTGTGCGCCAGGTCCCCCCCACCTATTACAGCCGCGCCTTCACGCAACCTGCTGACGCGCTCGGTGATCGCCCGGCCAATCGTCCAGGAATTGATCATTACCGCCGCAATAAGGATCACAAGCACACTGACAAAACCCGCGCATCCCAGTTTGAGGGCCGCGAAGAGGGCCGCCGTACTCGAATCCTGCAGCTTGCGGACCTGCAGAACCACTTTGTACAGCCTCATGTTCAACTGGCTCAGCAGCCTGTTTTCGATCTCCCGGGAGAGTTCTTCGCGAGACGGCCCCGATTTCTTTCCTTCCCGGTTTGCGACGATGGCCGCAAAGATCCTGCCGATAGAGTCGTGATTATCGATCATCTCCTTGATCGTTTTTTTGTCGTCCCCATCCTCGAACCTGCTCAGCGCTTCCTTCAACAATCGGCCGATCTGTTCGTGCCTGGCGATATACTGCTCTTTTGCCCTCTCACTGCCGGTCCGCTGATAATCGGCCCTGATCGCGGCCCTTTCAAATGAGGCTGACATCAAATCGTCGGCGATTCTCGCTTCCTGCATGGCGTGATTAACGCGCAATAAGACCGCGGACAATATAAGAAAAATGATGAGCGCGGTTATTACCGATGCAACTGCATTTATTCGCAGCCTCTGTTTAACCCGCATGATTACGACCTCACCTGAGTATTCTCACCGCTTCCGGCTTGACAGCCTTGAGCCCGTCGAAGTAGATATAATCGAGATAATTGGGGACCTTCCCGGCGCCGGTCAATCCACCCTCGATCGCCCAGCGCGATTCGTCCTCCAGGGCGAGAATCAGGGACTGGTCAAGGGCAACGCTGAAGTCCGACAGGTCCCATATCTCGGCGATGACGGACCTGTCAACCCGGCAGAAGTCGGCGATACCGGCCTGGGCCTCGGCCGGATGCCGCTTGACGAACTCCTCGGCCTTGACCAGCGCGCGCAGGAGTCGTTCGACCTTTTCCGGGTTTTTTCGAATGAATTCCCGCGTCGCAACCACCAGGAAGTTCTGGGTGTAGATCTCCTTATCGAGGAAAGTAATTCCTTTCTTCCCCAGCCGCTTCCGCGTCTCCGCCGCCACGTGACCCCAGCCGGAGATGGCGTCCACATCGCCGTTAACAACGGCGCTCTCCATCTCTTCCGGCCTCATGTCCACCGCCGTCACCGCCTTTCTCGGCAGGCCGTTGACGGCAAGAAAGGAATCGAGATAAAAGTCGATGAGGGTGCCGGACGTTGTCGCTATCCTCCGTCCCTTCAAATCCTGGGGGGTCCGGATGCCCCGGTCCTTTCTGGCAATAACGGCATTGTTGCTGTTGGATCTCTGGATCGTGGCGATGACCGATATGTCCGCCCCCTTCATTACGGCGAACATGACCGGGGTTTCGGCCACGGTGGCGAAGTCCGCCCTCCCTTCCAGCATGGCCTCCAGGGCCAGTTTGCCGTACTCGTACTTCCAGGGGGTGACCTCCAGCCCCTCCTGCCGGTAAAAGCCCTTAACCAGCGCGACCTGGGCAAGGGCGGTATCCGGCGATGCGGCAACGGCGATGGTGACCTTTTCCGGCGGGCCGGCGGGCTTTTCCTGGCGAGCACAGGAGGAGAAAGAGAAGCAGAGCGCAAGGGCCGCCAGCAGGAGCAATCCCTGCGAGTGCCGGAGAGTCAAACAAAAAACCACCTTCTTGAACATCACGCGTATGGTCATTACGGTTTCTCCGCGTTCCCCGCGTCTCCGCGTGAGAACCGCTTCAGGTTACTCCTCCTCGAATTCCAGCGGATAACGTGGCAGTTCACCTGCGCGGACGCTAAGTTCGTTCACTTCCCTCTTCAAATCGACCATGCGCAGTTCGCGCCCCACCGTGGCCCTGTTGAAGCGCTCCAACTCCGCGTTGCTGGCGCGCAGCGCATCCTCGGCCAGTTTCCGCTCGGTGATGTCCATCCCGACGGCGAGGATCTCGGCCACCTCCCCCTGTTCGTTAAGGATAGGCCTGTTCGTCCAGTTCATCCAGACCCTGCGTCCATCCCGCAGCATGTTCTCGTTGACGAAGTTCACGAACTGTTCAGGGTGATTTACTATGTCCTTTAGCAGGCCGGTCAGGTCCTCTCCGGTAGACTCTTTTTCCGGTATCAGCATCCCAACATTCTTGCCGAGCACCTCTTCCAGGCAATAACCGAAGAATTTCTGGGCGTACTCGTTGAAGAAGACGATGGTGCCGTCGGCCTTCCAGCGGATGATGGCGCTGTTGGCGTTCTGCACCAGCTCGCGGTACCTGATTTCTCTCTCCCGCAAGGCATCCTCCATCCTTTTGCGCTCGGTGATGTCGTGGGCGATATGGACGGAGCCGATCCGCTCTCCCTTTTCATCCAGCAGCGGCGTGGTGGTGACCACGAAGTCGCCTCCCAACCTTCCCACGTGCAGTTCCGCGTTATGCTCGCGGCCGTCCTCTATCGTTTTCGAATGAGGGCAGAAGTCGGGCGGAACGGATGTCCCGTGCACCGCTTCATAACAGTGGAGCCCGACGCACTCCTCGGGTTTGCACCCGAGACGCCCCGCCATCGCCTCATTGACCCGCAGGACTCTGTGCTGGTTGTCGAGGATGGTGATCAGGTCCGGCACGCTGGCAAAGGTCCGTTCCCACTCCTCCTTGGCGTGTCGCAGCTCTTCCTCGGCCAGTTTACGCAAGGTAATGTCGCGGCCGTAGAGATTGACGTATCCGCGTTCGGGCAAGGGAACAACAACGAAGGAGGTTGTGCGCCCCATTGAGCTGACTTCGCATTCACCTGGAATGTCGCTTTTAAACGAACTCTCGATGCAATGGGAAAGTTGATCCGGCACATCTTTCCCGTAATCCGCTCGCCACTTTTCCAGCATAGACTCGGCAGCACGGTTGGCGTACAGCAGGGTCCCGTCACGGACCACACGCAGTATGGGTGAAGGGTTTTCTTCGGGGAAGAGCGCCGCGCTGCGGATTGCCTCTTCGGCCCGCTTCAGTTCGGAGATATCGACCAGAGTGACGACAACGCCGTCGATCACCCCAACCGTTGTCCGGTAGGGGAGTACCCGCATGATGAAGCTGCGGGCGTCCTCCAGGGCGGTCACCTCCCGCTCCACGGGGACGAGCTTCTCCAGCACCGCCTGGGCGTCAGCGGGGAGTTCCGGCCAGTCGATGGTCCCGGCCAGGTGGCGGAAGGGGCGGCCGATGTCCGCCGGGATCAGGTTGAAGATGGTTCCCATGGCAGGGGAAAAGCGCTTGATGATGAGCCCCCTGTCAAGGAAGATAGCGGCGATTTCGGAGCTGGCGAAGAGGTTCTCCATGTCGCTGTTCGACTGGTTCAGCTCCTCCACCTTTCCCTGCAGCTCCGCATTGACCGTCACCAGCTCCTCGTTCAGGGCCTGCAGCTCCTCCTTGGATGTCTCCAGCTCCTCGTTGGTGGACTGTAGCTCCTCGTTTGTGGACTGGAACTCTTCGTTGATCGACATCAGCTCTTCATTGGCCGACAGGAAACTGTCGTTGGAGGTTTCAAGCTGCTCGGAGGTCACCTGGAGCTGCTCGTGGGTGATGCGGAGCTGCTCCTCCAACTGGCGGATCAGCGTGTCTTTCGACGATTCGTCGCCGGGAAGCGCATCGACGCCCGAAGAGAGCGGAGACGCGGCCGGAGAAGATGGGGCCGGCTCCAGGATGACCATAGCCAGTTTCCCGTAGGCAGGGTCGGCGGCTAGCGGCTCTACCAGGACGTTGACTACCGCTTCACCCGTCTCTACGGCCATCTTCACCCCTCGGAACGACACATTCTTCTGTTCCGCGAATGCCTTGTAGATCGCCGCCCGCAGGGAAGGTCGCAACTCCTCCCTGGCCATTTTAAGGATATCCAGGGTCGGCTCCCCCACCGGGACTTCCATGAAGCGCTTAGTCCTGGTGGAGATATGGAGCACCTCGTACTTCTCGTTGACGATCACACAGGGTGGGGAGTAGCGCTCCACGAGGAGTCTTTCCGCAACCGCGCCGGGGGCCGGAGCCTCCGTTTCAGCGGGACGTTTTGGAGAAAGGTTCCTGATCAGCTTTCGCGTGGGAGAGGTAAAGGGGAAAAAGGTCTCTTCGCGGCGGCCGCTCTCCAGGCGCTGGAATATCTTCCACTTCTTGTCCACCTCGGTGAAGAGTTCGGAGTTGCGCCCCACACTCTCAGAGGCGCCGAGAAAGAGGAACCCGCCCGGTTTCAGGACCATGTGGAAGAGGGTAACGAGCCGTTTCTGCATCTCCGGGTCGAGGTAGATGAGGAAGTTGCGGCAGACGAGGAGGTCGAGCCGGGAGAAGGGGGGGTCCTTGATGATGCTGTGGTGGGCGAAGACTATCATCTCCCTGAGCTTCTTTGCCACCTGCCAGCGGCCGTCGAACCTGCTGAAGAAGGTTTTAAGCCGCTCCTCCCCCAACTCCGCCCCGATGTCGCCGGAATATAGCCCGCTCCTTGCCTGGGCCACGGCTGCCTCGTCGATGTCGGTGGCGAAGATCTGCACCCTTGCCTGCCGGTTTTCCTTCTCCAGCTCCTCCTGGACGAGCATGGCGACCGAATACGCCTCCTCGCCAGTGGCGCAGCAGGCATGCCAGATCCGCACCGGATCTTCCCGGTCCCGGTCGGCGAAAAGGCGCGGGATAATCATGCTCCGGAGGAGCTCGAACGCCTCAGGGTCGCGGAAAAAGCTGGTCACTCCGATCAGGATCTCCTTGCAGAGGGCCTGGGCCTCCTGGGGGTTTTCCTTGAGAACGCCGATGTACTTCCTGAGCCCTCCCGCCTCGTTTACCGCCATCCGTCGCTCGATCCGCCGCAGGACGGTGTTCCTCTTGTAGGAGCTGAAATCGTGGCCGGTCGCGGCCCTGACGAGGGCGAAGATGGCTTGCAGCTCCTCGTCAAGCGTCGTGGTGAGGCAGGCCCGTTGGGGGAGGTGACATTCCCCCCGGGCGATCGCGGCGATTCTATCCGTGATATCTTCGACGGCAAGGACCATGTCAGCTACGCCGGCAGCAATGACGTTCCGCGGCATGGAGGGATTGACGGCCGTCCTCGGCTCCTGGACCAGGACGATCCCCCCACCCTCCTTGACCCGCTTCACCCCCTCGGCTCCGTCCAGCCCGAAACCGGAGAGGACAACGGCGATGGCGCGCACCCCGCAATCGGCGGCAAGAGAGGTGAAAAAGCGGTCTATGGGGTGAAAGGTCTTTGCCGGGGCTTCGCCCTGGGCGAGCCTCAGCCTCCCCTCCTTTACTGTCAGCATAACGCCGGGGGGGATCACATGGACCTTGTTCGGAAGAAGCGGCATCCCCTCCTCGGCGGTCAGCACCTCCATGGAGGTATAGCGCCTGATGAGGTCTGCAAGAAGAGACGGCCCGTCCGCGGGGATATGCATGACCACCACGAAGGAGAGGTTGCAATCGGCAGGGATGGCGGTGAAGATATGCTCCAGGGGCTCGTGCCCCCCGGCTGAGGCGCCGATGCCGACGACAAAACATGGCGCTTGCACCGCGCAAACCAGCTCACCCTCCGTCCGCCGCTCAGGAGTGACCCCCTTATCCTCCACCTCCCCAACCCTCTCATTATCGTTCAGACCGTTGCCATCTACCATATGCCGAAATCTCCATTTCCATGCGTAGAAAGAGTACAGAGGCAGAATTGATGAACAATTGTAACCGATAAGTTGTTACGGCTCAAGGTTAACGGCGAAATAAAATCATCATCGCGTGGAGGTTATTTCACTCTTCACCTTTCACCCTTCATTCTTCGGCAGCATCCCCCTTTAATGGAAAAACGACACACCGATCAGGAACTTGCTGGAATTGAGCGGTTCGTTGGGGACGGCGGTCCCCGCGTTGGATATATGGTGGTAGCGGTATTCGGCCATGAGCGCCAGATCCTTCCTGATGAAATACTGGACGCCCGTTCCCCCCTGGTAGGAGAAGTCGAGCCGGGTCCCCATGGTCGGGAGCCCGAGGTCCACATAGAGCACCCCCCCTCCTGCAAAGACATACGGAACAACACGTTCCGGCGCAGTGAATTTCCAGCTCCCGAGGATATATCCGCCCGCCATGGAGCGGCCGTCATGATCGACGGCAAGATGGTAGGGGAGTTCCAGGAGGAGTTCATGGCGTCCCTGGTACCAGTGCCCCTTGCCTGCCTCATCGGAGAGAAACCGGCCATAGCGGAGGATCATGTCGAATGTCTCCACCTGGGTCCGGGTGGCGCCGAATCCCCGGTGGGTGATGCCGTAACCGGTGAGGAATGCGTATTCCCCGGAAGCGTCCGGGGCTATCGACCGGTCGTCGGCAGCGGCGCTGAGCGGCATGAGGAGAAGCGCCCCGAGAAGTATCAGAAGGTATGGTTTTGTCATTTTCTTCTCCCTCGGCGAAACGCCGTCACCACTTCTGCTTCATCTCGAACCTGATGATATCCGGCAGGTTGCGCATGAAGGTTGAGATACTATGGGGAGATCGCCAGAGCATCCTTGCATAGCCCCAGTGGATCCTCGTGCGCCGGTAAAAGCGGCTGATGAATTCGTTGTAAAGTCCTTCCAGCTCTTCCCTGGTCATGCCGCGGGGAACGAAGACGAAATTCAGGCAGTTCATGGCGGGCCAATCCTCGTCAAACTCTCCATGCTCCCGGATGGTCCGGTAGATGGGCGCTCCCGGGAAGGGGGTGAACTTGGTGACGTTGATTTCGTCGAGCGGCAGCGTCAGTGAGTAATCGATGGTGCGCCTGATGCTCTCCGCTGATTCGCCGGGAAGTCCTATCATGAACAGCCCCTTGACCCGCAGGCCCGCCTCCTTCACCATATTGAGC
>Ga0335081_10015432_pt1 | contig 12354 bp, 12 predicted proteins | sample Lox_Sample_35_FD_206713 | JGI IMG/M metagenome (GOLD analysis project Ga0335081, IMG submission 206713) | Soil microbial communities from Loxahatchee National Wildlife Refuge, Florida, United States - Lox_Sample_3.5 | ecosystem: Environmental > Terrestrial > Soil > Wetlands | place: USA... | reverse complement strand
TGGGGAGACGAAGACGGCAGCGGGATGATGGCCAAGAACCAGAAGGGCGGCCATGTGCAGCGCGCAGGAGAGAACCATGGAGGCGCCCCATCGCCTGCGTCCCGGCCACTGCAATTGCTCGAACATTGCGATCTCACCCGCTCAGTCGAAATTATGGCCGGAATTAAATACCGTTGTACAGCGGCCGAGGTGGGATTCGTCCCAAAATTTACGCGCTGGGAGCGGCTGCACGGATACTGCGGCATGCTTTGTATCAGGGAAGCCGTGCCGTCGGTGCAATCCCTTACCTGTCATTCCGAGCGAAGTGAGTTCGTTCGCTGCCCGAACGAACTCACGCAGTCGAGGGACCTGCTTGGATTGGGGCGGGATCAATGCTGCGTGCGAACAGCAGGCCCCTCCACTCGCGCGCCCGCGGCGGGCTCGGTCGGGATGACAAAAAGGGAAGTCGCGCGTGCGGCACGACTGAAGTCGTGCCCTGATACAAAGCTTGGGTGCAATCCGACTTCAGGAGCAAGTAGTCATGCACTATGGAAAGCAGAAGATCGCCACTCGAAATATCCGAGATGCTATTCCACGCCGATGGATTCCAGCAGCGAAAGCAAGTGATCCGCATCCAGACGAAGGCGGCGCCCTTCGTGCAGCATGTCTGCGATCTCGTCGAACGCAAGCATCAGGCGGAGCTTTACCGCCGCGTACTGCTCGGCTTCGCTCAGGTCGCGACCACGGCTGGCGGTCCATATCTGAAGCGCCTGCGGAGGCAGGAAGATGCTGACCGCGAAAGTGGTTTTGCGATCGGCGCTCACGTCGAAGACGTATTCGGTCGCGGGGACTTCGGGATCGCCGGCCAGCGCCGCACGCCTGCCTACAAAGTAGTACTGGTAAACATAACCCGTTTGCGCGGTGTAGGTCTTGAGACGACGAGGAGTCATGAGAGCCGCGGTACTGACGGGGGCTTCATTCCGTGGGCCGCTCCCGCAGAATGGCCGCAGCGGTCTCCGAGCTGACCGGAGAGTAATAAACCTCCTTGAAGGTGTAGGACTTGGCTTTGGCGCCGAGGATGGGCAGAATCTCCAGGTGCCAGTGGTAGTCGTCCTCGATGGTCTTCCAGAAGCCAAGGGTTTCGGAGCGATGCATGGTGTTGGGCGAGGTGTGCAGCACCATGTGAAAGCCATCGGCGATGGTGCGGATGCGGTACAGCGTGCGCCGCAATAGAGCGGCAAAATCGCGCATGGCGCCGGACTTCAACGCGGTGCGCTCGAAATAAGCCTCATGGCTGCGAGGCGCGATCCACGTTTCGTAGGGCACGCGGGGCGCATAGGGACAGGCTGCCATGTACTCACCGCGCACTTCGATTACACGCAGCTTCTGCTCCTGCTCCTGATGAATGATGTCGCAGAAAACGCAGCGCTCCTTGACGCGGTAGTGCTCACGCGCCGCGCGCAATTCGTACAAGACGCGCCGCGGAACAAACGTGGTGGCAACGATCTCGGACGTGGGATGATCAAACTCCTGTCCCGACATGCTGCCGTAGTTCTTAAAGACGCTGATGTACTTGAAGCGGACATCGCCCTTCAGGTCCTGGACGCGCCGTCCGCACAGGGCCAGGTATTCCTCAATCTCGCGATCGTCAGCGTTCCAAAGGTGGCGGTCGTGGCGGGCGTTTTCCACGATGACTTCATGCGCGCCGACAGGTCGCATGGTGTCATAGAGCCCGTTGCCGGAGCGGCCAGGGTCGCCATCGATTCCATAAAGGGGCCGGGGATGCACCACCGCACGCGCCGACCAGGGACTGCCATTCACGGTAGGCGCGGTCGCGACCACCTGGAGCGGCAGGCCCGATTCGGGGCAGAAGGGACAAAGCGAGCCAGGCGAGGGCGTTGGCTCCGGCTCATCGCCGCAGATGACCCAGGAACGCGTGATGGGGTCCTTGCGCAGTTCCATCGTGTTTACTGTACGTCGGCAGGTGGTGTGGTGTGAAGAGGCTTCCCCCTGATACCGATCTCAATCCAATGTTTTTTGCCGCGAGATTGGCCACGAGAGTAACCAGGATCGGAGGCGCCTGCTCGTTTGCTGTGGTCAGTCCGATTGTCTCCCAATCCCAATACATAGAAAAGCTGCGATAGCTGTTAGAATGAACGGTGTTGACCCGCCTAGTCCGCCTCATCGCCATCGACATTGATGGCACACTGCTCGATTCCCGGGCCCAGGTTTCGCCCAGCAATCTGGAGGCGCTACGCCGCGCTGACGAATCGGGCATTGAAATCGTTCTGGTCACCGGCCGCAGGCACAGCTTCGCGCTGCCCATCGCGGAGTCGCTGGGCTTCGACCTCTGGATCATCAGCTCGAATGGGGCGGTGACCCGCTCCGCTCGCGGCGAATCGTTCCATCGCGACCTGCTCCCGCGGGCTACCGCCCTGAAACTGTGCCATCATATGCGCGAGTTCCGCAACTACATGGTCGTGACCTTCGATCGCGAGGGCATGGGCGCGATCGTATGCGAATGCCGCGAGCAGCTCTATGGCGTCATCCAGCGCTGGATGGAAAAGAACGCTCCCCACATCGAATACGTCAGCCCTCTGGAGAAGGCGCTGACGGAAGATCCCATCCAGGCCATGTTTTGCGGCCCCATCGACCTGATGCACATAGTCCGCGAACGGCTGGCGGAGTGCGGGTTTGCCGGGGAATTCACGATCCTGCGGACACAATACGAACGCCGAAACCTCACGATTCTGGACATCCTGAATGCGGGCTGCTCGAAGGGGCATGCGCTGCAGCGCTGGGCCGACCATCGCGGGATCGATCGCCAGGAAGTCATGGCAATTGGCGATAACTACAACGACATTGAGATGTTGACCTTTGCCGGGCATCCGGTGATCATGGGAAATGCGTCTGACGACCTGAAGCGCAATGGCTGGACCATTACCCTGCACAATGACGAAAGCGGCGTGGCGGCGGCCATTGAACAGGTGCTGGATTCGAAGACGGCGAATGTAGATGCGTAGACTTGTACAACTCGGGGTGGTAATAGCCGTCGCCGCCCAACTGTATGCCGCCGAGCTGGCGAACCTGCGGAACGGATTCAGCCTGCGGCACGAGCGCCATGAAATGCTGGGAGCCACGACGCGGCTTTATATGGGCGCCGATGACTCCGGCGGATACATCGACGTGCCCAGCGGCGATATCGAGAGCTTCGAGCCGGCCCCGCCGGACACGGCCGCAGCCTCCGCCGGATCCCAGGACCTGAACACGATCGTGAGCGCTGCCAGCCAGCAGCACCAGATCGATGCCGACTTCATTGCCAGCGTGATCCACGCCGAGAGCGCCAATAATCCGCGCGCCGTTTCGCGCAAGGGAGCGCAGGGTCTGATGCAGCTGATGCCGGGCACGGCCAGCAGACTGGGCGTGAAGGACAGCTTCGATCCGGCGCAGAACGTGGATGGCGGCGTGCGGTACCTGCGGGAGCTGCTGCTGCTGTACAACAACGATATGGCCAGGGCGCTCGCGGCCTACAACGCCGGGCCGCAGCGAGTGCAGCAATACCGGGGCATTCCGCCGTACCGCGAGACCCATGCTTACGTCGCCCGCGTCATCACGGACTATAACCGCAAGAAGCTGGCCGAACGCAAACAGCAATCGCAGATCAGGACACGCCAGGCGCGTGCGGCCAGGACAGCATTAGCCGAGGCCCGCTCCACCGCCGCGGCCGACGGCAATTAGAACCTCGTCACCGATCATTGTTGTCTGGCCAGCGTCAGGTTGACCACCTGCTCCTCATACGCCGGCCATTTGGGTTGACGTTCTGCTCCCAAACCGCCGGCTGCCAGCCAGGCTATCTTCGTCCTGGCGGCGACGACGCGGGTTTGACCTCATTAGCCCGCTCGTTTAACTTGACCGTTAGACTTCAGGGCATGCGGCGACGTTTATCCATGAACAGAAAACGCATTTTGGCCTTCGGCGTCGTGCTCATTGCCCTGTGCCTGCTGGTGTATCTGCAGTTCCGCGCATGGAAGACCTTCGACTGGGGAGTATTCTGGAGCCGCACCGAGCATGTGAACTGGCTATACGTGTTCTATGGGTTTGCTTTCACCTATATTGCGTACGGGCTGCGGGCGGTACGCTGGCGCATTTTTCTCAAGCCGGTGCGGAAGACCACGACAGGGCGGCTGCTGGCCCCGCAATTTGTGGGATTCGCCGCGCTGGCGCTGCTGGGCCGCGCCGGCGAGATGATTCGTCCTTACATCATCGCGAAAAAGGAGCGCCTGACCTTCACTTCGCAAATTGCAGTGTGGGGGGTGGAGCGCATCTTCGATATGGGAGCGTTCGCGGTCATGCTGGCCGTAAGCTTTCTCTCGCCCGATCTGCGGGCGCTGCCGTTTTACCGGCAGTTGCGGGAAGCTTCGTATGCGCTAATGGGGCTTATCCTCGCGCTCATCGTCGCCATGGTGATCGTGCGGCGCTCCGGCGAACGGGTGGCGCAATTGCTGCATGCCCGGCTCGCCGGCCTGGCGCCCAGGCTCGCCCATCATGTGCGCGACAAGGTCCTCTCTTTCAGCCATGGACTGGAAACCATCCAGGACCTCAGCTCGGCGCTGCAGTTGGTCGTGGTGTCATTTCTTATGTGGGTGCTGATCGCCTTCGCGTATTACACGATCACCCACGCCTATCCCGGCGAGCTGCAAAGCCTGACATTGCCGTATGAGATTGTCCTGATGGGTTCCAGCATGGTGGGCTCGATGTTGCAGTTGCCGGCGGTCGGCGGCGGTTCGCAACTGGCCACCATCAGCATGCTGAGCTCGGGCTTCCACATCGAGCACGAGCTGGCGGTGAGCTGCGGGATCCTGCTGTGGGCGGTGACCTTCATGGCGGTGATCCCAACCGGCCTGGCGATCGCGCGCCACGAGCATGTTTCCATCCGCGCTGTCGTCGAAGCGGAAGAGAAAGCGGCGGCGCTGGCGGAGCAGTGAGGTCGCAGCGGCCCGAGTGTTGCAGCGAGTTTTCTGCCCGGCGGTGAAGCAGGTTACGCCTGTTACAATCGGACATGGGGCGCAGCCCGCGTTCCCTCTCCCATGAAATGCCCGTTTTGCGGCTTTGAAAACGACAAGGTAGTCGATTCTCGCGAAAGCAAGGAGGGCGAGTCCATCCGCCGTCGCCGCGAGTGCCTGAAATGCGAGAAACGCTTCACCACCTACGAGCGGATCGACGAAATCCCGTACATGGTGATCAAGAAAGATGGACGCAGGGAGAAGTTTGAACGGCGGAAGGTGCTGAACGGCCTGCTGCGGGCGTGCGAGAAGCGGCCGGTTTCGATGGGCAAGATGGAACAGATTGTCAACGACGCCGAAGGATTTGTGGTGGACTCGCCCGAGCGCGAGCGAAAGACGAGCGAAATTGGCGAACTCATCATGAACCGGCTGAGACGTATTGACAAGGTGGCGTACGTGCGCTTCGCCTCGGTTTACCTCGACTTCAAGGACGTGCAGGAGTTCATGACCGAGCTGAAGCAGTTGCTGGATACGAAGGAAGCCCCCGCGGCGAAGGCGAAGTCCGGCGATTAGGATGGTTTGTGTCAGGGCACGTTTTTAGACGTGCCGACAAGTCCCGAATAGCGAGGGCTTCATCCCCTGCGGCCCGTTAACAGGGGCTAAGGCCCCTAAACCTGGTGTCGCGTTCGGCACGACTGAAGTCGGGCCCTGTTACGAAGCAATTGAGTCAGTCCTTCGCACAAGAACATTCATGGCACACAAAGTGACGCTCATCCCCGGCGACGGTATCGGCCCCGAGGTCGTGAAGGCGACGGTTCGCATTCTGGAAGCCACCGGCGTGAAGTTCGAATGGGAGACCTTCGCCGCCGGCGCCGAAGCCTACGAAAAATATAAAGAGTACATCCCGCGGGAGCTGATCGAGTCGGTCGAGCGCACACACGTAGGGCTGAAGGGGCCGGTGACCACGCCCATCGGCGGCGGCTTCTCCAGCATCAATGTTGCCCTGCGCAGGCAGTTCGAGCTGTTCGCCAATTTTCGTCCCATCCGCAACCTGCCCGCGGTCCCCACGCGCTATCCCGGCGTCGATCTCGTGGTCATTCGCGAGAACACGGAAGGCCTCTACTCCGGCATCGAGCATGAGGTCGTGCCTGGAGTGGTGGAGAGCCTGAAGATCATCACGGAGAAAGCTTCCACGCGGATCGCAAAATTCGCCTTCGAGTACGCGCGGCGCGTGGGCCGCAAGAAGATCCATGCCATTCACAAAGCCAACATCATGAAGCTGTCGGATGGCCTGTTCATCCGCTGCTCGCGCAACGTGTCCAGGGATTATCCCGAGATCACCTACGGCGAGCACATCGTGGACAACACCTGCATGCAGCTCGTCATGCACCCGTACCAGTACGACATTCTGCTGCTGGAAAACCTGTACGGGGATATCGTCTCCGATCTGTGCGCGGCCTTCGTCGGCGGGCTGGGACTCGTGCCCGGGGCGAACTTCGGTCACGAATGCGCCATCTTCGAAGCGGTCCATGGCTCCGCGCCGGATATCGCCGGTAAGGACATAGCGAATCCCACGGCTGTGCTGCGTTCCGGAATTCTCATGCTTCGTCATCTTGGCGAGGAGAACGCCGCCAACCATATTCGTCTGGCGCTGGAGAAGGTTTACGGCGAGAAGAAGCACATTACACGCGATGTGGGAGGCACTGCCGGAACCAGCGAATTTGCCGATGCCATGGTGGATGCGCTGCACACCATCCCGCCTCCGAAGCCGGTGTTGCAGGAAGTTGAACTGTAAAGCGCGCAAGTCGATCCGGGGCCTCACCCGCAAAGCTGGAACGCCTGCATGTGAGCCTTCAGGGTGGGTTTTTGTCCAGATTCGAACACTGGGCAGCACAGTCGGAACTTTCCGTTTCACGGCTGCGTATCGCCGGGCATGAGACATACAATTGTTCGTCTCCTGATCTGCCTCTGCGCTGTCATGCGTTGCCTCGGGCAAACTCCGGTCCCGCATCTCGGGGCGCAGCAATGGCGTGACGATCTGCACTATCTGGCGCAGGAGATGCCGAAGCAGCACAAGTCGCTCTTCCACACCATGACGCAAGCCCAGTTTCAGCAGGCCGTCCAGGCACTCGATGCGGACATACCGAAGTTGAACGACGACGAGATTGTCGTCCGCATCGCGCAGATCGGAGCCATGGTTCGGGACGGCCACAGTGGATTGCATCTGCAGGAATCTGCCGATGTGAACCGCATTCCCGTACTTTTCGTCCAGTACCCTGACGGTGTTTATGTGCGCGCCGCAGCCCCGGAATACGCCGCCGCGGTCGGCGGAAAAGTCGTGAAGGTCGGGTCTTACACGACCGAGGAGGCGATGAAGCGGATCGATACCATTGCTCCCATGGATCCCAACAATCCAGGCCATCAGGTCGCCTGGGCCGCGCGTATTTACCTGAATTATCCGATGGTGTTACATGGGCTCGACCTGACTGCTTCCAGCCAGGCTGCCGAGTTTGTGATCGAGAAGCAGGGACAGCAGAAGACGTTTACGATGCGCGCTTCGGTACCTATTGGATGGTGGCATCAGTTCAATCCTCCATCTGACTGGGTGGACGCGCGGCCCGCATCTGTCCCCACGCCGCTGTGGATCCAACACGCCAATGAGCCTTACTGGCTTACGTATTTGCCGGAACACCGGGCCGTGTATTTCCAGTTCAATGCCGTGATGAACGCGGAGGGAGAGCCGCTGGAGGAATTCGCATCCAGACTGGCAGGTGCCATCAATCAGGACAATGTCAAACGCCTGGTCATTGACTTGCGACATAACCCCGGCGGGAATAATACCCTGCTGCGCCCGCTACTGGTTACGCTGATCAGTTCCAGGCTGAACCATCGCGGTGGAATGTATTGCATCATTGGTCCCAGAACGTTCTCCGCCGCGCAGAATTTCGTAGATCGCCTGGAGAGCTATACCGACGTGATCTTCGTGGGTGAGCCTACGGGCGAGAATGTCAATATGTACGGCGATCCGAATCACATCGAACTGCCACAGAGCAGGCTTGTAATGGCGGTTTCGCATCTGTGGTGGCAGGACAAGGATCCCAGAGACACTCGCGCCGCTACCTTTCCGGAACTGGCGTCAGTAATGACATTCCAGGATTACCTGGCAGGGCAGGACCCGGTGCTACAACTGGCACTCACGACTCCGACGCCAGCCGCACTCGAGGAAGAGCTGATGGCAGCTCTCGCGGGAGGCGTCGATCGAGTTCTGGCGCGCTACAACGCGTGGAGAAACGATCCCCTGCACCGCTACGTCCAGAATCCTGAGATGTGGGTGAACACTCTCGGCTATAAGCTGATGACCGCCAATCGCGTCCCGGATGCAATCACCATCTTCCAGGCCAACGTTCGCACCCACCCCGATTCCTGGAATGCCTGGGACAGCCTGGGGGAAGGGTATGCCAACGCGCATGAGACAGAAGAGGCTTTGCGGGCTTATCGCAGATCCGTCGAGCTCAATCCCGGGAACGCCGGCGGTCGGCAGATGATCGAGCGCCTGGAGAAAGCGCAGTAGCAGGCATCATGCCGGCCAGCGCTGCCGGCCGTGAAATACGGCAATGAGTTCAATACGATTGCCGCGAATTCGGTATGGAATGACATAGGAAGTGCCAGCGACAACCAGCTCACGGGTGCCAGGGATCCGACCTGGACGACCGAGGTTTGCCCAGGTTTGCAGCTGTTCAACGGCGTCGAGGATTTGCGCAGCCACGGTTGCGGCAGAGTCGGGGCTGTCCCGGGCAATATAGTCGCGAACCTCGACCAGGTGGCGAACGGCCCGGCGCGACCACACCACCTTCATCGCGGCGTCTTGCGCTCCCGCTTCTTTCCCCAGGATTGGAGCCATTGCTCGACGGAGTGATGGTCAACGCTATTGTCCGATTCCAGATCCCGGATTCCCGCCTGGATCTCGCCCAATTGCCAGCTCTCGCTGGCCACAAAACTCTCGATCGCCTCTGCTGCAAGGAAAGACCTGGAACGGCGGGAGGCCTTTGCCAGCGCATCAAGTTTTTCCCTGGTTTGGCTACTCAGGCGAATGGAAAGGGTCGACGACGACATTGTGTTAACCTGTGTACATTATAAGACAGCCAGCCCGCGGGCGCGGCGCATTCTTGCGGTACCATCCTGAACTGGCCCAATTGCGCGATGAACTTTCCCCGATCCAGCGGTATCCTGCTGCATCCCACGTCGTTGCCGGGCCCCTACGGCATAGGAGAGCTGGGCGGCGAAGCGCACGCCTTCGCCGAGTTCCTGCGCGCATCCGGGCAGCGCATCTGGCAAGTGCTGCCACTCGGCCCCACGGGATACGGCGATTCCCCCTACCAGTGTTTCTCGGCCTTTGCGGGAAACCCGCTGCTGATCAGCATCGACCGCCTGGTGGAGCGCGGCTACCTGGATGCGCGTGATCTCGCTGACCGGCCGCCATTTCCGGAAGACAACGTGGATTTTGGCGCGGTGATCGCATGGAAGCTGCCGCTGCTGCGCAAGGCGTTCGAGGCGTTCCGCCGTGGCGCTGTTCATGATCGCGAGGAATTCGACGCCTTCTGTCAGCGGCACAGTTTCTGGCTCGAGGAGTTTGCGCTTTTCATGGCATTGAAGGAGGCGCACGAACTGGTCATCTGGACGGAATGGGAACGGGAGCTGGCGCTGCGCGCACCGGACGCGCTGGCGCGCGCGGCCCGCGAGCTGAGCGACGAGATCGAGCGCCACAAGTTCATCCAGTTTGTATTCGAGCGCCAGTGGTGCGGCCTGAAGGCGCATTGCCTGCGCAACGACGTGCGTATCATGGGGGACTTGCCGATCTATGTGGCACTCGACAGCGCCGATGTGTGGGCCAATCGGGAACTGTTCCAGCTCCGGGAAGATGGACGGCCGCGAGTGGTGGCCGGTGTGCCACCCGACTATTTCAGCGCCACGGGACAGTTGTGGGGCAACCCGATTTACCAGTGGGACGAGCATGCCAGGACGGGATACGCCTGGTGGATTGCGCGCCTGCGACGCGCGCTGGAGATGCTGGACATGATTCGCCTCGACCACTTCCGCGGCTTCGAGGCGCACTACGAAATTCCCGCCGGGGAGGTGACAGCCGTCAATGGCGCATGGGTGAAGGGTCCGGGCGCCGCGCTGTTTGAGGCGCTGAAGAGCGCGCTGGGCGAGCTGCCCATTGTCGCCGAGAACCTGGGCGTCATCACGCCGGAGGTCGAGGCCCTGCGCAAGCAGTCCGATTTTCCCGGAATGGCGATCCTGCAATTTGCCTTCGGCAACGATCCCCAGGCGCCCGATTTCAAGCCGCACAACTATCCGCACCACCTGGTCGCCTATACCGGCACCCACGACAACGATACGGCAGTGGGATGGTGGAACAGCAGGGCGGGAGCGGGCAGTATTCGCAGCGCAGCCGACGTGGAGAAAGAGATGCCATACGCGCGCCGGTATCTGAACACCGATGGCAGCGAGATCAACTGGGTGATGATTCGCACCCTGATGGCGTCTGTAGCCTCTACCGTGCTGTTTCCGTTGCAGGACGTGCTTGGGGTCGGCAGCGAAGGCAGAATGAACCTGCCTGGAAGCTCGTCCGGGAACTGGCAGTGGCGATTCCGTGAAGGCGGCCTGACGGCGGCAATCGCGGCGCGACTGCGTGAGTTGGTCGAGACGTACGATCGCTAATGCCTTCCACGTTTTTGTTCTGGCTTACCAGACCGACACAATCGTACGCGGGGAACGGACAGCCTGGTCCCGCGAACAGCAGGTCCTTCGACTGCGCGCCCGCCCAACTCGCCGAACAGGCGAGCCGGAAAACCAGGGTGGTCGCTCCGCTCAGGATGACACTGATAAAGGGGGGCGCACGTCATTTGCGGCGCGGTATCATGTTCTGCGCGACGGGAGGATGGCCATGTACTTTGAACAGTTCTATCTTGGGTGTCTGGCGCATGCGTCCTATCTGTTCGGGTCCGAGGGCGAGGCGATTGTGGTCGATCCACAGCGCGATATCGACATCTATGTGCAGGCTGCGCTGAAACAGGGCCTGAAGATCCGGCACACATTCGAGACCCATCTGCACGCCGACTTCGTTTCCGGGCACAAGGAGCTGGCCGCCCGGACTGGCGCGACCATTTACATCGGCAGGGCGGCGGGAGCGACTTTTCCTCACATTGATGTGGGCGACGGTTTCAAACTGCAGGTCGGAAAGCTGCGGCTCAACGTGCTGGAGACGCCCGGCCATACGCCCGAGAGCTGTTGCCTGGTGATTACCGACGAAGAAAGGCCTGACAGTCCGTGGGCTGTGCTCACGGGCGACACACTGTTCATCGGCGACGTGGGAAGACCCGATCTCTCAAAGACGCATACCCCACAGCAACTCGCCGGACTGCTCTACGACTCGTTGCACGGGAAGCTGATGACGCTTCCCGACGAGGTGCTGGTTTATCCGGCGCACGGCGCGGGCTCGCTCTGCGGCCGCAACATGCGGGCGGAGCGGTCGTCCACCATCGGCACCGAGCGGCTGACCAACTATGCTCTGCAGATCAGGAGCCGCGAGGAGTTTATCCGGCAGATGACCTCCAACCTGCCGGCGCGTCCGGAGTATTTTCTGGAGGACGCGGCGATCAACCGCGCCGGGGCCACGCCGTTGTCCGAGCTTCCACCACTGAAGCCAATTTCGGCCGCCGAGTTGAAGGTCATGTTGCAGCGGGGAGAGTTTGCGCTCGACGTTCGGCCAACCGAGCGTTTTGCCGCCGGCCACGTGCCCGGCTCTATCAACATCGCGCTCTCGGGCCAGTTTGCATCGTGGGCGGGCGCGGTGCTGGGGCTGTCGTCAAAGCCGGTGCTGGTTTCTGACACTGCGGAAGAGATATCGGAAGCGCGGGTGCGGCTGGCACGGGTTGGGATCGAAGATTTGTATGGATACCTCGAAGGCGGCGTGATCGGATGGCAGCGTGCCGGATTCGGGTTGGCGGAATTACGGCAGATGACCGTCCAGGAACTGGGGCGGAGGGTGGACGATGGCGATCTTCAGGTGCTGGACGTGCGCCGACAGGCGGAGTGGGATGCGGGACACATTCCCGGAGCAGATTGGTATCCGCTGGACCGTTTCCGGGCCGCGTTGCCGCCGCGGGAGAAGGATGGGTTAATCGCGGTGCATTGCAAGAGCGGCTATCGCAGCATGATCGCCGCCAGCCTGCTGCAGCGCGCGGGCTACCACGTCATCAACGTGATCGGCGGATTTGATGCGTGGGAAAAAGCACAACTGCCCGTGGCTGCCGCCGCGACGGCGGGAGCATAACGGCCGGTATCTTCTTCGCCGGGTGGAGCGTCTCCA
>Ga0335081_10015431_pt1 | contig 12355 bp, 8 predicted proteins | sample Lox_Sample_35_FD_206713 | JGI IMG/M metagenome (GOLD analysis project Ga0335081, IMG submission 206713) | Soil microbial communities from Loxahatchee National Wildlife Refuge, Florida, United States - Lox_Sample_3.5 | ecosystem: Environmental > Terrestrial > Soil > Wetlands | place: USA: Florida... | reverse complement strand
GGCGGCGCCTCTTCCACCTCGCCCCAGGTCGAGTAGTAGTAGTTCGACGCCGCCTCGACCTCGCCGGCGCAGGAGTCGACTCGCCGGTAGACGGGCCGGATCCCGCAGGCGCGGCGGCGCGCGCGCACGATCGCCTCCGGGACGTCGCCGGCGGCGGCGATGTCGGCGTCCGAGATGCCGAGCCGCTTCAGCCGGAGCCAGTCGTCGGCGATCAGCGTCCCCACGTCCTCGCCGGCGATCTCGAGCAGCGCCTCCTGGATCGAGCCGATCTCCGCGTCGAAGAACGGGTGCACGTCGTCGGGCATGTCCGCGAGCGTCTGCCACGGCGTCGCCGCGCCGGCGTCGAGCTCGCGCGAGCGCATCGCCTTCTGGAACGCCTCGGCGAAGGTGCGGCCGATCCCCATCGTCTCGCCAACCGACTTCATCTGCGTGCCGAGCGTCCGGTCGGCGCCGGGGAACTTCTCGAACGCGAACCGCGGGAACTTGACGACGACGTAGTCGAGCGTCGGCTCGAAGCTCGCCGGCGTCGTGCCGGTGAGGTCGTTCGGGATCTCGTCGAGCGTGTAGCCGACCGCGAGCTTCGCCGCGACCTTCGCGATCGGATAGCCCGTCGCCTTCGACGCGAGCGCCGAGGAGCGCGAGACGCGCGGGTTCATCTCGATCACGCGCACCTCGCCGGTCTCGCGCGAGCGCGCGAACTGGATGTTGGAGCCGCCGGTGTCGACGCCGACCGCGCGGACGACGGCGGCCGCCGCGTCGCGCAGCTCCTGGTACGCCTCGTCCGGGAGCGTCATCTGCGGCGCGACGGTGACGGAGTCCCCGGTGTGGACGCCCATCGGGTCGAGGTTCTCGATCGAGCAGACGATCACGACGTTGTCGACACGGTCGCGGACGACCTCGAGCTCGAACTCGTCCCAGCCGCGCACCGACTCCTCGACGAGCACCTGCGAGATCGGGCTCTCGCGCAGGCCGATCTCGACCTGGCGGTGGAGCTCGTCGGGCGTCGAGGCGAAGCCGCCGCCGTGCCCGCCCAGCGTGAACGCCGGCCGCACGACCGCGGGCAGCGCGATCGCGTCGACGCCCTCGAGGTCGGTGAGGATCCGCGATGTGGGCACCTTCAGCCCGCACGACTCCACGGCGGTCTTGAACAGCCGGCGGTCCTCGGCGCGGCGGATCACCTCGAGGTTGGCGCCGATCAGCTCGATGCCGAGCTCGGCGAGCACGCCCGACTCGGCGAGCTCCTGTGCGAGGTTCAGCGCCGTCTGCCCGCCCATCGTCGGCAGCACCGCGTCGGGCCGCTCGCGGCGGAGCACGTCGGCGACGCCCTCGAGGTCGAGCGGCTCGAGATACGTCCGGTCGGCGAAGCCGGGGTCGGTCATGATCGTCGCCGGGTTCGAGTTGACGACGATCGTGCGGAACCCGTCCTCGCGCAGCACCTTCAGCGCCTGGCAGCCGGCGTAGTCGAACTCGGCCGCCTGCCCGATCACGATCGGGCCGGAGCCGACGAGGCAGATCGTCTCGAGGTCGGTGCGCTTAGGCATGCGCTGCGACCTCGTCGACCCAGCGGGAGAGCAGCGGCCACGCGTCGTGCGGGCCCGGCCCTGCCTCCGGGTGGAACTGGAGCGAGCGCGCACGCTGCTCCGGGAAGGACAGCCCTTCGACGGTGCCGTCGTAGAGCGAGATGTGCGTCGCGTCCTCCTCGTCCTTCGCGCGGACGGCGAAGCCGTGGTTCTGGCTCGTCACGAGCACCTGGCCCGACGCGCGCTCGAGCACCGGATGGTTCGCGCCGCGGTGGCCGAACGGGAGCTTGAACGTCTCGTGGCCGGTGGCGACACCGAGCAGCTGGTGGCCGAGGCAGATGCCGAGGAGGTTCGTGCGGCCGATCAGCTCGCCGACGACGCGCGCCTCCTCGGCGAGCGGCTCCGGATCGCCGGGGCCCGGCGAGAGCAGGACGCCGTCGAAGCCGGCGAGAGTGTCGGCGTCGACGTCGTGCGGGAAGACCGTCACCGCCGCGCCCGCCGCCGCGAGCCGGCGCAGGACGGAGTTCTTGACGCCGTAGTCGACGACGGCGATCCGCGCGCGCCCCTCCTCGGCGAAGAAGCGCAGCTCCCGCGTCGAGACGTCGCGGGCGAGCGCCCGCCCCGCCATCGGCTCCTGCGCCAGCGCCGCGGCGACCGCCTCCTCCGCCGTCACGTCGCCGGCGACCGCGACGGCGCGCATCGCGCCGCGCTCGCGCAGCGCGAGCACGAGCGACCGCGTGTCGATCCCGGTCAGCGCGACGACGCCGCGCTCCTTCAGCCAGTCCGTCCACGCCGGCCCGCGCGCCTCGCGCATCACCACGGCCTTCGCGTGGACGCGATCCGACTCGGACCGCCCGGCCGCGACGCCGTAGTTCCCGATCATCGGCGCCGTGAAGCAGACGATCTGCTCCGAGAAGCTCGGGTCGGTGACCGCCTCCTGGTAGCCGGACATGCCGGTGGTGAAGACGGCCTCGCCCGCCGCGAGGCCGTCCGCACCGACCGACTCGCCGTGGAAGACGGAGCCGCCTTCGTGCACCACCGCTCCGTCCGCGACCGTCAGCGCGACCGCACCGGTGAGCCTCTCGCCGAGCAGCCACGAGTTCGGCGACCGCGAGCGGAAGCTCTCCTCCGTGACCTCCCGGCTCCGCTCGAGGTCGAGCAGGACGAGGTTCGCCCGCTCGCCCGCGACGAGGCGCGGCGGCGCGATCCCGTAGATCCGCGACGGCCCGGTCGACATCCGCTCGAGCAGCGTCTCGAGCGGGAGCAGCCCGGTCGCGACAAGCCGCGTGTAGAGGACCGAGAACGCGGTCTCGAGCCCGGTCACGCCGAACGGCGCCGCCTCGAACGGCACCTCCTTCTCGTGCCGCGCGTGCGGGGCATGGTCGGTCGCGATCGCCTCGATCGTCCCGTCGCGGAGCGCCTCGAGCAGCGCGAGCCGGTCCCGCTCCGCCCGGAGCGGCGGGTTCATCTTCACGTTCGAGTCGAGCGACCGCACCGCCTCGTCCGTGAGGCAGAGATGGTGCGGCGTGACCTCGGCGCTCGCGCGGACGCCGGTCTCGCGCGCCCGCCGCAGCGCCGCGACCGACTCGGCCGCGGACAGGTGCAGCAGGTGGAGCGGCTGCTCCTCGTACGCCGCGAGCGAGAGGTCGCGCTCGACCATCACCGACTCCGCGACCGACGGATACCCGGCGAAGCCGAGCTCTGCCGCGACGCGGCCCTCGTGCACGTGGCCGCCGTGGGACAGCGTCCGCTCCTCGCAGTGCAGCGCGAGCGGCCGCCCGGTCGTGGACGCGTACTGCAGCGCGCGCCGCATCATCCCGGCGGAGACGACGGGAACGCCGTCGTCGGAGAAGGCGACGGCGCCGGCGCCGGCGAGCTCGCCCATCTCCGTCAGCTCGTCACCGTCCTGGCCGCGGGTGATCGCGGCGAGGAAGCCGACCTGCACCTCCGCTTCGCGGCGCGCGGTCTCGGCGAGCGAGCCGAGCGTCGCGGCCGTGTCGACGATCGGATCCGTGTTCGGCATCGCGAGGATGGCGCAGTAGCCGCCCGCCGCCGCCGCCGCGGTGCCGCTCGCGATCGTCTCCTCGTCCTCGCGTCCCGGCGTGCGCAGGTGCACGTGCGGGTCGACGAACGCGGGCGCGAGCACGAGCCCGGCCCCGTCGACCACGCGGTGCCCGTTCGAATCGACGTTCTCTCCGACCGCAGCGATCACGCCCGCGTCGATCCGCACGTCGAGGATCGCGTCGATCCCCTCCGCCGGGTCGAGCACGCGCGCGCCGCGCACGACGAGATCGTCGCCGGCGTGTTCCTTCATCCACAGCATCACGCCACCTCCGCCGCCGCGAGGGCCTGGACTCCGACCGGGCCTCCGGTCAGCACGTCGTAGAGCACCGCCATCCGGACGACGAGCCCCGAGCGCACCTGCGTCTCGACGAGCGCGTCGGCCGAGTCGGCGACGAGCGGGTCGATCTCGACGCCGCGGTTCATCGGGCCGGGGTGCATCACCTTCTGGCCCGGCCGCAGCCGCTCCGGCGTGACGCCCCAGCGCGCCGTGTACTCGCGCAGGCTCGGCACGTAGTTGGCGCCCGCCTGCATCCGCTCCTTCTGCATGCGCAGGACGTAGACGATGTCCGCGTCGCGGATGACGCCGATGTCGGTCGTCGCCTCGACCGGCATCTCCCGCGGCAGCAGCGCCGGCGGGCCGACGAGCGTGCAGCGGATGCCGACGAGCGCGAACGCCTGCACGAGCGAGCGCGCGACGCGGCTGTGCAGCACGTCGCCGACGATCGCGACGTGCAGGCCGTCGAGGCGCCCGAACTCCTGCTGGATCGTGTAGAGGTCGAGCAGCGCCTGCGTCGGGTGCTGGTTCTTCCCGTCGCCGGCGTTGACGACGTGCGCGTCCGTGACCCGGGCGACGAGCTGCGGCGCGCCGATCTCGGGATGGCGGATGACGATCACGTCGGGGTCGTAGGCGCCGAGCGTCAGCGCCGTGTCCTTCAGCGACTCGCCCTTGTCGACGGACGAGCCGGAGGACTTGATGTTCATCGTGTCCGCCGACAGCCGCTTCGCCGCGAGCTCGAAGCTCGACGAGGTCCGCGTCGACGACTCGTAGAAGAGGTTGACGACGAGGTGCCCCTTCAGCGTCGGCAGCTTCTTCACCTGGCGGGTCAGCGTCGACTCGAAGGTGCGCGCGGTGCCGAGCAGGCGCTCGACGTCGTCGCGCTCGAGGTCGGCGATGGAGATGAGATGGCGCCTCGGCGGGGGTCCCGGCGGGCGCAGCTCGTCGTTCACGAGCCTGATGCTGTGCTTCGCTCCGGAGCCGGCAAAGCCGGCACCTGCGCTCATCGGCGACTCCGTCGAGCCTACGTCGCTGGTCATCGGGACTCCTCCTCGGGACTGGGCACGAGCAGGATCCGGTCGATCTCGTCGACCTCGAGCAGCTGCACCTGGATCCGCTCGTCGCGGGAGGTCGGCAGGTTCTTGCCGACGTAGTCGGGCCTGATCGGCAGCTCGCGGTGACCGCGGTCGACGAGGACCGCGAGCTGGACGCGCGCCGGGCGCCCGTAGTCGAACAGCGCCTCGATCGCGGCGCGGATCGTCCGCCCCGTGTAGAGGACGTCGTCGACGAGGACGACCGTGCGCCCGTCGAGCGGGAAGTCGAGCTGCGTCGCGCGGACGAGCGGCTGCGGCGCGAGCGGCGCCTCGCCGCCGCGCACCGTGACGTCGTCGCGGTAGAAGGTGATGTCGACCGCGCCGAGATCAGGCTCGGCGCCGGCGCGCTCCTCGATCAGCCGGGCGAGCCGGCGCGCGAGCGGGACGCCGCGGGTCTGGATGCCCACGAGCGCGACGTCGGCGATCTCCGGGTTCGCCTCGATGATCTCGTGCGCGATGCGCGAGATCGTCCGGGAGAGCTGGTCGGCGTCGAGGATGGACTTCCCGGACGCTTCCACTGCGCTGCTCATGGCAGGGCGCGCGTCGACAGGATGGGGACGTGCGTGTTCATTCGGCTCCTTTCCGGCCTCGCTGGACCGGGTTAAAGGACTCGTGTCGCCGGGCAGCGTACCGACCCGGGCGGACGGACGTCCACCCTGACTCGTGCTGTAAGGTCTGCCTTACATGGTGGAGCGCTGCCCGACAGCCGACGACCTCGCGCGCCGTAAGTTGCTCCTGCGCCGGGCGGCGTGGACGCTCGTCGCGCTCGTCGCGATCGGCGCGCTCGCGTGGAAGGCGGTGACCGCGCCCGACGGCGTCCCCGACCCGACCGCGCCCGGTGTGCATCTCGGGCACGGCGCGGTCGTCGTCGACAGCGCGCTGCTCGTGTTCCGCGAGGGACTCGAGGCGGTGCTCGTGCTTGCCGCGTTCACCGCGAGCTTCGTCGGCGCGAACCGCGGCTACCGCCGCCCCGTCGCGGCCGGTGCCGGCGCCGCGCTCGCGCTCTCCGTCGCCACCTGGTTCGCCGCGATCTGGATCATCGGCGCGCTCGGCGGCCCCGGCCTCGACGTGCAGGCCGCCACCGGGCTCCTCGCCGTCGCCGTCCTCCTCGTCGTCATGAACTGGTTCTTCCACAAGATCTACTGGACGGGCTGGATCTCGGCGCACAACCGCAAGCGGCGGCGCCTGCTCGACGGGGACGCGGGACGGGGCGCGCTGCTGGGGCTCGCGCTGCTCGGCTTCACCGCCGTCTACCGCGAGGGCTTCGAGGTCGTGCTGTTCCTGCAGAACCTCCGCATCACCGCCGGCTCGACGACGGTGCTCGAGGGCGTCGCGCTCGGCTTCGCCCTCACCGTCGCGGTCGGCGCGCTGACGTTCGCGATGCAGCGGCGGCTGCCGTACCGGCGGATGCTCGTCGCGACCGGCGTCCTGCTCGGCTTCGTCCTGCTCGTGATGGTCGGCGAGAGCGTCCAGGAGCTGCAGCTGGCCGGCTGGCTCCCGGTCCACGGCATCGGCGTCGCGTTCCCGGGCTGGGTCGGGCTCTGGCTCGCCGCTTTCCCGACGGTCGAGGGGGTCGTGGCGCAGGTGCTGGCGGCGCTCCTCGTCGTCGGCTCGTACGTCGTGGCGGAGCACGTGCGCGTGCGCGGCCCGCGGGCGCGCGCGCAGGCGCGTCGCGCTGAAGCGCAGGCGCAGGCGCGATAGGTTCCGCGGCGTGGACGCCGCTGTCCTCACGCGCTACGCCGACCTGATCGTCTCCGTCGGGGCGAACGTCCAGCCCGACCAGGTGCTCGCGGTCGACGCGGGCCCCGAGGCGCAGCCGCTCGTCGCCGAGATCGCGCGGACGGCGTACGCGCGCGGCGCGCGCTACGTCGACGTCTTCTACTTCGACCCGACGGTGAAGCGGATCCGCGCGGAGCGCGCGCCGGACGGGACGCTCGAGTGGGTGCCGCCGTGGCTCGGCCGGCGCATGCTCGAGCTGGGCGAGCTCGACGCGGCGCGCGCGGTGCTCGTGCCCGTGATCCCACCCGGGCTGCTCGACGGCGTCGACCCCGGCCGGGCCGGGCTCGACCGGCTGCCGCACGTGCCGGAGACCTTCACGGTCATCGACGAGCGCTCGGTCGCCTGGACGCTGTCCCCGTTCCCGACGCGGCACTGGGCGCAGACCGTGTACCCGGAGCTGCACGCGGCCGAGGCGCTCGAGCAGCTCTGGCGGGACGTCGTCCACGTCTGCCGGCTCGACGAGCCCGACCCGGGGCGCGCGTGGACCGAGAGGATCGCCGAGATCTGGCAGGTCGCCCTCCGGCTCGACGCGCTCGACCTCGACGCGCTCCACTTCGCCGGCCCCGGCACCGACCTCACCGTGGGCCTCCTCCCCAGCTCGCGCTTCGCGAAGGAGGGCGGCGCCTCGCACACGCGCACCGGCGTGCGCCACGTGCCGAACATCCCGACCGAGGAGGTCTACACGACCCCCGACCCGGAGCGGACGGAGGGCGTCGTCGCGGCGACGAAGCCGCTCGACGTCGCGGGCTCGCTCGTCACCGGTCTGCGGATCCGGTTCGAGCGCGGCCGGGCCGTGGAGATCGACGCGGACACGAACGCGGAGACGCTCCGCCGGCGCTGCGCGGTCGATGCCGGCGCGTCGCGGCTCGGCGAGGTCGCGCTCGTCGACCGCGAGAGCCGCGTCGGCAAGCTGGGCCGCACCTTCTACACGACGCTGCTCGACGAGAACGCCGCGAGCCACCTTGCGCTCGGCGACGCCTACTCGAGCCCGGTGGCCGACCCCGCCGACGTCGCGCGCATCAACGCGAGCGAGGTGCACATCGACTTCATGATCGGCTCCGACGAGGTCGAGGTGACCGGCCTCGCCAAGAGCGGCGCACGGATCCCGGTCATGCGCGGCGGCGACTGGCTGATCTAGCACGAGGCCGAAGCACGAATCCGCACGAGCGGATTCCCGCGCTTGCGCTATGACACAACTGCGAACGCGCCGAACAGCCCGTGCACCTGGAGCTCGCTCGCGCCGCGCCAGCCGTGCGGACCGGCCATGAAGAACAGCCGGTCGCGCGGGCCGGCGTCCGATCCGTTCCCGAACGCGAGCCCCCAGATCCCGTCGACGACGAGCGGCCTGCCGTCGCTCCCGGCCAGGACGCCTTCGTGCCGCCAGCCGCCGCCGGTGCGCCGGTACGCGTCGACGTGCCCGTCGCCGAAGCTCGCGACGAGCAGGTCGCCGCCGTAGCTGCCGAACGACGCCGGCGCGAGCGCGAGCCCCCACGGCTCCGCGAGCGGGCCCATCGCCGCGACGCGCGCGACGAGGCGTCCGTCGCTCGCGAACTCGTCGACGTAGCCGCCGCTCGGCGAGTCGTTGCCGTCGACCGGCGCGCGGTACACGTACGTGACGAACAGGTGCCCGCCGAGCGCCTCGATGTTGTCCGGCGCGTACCACGGCGAGATCCTCGGATCGGTGAACGCGCCCTTCGGCATCCGCACCGGCCGCCACGCCGAGTCGAAGACGTCGACGCGTGCGTTGTGGAAGTCCGTCGCGTACAGGCGGCCGCCGGCGATGGCGACGCCGCGGAAGATCGCCGCCTCCCCGCCGCGGTCGACGGCGACGACGGCCTTCGTCGACCATCCCGTCGGAACGGTCGGCGTCCACGCGCGGATCCGCCCGTCCTCGCACGCGTAGATGAAGCGGGCCGGGTCGGAGCGCCCGCCGCCGGAGACGCGGAAGCCGTTGCCCGCGTTGAAGACGATCCCCGTCGGGCCGCCGGGGACGCTCACGGTCAGCCGCTCCTTCTCCCCCGTGCCGCTGTAGAGCGCGCTCGTATCCGACGCCTCGTTCGTCGTCCACCACGGGCCCGTCGGCGCGGCGGCGAGCCCCCAGCCGTTGACGATCGCGCGGTCGAAGGTCTCCGCCGGGACGCCGCCGTCGGAGACGAGCCGCACGATCGAGAACCCGCCCGCCGCCGTGCTCCCCGCGCCGCCCGCCGCCAGCGCCGCCGCGACGGCGGCGGCCGCCAGCACGGCGGTCAGCGGACGACTCACCGCGGAGGCGCCGTCGACTCTCGGACGACGAGCTCGGTCGACAGCTCGAGGCGGAGCGCCTCGATCCGCTGGCCGTCGAGGATCCGCAGCAGCAGGCTCACGCCCATCCGCCCCATCTCCGCGAGCGGCTGGCGCACCGTCGTCAGCGTCGGGATCACGAGCTGGGCGAGCGTCGTGTCGTCGAAGCCGATCACCGAGAGCTCGTCGGGCACGGAGATCCCGCGCCGGTGCGCCGCGTGGAGCGCCCCGATCGCGACGTTGTCGTTGAAGCCGAAGATCGCCGTCGGCGGCTCCGGCAGCGACAGCAGCTGCTCCGCCGCGTCGATCCCGCGCGGCGTCTGCCAGTCCGAGTAGACGATCAGCTCAGGCGCCGGAAGGAGCCCGACCGCCGACAGCGCCGCACGGAAGCCGAGCAGCCGCTCCTCGGTCGCGTACCAGCCCGGGACGCCGGCAATCACGCCGATGCGGCGGTGGCCGAGCGCGAGCAGGTGCTCGGTCGCCTGCTTCGCCCCGACGACGTGCATCGCCGAGACGCAGGGGATCCCCTCAGGCGACTTGTCGCGCGGGTCGACGACGACGAACGGATAGCCCTCGCGCCGCAGGCTGAGCAGCTCGTCCTCGCGCTCCTCCGGAAGGATGAGGATCGCGCCGTCGGTCGAGCCGCCGCGCCGGAGCCGCTCGACGAGCGAGACCTCGCGGTCGTGCTCCTGGGCCGTCGGGCAGATGACGGTGCGCAGGTCGGCCTCGTACAGCGCCTCCGACGCGCCGTAGACGATCGGGCCGAAGTACGCGTCGTTCACGTTCGGGAGCGTGAGGCCGATCGAGCCGGTCCGGGCGGGCGCCGGCGCCTGCGCCTGCGCGCGCGCCGCGCGCTTGAACCCCTGCTCGCGCACGACCTGGAGGACCGTCTCCCGCGTCTCCGGCGCGACGTCGGGCCGGTCGTTGAGGACGCGCGAGACGGTCGCGATCGAGACCCCTGCGAGATCGGCGATGTCGCGGATCGTGGCGCGGCCGCGGAAGCGCGGCTCGGTTTGGGTGTCCGGCTGCTCGACCATGTCGAAAGCTGTAACAGGTTCCGGTGCTTGTTACGGGACAATAACGCCGCTTCCTTCCAGTAACAAGGCGGGCTTCTCGTAACCGGCTATTGACTTTCCCGGAGCAACCTGTTTACCGTTTCCGGGAATTCCCGGAATCCCAAGTTGACGCTGGTCCGCCTCGTCGCCCGCACGGGCGAGAAAGGAAGTCAGATGTCACGCCACCCCCGCACGGCACGCAGGCTCGGTCTCAGCGCCGGGCTCCTGGCGGCCGTCATCGCGGTCGTCGCGCTCGCCGTGACCGCATCGGCGCCGGCCGCGCCGCGCATCGTTGCGAGCTCGTCGGCGCACCAGTGCCTCGTCATGACAGGCTCCGGTGACCCGACGTTCGTCAAGAACTTCAACCCGTTCACCGCGACCGGTCTCCCGAGCGGTGCGTTCGTCAAGGGCGCCATGTACGAGCCGCTCATCATCTCGCCAGAAGGCGGCAAGCCCGCCGTCCCGTGGCTCGCACAGAGCTGGAAGTGGACGAACGGGAACAAGACGCTCACGATGAACATCGCGAAGGGCGTCAAGTGGTCCGACGGCCAGCCGCTCACCGTGGCCGACGTCGTCTACAGCCTCACAGACGGCAAGCAGAGCAGCACGATGGACCTCGACGGCTACTCGCGCCCGGACACCAACATCGCGTCGGTGGCGGCGAAGGGCACGTCGCAGGTCGTGATCAACCTCAAGGTCGCCGACTCGCAGTTCATCGCGTCGACGCTCAACGGCGTCATCGTGATCCCGAAGCACATCTGGCAGAACATCTCCGACCCGGCGACGTTCACGAACCCGAACCCGGTGAGCTCCGGCCCGTTCGACCGGATCACCCGCTTCACGGGCCAGGACTACGTGTTCTCGAAGAACCTCCACTACTGGCAGGCGGGCAAGCCGTTGATCCCGTGCCTCGAGTACACGCAGGCGTCGTCGAACGACGCGGCGCTCGCGCTGATCCAGAGCGGCCAGGTCGACTGGACGCACAACTTCGTCCCGAACGTCGCGCAGGCGTACACGGCGAAGGACCCGAAGCACTTCCACGCGTTCTATGCGACGACGGCGTACCCGGTCTCACTCGTCTTCGACGACACGGTGTACCCGTACAGCCTCGTGGCCTTCCGCAAGGCGCTGAGCTACGCGATCGACCGGAACTCGGTGTCGAAGCTCGGTGAGTACGGCTACGCGCCGCCGACCGACGCGATCGGGCTGAGCGGCCTGTTCCCGTCGTGGGTCCAGGACGCGACCGTGAAGGCACAGGCGAAGGCCCTCGCCACGTACGACCCGGCGAAGGCGAAGTCCACGCTGACCGCGGCCGGCTTCACCTACAAGGGGAGCCAGCTGATCGACCCGAAGGGCAACCCGGTCACGCTGAACATCCACGTCATCTCCGGATGGTCCGACTGGGTCGCGTCGGACCAGATCATCACGAAGAACCTCCAGGCGATCGGCATCAACTCGCAGGTCGCACTGGAGCCGGACTGGAACTCGTGGTATCCGAACGCGTCGTCGACGAAGAACCCGACGCTGCTCTGGCAGAACGCCTCCCAGGGCTCGCCGTACGGCTTCTTCAACGCGAACCTCTCCCAGAACTCGTACATCCCGTCCGGCCAGGACGCGACGAGCACCGGCAACTGGGAGCACACCTACGACGCGACCGCGACGTCCCTCCTCAACCAGTGGAAGGCGACGCTCGACCCGAAGAAGCAGCAGGCGATCGCGACCTCGCTCGAGAAGATCTGGCTGAACGAGCTGCCGATCGTCCCGCTGTTCATCGGGCCGCGGTGGTCGACGTACAGCACGAAGTACTTCCACTGCTTCGACTCGCCGAAGAACTTCTTCGGTGACCCGATCTTCACGACGTTCCCCGACAACATCCTGTCGTTCACGAAGATCTGCCCGGGCGGCCAGGCAGGCGCGTAGGCCGACGGGTCGAACGACGCGGCGGGCTCGCTTCCGGGCGGGCCCGCCGCGATACTCCCACTCGCTCCCATGCGCTGGTTCCTCCGTCGCTGTCTCTTCTACGTGTTCGCCATGTGGGTGGCGATCACGCTGACGTTCCTGCTGCCACGGCTGATGCCGGGTGACCCGGTCGGCGGCGTCCTCCAGCACCTCTCCCCCTCCCAGATCCAGTCGAACCCGGGGATCGTCCAGACGTACGAGGCGCTCCTCGGCGGCGGCAAGGGCTCACTCTGGCACGACTACGTCGTCTACCTCCACCGGATCTCGCACTTCGACTTCGGCGTCTCGACCTCGAACTACCCCTCGCGCGTCGCGACGGTCGTCGGGAGG
>Ga0335081_10015430_pt1 | contig 12355 bp, 17 predicted proteins | sample Lox_Sample_35_FD_206713 | JGI IMG/M metagenome (GOLD analysis project Ga0335081, IMG submission 206713) | Soil microbial communities from Loxahatchee National Wildlife Refuge, Florida, United States - Lox_Sample_3.5 | ecosystem: Environmental > Terrestrial > Soil > Wetlands | place: USA... | reverse complement strand
TCGAAGCACGTCGACAGGCTCTGGAACGCATGCTCAATAAGATTGCTCAACATCCACTCCTGCAACGCGACATTGATTTCAAATTGTTCATTGAATCAGAGGCGTTCAATGCGGATGTGAAGCAGCGAGAAAAGGCGAATGCAATTGCCGAAAGTAAAGGTTTTATGGGAACAATTGGGTTGGGAAGCGGTACGTTCGGCGGGAAAATGCCGGAGGCCGATGAGGTAACAATCGACTTGATCGCTTTGCGTCTGATATTAGTGGTTTGAGGATCGAAAAGTCTACGTCGATGCGATGGAAACACAATTCAAGGCCTGGCAGAAATCAATTGAGATAATGGTGAAACAACGCAAAGGTAGGTCGAATCTCATTCAGCATTGACAAGCATAGACCTAGCCGAAGCCACAGGGGATTTCGGAAACTCATTATATGCACTCTCGTCCGTCGAACTAGATGCTTCTCTCTGTTCCGCACTCGCTTCTCTAGCCGACCTCCAAGCGCAAATCAAAGAATTGCATGATCGACAAGCCCAGCAAGATGTCCTTACTATGGGAAATACGGTAGAAGAATATATTCGTACCGTCGGCTCTATCAAAACAGCATTTGCGGCCCGTCAAAAGGTATGGCTTCAGTGGCAAGCCGCCGAGGCGGATTTCGTGAAACGACAGTCGTACCTGGAAAAAGTCAAACGACAAGCAAAGACGCAACAAGACCGGTTGGCGCAGATGGATGCCGATCTTGCGGATGCAGAGAAGCGTTGTCATCAGCTTCGACTGGAGTTTGACGAGACGGGAAAACGGCTCAAGATTGAGCTTGATCGATTTGAGAAGGAAAAAGTTGAGGATTTCAAGGCGAGTGTGGAAACATTCCTTGAAGCCAGTGTTGAGGGACAGAAGGAGGTATAGCCGTGCAACATTGACCGCGCGCTGACAACTTTAGCTGATTGAAATCTGGGAGACGTATTTGATGCGGATGGCACATGAGCTTGAGGAAGATACTGGTTTACAGGCTCCTCAGCCCCCCGAAGAACAGGAGCAGGCAATTGTGTCACAGTAGTTGTATACGGTGAAAAGACCGCTCACGGGGATATATCACCTGTAATCTCATCATTCGTTTCTTTCATATTAGTATTACATGCTCGGAGAGTTTCCGTCCCGCAAGTGATCCATTAAGCAGTCCGCACACCTTTCTTCTTCTTCTTCTCCTCTGCGTCAGGCGCCTTTCCTTCACGACCACGTGTAGGCGCGTATGCATCGTCCGCCTCAAGCATCGAAAAGATTTTCTCAACCTGGGCTTTGGCTCCCTTGCCAGGCTCGAATTTACCCGCTGAGCCGAGCAACGTCTCATTACCACCCAAGCTTGATGAATAGGACGATCGGAATTTGGCTAACTGCTTATTCTGATCATCGTCGTCTGATGATCGCCGACGTCCTGTCCAAAGGGGATTGTTGAATTTGTCACGCGCGAGGCGATATACTTTCCGAGGGGAGGTGGTCATGACTTGGAATGAACTGCCGTCGCTGAGGACAATGCTCTGCTGAAAGACTTGCGGTTGCCGAAACAGCCGAGGGGGTTCTTTGACTGTCCGTCTCTGTTGGAGGATACATATTTGGCTGGAGGAACGACGGCCGAACTGCCGAGGGGAAGACGTCGATATCCGAAGCAGCATTGTCAAATTTACGAAGCAAAACTCCTGGGACGAGACGGTAGTCGAGTTTTAAATATCAAAATTATTCTCCATTTACTACAATTCGGCATGTCCCCAATTCTCTTGAATAATTAAGGAAGAACAGTGCCTGGGTTTTCTGGGATGGATGCGCCTGCCGTGGAATAGGTTCAGCCCACGGCGGCCATCCGGTCGAATTCTCCGACGCCCAGGAGGGATCAGCATTCTGTGTAACGGCGTCGGCGGCTTGGGTAGCGGATATTTACATTTTTTTGGTAGTAATTTACAGCTGGCGAAACGGACAAAGCTGATATCACATAGAATGGGCACAGCCTTTCCTTTACGCCTTACTGCGTAGCCCGTGTTTATTTCGAACCTTGCAGGGGCGCTTGGCAAGTACTGCCCAACGGCTTGCCTTGTTGTCCCTGCTCTCTTCTCCGCTGTTGTTCGCGAATCCCGATCCGTCTGGCCAGGCCTTTGGCATCGATGTCCTCTCCTGCCGCTTGCATTCCTCCTGCCCGGTAATCGTCCGAAACGGAAAGTTTTCCACCGCGGTTGCGTGCGTCGCCAGCCATGCCCGTAACCAGCAGAGGGAGTGGTGCAAAGCGCGGAGCAGCGTCGACCGCGCTGAACGGTCACGCAAACCACTCTCTCACAAAAACACGCTCGCAGAGGTTCGACCAGCATCCTCCGCTGGGCGCACGCAGGCTCTCCGTCGAACTCGATCCCAAATCTGGCGGCTGTGACTCTGCGTCGGAACGGGAGCTCGATGTCAAGACCATGCCGGCACCTTTATTCACCGCGCCGTTTCCTTCCATCCCCGCCAACCCGGATGGTGTGTTGGGTGCTGCGCAAAAGAGGATTCATGTTGGTCAATCTCCGAGTTCTCCGACGAGCGCTGCCAAGCTAAACCAGAACACGCAATACGGAAGCGTCCTGCCACCACATCAGTACCTTGATTCCTTGGCGATCACTTTCTTCCTCATCAACCTTCCCACCATTCTCCTCGTCCTCGTCCACGTATTATTTATCCTTTTCGCAGTCGCCCCATACTCGTCTTCCTCTGATCGATCCTCGTTTTGGAAAAAAACGATTCTTCCAACGGAGGCTTGCCTTGTCCTTTTCTTTGCCGTTGTATCACCATCGATCCGTGCGTACATTGCCGATCTCGCCGAGCCCGTCATCGCGTCTGCTTTAACTGGCAATGGAGGCCACGGTGCTGCCATCTGTGCTACCGTTCTCTTTGCCGCCGGCCATTTGCCAAATAGAGTATTTGGAGGTTTCATCCCGTTAAAGAGTTTGTCGCCTGGAGCAGTGAATAGTGATCTTGTTTTCACGGCGAAAGATCTGGAGACGAAGACTAAACCGCCAGATCGATTGGGTGATGAACTCCAAGCTTGGGTGCTAGCCCTTATTCGTCAGTTGATTGCCATCCACGTTGTCGCTAGATGGACATGGGACAGTTTGAAGACGTATCTCGCGAACCGGCTCAATCAAAGCAAGCTCGAAGACGTCGTTGCCCCGTCAACAGCCGATGTCGCAGCCTTCAATAGACGAAAGAAATCCACCGGTACAGCCGTTACGTCAACCGTCCCGCGAATGCCGCTGTGGACAACTCTTGCGAACAATTATATCGTTGCCACCAAAGACGCCGAACTCAAACCACCAGAAGATCTGCCGACCTTTATGTCTGAGAATGAAAACGCTCTTCACGTCCAAGAAATCACTCCGTGCTCTGTCCGGCTCTGCGCTAACGGTCCACGAACGAAACTCGTGGCTAGCTTAGGTTCTCTCGACACTTTTGAGGTATGGGTGAATGGTTTGCAATGGCGAGAGATGTCTATCTCGCTTGAAGTGGCCGATCGAACCGGTGATGAAACCTTGTACAATCAGGAATACGTTATTTTGCATCTCGATATCAAAGCCCTTGTACCATCTACCGCCAATGAAATTGATGTCATCGGTCCCGTTGGACCCGATTCGCCGTCCCTTTTGTTCCACGCCACCATCTGTACCATTCAAAAAGAGGCTACAACAGCCGCTGCCACGCCAACCCTTGCCCCACAAACCGTTCGACCAAATTCGCCGATCTCCACCCTAACAGATAAAGTCAACAACATGACCGAGAATCTCAACGAATTGAAAAACAATCAACGTCGGATTCGGAAGGATCATAAATCGACTGTAGCTTCACTACGTTCGGAAACCGATGCTTTACATTTCCGTCTCGAGGCTCCTGACAAAAGCGAGGAACGCGCTCGAAGCAAAAATCTTGCGATCGGTACGCATATCAAACAGACGAAAGAAAAAATTGTCAAAATCGAGTCTGACATCGAAGCAGCCGAAGCCTTGATTGCCCGCCGCCAACAATATCTCAGCAAGACTCAAGAAAAGTGGGAGTCCGAATGTTCAACTTTGCGCAACAGTCATCGTAGTCAGAGCGAGGTGAAAGCTGTGCATGACAAGTATATGCAGCAATTTCACGCGGAGAAATTAGCCGTCAACGCGAGAAAGGAGAGACTGACATCACGCGAGGTCAAGCTCAAGGGTGAACTGGAAATCCAGGAAGCCGCAGAGCGAAAGCGGCATGAAGAATTGGATGAAAGGGCAAGGAAAAGGCAAGAGGCTCGTTCGCAAGTGATTCGAGAGCGCCAGGGCACGCAGGCAGAGGAGATTAAAGAGATTGAACAGATGGAGAGTCAGATCGCAGAGACGAAGGACCGCACGGCTCGCACAAACGCCGAGCGAGCGAGGCTCGAGAGTTTGCGACCTGTCTCGCCACCAAATTCGAATAGTAGTCCTACTACGTCGCCCCATTCCGGATTTGCACAAGAGTACATTCCAGATGTCGCTGAAGAGGGAGATGAATAGCCTGAAAAGTTGTTTGGCTTCTCTAGGAGTAACGGGAAAAAGTTGAGAGATGACGTTATGTAAAGATAGATTCATGCTATGAGGGTATCTCGAGAATACTGATAGCGACTTCATCCCGTGCAATTTCGCTCAAGCTTTCTCGTCCGTGTCCTCCTCACTTGGATTGTGTGGCCAAAGCGGCTCACCCTCTTTTCTGTATTTCTGGCGACAATATGCAAGAGCCGTACTCGTATCTCCATCTGGCAGAACATCCCTCACCTCTGCAATCCAGAGTCTGTGGTCGCCCACATTGATTGACCTGTCCACTCTGCACAACAAGGCCCCTATAACGCCATCTAATGTCGATAAGCCCCAATTGTCATTCCATCGCCATTGACCAAATTCAAAGGGGCTCTGTGTTTCGTGAAATGGATGGGGAGCAAGATTCGACCTCGAGAACGCTTCAGCGAGCTTGGCGGAATCGCTATTGCTGGGGAGAAGATGGATGATAAAGGACTTTCGTAACGCGATTAGATCGGCTGTTCGGGACGTGTTTCGCATGCTGAAACATATGAAAGGTGAAGGAGTGAGGCAGATGGTGGTAAACGAAGAGACCGTGAGTCCTCTTCGCTCTCGGCCTTTCTCGCCGACAATTTCTGTGGTGACGAGCACGACTCAGACGTTAATTGCTGTCAAACGAGGACATACCAGGCTGTGTGACCCGACGCATCAGCAGCCTGACCTGTTCAGAAGTCGACAGGACGGTGTCGTTGTCACTGCCTGGGGTTGGGCCTGGCGGATGGAACCACCGGCGGGCAAGTGATGGCAACTTGGGGATCCTGTGGGGCATCATCAATGTTTCCCCCCGCTCAATCAACTCGAATCCTCCAACGCCGCGTCTGTACGTGAATTGTGAGTATCCACATTTGCCGTGGAATTGACCAGATTAATTCTCGAGGATTCTCCGAGCGCGAAATTTTATATTAAATTTCAGGTCACGAGGGCATTGGAATTTAATTTGGAATGTGACATCACATCACCGGACCGAAGCCAATTGCCGATGAATCCGGCTGGCCAAGGTTAAATAAATAGGCCTCCGGGGCCACCCACTCGAGAACGTGAACTCCATCCTCCCTCCCCATTGGATGTGCAAACATCAAGATTTTCCTCTCATCCTGCACGGCGATGGCGATATTCCCGACAATTTTCCCAACTTTGCCAAAGTATCCGGGCCCATACGACGTCGGCACTTTCGATGTCGAAATCCCGCTCCCGGCCGAGAAAATGAAAACGTTTGAGGCGACGGACACCAGCGTTGAGACGGTTCTCGTGCGATTCTTCTACCCTGCCGACTTGAGCAAGGCTCCTCCCAAGAAGCGGTTTACCTCTCCGCCATGGCTGCCACAGCCAGCGTTGGAATACGCCAAGGGCTATGCCACTTTTTTCAAGCAGCCCGTTATGCCTACGTCGCTTGCCATTTCTCTCTTTGTCTGGAACACGCAAATCACTGCTGTCGAAGATGCACCTCCGCTTGTCCCGCCGGTCTCTCGTTTCCCCGTCATGATCTTCTCTCACGGATTGGGTGGCTCGCGTAATGCCTACTCCCAATGGTGTGGCTCCGTTGCTTCCTACGGGGTGTTTGTTGCTGCGATCGAGCATCGAGATGGAACTGCTCCTGCCAGTGTCGTCCGAGCAGGCACCGAGAAGCAATTGAGCGTCCCCTATCGAAGAATTACCGAGTACAACGATCAAACCAAGCCCCTTCGCAGTGCGCAACTTGCGCAGCGAATGTATGAGGTCGCCCAGCTTGTGTCCGTCCTCCGAGATATCAACCACGGGAAAGAGATTGACTGCATTGACGAGAAAAAGTTGTCGATTTTGGATCGATTGAAAGGTCTTCTGAATACCAAAAGGGGAGAAATGATTATGGCGGGGCATTCGTTTGGCGCTGCCACCACGGTTGCCGTCTGTAAGGACAAAGAGAACGTTGAGATCGATTATCCACTGAAGGATGAATTCAAGGCCGCACTTTGTCTCGACATCTGGGCGATGGTACTACTTGCTTGGTGGGTGTGTTGCTAACATCTCAGCCTCTAAGTGCGATACCTACCGCGCCACTGACCATTCCTTCTTTGCACGTCATCTCAGATCAATTTCGCAAATGGAAGGACAATTACAATAATATCCCAGCATTATTGAGAGAATCACGAGAAGCATCGGCATTTGCAAAAGTTTTCTACATGAAGGGTTCAGCACACCTATCACAATCCGACTTCAACCTGCTCTTCCCGAATACGTGTCGTCGATACTTCCATGCGAACCAGGCTGCTGATAAAGTGATGCATGCCAACATCAGAGCTGGCGTGCAATTTTTACGTGTGGTGGGCATTGAAGGGGTTCAAGGTGAGGGAGATAACATATTCGAGGAGGAAATAGATGAATGGGTGGAGTTGGAAAAGGACGTTTAACAATGAAATTTGGAAAAGAATATCGTATTTGGTGCCGGTGTACTAAAACAAGACAAGATACATGGAAGGAAAACGAGTATACGTTTCTGGCATTCTGCATTAGTAGTTAATCATTTGATCTGATACAGTACTGGCTGCATTTAAAATTTGCGCGCATATCGATCTGGTGATCAATTCTTGCGTCGCTTCATGCTTACACTTCGACTCCCGAGGAAAGGGATTGATACGAGATGTCTGTATTGTCTTCGCCACAAGTCGCATGGTCGATTCGGAAGAGAATCCATGTTTCCGCATGGATTTTCTGCTACCGAGCCCCTCGTTCCTCCCTCCGCCGACGGCTCGACCCCGGTCACCGATGCGCTGCCTCGATCCGTTCTCCTCGATCCAACCACATATAATCCAAGCGGGGGTAAAATGGAACGTCGTCAACCACCTCTGATAATGACTGACCCCGGGGAGCGGGTTGCAACGGAACTGGAAGAGAGACTTCTCCATAATCCTTTTGGTAGTGGCGTATACTGTTCTTTTTGTTAATTCGTATCAGCCAAATTTCTGGCATCGAAACCTCGAATGGACCGACTGGGAAGAAGATTACTCCCCAGAGGTAACATTACTTATCATTGTGACCCTGACTTGCTAGATTTTTTGATAAAGTTCTCTATCTTTCGCAACCCGGAGGACGATGTCAATTGGGTCTTACCTTCGGATCTCACAAGCAGAAAGGTAGCGGGCACTTATCGAGTGCTAAGTCGACAAGCCATTCTCGAGCTCGGCGATGGGATACAAAACCAGAAAGCTTTTCTATCTTTGGTACCGGATGGTTTTGAGACGAAAAAGCGACCTGTCTGGAGACAAGGGATGGCAGAGCATATCTTGATGACGCTACGAAAGAACGCCCTGGATCGATTATATACAGTGCCCGGCGAATATGTTTTTCGGGCAAATGTGAACAACGACTTGACGGCTGCAGAAATAGGCGAGCGGGCACCTCCTTTGAAAGACTTTCATGGGACGAGCGGTCGGCGACGATTTGCGAATCAATTTCCAAAGTGGAAGTTCGAGCGCCGCTTGGAATCGATGACTTCATTGAACGAAGACGTATCACCGACCACCGACAAAACAGCTCCGTTGCGTCAAGAAACTCAGGGTTCGGAGGCGTCCCTTAGTGACAACGAATTGTCCGTTTTAGGCGAAATCGGGACAGAAACAATTTCACCAAGTATAAGTGAACCGCTCACGCCTCCTTTCATCTCAGCAGTCCTCTATCTCGGCCCTCGACATCTCCGCCACGAGTGGGAATTCAAATTAGTCACGGTTCTCAATCGGTCTTTACCCGTCGTCCTGATAAATATGCAAAGGCTTTTCGCCGACGAAGCAGAAGTTCACTTTTTCAAGCGTCAGATTGACGGCAACGCCATTGCCATTGCGGCATCGCAAATATGCAGAAATGCCCTGTGGCATGTATTACGTTTATCATTTTACATTCAAGGGGACAAAGAGGTGAATGTCGAGGACAAAGTCATGACAGGTCCTATCGAAAAGGAAGCCGGTGGCCGGCCCAGTGAGCGGGAGGAGAAGACGGCCCCAGAAAGGGACAAAAGACCCAAGATAAAGTAGAAGATGGTAGCTTAGAAGAAAAGCAAATCTAAGTAAGAAAGGTAAACGGAGAGAATGGCACTGAAGGTGTAATAGAGGGAATACAGGCGATTTGCACGAGTCGTGCGTTTTGGGCAACAGGTGTATTTGACGCCAATATGGAGCAGCGGGGATCGGCACTCTCCCTTTCACAGCATGAAGCCCAAAACACCCCCGAAGACGCACTTTATATGCCTCCCGCTACGAACGCCGTCATTCCGCAACAAAGTCACTGCATTCAATGCTCTCTTGCCCAACACCGTCCCGCAATCCATAATACGTCCTCCGGGGTCGTTGCACTTCACGCTAGGAGTCATGTCCCTGACAACCCCCGACGAAATCGAATCCGCCGTCAACTTTTTGCGTAGTTGCCACGCCGAGGCCCACTCGCTGGTCGAGGGACGGAGCGTAACAGTTAGGCTGAAGGGAATTGCGTCCATGCAGCCCAACGTGGAAAAAGCGAATGTGATATATGCCGTTCCAGATGAGAGCGAGGGGAGGCTGAGGTTGTTGTGTGGTAATGGATATGACTCATTGTCCCCTCTGATGAAAATAGACTTCATGCAATCGCGCTTTAAAGAGGCGAAATTTCTTGATAACGACAAGCATTCGATTGAAGCGGTGAAGGTGGGGTCCTCCTGGAAACATGTTTGATTTACGATTAGTTACATTGTACTTTGTTGAATACTTTACACATGAAACCACGGCCGACCAAGCGAAAAGCAGCCATGCTAGATGCTACTGAAATCTTTGACACGGAGCAACTGAAAGACTATGACTTCGGGGAAGTGCATATTGAGGAGGTTCAAATTTGCGAAATGGGAGTAAAAGAGGTCGAAGGGGAGATACGATATAAAAGTGTTGGTGGGTTCAACCTGACCTCGATCGAGGACAAGGAGCGGGTCGACCTGGTAGGTGCAGCATGCTAGCGAAATAGTAACGGGTTGAGATTCCCGACAGCAAATTGGATGCGGCTGAGAAACAAATTCTATCTTGTCTTCTAAAAACAATGGCGTCATGGCGGTCCCTGCCTATTTCGATTCCTCAGTCTGGTCTCCGCACTGCAAAGAAATTAATCCATAAGGTCGTGGCAAGGTCACATCTGACCGAATTGTCATCATCTGTCCCATGGTTCTTTTTGAACTGATAGATTAACCTGACCGTCTTGGCCCGATCAACGGGGGGATCGTCGCGCGCATATCATTTTCCCCCACCCGGATGGGAACTTGGCGATCCGCGCTGTCGTGCTCCAAGTATGCGCTTGTCCAACGTGCCGACGATCTCGGCGGGCTATGGGCTTATGTCGATCGCGACGATCCTTCTGAAATGAGTCGCTTTGGTCATTGGGTGCGCGAAGTGGGAGGCCCGACCGCGGGTAATACGGATAAAATGATTGTAGATGAAACCCTTTTCCTTTGACCCTTTCCATTGATCGCCTCGCATTTTGTAAAACCACTTTACCTTCCGCACTGGCACTGATTGTCCTTGGGGCCGAAATACGTATCATCCCTAGGCACGCGACCAGTCAAATTATCTCTCAATCCTAAAACATTTTGTGCGACGTTTGATGTGAATTTTACCCTCTGCAGAGCCGTGACCGGGATTGAGGCTACTCCTGGCCGGAATTCCCTTTATACATCCCTTGCAACGCGTGCAAAACGCAAAACAAAGCAGCGAGCTCTTCCTCGTGCGTCGCCTCCACCTCTTTCCTCCGCCTCCCCTCAAGGATCCACGCTTCCGCTACAAAAAAGCGCTCGATCACAAGCACCGCTCTCAGACTGCAATTGGCAGCTCGCGTCATTCATAGCCGAAAGGACGATCTCTCGCCCCCAAGGCCTCCCGGAAGCGAATCAGAAATAAATTACTCTATCCGGACGCATTAAGTAAAAAGGGGGTTGGGGAATGACGAGATTATGAGCTACGCATACGCTTCTTTAACAGCAACGCTGCCTCCCTCGTCATCTGCGTCCATGGTCCGAGCCAGTCCCTTGCCTCCGTCACCCTCTTCCCCAGGCACATTCCACTATCTACCTCCTCTTCCCATCTCTCCGTCCTCTGCCGATGAACAAAACGCCAGGACGCTCCACAACCAGTTCCATCACCACCGCCTGCACCGCGACCACCATCCGCAGAACAGCCATAGTCAGGCCCCTCAGAGAAAGCAGCCGCCGCAGGAGCAGCAGCCACAGCGACACATGTATCCCACGTCGTCACCCTTCCATCGCTACGACATTTCCCCTGACCCAAATCCGCCCTCGGCCATTCGATTACCGCCAATCACCTCATCCTTTACAGATGGCTATGCCAGTCCGGCAGCCTCGAATCACTCCTCCGACCCGCCGAGTCGGGATGAGCTCGACGTCGTCATGGACGATCCAAACTCCCCTTCCGGAATGAGCAGCAGTAATAATAATAATAATTTCCACGGGCAGCATGTGAGTTTGCCGGGAGTGGACGGGATGCTGTCACGCGGAAATGGCATGATCCTCGATGGCATACCGAGTCCTCGCCATGAGAATCGTGATTGGGACTCGCGGGAGCGGTGGAATATGAGACATTTTACTCTTATACAGACTGTCGGTACGCGGCCTTGCTTTACCTTCGCAGCCCCCCCGTCCTCTTAGCATGGTGCTCATGACCTATTACCTTTTAGGCACGGGGACATTTGGACGAGTCTTCCTTGCCCGTTTCTCGACACCTCGACCCAATAGACCGGAGTTCTTTGCCCTCAAGGTACACCACGAGAGGAGGTCGGATGACCCGACTAACAAATGAAATTAGGTCCTGTCAAAAGGTGAATGCGTACGATTAAAGCAAGTGGAACATGTCAATTCAGAACGAGAGATCCTTGCCACAGTTCGCCATCCGTTCATCGTCGACATGTTCCTGACCTTTCAAACACCCTCCAATCTATTTATGTGTCTCGAGTATATGGTGGGAGGCGAATTGTTCTCCCATCTGCGAAAAGAAGGCCGCTTTGTCCCTGACGTTGCCAAATTTTATGCAGCAAGTATCGTATTGGCGCTAGAATACCTTCACGATAACGACATCATATATCGGGACTTAAAACCTGAGGTATGATGCTTAGTTCAAACTTGTCCTGACGTGCAGAATCTATTATTAGACCACCTGGGATACATCAAGATCATCGATTTCGGTTTCTCAAAACGTTGTCCTGACCGTACTTGGACGGTCTGTGGAACACCAGAATACCTAGCCCCCGAAATTATCAAATCCGATGGTCATGGAAAGGCCGTCGATTGGTGGGCCCTCGGGATCTTAACCTACGAAATGCTTGTCGGATACCCGCCCTTCTACGACCAGAACCCCCTTGGCATCTACGAAAAGATCCTCATGGGAAATTTAACTTTCCCTCCCCACATTGATCCAGCAGCCAAAGACCTGATCCGTCAACTCTTGCGGCAAGATCTATCCTCTCGCTTAGGCAATTTACGAGGTGGTGCACAGGACGTAAAAGAACATCTGTGGCTCCGGTATTCGGATTGGGATAGTTTGTTGCATAAACGGTTCAAGGCTCCCTTCGTTCCGAGAGCACGGTGGGCTGGTGACCCTCAGTACTTCGAACGGTACGATGAGTTGAGTCGAGAGGAAGTGGAGCATTTAATGACTGAAGACGAGGGATGTGGAGATGATTTCGGCAATATATTCGAGGGGTTCTAATATCTCTCTGCTCTTCGCGAGGGAAAGTCGGGATGAGCAAGACTCTCTTATTTAG
>Ga0335081_10015429_pt1 | contig 12355 bp, 15 predicted proteins | sample Lox_Sample_35_FD_206713 | JGI IMG/M metagenome (GOLD analysis project Ga0335081, IMG submission 206713) | Soil microbial communities from Loxahatchee National Wildlife Refuge, Florida, United States - Lox_Sample_3.5 | ecosystem: Environmental > Terrestrial > Soil > Wetlands | place: USA... | reverse complement strand
ACCGGCCGCACCGAACCTTGAATCAGGCCGCGCCGCTGGGCCCGCTGCCCGACAGCGTCCCCGACCTGGATCAGTTCCGGGTCCAGCGGCGTGACCGCGCAGGAGGCGTGATTCATGAGTACCGCCTAGTGACATAGGTTTTCGGCACGCACAGTGCCGATGCAGTCACTCCTCCGCAGGCTGTGCTGCCGTCGCTGTTAGGCGACGGTCGCTGCGGTGAGGTGGAAGGTGGTGCCGACGCTGTTTTGGATGAAGGCGCCGGGCAGGTGGCGGGCGATCGCGTGGGTGGCTTTCCAGCCGGTGCAATGGGCGGGGACGATCACGTCGGGGGCGAGTTGCTCCAGAGCGCTGACGGTGTCGTCGATGACCGGCTCGAACAACGGCCCGGTCAGGTGGAACCCGCCGATGACCGCGTGCAGCTTTTCCACGCCGGTCAGGCGCTGGGCGTAGCGGCAGATGTTGATCACGCCGGCGTGCCCGCATCCGGTGAGGACGACCAGCCCGTGCCCCGCGACGTTGGCGATCAGTGCCTGGTCGTCGAGGATTAGCGGGTCGGGCGCCCAGCTTTCGTCACGCCAGGCCTGGTGGGTGGGGAATCCCTTCTCGAAGCTGGTGATGCGGTCGACCTCCCCGGTGATCAGCACCGACCGGTCGTACAGGAACGAGGGCTGCCGCTGCTCGATGATGTCGAACCCGGCGCCGTCCAGGGCGTGGCGGCTAGTGCTGGGAAGCTCGACCGGCTCACCGCCGGGAATGGCCAGTCGGCGCCGGTTCCAGAACTCAGGATGGATCAGTACCGGCAGGTTGGCCCGGCCGAGCCGGCTGATGAGGCCGGACAGCCCGGTGGTGTGGTCGAAATGACCGTGACTGCAGACGATCGCCTCGATGTCGGCGGGATCCTTACCCAGGCGGCGCAGATTGCTGGCGCATCCATCCGGGGTTACGCCGGTATCGAACAACACCCTGCGAACCCGGCTGCCCTTGCGGACCTCGAGCAGTGCGGAGAACCCCTGCTGCGCCAGCGGGACGTCCGGCACCGTGCCTTCTACCAGCGTCGGGGCCTCCAAGGCCGGGGACTCCCGCTGCATCCGGGGCAGTGACATCCGCACAGCCGGCCCCTGGTCTGGCAGCAGCATGTCCGCCGTGTTATCGCAGACCGTCAGGACTGACAGCTCGTCGACCGGGTCCAGCCCGAGCACCTCTCCCTTCCACTCCACACTCGCTGGCAATACTTCGACCGGCGTGACCTCGCCATGATCATCGGTGCTACACATGGGCTGCTCCTTCCCTCGCCTCTCCCATAGCCCGGGCTGGGCTATGGCAACCGCGATGGCCGAAGTCCCCGGCCCGCACCAAGTGCCACGTAGGGCCACAGCATGTGCGTGCGCACTACGGCGCCCTCGCCGAGGAGAGCCGCCAGCCCCGTCTGGACTCCGGGTTCCGTGCCCGCGAGGCCACCGCCTACGCCGCCTGGCCGAGGATTTCCGCCCGGACGGTCAGTAGCGAACCGACAGCCTCGCCCACCGACACCGCGTATAGCCTAGCCACGCGCCGAATGAGCAATCGCCAGCGAGCAATGTCCAGGCCCATCAGGTACCCGCGTCCAGGCGGCCCTGGTAGCCGGAGGCCGGCCGACCATCTCAGCCGGGCCTGGCCCCGCCGCCGAGGGCAGGGTCAGGTACCCGGACCCGGGCCGCCCATGTCCCAGCCGGAACGGCAGGTACCGGTCGGTCATCGGCTCGGCATACCGGCCCATACCCCCGCCGAACCGCCTGCCCGAGCACGCCGACGGGTGGCCATAGGCGCAGCCGTGATGGCCGTCACCGGGCCGGTGCCTAGGTCATCTTCTCAGCGAGGTTCCGCTGGTACTTGATCATCTTTTCAGCGAAGTCGAAGGTGCTGGCCACCTCCCAGGTGAGCAGCTGCCTGATCCAGGCGTAGGCACTGACCCCGAGTGCCAGGCCCAGGGCCGGGTAGGGGAACAGATCCAGCGCACCGGGTGCATCCAGCTCGCTGGTTGCATCGATAACTTCCGTGGGGTCGATGGTGTCGGTGGTGTCCATCTCAGGTCATCTCTTCTCGTCAGCACTTCCCAGTGGGCATGCCGACTTGTTTCTCCTGATAGCGGGGTTAGCAGCTATGTTATGCCGCTTTGCTTTGCGCTAGCTTCCCCGCTTGCAGGTAAACTCTGCCGTATCGACTGCATTGGTGATTTTGTCGTTGGCTATCAGCAGCGCTTCCCAATCGCTCGGGTCGAGGCTGAGTTCATGGCGCTCTGCGAGCTTGGTTACTGTGTTAGCTGTCGCGCGGGCTTCCTCCATCGTCAATTCGACTGTGATCATCGTCCCCCTCTCCTCAGTACGCCCGGCCGCCCCGGCCGCGCAATGCTGCCCGGGCTAGTTTGCTGAAATTTACGACGTAATATGCACTCCACCGCAGGGCGTCCTCGGAGTTCATGCCCACAGCGCTAACGACGGCGGCTCAGCTCTACGCCGTTGCACCCCTGTATCCGTGCATGAGCCTCTCCTCTCCCGGGTACCGTCAGTCCAACCCATCAACATGAGCGCCTGGGGCCGCGCCAGTATGCCCGCTGAAGGTCACAATTTCAGGGACCTTGGTCACATTATTCAGACCCGCCCCGCGAATAAGCCGAGGACAACTACCGCGCAAGATCAAGTCTGAATCCAGGGAATCCATGACGGCAAACGATCGGGGCGTTCCGCTCCGCGAAGAACACGCGGAGGCGAGGCTGATCGAGAGCCACCCAGGTCACCGATCCCGTCGATGGCGCCGGACACGATTGCCTGGCGGATGTCGCCGTCGGCGACGAACAGGCGTGAGCAAGTGGTTGCGGCCGCGGCGGACGGTGATGTCCTTCACCCGCCCGGACAGGCACAGACAGCGTCCGTACAAGTAGCCTGACCTGCAGTTTCCTCAAAGCGGCCGATGGCCTTCATGTCAGGCCGCCGCAACGTTTACGCTTTGACGTTTAGTCGGTGAAGGGGTTGACCACCTGAACTCCGGCCAGCTGAAAGTCCTTGACGTTGCGGGTGACCACGGTCATGCCGTGCACCCGTGCCGTTGCCGCGATGAGCGCGTCGATCACCGGAAGCGGCTGGGCGTACTGCTGGCCGCCCCACGCAGCGGCAACCGGGAGGGTAACGGGGAGAACTCGATCTTCGAACCCAGTCTCCACCTCCTGGAGCCAGCGCTCAAGGGCGGTAGCCCGCGGCAAGTCACCCCGGTCGCGAACTCGCGCGATCCCCTGCTCGATCTCGCCCAGGGTCAGCACGGAGACGTGCAGCCGGCCCGGCGGCGTAGCCGCGATCCAGCCGGCTACGCCCGCCGCCGGCTGGCGTTTGCGCGTCTCCGACAGCACATTGGTGTCGAGGAGATAGGTCACGCGCCAGCCTCAAGATCGACGGCACGCCCGAAGTCGGCCTTACGTTCGGCTTCGATCTCCGCGAAGACATCAGCGGTGCTGTCATCGAGCTTCGGACCACCGAGCAGGATGCTCGCAAGGTCCACCGAGGGCCGGGTCAGCCTGCGATACTCACCGATATCTACAACTACCGCGACATCCTCTCCGTGCCGGGTGATGACCTGCGGTCCCTCACTCGTCACCGCACGGATCATCTCGCTGAAGCGCTGCTTGGCGTCTTGGACCTGCCAGTGATCCGGAGTCGGTGACGTCATGAGCACCATCCTGATCCTGTCTAGTCATGTCTAGACAGAAATGCTATCAGACGGACGGTGCCTGTGGGATGCCAGAATTCGGCCTGGCCTGTGAGCTGCAGAGACGGCGGGATCGTGTGGGGCTCGATTACTGGATCTGGCGTGGGCGGGCAGCTGGGCTAGGATCATCGCTGAGTGATGTTCCCGGTCGTCTACTTGCTGGTTCGCCGTCTGCTCGGCTGTCTGGTGGTGCTGGCCCGGGGTGAGGTGTCCAAGGATGCCAAGCTCTTGGTGCTCCGGCACGGGAACGCGGTGCTGCGCGGCTAGATCAGCCGGGCCCCGCTACCAGCCGGGTAACCGGCTGTGGCTCGCGGCGCTGCCCCGGCTGATCCCCCGGCGGCTGTGGGGCGAGGTGTCCGCGGTGACCCCGGCGACGCTGCTAGCCTGGCACCGGCGCCTGGTAGCAGGCAAGTGGGAGTACGCGAACCGCCGGCAGCCCGGAAGGCCGTCCACGGCTGCGATCCGCAAGCCCCGTGATCGGTATTGGCCACCGACAATCCGGCGTGGGGGCATCGGCGGGTTCAGGGCGAGCTCGTCGGGCTCGGCCACCCGATCGCTGCCTCTACGGTGTGGCAGATCCTGCATGCCGCCGGGACCGACCCCGCGCCTCGTCGCCCGGGTCCAGCGTGGAAGCAGTTCCTGGCCGCACAGGCCCGCGGCATGCTGTCGACTTCGTCCATGTGGATATCGTGCTGCTGCGGCTCGTCATGGAAGTCGCGGCCCGGCACGTCCTCGTCTTCGGCGTCACCGCCCGCCCGGACGGCGCCTAGACCGCGCAGCAGGCCCGCAACCTGCTCAGGACCTCACAGAGGGGACCGACTCCTTCCGCGTCCTCATCCGGGATCGCGACATCAAGTTCACGGCCGCGTTCGACGAGATCTTCGCCAGCGAGGGCATGAAGGTGGTCAAGACCCCGCCGCGGACCCACGTGCGAACTGCTATGCCGAGCGGTGGCAACGCACCGCACGAACCGGGTGCACCGACCTGATCCTCATCTACGGTGAACGCCACCTGCGGTCGGTCCCCGGCGCGTACGCCGGCCACTACAACCAGCACCGGCCCCAGCAGTCCCGCCGGCAACGACCACCCGACCACAGCGGCCAGGTCAGCGCGCCGCTGGACCTGCCGGTTCAGCGGCGGAAAGTGCCCCGACGGCGTGATCAAGGAGGACTACCGGGGAGCGTAGCTGATCTCATGAATCCCAAGGTCAGACCCCCAGCGATGGTTTTCGAAGCGGTGCAAGGCGTCATCCACGAATACCACCGAGCAGCCTGACCTACGCGGACGTAGTTTTCGGCAGGCGCAGGGCTGCCTCTTCGTTACCAGGGGCTGAATGTATCTGCATTGGCTGCGCGTGCTCTGTACGTTTGGGGAACGTCCCCGGGTCGGATCTTACTGCGCTTCGTGGCCTGCATATCCGGCCAAGGGCATCGCCCGGCGAGATTGGAGGAAACACATGAGTACATGGCTTCATCACTGGATAATCGTGGACTTTTACGATCCGATTTGGCCTAACATAGCGGCATCGATTCTATGCGCGGTTTGGGCGGTGCGCAGGGTCAAGATTCACCTCAAAAGGCATCACCAACTCATGACAAGCCACTTCGCATCTCTTCATGAGAAGACCGCCGATCCGAATAACGAGCAGGCTATCCACGCCTGAACAGAAAGCCTTTCTTCATTCTGATCTTGGAGTAGCCCAGCAGCTCCGTAAGGTAAGGGGTCGGCAAAGTCATTTCTGGTGCTGGCCGGGGAGGTAGCAACGCGCTGATGATGGGCGGCTGTGACAGGGTCTTCGACACCCGGCCTTTGCGCAGGGCACTTCCCGCCAAGGAGGTGCGCGCATGGCCGAGCCGGTGCCTGGCGGGTTTGCCCTGGGCTGCGGTCATCGGTTTTAAGCGGTCATCCAGTGGGATGACTTCTTTACCTGTTAACGGTGCCGTGCCGGGCGCCGCCGCACGCCTGGGCGAGAGCGTGCGGGCCCCCTGGGATGGCGCAGGCAGTGGGCCGCCTACTTCCACCCGGAGGAGGACTTCGCTGGTCCAGGTCGGCACACTGGGCCACACGCATTCTCACACCTTCAAGCCGTTTCCCACCCCGGAGATCTGCGAATCCCGTGTGCCCGGCTAGGCGAATGATTCCCAACTCGGGCCGCAGCGGCGTAGTAATAGGACGAACCCCGGGGGCGCCTGTTCTGCGAGTAGGCTCCTGAGATGAGGACGTCCTCCTGGTGCGATAGTGCGGGCTTGGTGTCCCAAACGCGACCAGAGAGGACGTCCGGTGAGCAAGGGTAGCGACGGCTGTGGCATGACGCGGGGTGACCGGCGGCGGAACGCGCGCCGGGTACGGCTGCGGACGGCGCTGCCGCGCGATGGCGCGGTGATCGGGATCGATCTGGCGGAGGAGAAGCAGGCACTCGCGGTGATCGATCACGACGTGCGGGTACTGGCCCGCAAGACTGTGCGGGTTAAGGCGTTCCGGCTGGGCGAGGCGCTGGACTGGGCTGCGGGGCAGGCTCATGCGAAGGGGTTCGGCGTGGTGACGGTGGCATGCGAGCCGACCGGGCCGCGCTGGCTGCAGGTGCAGCGGCTGTGCGCCGAGCGGGGCCTGCCGCTGGTATGTGTCCAGCCGCTGGTGTCCCATATCGCCCGCGAGCAGCAGGATTACACGACGCATAAGACCGATGAGGCGGACTGCGTGATGATCGCCCGGCTGGCCGTCGAGTTGCACTGCTATATCCCGGAGGAACTGGACGAGTCGTGGGCGCACCTGCGGCACCTGGGCCGGCGCCGGGCGCAGCTGATCACAGCGGCGACCGCGTCAGCGCACCGGATTCAGGACTTCCTGTCGGTGGCGTGGCCGACGGTGATGGAAACGTGCGCCCAGCCGCTGCTGTCGAAGACCTGGCTGGCGGCGGTGGAGCTGGTGACGGACCGGTGCGGCGGGCAGCCTGCCCGGCTGGCCACGCCCGGGCTGGAGGAGTTCACCGCTCTGGTCCGCCAGGCCGTGCCGGGTTGGGGCGGGCAGCGGGCCTTCGGCCCGATCGCCGGCCGGGTCTTCGCCGCGCTCACCGACACCGAGGGCGTAGTCACCGCCTGCCGCCGCGGCCTGCTGCGCCGGTGCGCCGATGAACTCGGCGACCTGCGGCGCACCCGCGCCCAGTTGGGGCGGTCGAGGCAGACATGATCGCAGTGCTGGCCGGGCTCGGGCTGTCCCGGCTGGGCGGCATCCCTGCCCTGACCGCTGTCGGCGCGGCCGCGATCCTGGCCGAGGCCGGCGACCCTCGCCGCTATGACAGTTCCTCATCGCTGGTCAAACACGCCGGGCTGTCCCCGTCGGAGAACGCCTCAGGCGCCTTCAACGGCCAGGCCCGGATCTCCCGCCGCGGCCGGCCCGGCCTGCGGCTGACCGCGTGGCGCGCGGTGTGGCCGATGCTGCAGTTCAATCCAGTGATGGCCGCCAAGTACCAGGCCATGACCCAGGCCGGAGGCACTGCCGGCGATGCCGCTGCCCGCGCGCTCCGGGCCAAGGCGCGGGTCGCGTGCGCCGCCTCGCTGCTGCGCTGGATCTACTCCATGACGGTCCACGACACCAGCTGGGACGCCGCCGTCGCGGCCGGCCGCAAGGACACCCAAGACGCCCCCCCGCTTGGTGGAGGCAGCCTGACCAGCACCTCCATCCCGCCCGCAGCCGCTGCAGGCACCTGAGACCTTCCCTCCTCGATGAGGGGGAGGGCGAGCCCGTCCCGGCGTCGGGGACCAACCCCGTCCGACACCCTGGGCAGCCCTCCCCGGTCGCCTGGCGCTTCTCACCAAGCCCGGTTGAACGCTGTCGGGGCAGGCCGCTCCCCTCACGGGCAGGCCGAGCCCGCTTGCACTACGTAGAGCGAGAAGACCCAGGCCACGGATGACCGGAACCGCCCCGGGCAAACGACCAGCCTGCCCGGCGCGAGATAACACCATGCACTCAGCCAGAACCCAGCAAGGCACCCCGCCACCCCGGCAGCAAGACCGAGGTCACAGACACCCCGAACACCTCCAGGCACTGGCTTGACAAGTTCCTCTTACGCTGGTGTCGGGTTGATCATGAAAGGGAGGAGGGCATCGATGGTCGCTCGTGACTGCAAACCTCGACACCCTCCTGACGGCACTGTATGTGCTGATCGACGATCACGTGATCCCCTCTGGCCAGCGGCGGCCTGGCCGGCCGAAGAAGCTCTCCGATGCCGAGCTGGTCTGCCCGGCGGTGGCGCAGGTGCTGCTGGGTGCCCGCAGCGAGCATCACTGGCGGCGGACGATGCTGCGATCCCATCGCAAGATGGTGCCGGGGGTGACGATGAGCCGCATCGCGGCGAGGCGCTCGATAGGCAGCGTCCCGGCCAGCGGGGCCAGCCATGCACGGTCCGGCCACGTCAGCCGCGAATGAGCCCGCGGTCGTTCGCGCAGGGCGACCGAGAGCTGATGGCACAGCATCAAGATCTCGGCGTCCTTCCACCACGACTCCCGGCGCGACAACCTGAGCAGCAGCACCATCCGGGAGACGATCAGGGAGATCAGCTTTACGCCCACAAGCCGAAGATCATCGCATCCCCGGCCGGGCCGACACCTGTCGACCCGGCGCCAGACGCGGGACCAAGCCAACAGCGAGCTATGGGGCATATGCCCAGGTGGCACAGGTTTCGGCACGCACAGGTCTTGAGCGCGCCTCCAGGCGCGGTAAGAGCCCAACCTGCCCAATCCCGTCATAAGTCATAGCTATTGACAAAGGTTTAGTAAGGCTCATACGGTTCCGCCAGACCGCCTACAGGGGCGGCCCCGGAAGGAGGCCAGGTGCGGCGGCGCCAGGTCAGACCGCTGGGTGCAGGACGAGCGGGAGCGGAGATGGCCGAGTTGGCCGAAGGCGCGGGGCCCGGCACGCCGTCCGGGGTGAGCCGGCGGGGGTTCGTCAGGGGCACTGCCGCGGTGGGGGCCACCGCGGCATTGCCGGGCTGGCTGTCAGCACGGCCGCGGCCGGCCCGTGGCAGCACGCCCCGGATCGTGATCATCGGTTCGGGGATCGCGGGGCTGGGTTGTGCGTACCGGCTGTGGCGGCGCTACGGACTGCGGGCCGAGATCTACGAATACGATGACCGGTTCGGCGGCCGGATCGAGACGGTGCGCGGGTTTTTCGATGACGGGCAGGTCATCGAGCAGCACGGCGAGTTCATCAACCCCGAGCACACCGCGATGCTTGCTCTGGCGGCCAGTTTCGGGCTGTCTCTGGACAACACCGACCACTACCCGCCGGGCACGCATCCCGGTCGGCTGACGCTGCGGTTCGGCGGGAAGACCTACTCGCAGGCCGCGCTGAACGAGGCCTGGCGGAACTGGGGATGGTCGATCTTCCGCAGGGCCGCCGCCCGGGCGGGCTGGCCCATCCTATACAACCGGCATACCAAGGACGCGTGGCGGTGGGACCACATGTCGGTGCCGGAATGGATCGACACCCATCTGCCGGGTGGCCTGGACACCGACTTCGCCGACGTCTGCCTGTCCGCGGTGCTCGATGAGTACGGCGGCCCGCCTGACCAGCAGTCGGCGCTCAATCTGATCACGCTGCTCGGCTGGGACGACAGCCGCAAGAACGGCTTGCAATCGCGCCGCACCCCGCAGCTGGCCGGGGGTGACGAGAAGTGGCACATTCGTGGCGGCAACGACCAGGTGATCACCGAGATCCTCGGTCAGCTGCCCGCGGGCGTCGCTCACCTGAACCAGCATCTTCTGGCGGTCCGCCGTCGCGGCGGCCGGTACGTGTGCACGCTGCAAAGCGGCGCGTCAACCCGCGATGTCGTCGCCGACCACGTGGTGCTGACCCCCGCGCCGACCAAGCTCGCCGAGGTCGACCTTTCCGGCGTGGACATCTCCCCCCTGCACCGGCGCGCGATCGCCGAGCAGCCGCTGGGCAGCAACTGCAAGGTCGACTTGCAGTTCACCCACCGGATCTGGAACACCGCCGATCACAGCGCCGCCAACTTCTACACCGACAGGCTGCCGCAAAGCGGCTGGGACGCGACCAACTATCAGCCGGGTGCCGCCGGAATCCTGATCTCCTTCCCCGGCGGCGCCGCCGGCGCGCGGCTCGGCGCCCGGTACGGCCTGACGAACGATGAGGGCCCGGCGCCCGCGGCGATGGTCCGCGACTACCTGGCGGCTGTGGAGGTCCTCTACCCGGGCGTGAGCTCCGCCTACAATGGCAAGGCCTACTACGAGTGGTCGGATGGCGACTTCCACATTGGCGGGGCCTACTCCTATCTGAAAGTCGGCCAGTACACCTCGTTCAATGGCATCCAGGGCCAGCGGGAGGGGAACCTGCATTTCGCTGGCGAAGCCACCTCGGTAAACTTTGAGGGTTACATGGAAGGCGGTCTGCGCACCGGCTACCGGGCAGCCGACGAGGTGGCGGCCGGCTGAGCACCGTGTTTCGAGCCGATCCAGATCGTCCCAGCGGGAGCAGCCAGAACGTGAGCGGTTGCCCCGTGGACACATAGGTCTGGGCAGGGGCTGCTGACTGGGCTAGCCGTTCACGTGCGTGGCGCAGTTGCATGGGCGCGGGGCGCGCTGTGCCAGCCCTCCGATGACGAACGACAGGATGGTTTCGAAGATGTCGTCGTCATCGACGTCTGGCAGTTCTGTCCGGACCTCCCAGATGTGCGGGTAGTCCGCGCGATCTACGGTCAGGTACGCGCTGGCCCATGCCCCTATGTCGGTCTTCTGCTGGCGCCCGTCCAGGGCGAGGAACGCGGCCTCGCAGCCGGCCCAAGACAGGGCGAAGTCGTCCATTGCGCGGTAGACCTTGGCGGCCTCTGCGCCCTCGAACCCGGCCTGGAGCACGGCGCCGATGATGATGTTGGCGACGCGCATTTCGGCGGGGCCCTGCGTGGTCCGGTAGGACGACAGCGACGCGGCTGCCGGGTGCATCAGGTAGGTGCTGCGGAGCCGGCGCGTGCTGTCGGCAAGCGTGTCCACCCAGCAGTCGCTGCGCTCCAGGCCGGCCGACGATTCCTCGATGAGCCGGTCGGCGATCGCGAGCACGAGGTCGTCCTTGCTGGCGAAATGCCGGTAGACGGCGGTCGGGTCGGTGCCGAGCGCGCGGCCGAGCCTGGGCAGGCTGAAGCCGGTGAGCCCCTGCGTGTCGAGCAGTCGCAGGCTCTCACTGACGATCCTCTCGCGGGTCAAGGTGCCGCGCCGCAGGCGCGGGCGTGCCGCCCGCTTGGTGGCCGTCGTTGCCGTCATCTTGTTCCTTCACCGGTCGTGAGCGCGCCGCGAGGCGCATCAGGAGTCTAACCCGCCCAATGCTAGTCATAGGTATTGACAAAGGCTTCGCCCCGGTCATACGGATCCGCCGGACCGCTGAGCCAGAGGAGCTACCACGCTCAACCACTCCTCAGCCAGTCCACCGGCTTGAGGCTATTGCCAAAGGCCGGGCAGGGTTGAGATCGTGCGGGCTTCAGCGGATGGTCATGCGCGCCAGATCGGGCAGCGGGGTGCCGGCGTGCCGTGACCAGGCCTGGAGGGCGGCAGCAAGGGCAAGGGCGCTCCCGTAGAGCACGTGCTGGCCGCCCTGCCTGGCGATCAGCGCATCCAGGGAGTCGAAGGCGCGGCCCTTGCGGGCAAGGGTCACAACGTCGGCGGCGGCGCGCTCGCCGGTCCAGTGCCCGGGGGGCAGCCGTGTCAGCTTTCCCAGATCAGCGGGGGCGCTTTGATCGTGTCCCGTCAGCCACTGGTCAAGCAAGCCGAGGGCCACGCCGATGCAGCCGGCGACGGTGGCCGCGGAACCGTCGGCGGACTCCGGCTGGGCCTGGCCCAAAATTGCGGCGGCCAGCCGGGTGTCACCGTCAGCGATTGCCTCGGCCGCTAGCCGCAGGGTGACGGCGGCGAGTTCGCGTGCTTGCCCGACCGGGGTGAACCGGATCATGTTCTGCCGCTCGATGGCGCGGTTCATGGCCTGCTGCAGGGTATCCAGGTCGGGAACGTCGATGTTGTCGACGTCGATGCCTTCCTCGGCGAGCAACGGCGCCAGCTCACGGAGCAGCTCACTGGCCATGCCCGGCCTCATCTGGACCTCAGGTGGTCCCGGGGCCGGCTCTGGGCTCCGGCGTCGCATGTCTGCCACGCCGCCATCTTCTCAGTAGCCCAGCCCCTGATGCACACGTCCCCTGATCCAGGCGCCTATGGCGGCCCGCCGACAGCCCCGGTTGTTTTCATCTAGGCCCCTGACTCCGGAAACCTCTGACTCCGGAAACCTCAGCCGATTATCCTGCCGTTTCCCCGCATCCAGCTATGGATATGGGCGACTGGCCGGTAAGCGCGATCTTGCCAGGCGGTGTACCTGGGCGTCACCCGTCTCCGGGAATCGGGACGCCGATCAGCAGGTGATGTAGATGTTGTCGGGAGTGTTGCGTAGGCGCTGGGTGCCGAGGTGGCCAGTGCTATAGCCAGCCTGCCCCGGCCATGCGGTGACGTCCAAGATCGGGTGTAAATGAGGAGACGGGCGTAGGTTCCCCTTCAAGACGGCCAAGTCATCGAAGGGAAGGACCCACGCCCGTGCCTGTCCGAGTATCGCCTACTGACCGTATCCGCCA
>Ga0335081_10015428_pt1 | contig 12356 bp, 11 predicted proteins | sample Lox_Sample_35_FD_206713 | JGI IMG/M metagenome (GOLD analysis project Ga0335081, IMG submission 206713) | Soil microbial communities from Loxahatchee National Wildlife Refuge, Florida, United States - Lox_Sample_3.5 | ecosystem: Environmental > Terrestrial > Soil > Wetlands | place: USA... | reverse complement strand
AACCGACTGTCCATTTCTCCACAAACTCCTTGTCGTAAAGACCCTCGGAAATGATGACATTCAGAAACCCCAAGGCCAAGGCATTATCCGTTCCGGGCCGGACCTGGAGCCACATCTTTGTCCTCTTGATACTGTCGATCCGGCGGGGGTCTATGGCAATCAACTCCATCCCGTTCTTGACATGCTCGAGGAAAAGACTGTTGATCTCACCCTCCTCATTCGTCGAAGTGATGTTGCTTCCCCACAGCACGGCGAGCTTGCTTGCGTGATGGAAATCCGCGACAGGATAGAAACCACAAGTATGAACACCGGTGATCTCACGCGGCGCATGGCATACGTCCTGAGAAGCGATCACGTTCGGTGATCCGAAGAGGTTGGCAAGCCGAATCAGGACAAAGTGCTCCAAGCCCTTGGGCATACCGACCCCAAAGGCCACAGCCCGCGGACCGTTCTTTTCCTTGATCGTGAGGAGATTCGCGGCTACCTCCTGCAAAGCCTCATCCCAGGTTATGCGCTGCCATTTGCCTTCGCCGCGTCTTCCCGCTCTCTTGAGAGGATGTATGAGGCGTTCCGGATGTGTCAGGCGATCCGGGGACGCAACACCCTTAGGGCAAATGTATCCCTTGCTGAGATAACCGTCCGGGTCCCCTTTTACTTTTACGATCTTGTTATCTTTCACTCCCACGAGAAGACTGCACCCCCCGTGGTCCATTCTTGCGCAATGCGTCTTCACCCAACGGATATCATCTTCCATCCTGTGGCACCTCTCTTGTTACCGACACGCTTCTTGCCCCCCTCGATTAACCTTTGCCGGAGGATTCTCTAATGAAGCATCAGGTATAATCTGGCATGAAATAGATCACGAACTTATCATTCTCAAAAAGCCTAATTAATATACATTAGTAGCATATCCGATGCAAGTTAAACTGTTATAAATTAGCTGGATTTTTAAATTAAATAAATCTTAATAATATTTATAAACCTTTTAATATTGTCTTTATTGATTCTTTGAATATAATTGACACGGTTTTTAAATTGACATTAAGACTTTAAATGTTGCGGATCGGAGGAGGAAGTTCTGAAATGTTAGAAATTGAGTATATCTTCTGCCCCAACAGGACCTGTAGAGATTACGGACTGAGGGGCAACGGTAATATCGGTGTACGTGGCAACTATGGCAAGAATAAGAATAGAAAGCTTCTCTATTGCAGAACCTGTGGGAAGCGCTTCGCGGCATCAACGGCAACGGCATTTTATAGGATGCATCTGTCTGAAGACATAATCAGACAGATCCTGCACCGTGCGGCGGAAGGTGATGGTGTTCAATCAACAGCGCGATCACTGAAGATCGACAAAGGTATAGTGCAGCGCGTGATTCTCCGTGCAGGTGAACACTGTGAGTCTGTATTATCAAATCTTCTCCATTCGCTGAAGATGACAGAGTCCGAGCTTGATGAGCTCTGGACTTTTGTTAAGAAAAAGAAAATTCTGGAGAACAAGAGCTGGAGAGATGATCTTGAGGAGGCGAGCCATGCCTCTGTCCTGCTCCATTCTGTGGACTGAAAGATAGTTAAATATCCGTCTTGGTTGTGCGGTGTCCTTTCAGCGTCGTCATATCGCGTGAAGTGATATGACGGAATATCCGTTTCATGGTCCGATAGATTTGTCCCCCGGATATTTTTTTTGCCTGAACTTTAGGCTTAGGTCGAATAGTTTTCCTCCTCGATATTCTTAAAAGGCAAGAGAAGAAGCCCGCCTTACTGCCATGAAGAACAATCTTGATCAATATCTCAAGCCCACTTACTATATTGATAGTGATACGTCGGAGGTCGTAAATCTCGCGAGAGCCGTTACGGCCGGGATAGAGGCATCCATCGAAAAGGGTATTGCCCTTTTCTATGCCGTTAGGGACAAGATCAGGTATGATCCGTACCGAATAGACTTGGAAAGAAAAGAAGCATTCAAGGCAAGCGATATCATCAGGAAGGGCTATGGCTATTGTGTGGCGAAGGCAATCGTGCTTGCCGCTGTGGCCCGCGCGTCGGGCATTCCCGGGCGGATTGGGTTTGCCGATGTTCGCAACCACCTTTCCACGGAAAGACTCCGTCGGTTGATGAAGACGGACACATTCGTCTTTCACGGCTATGCGGAACTCTTCCTTGATGGCAGATGGGTAAAGGCCACTCCTACCTTCAATCTGTCGCTCTGTGAGAAGTTCGGGATAAATCCTCTCGACTTTGATGGCAGAAATGACAGCCTTCTCCATCCATATGACAGGGAGGGGAAAAAACACATGGAATACGTGAGAGACCACGGCCATTTTGCAGATGTTCCATACGAGAGGATTGTTGCCTACTTCAGAGAATACTATCCCGCCTACTTCGAGAAACCTGGCGCAGCTCACGCCTATGATTTTGAAAAGGAAGCCATTGCGGAAAAGAAATGAGGATAGGGCGTCCCGATATACCTTATGAGCGTTTCATCTTGTGAGTTCTTGTCGTATGTGTTAGCGTGCCGTTCGATGATCGTTATAAACGAGACAAACATTGCTTGCCTCCGCTGCGGCGAGATTCCTGCTATCATCTACTGTGATGGCTGCGGGGCGCCTCTCTGCATAGGCTGCCGCAAGTTTGACCTCTGGGGCTATGGCTGCGGCCACGTGGATACGAAGGTTTTCTGCCACAGGTGCTTCGATGACATTAAAATAAATCCTTACGGCGGCAAGCTTGACAATGACTGAAAGATAGAAGGGATATGGCCATGAGTGACGAGATAAAGAAAAGAACGCAGGATACGGCAAACGCCCTCTTCGGCAAGGGCATCAAGATGGACCCGCCTTACCTTATGTGGCGGGAATTTGACAGGGATCTTGCCAACGATTTCTCCCGTTTTATAACCGGGAATCTGTATTCCCGTACAGTGCTCACGCTTCCCGAAAGACAGATGGCGGCATGCGCCATGCTTGCTTCTCTCCGGGCAACGGCTGAACTGAAACTCCATGTCAATGCGGCTTTGAACGTCGGATGCGACCCCAGGAAACTTGCCGAGATATTCTTCCAGGTGGCGACCTATGCCGGCATGCCCGCTGTCAATGAGGCCCTTGAGGTTTATCGTGATGTCTTGAAAGAGCGGGGCGAGTGGCCGATCAAATAAGACGCGGCCGTCGTTTTGATAAAGTCCTGCTCCGCGAAAAGGCCGACGCTGAAACATGAGATTCCTGAAAGGCCTGCAGATATCCGGTCAACTGCGCCCCGGGAGATGCGGCATATACAGCGAATCGAGATTCTCGTGAATAGCCCCCCAATAAGGTTTTTGCCCACTGATTGAAGTGGGTAACTACTCCTCTGGATTATAATGGAATAAGGTTTTTTCTCATATCCTTCCAAGGTTCTCCGCTATTGCAATTGCCAAACACCGTACTATATTAGAATTCAGTACAATAGTTTGTTGATCCTAGACCCCCCGGCTGATAAAAAATCTGACCGGCTAATAACCCATCGAAGGAGGAGGCGCTTATGTACGGAAGATCAGGTGAAGAGGCAAAGCAGTTCGTAAAAAAGGCAATTGAATTTTACAGGAAGGCCGGCAAGGCAGTTGCTCTGGCAGAGTTTACCAATCCCAAAGGACCATTTGTGGAAGGGGAACAGTACCTCTTTGTATTGAACCTCAAGGGAACGATGCTGGCACACGGTGTCAACGAAAAATACATAGGGATGGACTTCTGCGACGTTAAAGACTCTGATGGCCGAAGCTTCATTCGTGAGATCGTTGAAGTTGCCAACACAAAGGGCAGTGGGTTTGTCGACTACAAATGGTACAACCCGGTCACCAAAGAAGACCTCGTAAAACACGTCTACTTTGAGAGGGTCGATGACGTAATCATCTGCAGCGGCATCTACACAGAAATGTGGCAGGATCTCTTATAGAATTCCGGCATAAGCGCAGAGAACGTTAGAGAAGCGAGTAACCAGCCTTTGCAACACCCATTACGCCGCCTCGCCTATCGTGCGGGGCGGCTCAATCTTCTATCCCGCCTAAAGAACCAATTCACGTAAAGAGTCCGGACACTTACTTGCTGTACGGTAAAATAATGGCAGCAGTCTTAGACAAAATGTGCTAGAAGGCATGACGCGTATTATCGCGAAGATGGCAAAGGCATGCGAATGAGAAATGTGTCCCCAATTAGATGAACGACTTAGGGTTCTGGGCCATCCCTACTTTCACATTTATTTGATAAGGGGAAAAGAGAGATCGGCCTTGGTTGAAATGGGAATATCCGCAACTGCGGACATTGTGATCGGACAACTGTCGTCCATTGGCGTAAGGCCCGACTATCTGATCATTACCCATCCCCACAGTGATCATGTCGCCGGCCTCGATGCGATGAGGGAGGCCTTTCCGCTTGCCGTAGTTATTGCGGCGCGGGGTGCAGCAGCATTTCTCGACCATCCGAAAACGGCGCAATCGCTAGTTGAGGAGGATCATTACATGTCTTCTTTCATGGCAGAGCATGGTTTTCCCGGGAGAAGATCCCCGATCAGCCGCGCCCCTTCGCTCTCCGGTTGCATGGTTATGACAAGTAATGACACCCTTGACCTTGGAGATGTTGTGGTCCATTTCCTGAATGCTAGGGGCCACTCACCGGGGAATCTTATCATACATGTCCCTGCCTTGAGAGCCGTGTTGGCGTCTGACAACCTGGGATACTGGGTATCTGGTGCAGGGTTTTTCCCTATCTTCTTTACAGGATTTACCGATTACCTGGCCACAATAGACGTCATTGAAAGTCTCGATCCGCAATTCCTCGGCCTGGCTCATAATGTTGTCGCCGCAGGGGCGGACGTAAGAAAGACCCTTGATGACGCTCGTGGTGCCGCCGTGCACATAATGGAGCGCATCCGTAACGACAGACGGGAAGATGAACTTGTTGCCGAGGAGCTGGCCAGAGAATACCATCGCGATGAGCTTGCCCTCTATTCAAGAGAGAACATCCTGAGTTGCTGTCGACTGATAGTCAGGAGAGTCAGAGAGCTCCTGGATTAGAACGGAAGGCTTGGCGATAAACGTTTTTTACCGCTCGATATTCATTCCAGCAACTTTTTTTTAGGGGGCGTGTCATGAGTTTCAGGACCATACGCGCGGACATGCAAGGAGGAATAGGGACGATTACGCTCGATCGACCCGAGCGACGGAACGCAATCTCCATTGAAATGCGCCGTGAGATGTCAGCGTGCCTGAGAGAGTGGCGTGAGTCAGCAGCCGTGGGTATTGTAATCCTGACAGGCAGCGGCGAGGCGTTCAGCGCGGGTTTTGACCTCTCAGAATTCAAAGACCCGGCCCTTTATAATGATATTTACGAGACTTCCGCACAATACCACAGAGACGTATGGTATTTTCCAAAACCCGTAATTGCCGCGGTCAATGGTCCGGCCCTTGCCGGCGGGTTTGATCTTGCGAAGCTCTGCGACATAAGGATATGTTCTAAGATAGCTCTCTTCGGCCATCCGGAGATCAAGTTTGGTATCCCCCCTCTGTTGACGCCGCTCCGGTGGATCATAGGCGAGGGGCTGGCACGTGACCTCTGCCTGACGGGCAGAAGGATAGATGCGGCAGAGGCACATCGCGCAGGTCTGGTAAGCGAGATCATTGACGGCGACAAGCTGCTAGAGAGGGCGAACGATATGGCCGAGGCGGTTCTGGAGGCGCCGATAGCCGCTCTTCGCTTCATTAAGACATACATGCTTGACCATGCGAACCGCGGCTTCGAAGAAGCCTTCTCTGTCGAACATGACAAGGCCTTTCAGGAGTTCCTCCTGAAGAAGGCCTCCGAGTCCTTTCGGAAAAATAAAGATAGCCGATGAGAGCCAAAATGAATATGTGTCAAGGAGGATAAGATGGATCTCGGATTGAAAAATAAAGTTGCCCTTGTGGCCGGGGGAAGTACTGGGCTGGGCTTGGCTGTTGCAAAAAGGCTGTCCCGAGAGGGTGCCCGTGTTGCCATCTGTGCGCTCGATGACCATTTTCTCCCGAAAGCGAAGGAAGAGATCATAAAGGAAACAGGCGGCGAGGTCATTGCCATTCCTGCCGACGTTTCCAAGACGGAAGAGGCCAAGAATTTTGTGAGGAGCTCCGTGAAAGAGTACGGGACGGTAGATGTGCTGGTAAACAATGCCGGGGGCCCGCCGTCAAAGGAATTTTTTGACATAGAGGACAAGCTATGGGAGCTCGGTTTTCATCTGAACCTTCTTTCTACCATTGTTATGACCCGTGAGGCCGTACCCATAATGAAAGCCAAGCGCTGGGGACGCATAATCAATATGACCTCGATCTCCGTCAAGCAGCCGATCGACGGCCTGATACTATCCAATACTATCCGGGCAGGCGTTATCGGTTTTGCCAAGACGCTGTCCAACGAACTTGCCAAGTTCAATATCACCGTAAACAACGTCTGTCCCGGCTATACGATGACAGACCGGGTACGTAATGTATCCGAGGCAATCGCCAAGAGGGAAGGCACTACACCGGACGCGATCGTCAAGATGTGGGAGGCTGAAATTCCGATGGGGCGCCTCGGTACGCCGGAAGAATTCGCCGGCCTCGTCGCATTTCTGGCCTCGGAGATCGCGGGCTATATCACCGGTGCAGCAATCCAGATCGACGGTGGGTGGTATAAGGGAGTTATGTAAGACCCGCGGGATAGCTGTTATTTGAATTTGTGAGGGCTGATCTTCTTTTCCATGTTGTCGAGAAATGTCGACCACTCATGGGTTCGGAACGAGGTGACCAGTTTCTTTGGCTTTGTCGCCCCGCACGATGGACATTCGAGGGCGTCGTGTCTTTCGTCGACCTTCATCAACTTTTCGTAGATGGTCTTGCATTTACTGCATTCAAATTCATAAAGGGGCATTTTGCAAATTCCTTGATCCGGGGATGGATACCGGTTTTGTGATCGAGATGCGGCTATCTCCCGCAACTATCCTGCGAAAAAATATAGAAGATTGTCGTCTATAAGTCAAGGGTGTCATCACGTCTTTTTGGGTACGCGAGAACCTTCAACTGTTGATATGAGGGGGTTTATATGGTAACTAAACTACTTGGAATACGTCTGTTGGTTTCGTAAGCTCCGGTACACTTTTTTTAAGCCAGATTCTTCTCTTAAGGTCTCTACTATGGACGCAAAGCCATCCATCCTTCCTTTTGATATACCGGAGATCAAATGCCGGAATATGAGAATAGGAAAAGAAGGTCTCCTGCGCCGCTCTTTTCCCGTAGCCCCCGATGATTTCTTCAGGATCTATCAGCACGATGAGCTTCATCTGGAAGCGGAGTTCCATGAGGATAGCACCCATGCCAGGGTCTTCCTATACACTGATATAGACTGCCCGGAGAATGAATGGAGAGAAATTGAATTCAAGCAGGAAAGACCCAATTTCTTCACACTCTCATACAAGGTAGGACTTTGCGGCAGTTACAAATTCAAACTGAAGTATTCTCTCGATGACGGTAATACCTGGTACTGGGACAGGGTGCCTTTCAGTCAGGTGATCGTCGACCCCGCCGCCCTCAAGGACATAAGGATGTACACGCTGATTATACCTGTCTCAGGCACTATCGGCGACTGGATCGAACTTCTCCCTCATATCGCGGACCTCGGCTTCAATGCCATCCACCTCCTGCCAATTACGAGCGTCGATGTCTCCCAAAGTCCCTATTCAGCCTTTGACCTCTTCTCAATTGATGAGGCTTACAGTGGGCGGGACAGTTCCGGATTTGATCTCTTCGAAAAGTTTGTCGATAGAGCGAGAGAGATGGGAATACGACTTTGTTTCGATCTCGTGTTCAATCATATAGGAATCAAGAGCAGGATGGTGCAAATGTGCCCGGACTGGATAGTACCCGACAAGGGCGAAAAGGACGGACTGAAGCGGGCGGGCTGTTGGCACATGAACACCTGGCTGAAATGGGGCGACTTAGTAAAGATATATTACGATCATCCTCACCCAGACATCAGGGCTGACATCTGGGGCTATATGAAGAAATACTCCCTCTTCTGGTCCCATTTCGCCTATCTTACGAGAGGCATGGTCCGCCTGGATAACCTTCATTCCAGCCACGAGGGCTTTGTTGCCAGCCTGCTTAAGGACCTGCGTGCAACATATCCGGACCTCGTTGTCATGGCTGAGTACTTTACGGATTCCAATACCATCATGAAGAGGTCTGCCGAAGGGCAGATCAACCTTTTTCTTGCCAATCAATGGGAGTATCCTTACGCGTATAGCCTTCGGAGCTATTTGAGTTACATCCATTACATGGGGAGAAAGGTGCGTTTTCACATCCCTATCACCACACATGATACGGGCGCGCCTGCGGAGCTCTTCGGCAAGGCGGAGGCCGCTGTTCCACGTTATGCGGTGACGGCCCTCATGGGTACAGGACAGACCGGGATCGTGGAGGGTACTGAATACGGGTATCCCCGGAAGATAGATTTCATCGGCAGGAAGGAAAAATATAAATTTAAGGACGATCACGGGATAGCGGAAAGCATAAGAAATATTAACAGAGTGCTTACGGAATCGGACCTTTTTCACAGGGATGGGAATCTCGAGTTCATTGACAACGGCCACGGTGCCGTGTTAGGCGCCCTGCGCCGTCAGGACAAGGATAGCACGACAGGCTACATGATTTTTGCCAATCTTGACGTTAACAATGGTTATCATTTGCAGGTCGGGCTTTCGCCGGCCTTAAAGGGTGCGAAGAAAATACAGATCGAGGATCGAGTCGACGGGCGCAGTTACGAAGCGGACATCAACATGGGGGTTGATATTGAGCCCTGCGGCGTAAGGATATTAAAATTCTCAGCAGAAGGTTGATGGAGTTTTCTGTCTCACGGGACGGCATAATTTTTGGAGCAGACGTTGACGGAAACTTGTAGAAAGGGTTAAATAGCGGGAAATGACAATGGCAGAAGAGCGGAAGGCTAAGCATAAAATTATCGATGATCTGGAAGAATTGCAGAAGCGAATCGACGAACTGGAAAAGTTGAATGCCGCAAGCAGGAAGAATGAAACAGCGCTGAGAGAGAGTGAAGAGAAATATCGAAAGCTGATTGAATCAACGCTTGACTTCATCTTTACAGTCGACCGCAAAGGCCTCTTCACCTATGCGAATCCGCGTTTCGAAGAGGTAACCGGGCAAAAGGCCTCGGAACTGCTTAGCAGACCGTTCACCGATGTTCTGGCGCCGGAGGCAAAGAAGATAGCCGCTGCTCAATTCAAGAAGGGGATCAGAGGTGAGAACGGTGCGCCTTATGAAATTGACATAATCCATAAGGACGGAACCAGAGTTCCTGTTGAATTCAATGTTACCACATTGCGCGACAGGAATAATCAGCCTGTCGGCCGGTACGGAATCGGGCGCGACCTGACAGAACGGAAGCGCACCGAATCCGCACTGAAGGAAAGCGAGAACCGTCTGCACAGCATCCTTCAGGGCTCGCCGATTGCCACCTTTGTCATAGGCAAAGACCGCAGGGTAGTCTACTGGAATCATGCACTCGAAGAATTGAGCCAGATCAAGGCTTCCGAGGTGATTGGAACCTCATGTCACTGGCGAGCCTTCTACGCTGACGAGAGGCCCTGTCTGGCGGACCTGCTGCTCGATGAATCCTTTGATCAAATTTCGGAATTATATGCCGGGAAGTTCAAGAAGTCGAACCTCCTTGAGGGGGCCTTTGAGGTGTTGGATTTTTTCCCTGCTTTAGGCGATGGAGGGAGATGGCTTCGTTTCACGGCAGCCGCCATTCGTGACGCGCAGGGCAATGTGATTGGCGCAGTCGAAACCCTGCAGGACGTCACAGACCGCAAGCAGGCGGAAAAATCCCTGATGGAGAGTGAGGAAAAGTATCGCCTTGTCGTAGAGAATGCAGGGGAGGCAATCTGTATCGGCCAAGGGGGCATGATGAGATTCGTCAATCGTGAGGCGATGCACATTATAGGTTATCCTGAGAAGACATTGACCTCAAGGCCCTTCATCGATTTTATATACCCTGATGACCGTGAGGCTGCGTTGAGCATCTACAGGAAAAGGATGGCAGGCAAGAAGAACACGCCCAGCTTTGCTTACCGGGTCGTTGCTGATGATGGGGCAGTAAAATGGTTGGAAGTACGAGCGACCCCCATCTCTTGGGGAGGAAGGCCCGCCCTCCTCAATTTCATGGTCGATATTACAGAACGCAAACGAACAGAGGAGAAGCTGCGAGAGTCCGTTTCGCTCCTGACCGCCACACTGGAATCCACTGCCGACGGTATTCTTGTCGTTGACAGGGACGGCAGGGTATCGAGCTTTAACAACAAATTTCTGTCCATGTGGCGCATACCCCGACCGCTTGCCGCCCTACGTGATGATAATAAACTGACAGCCTTCGTATTGGATCAGTTAGCCGACCCTGAGGGCTTCATTGAAGGAGTCAAGTATCTCTATTCCCGACCTTCGGCACAGAGCTTCGACATCCTGGAGTTCAAGGACGGCCGCATATTCGAAAGATTCTCACAGCCGCAGGAAATGGGAGATGAAGTCATCGGCAGGGTGTGGAGCTTTCGCGACGTCACGGAGCGCACGCAGGCGGAGGATCAGTTGAGGGAATCGCAGCGACGCCTCTCGGAGATCATCGAGTTCCTGCCGGACGCCACATTCGTCGTTGATCGGGATGGTAGAGTGATTGCCTGGAGCCGGGCAATCGAGGCCATGACCGGCCTTAAGGCTGAAGAGATGCTCGGTAAAGGGAACTACGAATACTCGGTCCCCTTCTATGGGGACAGGAGACCGATTCTTATCGATCTTGCGCTTCATCCTGATCCGGAGATGGAAAAGCATTACACCGCGATTCACAGAACGGGAGACATCCTTTTTGGTGAGGCATTTACGCCGAATCTTCCTCCGGGCAATGTCCATCTGTCTGCGACATCTTCCGTATTGAGGAATTCAAGAGGGGAGATCATTGCTGCGATTGAATGCATCAGGGACAACACGGAGCGCAAGATGCTGGAGGAGCGTTTGCACCGCTCGGAGAAGATGGAGGCGCTGGGGACTCTGGCAGGAGGCGTTGCCCATGACCTCAACAACGTCCTGGGTGTCCTCGTCGGATATTCCGAATTACTCCTCATGGAAATCCCGGAGAGCAATCCCTGGAGCAGGCATGTGTCCAACATATTGCAGTCCAGCCAGAGGGCGGCCGCAATCATCCAGGACCTCCTGACCCTGGCGAGGAGGGGCGTGGCCGTATCCGAGGTTGTCAACCTCAATCGGGTGGTCTCCGATTATTTCAAAACCCCGGAATTTGAGAAGCTCAAGGTATATCATCCCTCTGTTGCATTCAAGACGGAACTCGGTGAGTCGCTGTTGAACGTCAAGGGGTCTCCGGTACATCTCGGGAAAACCGTCATGAACCTGGTTTCCAACGCCTCCGAAGCAATAACCGAAAAGGGAGAGGTGACTATCCGGACGGAGAATCGCTATCTTGACAAACCGATCCGCGGCTACGACGATATGCAAGAAGGGGAGTACGTGGTACTCACGGTAACGGATAACGGCAGGGGCATCTCCGCCCATGACATAAAAAAGATTTTCGAGCCTTTCTACACGAAGAAAGTGATGGGAAGAAGCGGGACAGGACTGGGGCTAGCAGTCGTGTGGGGAACTGTAAAAGATCATGAAGGGTACATCGACGTGGAGAGCGAGACCGGACGGGGCAGCACCTTCACCATCTACCTGCCGGCGACAAGGGAAGAACTGAAGGCCGATCAAAAGGGGATTTCTTCCGATCAATATATGGGTGCGGGGGAGACGATCCTGGTAGTGGATGATGTGAAGGAGCAGAGGGAGGTTGCAACCAGCATGCTCACCAGGCTCGGATACAGGGTATTTGCAGCCAGGAGCGGGGAGGAGGCCGTCAGCTATCTCAGGGCCAACAAGGCCGATCTCGTTCTCCTCGACATGATTATGGACCCGGGCATTGACGGCCTCGAGACGTATCAGCGTGTCCTTGAAATAAACCCGAGACAGAAGGCCATAATCGTGAGTGGTTTTTCGGAAACAGAAAGAGTGAAGAAGGCTCTGGAGCTGGGTGCCGGGACCTACGTGAAGAAGCCGTACGTCTTGGAAAAGATCGGCATCGCGATAAGAAAGGAACTGTCCAATAGATAAGGGTATACGTTTCAACGAAGGGTTTTTCTGTCTACGGCGTTATTTGACCAAGACCTATGAAAGGAGTTTACATGGATTTCGAAAAGTTTTTTAAAGTGGCATTAATCGTCTTGTTTGCTCTATTTGTCGTTGTCTACGGGCTGGCAAACAGGTAT
>Ga0335081_10015426_pt1 | contig 12357 bp, 6 predicted proteins | sample Lox_Sample_35_FD_206713 | JGI IMG/M metagenome (GOLD analysis project Ga0335081, IMG submission 206713) | Soil microbial communities from Loxahatchee National Wildlife Refuge, Florida, United States - Lox_Sample_3.5 | ecosystem: Environmental > Terrestrial > Soil > Wetlands | place: USA: Florida... | reverse complement strand
CAGGAGCAGGCTCCAAGACAACGCTGTTATACGTTAAGTCATAAAAGCCCCCGGAAATAACCGCTGGATCAAGCAGCAGGTTGAAGCTGATGATCGAACCACCGGTCTGCGCGGCTTGCAGAGTCGTTCCCACCAGAGGGCAGGTGATCGTGACAACGTTGTTATTCCATGTGATGTTGTCCTGACTTCCGCCATTATTGTACCCGTTGTATCCGGCGTACCAATTATCGGCGCCCGGCCCCCCCACGCTATCATCAAGGATGAAGCGGCATCCAAACCAAGTCCAATTGTCCGGCGTCGGACTATTGATCGTAAAGGTCATGGCTGCGAGGGTGTCGAGCGGATTGAGCACCTGCTGATCCGCCAATGGAATGTCGTAATGCAGATAACCGAAGTTGATCGAGCTCTCTTCCACGCCCGTCGGTCCCAATGTGGTCGTGGGGGTGGACCAACTGCCACCCAACGTCAGATTACCCGGATTCAGGTTTGATAGCGTAGGGGTACCGGTGACTGGTTGCGCCAGCGCCGAGCCGGCAAGTACCAGACCGGCCGCCACCGCGAAGGCCGTCACCAATCGTATTGTTTGTTGCTTCATAAGGACGCTCTTTCTTTCTGATATGAATTTGACTTTTGTCGGTTTAATCGTTGTGATTAATTAACATTAAAAACCCGTGCGTTGTTTAATGTATTGGCTAGAGCATACTGATTTTGGTTATTTAATGATAGTCACATGAAGTGACCACACCATCAAAATGCCAAATGTTCTAGTGGCGCATGTATTTCGCCACTGCTTCGGTTCGCGATTGCACATGCAGTTTCTCATAAATGCGACGGACATAGGTGCGGATTGTATCAACGCTGATATCCAGCCGCCCGGCGGCTTGTTTGTAGGTAAGCCCCTTGGCAAAACAGTCCAGGACCATCTGCTCACGGGATGAAAGGTGCGTGATCTCCCCCTCCGCCGGCTCCGCTTGCTGAAAGGAGGCCACGACCTTGCGCGCAATCGGACCCGACATGGGCGATCCCCCCTCATGAACCTCGCGGATGGCCTCGAGCAATTTGCCGGGCGTTAGGCGTTTTAACATATACCCGCTGGCACCGGCCGAAAGCGCCTTGAAAATCTGTTCAGTGTCTTCGTACACCGTCAACATCATCACCTGCATGTCCGGCATCATCGTTTTCAATCGCTCCACGCATTCAATCCCGCTCATGCCGGTCAAATGAATGTCCATCAATACCACGTCCGGCCGGTCCCGGGGGAGGCATTCCAGAGCCGTCTCGGCGGTGTGATAACTGCTGACACACTGGAAGCCGGGTGAGCCGCTCACAAACGCGGCAATGGACTGACACAACTCTCTCTCGTCATCCACTATGGAAACTGTAATCATGGTTTCGCCGTCCTTTACCGGCAATCGGCCTTATTCTGATTCGACGGACAGAGAGCGAATACAGGAGACATGGGTGTTATCGTATTTGGTTTCGTCTCAAAGTCTATCCCGTTCGACAACCGGGCGTGGTAAACCGGCTCCCCGTTGCGGGCGATTTCGGTCCGCCGACCCGGTCAGGGTTGCGTCGGGGTATGCTGGGCGAGCCACACTAAATCCGGGCTGTTAGGGACCATATTTATCCGGCTCGTATCTCCAGAGGTGGACTTGAACACGACGGGCTGCCTGGTTCTCGGATCCTGCCATTTATGAATCTCGGCGTGGCCATCGGCAAAGGATATCCCATCGGAACCATTGTGTAAGCTGGATGGCAGTTCGACAAATACTCCGAATGCATCCTCGGTTCCGAACATAGGCGGGACATAAAGAATTCCGTCGTCAATGCTGTCAGGATGTTCATCCGTGAATACCCAACTGTCGCTGGGACCCGGGTTTCTCAATTGGCTCGCTTTTGCTGCAAAAAACATTCCGCCGGGATAATAACTTGCGAGATTGGCCGACGGCTTGTAACCCGAACCTGCTCCACCATTGACCGGGTTTCCTCCCCCCACTGCCGCATCCATGGCGACACTTCGAACACGATGGTCCCAACCGAGTGCGCGCTGCGCGGTGGTAAGGAAAGTATCCGCAGGACACCAATAAATCTGCGGTTGCGGGGTATAAGCCGCCAAACATGACAGTTTGGAGTCGGTCAGATTCGCCGTGTTGGTATTATCGGTTTTGGTGCCCCAATCCATAATCCCCGCAACCCAGGGTGGACTGCTCAAAGAAGTTGCCGATTGATCAGGATTAAACGGCAGCACATCATCATTGTCCACGCTGTAAGTGACACAGGCCAATTGAAGTTGCTTTTTATTGCTCATGCATTGAGCCGCTTGCGCCCTTTGCTTGGCGGTGTTCAATGCCGGCAACAGCAACGCAGCCAAAACAGCGATGATGGCAATGACCACCAGAAGTTCGATCAACGTAAAACCCGATTTGGAATGTTTCATCACAAGCCTGTTTTGTGTTTTATTCTCGCTCGAGCGCGCTCAAATCGAGCGGGACGACAATTTGCTCAATCAGCTTTTTTCAACAAATGATGATGTAATATAAATGTCACGCCCACCGAACGATAGTCACATGAAGTGACGACACCGTCAAAAGCCAAATTTCACGGGCGTATTCTTAACAATCACTTTGGCGCCAATCCCGGATAACGTTCGGACGAGCAAAATTTGAGACATACGGGTCGTACGAGCCGTAATAGACGCCTGTCCTCGAACAGGCTTTCGATCGTTGAAACAATTTCCTCCTGCGCGGTGTGCCGGTAATTTCTCCAACGCAGCGACCGGTGGCTGGAGGAGCTCGTCTAGCGGTGCAAATACTTTGCCACCGCTTCCGTACGGGATTGGACATGCAACTTTTCATAGATGCGGCGAAGGTAACTCCGAATAGTGGGAATTTTGATGTTCAACTGATCAGCGGTTTGTTTGTAGGTCAATCCTTTGGCCAGGCAGTCCAACACCATTTGTTCGCGGGCAGAAAGAAGCGTCTGCTTATCGTCCGCCCGGCCCGGTGCCTGAAAGGATGCCACCACCTTCCGCGCAATCGGGCCTGACATCGGTGACCCTCCTTCATGGACCTCCCGGATGGCTTCCAGCAGCCTGACAGGCGTCAGCCGTTTTAACATATATCCGCTCGCGCCCGCGGACAGCGCCTTGAAGATTTGCTCGGTGTCCGCATAGACCGTCAACATCATGATCTGCATCTTCGGCACCATGGTTCTCAGCCGCTGCACGCATTCGATCCCGCTCATGCCGGTCAGGTGAATGTCCATCAAGACCACATCCGGGCGGTCCTGCGGCAAGTGTTTTAAAGCCGCCTCAGCACTGTGGTAGGCGCTGATACAGCGGAAGCCGGGCGAGCCATTGATGAAAGTCTCAATGGACTGGCACAGCTCTTTTTCGTCATCCACTATGGCGACTGTAATCATCTGCTCACCTTTTTTGCTTTGTGTGGTTCAGGGGAAGAACGAACCGAATAGCGACTCCTCGTCCCGGCCGGGAATTTATGAAGCAACGCCCTCCGATATCGGCCAATCGCCGGGACATGTTGCGCAGGCCGTTGCAGTTAGTCGCTGCGGAATCCATCGCCCCGGCATCAATAACGGACGAATCGAAGCCAACGCCATTGTCCGCGACGGCAATTTCCAGCGCCGAACCGTCATAAAGAACGAAGACACTGACTTCGCTTGCGCGCGAATGTTTGAGCACATTTGTAAACGCCTCATGTACAGCGAGCAACAAATGATGGCGCAATTGAGAAGAAAGTGGATATTGCGGCAGCCGTTCAGGGATGTCCACTTTGCATTCAATGCCGGTTTCTTGGAAATATTCCTGGGCGTAATGCCCAATGTAAGAAGCCACGTTTTCCAGTAGATCATTTTGCGGATTGACCGCCCAGACGATTTCATCCAGCGAGTGAAGCACATCGCGGGAAACGTCGGAAATGGAAACGATTTGGTGCTGCAGTTCTGGCGACACCTCCTGGCTTCGGCGGGCATGTTCACTCAAAAATGAAATCCGGCATAATTTGGCGCCCATTTCATCATGCAGGTCCTGGGCGATGCGGGCCCGTTCCCGTTCCAAGGCGCGTTCCTGTTCGAGTTGTCGCAACCGGCGTTGTAGCCTTCTTCTGACCGCAAAGCGAACAACGCCAATGACCGATGCCAGGAATGCCAAGGCGAACAGTCCAAGGAACCACCATGTCTGCCAGAAGAATTTTGAAACGCTCAAAACCAGGGTTGCGCCGGTTTCATTCCAAAGCCCGTCGGCGTTGCACGCGATGACGTGGAACCGATAGCTGCCCGGCGGCACATAGCTGTAAAAGGCGACCCGCCGGTTTCCTGCCTCCACCCAGTCGGAATCCAAACTTTCGAGCCGGTAACGAAAGCGGATTCGTTCCGGCGCGTCGAAACCAAGCGCGGTGTATTGGAATTCGATGCGATGTTTGCCCGGACCCAGATCCAGAACCGCAGCTTTTGACTGCGCGGGTTCACGCTTTTCACCTGGATTGCCGGAGGCCGTCGGAGTGACTTGCAACCCGGAACTCGGAACACCATCCACCAAAACCTCTTCCAGTAATACTGTCGGGACCGGCAAGCGAGACAAATGCACCTGCGGATCCACAACCACAACGCCCTTCAAAGTGGGGAACCAGAGCTTGCCTGATTCGGATTTCAAGCCTGCCGGGCAGAATCCTCCTGAGCATTCCTCCGACAACATTCCCTCCGCCCGGCCATAAACCTGCGGATACACGGTGGAGATTTTGCCCGCTGCCAGGTTTTCCAGTTCGCCTTTGTCCACGCACCCGATGCCGCGATTGCTTCCCAGCCAAAGACGGCCTTTGCCATCCTCCAATATTTCCGAAATAGTGTTGTCCGGCAGGCCCTGACGGACGGTGAATGCGGCCGTGTGGCCATGCCGCCACCAGCTCAGACCGCCACCTGCCGTGCCAATCCAAAGCGTGTTCTGGGCATCCAGATAAAGTGTCCGGACCAGATCGCTCAACAGGCCGTTGCTGGTGTCGAGGTGCGCGTGCGTGTCACCCTTGAATTCATACACTCCGTCGCCTTCGGTCCCGATCCACATCACGCCATTCGTGTCCGAGACAATAGCGGTAATAGCGCGGGGCAGATTCGTCTGCGCTTCCCAGCTTTCATTTGCCAGCCGCCACAACTTCCCCTCGCGCGTCCCCACCCACAAGCCCCCATTCTGATCCTCACACAAAGAGATGATGTTCGCGCCGGGCAGCGAAAACAGTTCCGCTTGGTCCATAGTCTTCACGGGGTTTCTAAAGTGCAACAACCCATAAGTGCCGGCTACCCAGCAACTGCCATCCGGGGACGCGAGCAGGGTGTAAATTTGCTGGCCTACGACGGCCAGATTGGCAGACGTAAGGCGACTGAAGCTTCTTTCCTCCCAGCGATACAGGCCATCGCTTGGTTTGCCCGCCCAAACCACGCCGGGCGCGATTTCCGCCAAGCCATCCACCGCGCCGTAACCCAAGCCCTGTTTCTGGTCGAAGGCAAAAAGATTCTTCTGTCGCAACAAATTCAATCCCACCTCCGTGCCCACCCACAAATTACCGTCGCGATCCACCAGCAACGATTCCACGGAGTTGTCCGAAAGCCCGCTGCCGGCGTTGATGGTCACCAACTTGCCGTCCTTGAATTCAAAAAGCCCCTCACTCACGGACCCTGCCCAGACCGTCCCGTCCGGCTCTTCACCCAATGCGCAGACATACGAACGGGCAAAATGGCGTGGGATCCGGAACGGACGCCACCGGTCACCATCTTGGCACAATACAAAGTCGTCTCCGGCGCCAATCCAGACCCTGCCCGCTTTGTCCACCAGCAGACAGTGCGGATCCTGGAGCAACTCCTTGGTTGCTGCGCCCGTCATGGGAATGAACTTGCCGGCTTGAAATTTGAAAACGCCTGCGTCCACCGCGCCCAGCCACATGTCTCCCCACCTGTCTTTGAACAAGGCGCTGATCGTCTTGCCCTTGAACTCTTCGGCGCCCTTGAAGGGTTCCAAACGCCCGTCTTGCCATAAGGCCAAGCCAGCGTCGGTACCGATCCACAGCCTGCCTTCATTGTCTTCGGCCAGCGCACTGATCGAGTCGGAGGGCAATCCATCTGCCAGGGTAAAGGTCGTAAAATGCCCCGCCTGCCAGCGAATAAGCCCTTCGCCGACACTGCCGATCCACAGTGACCCGTGGCTATCTCCGAACAAGGTGCGAACCGGCCCGCTGGGTAGGCCTTCCGGCAGGCCAAACGAAACAAACCGCACGCCGTCAAAGCGCGCCACGCCGTCGTCCGTCCCCACCCAAAGGTAACCGTCACCGGTTTGTGCCAGCGCGCGGACACGGTCCTGCGGCAAACCCTGCTCGCTTCGCCAGGACTGAAAGGCAAAAAGTGCCTCGCCATTCCCCGGCCCGTGGTTCTCCTTTCCCGATTCGTTGCCGTTCACCGCAGCGAAATCACCAAATGAAGTGGCAATGGCCAAGTCGCTGAATATCCAGCCATCACCGCCACCGTCATGGCGCAGACGAATTTCATTGAAAGAAGCATCGGCTCTGAATCGAGTAATTAGATTCTCCGGCTGGGCGGCCTCGGTGGCGCCCGGACCCAAGTCCGGATTCAGCCACACCGTCACCAAATCGTCGCCACCGGAAACATATTGCACCTTGAAGACAATGGTGCATTCAATCCCGCGATGCGGGTTCTCATAAACGATCAAAGTGCCCGGCGCGGAAGGCTCCGGACGAGAGGAATGCAAATCGATGTAATCGGAGCCTTCGTGGGACTGCCCCGTGGCATCCCCGCGAAAAGCGCTGTAAGCCCAGGCTTTTAGGGCATTGCCAATGCCCAGGCGTTCCTTCTCCCCTTCATACAGTTCAAACGCGGCAAAGTATTCTTCTGTGCTCGCGTCAGACAGCGGATCCACGTGAATCTTGAAATAGAGGGTGTTGGTGGAAGAATCATCTTCTTTCACGCCGCCGCCAAGGATGTCAAAGCCTTCTCCCGTGTCATGAACCAAGGTCGTGCCCAAATCACTCCACAATACAACCGCCCGCGTCGGGAGCGCGCCCGCGAACAACCACAACAAAAGTGTCCACCCGCAGCAACGGTGGATTATTTCGACCGCGGCAAGAGGCCATCGCTTTTGGGAAAACAGTGACATGGCTGAACTAATTTCATTTTACATCGAAAGCTGTAGCGCCGGCAATAAATTGGCGAATAAACTTAGTCCGACTGTACGGCTGCTTCATTCCTGTTTGCAGGCCTAATACAAACTTGCGTGGGTGAACGTACTGTAAGGACATGCGTTTTTGTGTGATCCAGCCAGCCAAGGCGACCTGACCCCCGAGCCACCCGATCACAACCCCCGGCCGCATCATCGTCGTCTTGAACGACGCCAAAAGGTTGCTGCAATGACTGAACCACCGATGCTTTCCCTATTCTTTGATGATGGTAAAGCTGGCCGAACTGTTCTGTATATCCGAAATTCTAGAATCGATGATGGTCATCGTACCACGGGCATCATCGCAAGCCGATAAACCGTGCCGTCGGTCAACGCCCAACCCGTAGTTGGGAATGTTCACGTTTTCAAGGCGGACATTGGAAAGCGTGCCCTGTCCCTTTTTACTACCGGGAGCCACGATGCTGAAGCCGTCAGATATACTGTCCTTGATGTTCACATCACTGATTTCCACGCCCGAAATGCCGCGGCGATCCAGGCAAAGCTGGAAGGCGGCCCGCCACGCCCAATCGTGGTCGAATCCGCCACTGCGGACCAGATCGCAATTCCGCACAACCGTCGTCCCGCTGAAATTATTGTCAATTCTACGGCTCCCGTCGGCAGTCGGAAAAGTCGTGCTGAGCAGAATGCCGCAGCCGGGGGAGATGTCCGTAAACAGGCAGTCCTCAATGCAGTTGTTCTCGCCGCCATAAATCGCTCCCCCGTTCGCGAGAAAAGGCAACTGGCCCGTGCAATGGCGGACGACATTGAAGCCGGGTGAATATTTCTGTTGCACAACGTCTTGATCGGACGCCGCCGGCCAGAGGGCAAAACAATCATCACCCGTGCCGCGGGTCGTGCAGTTTTGGATCACTGAGTTGCGCATGCCGACGCAAAAATTGATGCCGTCAGCCAAAGTGTCGCGCAAACGGCAACCGTCCACCACCAGATTGCTGGAATTGTAGAACCACATGCCGACTTTGGTGTGCTCCACCCAGATGCGCGAGATGACGGAATTCTCGCCACAGATTCCGACGATACCATCGTTCGGTTCGTTATCGTTGCGGTAATTCAATTTCCCAATGATCGCGAAGTCAGCCAAGCGGATGTTGTTGCCCTTGAGTCTAAACCTGACTCGATGGTCCGCTTGGCCGTAAAGTTCGGCGTCGCCGACAAAAGTCGTGTACCACATGCCCGCGCCTTGAATAGTTACGTCGGAGGGCAAATCAATAGTCCCGGTCAATTTGTAAACGCCAGGAGGCACCCAAACGATTTGGCCGCCCTTTTTGGCTTCCGCGAGGCAATTCCTTAACGCCTCTGTATCGTCCGTCCCGCCAGTGCCACTTGCACCGAAGTCGGTCACAGAAAGTGAATTTGTGGGGTTGGCCAGCGGCGGCGCGATATTCTCCAAATCAATAAGATCGACTATGCAGTATGCGGTGCCGTTGTCGTCCTTTTGCAGGCGGATCACGTCCCCCTTGGCAATCGCCAGATCCCGAATGCGAAATTCATCGTAAAAATTCCTTGGTCTGCCGGCTTTCGGATCGTTCGTGAACGGATATTTGCCATAAAGCCATGAGTAACTAGAGGTGATAGGCAACCTTCTCAGGAAAATCCGATTTTGGTAAAGGCTCAGGGTCGAGTTGATTCCACCGCCGCCTTGGGCGTCCGGCAGGCTGTAACGCACAACCATAGCGTTGGCGGGTGATTGCGCGGTGAACTCGATGTATTCGCCCGCTTCTCCGAGTTTCACGCATTTCCGACCAGAGGATTCCGTCTCGACAAAGAAGGGCGCATACTTGGGGCCAAGAACCGTGCCCGGGGTTCTCATATCTTCGGCTTCATAAGTCGTCCAAGGCATGTCCGCACCAATACCACCAAGGGCAGAATCTGAACGAATTACAAAGGAGAGAAGAATTACAAATCTAAAAATCGCGGAATTCATTATAATCCCTATGACCCGGTTACATTACCAACAGGTCGCATCGCTTTAGTTTGCCACATTGAGTCAGCCGTGATAGTCACATGAATTGTCCACATGACGCCTTTACGCATTTATGAGTCTGGCTTCTGCTTCCTTCACATATTTTATGGATAAACGTTTTCCCGGCGCACAATCAACCGATTTCCCACAAACAACAAATAAGCGTTTCCTTTTGTTGGATGCGTCCGCGATTATCGCAACGGCATTTCTGGCTATATTTATTTGGAACCTGTCTCCTTTATAGGCCAAATTAAACTGCAGACGGCTCCACTTTTTAAGAAGTCGCGGTTGAATAACAACACACTCCGCATCGGCCTTGACACCCCCGAAGCCGAACACTGCTGTCATCCAAGCCCCACCGTTTGCGGCAGGGTGCGATCCTCCCGTAAATACGGTTCCTACGAAAACCTTATACTTGGCTTCAATATCAATCTTGGCGGTTTTCAAGAAGTAGTTATATGCAAAATCCAGATTTCCGAATTCCGCCGCAACCATTGCATATGCACAAGCGCTCAAGCTGGAACCATGCTCGGTACGGGGTTCATAGTACTCCCAATTCGCCTTTTTGATCTCCTTCGAGTAGCGATCCTTGAACAGGTTCAACAGCATCACCACATCGGCCTGCTTTATTACCTTTGTGGGAACGGCCAGTCCCTGGCCTGCACCCAGGTACTCATTGAGATGAATCATCTTGGCCTTCAATTCTTCAACACTGACGTCCTTTAGTTTGTTATACGCGTCAAATTGCTCGATGACACCAGTTTTTTCGTCAGGTTGCGGAATATAGAGCAAACCGGCCGCTTCAGCGAGCAATGGCAATTCTTCGGCAATTCCAATTTTCTTTACGAGGGCATTCAATTGATCCGGATGCTTTTGCTCCAAATAGCTCACTGTGGCATTCGCGATTTCAAATGTGGCCTTTGCCACCATGTTCGTAAAGGCATTGTTGTTCACCCGTTCGTGATATTCGTCCGGACCAACTACATCGAGTATTTCATACCGGTTTTTGTCCTTTTTGAAGTATGCATATGAATAGTAAAAACGGGCACACTCTAAAATGACTTCTGCTCCGCCTTCCAATAATAACGAGTCGTCCCCCGTGAGTTTGAAGTACTCCCACATGGCTATGGCGACATCCCCACTTATATGTATTTGCTTGTCCCTGAAATGCGTGCGCAAGTCTCTTTTAGTAAATGGATCTCCGATATTAAAATAAGTACATGCGTCGTCACCTGATTCCTGGCTTTCCCAGGCAAAGAATGCGCCTTTAAAACCAGTCCCTTCACTCTTTGCCTTTCTACGCGCCCCATCCAGTGTTTTGATTCGATAACGCATCAATTCGACAGCTTTCTCGGGGTACGTGTACAAAAAGAAGGGGAACATGAACATTTCTGTATCCCAGAAAATTGCCCCTTTATATACCTGCCCGGATAGTGCCCTGGCTGGGATGGAGTTCCCACTGCCTTTGACGGGAGCCACAATCAACAGCTGAAATATGCTGTATCTTAAAGCATGTTGAGCTTCATCGTCGCCTTCAATTGTCACATCACAATATTCCCACTTCCGCGCCCATTGAGCGTTGTGTTTCTTCAAACACTCTCGGTAACCGGAACCTTTTGCCTGCCTGACGCATTTTATTGCAGCTTCCTTTACTGAGATGTCAACGCGATCGTTACCTGTATAAACAGCAAAGTATTTATGAAATGTGTATGTACTTCCGGCTTTAGCTTCAAGTTCAATCACCCTGAGATTTTTGTTATCTCTTGTCTCATGCATCTCCTTCCCAAACTCCAGATCCACAATTTCTGCAACCGCCACATTCTTAGCTGCCTCATTCGTGATAGCCTGAACAACCAGTACCTCCTGGTTTATATCCGGATGAACGCTCGCCAAATGTGGGCCGTTTAGATCCCAAACGTTACAATCGATGCCCGTACAGATTTTGACATTGGCCGGCTTGTCAACGGTCAAGCTATACTCGATAATTCCTAGATGCGGTTTGTCCGCACTTAAAAACCGTGTTGACTTTATCCTCAAGTTCTTTCCACGCGATCTGTATTCGGTTTCACGTTCGAAAACGGCGTTTTTGAGGCATACACTTTGTGTATGCTTTGTGACGGAAGTCGAAAGGGTCGAAATATCATTGCCATCAAGTGTGACTCTTGTATAACCGGCATTGGGAGCGTTAACCGGCTCTCGCCAGGCATCACCGACGCGGTCAAAAATGCCCGCAAGCGTAATTCCTACCGACTCATCCGGCCCAAACTCATCGAGAGTCCCCCGATATCCCATGTATCCATTCGCAATCTGGTACACGTTCCCATTACGCATGATAGTTTCTTTTTCATTGATGAATATATCAGTGCTTACTTTCCAAGGATTACTCATATCAGGTTACGCTTCTTTTACACGATCCTCAACGAATGCCATCAGCAGGCCGGAAACGATCATTGCCACGCCACCCAATACTATTGCATAGATGGCGTGACCATGGAACACGGTGCGCACCAGCAACCCCAGAATGGCAGAGGCCAGAATTTGCGGTATTACCACAAACAAATTAAACATCCCCATATACACGCCCATCTTTTTATGAGGCACCGCGCTGCTCAGAATTGCATACGGCAGGGTTAGCAGGCTGGCCCAGGCAATTCCCACGGCGGTCATGGATATGAGCAACAATTTTGGCTCTTTAAAAAGGTACATGGATATCAAACCCAGTCCACCAATAATCAAACAAACAACATGTGTTGCCACGCGGCTGGTTTTTCTAGCTATAACCGGAAGCAGAAATGCCACAAGCGCCGCCACGCCATTGTATACCGCCATTAACACACCCACCCAATTGGCGCCCTCGTTGTATAAATCGGATTTTGCATCGGTGCTGCCAAAATGAAAGCTCGTTACGGCCGAGGTGGAATATATGAACATGGCGAAAAGGGCAAACCACGTAAATAGTGTCACCAGGGCGAGCTGCTTCATGGTTTGGGGCATGTTCTGCAGGTCATAAATGATTTCAACCATCCCGCCAATTTTGCCCGTCGAATAACGTTTGGCGGCCGCCAGTTGCAAAACACCGTAAATGGCTGTGCCGAACGACAGGATATAGAGTCCCTGATACCAGTCGAGTGTCTTCACAAGA
>Ga0335081_10015425_pt1 | contig 12357 bp, 7 predicted proteins | sample Lox_Sample_35_FD_206713 | JGI IMG/M metagenome (GOLD analysis project Ga0335081, IMG submission 206713) | Soil microbial communities from Loxahatchee National Wildlife Refuge, Florida, United States - Lox_Sample_3.5 | ecosystem: Environmental > Terrestrial > Soil > Wetlands | place: USA: Florida... | reverse complement strand
CCGTACGGCACGTAGTTGGAGCTGAACTTGACGGAGACAGTGGTGGTTGTCTCGAGCCTGGTGTTCCCCAATGCGTCCTGGTGGAGGTAGTAGACTGTGGTACCAACCATCTTCGCGACTTGGAGCCCGCCAGCATAGAAGTGTTTCGTAATTGTGGTGGTGCTCCCCGTGACGTTCTTCTCGTAGACGATGTTGAGACCCTCGTATGAATAGGTGAATGTGCTGCTACCCGCGACCTGCTGGACCCGGTTGCCATTGCCGTCATAGGAGTTGGTCTGCACGGTCGTCCCCGAGTGCGTGACCTTCACCAATCGGTTCTCGTAGTCGTAGGAATAGGTCCAGCCGCCTGTCTTCGTTATCATATTCCCGTTGGCGTCGTAGGTATACGAAACAGTGGGCGACGAACAGGAGGACGTAGAGTAGGCGGAGAGTCTGTTGTATGTACCGTAACAGTAGACAGTCGTCGTCGAACCGTTGACCATCTTCAGGCGATTGCCAGTCTGATCGTAGGTGTAGGTGACGGAGCCTCCAGGTCCCGAGGACGAAGTTAGCCGGCTCAGGTAGTCGTAACCGTAAGAGTACGTGTTCTCCGTAAGGACATTACCTGCCCCGTCGTAAGTGTAGTTAAGGTCCATCTCCTTCGTGCTCCCAGACTTGTCCAGGATCTGGGTTGGCCTGTCCCTCGTGTCGTGGGTGTAGGTGGTCACTTCGCCATTCCCATAAGTGATCTTGCTGACCATGTCGTCCACGGTATATGCGACAGTTGCGAAGTTCCCGACCTTCTTCAGCCTATTGACCCCGTCGTATGCCATGGTGAGCACGTACCCGTCAGGGTAGGTCAGGCTCGTTATGTCCCCAACACCGTCGTAGGCGTAGAGGGTCTGATACTTCACGCCCCCAACGTACTCCGTCTGATTGGTGAGCCTGTCCTCTGCGTCGTAGGTGTAGTAGTCGGTGGCGGAGGGGCTTATCATCGAGAGCTTGTTGCTGTCGGCGTCGTAAGTGTAGGTGACTGTCCCGCCGGAACCCGGGTATGACACCTTCGTCAGCCGGTTGAGCGCATCATAAGTGTACGAGATTTGGCTCCCGTTGGCCGGGGTCCTGGTCTGGAGGTTCCCCATATTGTCATATGTCCTCGTCTCCTGGGTTGAAGGGCTCGTCGGGAAAGTGGTCGTGGTGAGCCGGTTCAAATCGTCATATTGGTAGCTCGTCTGCTGGTTCTTCGCATCCGTTGTACTCAGAAGATTGCCGCTGAGGTCGTAGGAGTAGGTGGTGAGGTAGTAGTTCGTCGAACTGTTATACTCCTTTACGGAGATAAGGCGCTGGTTCCAGTCGTAAGAGTAGACGGTCTGGTGACCGTTCTCGTCGGTGACCGTCTTGATGTTGTTCACGTAGTCGTAGGAGGTCGACTCGTTGCTCTTGTCTGGGTTCGTCGTCTTCGTCTGCTGACCGTCCCAGTCATAGTAGTAGGTGTAGGTGTTCCCAGCTGCGGTGGTCTTAGTCGCCACCTCATTCAGCCAGTTGTAGGAGTAGTAGACGGCAGAGTAAGCAGAGCTCCCGTTCCAGCGCTGGACCTCCGTCTCCCTTGAGAGCCCATCGAAGTACTCCTTGGTGACGTGGCTATTCTGATCAATAATTTTCATTGTATTGTTGCCGCCATAGTAGTAATAGTATGTGTAGGTGGATACGCCGCCTATCGTTGGGTAGGCGATCTGGGTGACGCGGTCCAGGGCGTCGTACTGGTAGCTCGTTGACTGGCCGTTGGGGTCTGTTTCGGAAAGCATGTCACCGGTGTTGGAATTGTAGGTGTACGTGGTGGTCACGTTCTGTGTCCCGACCAGGATGCTCTGCTTCGTGAGGTACGCTGAACTGTAGGCCGACGAGTACCTGTAGTAGTTGGTGTAACCATTCGCGTTCTTGAGAGTCAGCATGTTGCCATACGAATCGTAAGTGTAATCGGTATAGAGCCACCCACTGTTGTGCGAAACCTTCTCTTCCAGGAGGTTCCCACCGGAGTCGTACTCGTAGTAAGTCTGCTGCTGAGGGGAGCTCGATCCGTTCTGGTAGTCGCACTCCCCGACCATCAAGTCGTGCACATTGGGGAGCGATGGTTCCGTGTAGAATGACGTCGTGCATCCCGATGACCCGAAGTTGCTGGGGGTTGAATTGATGTAAGCGAACCATGTCTGCTGACCGACGTTGTCCTTAGAATAGATCATGTTCCCCCAGTTGTCGTAGGAGTAAATCGAATAGGCGAGTACGGTGCCTGTGGGGGAGATTATCTTCGTCTCGTTGGTCCTTCCTGTAGTGTCCGAGTCCGTCTCCGTTATCCGCTGGAGCGTCTTCGTCCCGTCATAGGCGTAGACCTTCATGAGGCTTTTCGAGGTCTGGAAGTTGTAGTCAAGGTACGAGCGGGTTGTTGTCCCGTCAGAGATGGTGCTATTGGACCACACCATCTGTCCGTTAATCAGGCTTGAGGATATGCTCTGGCTCTCGCTGAGGAGGCCGGAGCCGTAATACACATTCCTCGATGTCGTGTAGTATGTTGACACCTCCGTGCCAACGGCCGCCGAAGAGTAGGCGTATGTGACCTCCCCCTGGGTGGGCCAAAGGACGGCGTTGAGCAGCCAGGCGTTCGCACCTGAAGTCCCTGCGTATTGGAATGTCGTCATAGGGTCGGTGCCTATCGGATCCGCAAGGCTTGTGAGCTGGTTGCCCGTGTAACCGAGGGTCCACGTCCTCCCGCCTTCGGAGATGCCCGTGAGCTGGTTGTTCGAGTTGTAGGAAAAGGTGATGGTCCGTCCGATGGTGTCCGTGACCTGCGAGATGTAGTTGTTGCTCCCGTAGCTGAAGGAGATCTTATTGTTGCCAGTCCTATCAGTGATAGAAATGAGTCTCTCCGAGGTGTCGAACCTATAGAGGGTTCCAGAGGACATGTTGAGAGTGTAGGTCCCGCCTGTGTTTTTCGTGAGTACGAAGTTGGTCACGCCGTTGTACTGAAAGACGTTTCCGCTCCACGCGTAGGGAATGGACTCCCCATCGGTAAGGTGGAGGTAGCTAGTCCCTAGCCACGGGAAGTTCAGAGACCACCCATAACCTACACTGGCCCCTGTGTAGTTGTCATAGAGGTAAGGCGAACCACTGGACCTGAAGGCATAGGGCTCGGTGTAAACCAGTGAAGGAACGAAATCAAGACCCCGCCCAGGCAGGTCGAGCGTTCCTGCCTCGTAAGAAACGAGTCCATTACCAGGTGAGACATAATCAGATGATTGGCTGAAGTAGGATTCGAATGGGGAGAGTCCTGGCTTGCTCCAAGAATTCGAGGAAACCGCTGCCGTGGGTATGACAACCGGATAGGAAGCAAATCTGACGTCGTATGGACTTGATGAACCCTCCAGCCAAGAAAACGCCAGAAATGTGGAGGTAGACTGCGCTGAAGAGACGAATACAATTTTGTTCTCGGCAGAGGCCACAGTTGTAAATGAAGTAGTTGATGGCCCGTGCGCTGGTACCACTGCAAAGCGAATGGTGGTAGAAGAGGGCGCAAAAGCAACGAAGGCCCTCGAGCCGTCCGTGGACAATCCTATGCTGGTAACCGGGCTCGGGCTGCAAGCCACCGATGTGATTTGCGACCTCGAAGCCCAATTGGAACTCCTCACGAGGTACATTTGATAGTATGAAGAGGAGCAGGTCGAAGATGTTGCGACCACGTCAACGGTACCGTTATTGAGCAAAGTTGCTGCAAAACTGTTGCCATCATAGACGGTATCGGCCGAATTGGTAAGAGTAAGACCAGCGCCAAGGCTGCTTTCAAAGTAGAGGGCACCTGGAAACCCTACGCTGACTGCAACGTCTTCGTTTGGTAGAACTTGAGCGTAGGCCGCCGAATTTGACCCACTGTATATTTTGTAAACTGTCCAAGTACCCGACCCGTCCAAGTTGCTGTTGTATGCCTCGTAAACATAGAAGTGCTGATTACAGTTCCCACTAACGCAGGCCATCCATGTGCCGGTAACCACCCATCTGTTGTTTGACGACCATACCAGGCTCGGCCTCAAAGGGGAGTAGCTGCCACAGCCGCCCGAAGGACAAGAGCCTTGGAACGGAGAATAAGCGGTACCCTCTGTTAGGACGCCGTTTGACCCGAAGGTAAGTTCCTCGAACTCCATGTAATTGTAGCTCCAGACCGCAAGAGCTCCTGTAGCTGTTCCGGTTATTGTCCAGATATCGAAGCCATCAACCCCTACATTACCAAAGTTTGTGGCCGTGATGGGGCTCGACCAGGTGAGCCCATTAGGACTCGAGACATAGCATAGGTCTTGGCCACTCGAGTCCGCACAGATGTAGAAGACCCAGTTGTACCCATTATCGTAGACGACCGAGTGCTCGCCACTCTCCACCGGCCAGGCGCTGTAAGTCGTGGTAGCCACCGTCACGGGGTCGATGGAGAATGCACTTCCTACTTTGTATGAAAGTGTCCGACTTGTCGCATTGAAGGTTGGGTTTAGCGACAAGCTGTCCGACCAGTCGAAGCCGAGAGCAACACCCGAAGTGTTTCCAAAGTATGCTCTCTCTCCATTGACGGAGACAGGCTTCTTGTTGAAAGTCAGCTGTATGGTACCGGCACCTGACGTCCCCCAGTTCTCGGATCCCGAGATCGCAAGTCTAATCCCTGCAGGCTGGCAGTACTGATCATAGACCGAGTAGGTCAGTTTGACATCGGCGGTTGTCGCCAGCCCTGCCATCAAGCGCGTCTCCTGTACTGCCATCGTGTCGTTGCCGACGAGAGTGGTGGTGGCCGTCGTTCCCGTAGCGCTGAGGGGAACGTGGAAAGAGAAAGAGTTGCCGTAGTCATCGGAGACGGAGAAGGTGCCGTTGCTGGATACTGAGTAGCTCTGGGTGATGTAGCTCCCCTGCGGCGAACCCATGTAGAGCAACGTTGGTATCTGAAGGGTTGTACTCCAACCGCTTCGCTCGGTAGCTAGTGGTTCAGATGGTGACGTCACCTTAGGACATGTCTGAGTGAGATTCCAAGTGTTTTGAGTTGTGACAGTGCCTGGAGGGAGAGGCTGTCCCAGGGTTGGACTTGGGGCAGTTGCGGTGCCCATGGGCGCAATCGGAACCAGGAATAAGAAATTGGGTAACAGGAGAAGAGGTATCATCCATGTCGCAATCAGCCTTCGCATGGATTCCAGTTAGATTAGTTATGTAACTGCTATATTTCTTTAGAAAACGATTTCTGATCTTGAGAATGTCGCAACCCTTTCCAAAGCCATTAGGGCGGCAACACGGCATGGCAACCTAATCCTCGGTCTTGGCCGACCAATCATGGGCGCGGCACCGCAACCTCCCGAAACACTTCTATGCTGGCGGGCTCCAAGTCGCGAAGATGGTTGGTACCACAGTCTACTACCTCCACCAGGACGCATTGGGGAACACCAGGCTCGAGACAACCGCCACTGTCTCCGTCAAGTTCAGCTCCAACTACGTGCCGTACGGGAAGAACTACGCCGTGTCAGGGAAGGAGGTATTCATGTACACGGGGAAGCCCTACGATTCGGCGACAGGCCTCTACTACGAAGGGGCCAGGTACTACGACCCAACGACGGGGAGGTTCATCACGCAGGACTCGATCACAGGAGTCCAGGAGGACCCCATGAGCCTCAACCGCTACATCTACGCCAGGGACAACCCGATGAAGATAGTCGATTTGGCTGGGCACGAGTGGTGGAATCCGATTTCTGATATCACATCAGCGGCATCGACGGCGTCGTCAGGGATCAGTGCAGTAGCTGGTGACGTGTCGAATGTGGCGAGTGGTGTGGTGAACGTGGTCTCAACTGGCGTAAGTGACGTGGCGGGTGCTGTTTCAAATGCGTGGAACAGTCTACCCCCAAGCGAGCAGCAGGCAGTGGTCGTCGGCGTCGCCATTGCCGCGGTTGCTGTGACCGGAGGCCTAGCTGCGCCAGTCATAGCTCCGGTCGCATTTGGAGCGGCGTTCAGTGTCGGAGCCAATTTGGCAACTGGGCTTTACAGTGGTGATGCAAGTGTTGCAGGGGTGGTGACAGCAGCGGCAATCGGCGGCGCGAGTGGAGCAGGTTCCATCGCCTTTAGCTCTGTGGCCGGCTCGGCTGTAGTCGGATCTATAACCACTTTCGTTAACCAACAAGCCAATTCCTTGGTGAAAACGGGCCATTGGCAGGCGCCCTCGGTTGACTCGGTAATAGGAGACGTGTTCGGCGGGGTTATAGGCGCTGCAGGTAGCGGAATAGGAGGTTACTTCGGTTCCAACACAGTGAAAGCATCAATCATCAGTGGGCTTACCACCACAGTTGCCAGCCAGACTGCGCCGTCCTCAATTGGTCCTCTAGAAATCAGACCCTACACAGCAGCTTATCGTCTTTCCGGTTTGGGAATCTATTGAAGATCTTATGAAACACTTAGTGTTCAAAGCCGAAGTCAATGAAGGGGCTCGGCTGGAGAATGTAGGTGGAGGGTGGAGGAAGAACAGAATCATTAACGGAGGAGCCATCGGAACAGGGGCACAACTTCTCGCATTGTATGGAGGCTTTGGTTTCGTTGGAGTGATACTGGCGATTCTGATTCTTGTCACTGGCATCTATGTTCGAATCCATCCAGTGAAACCACTTCCGCCTCCCCCCCAGGTTTCGGAAAAACGTGCCTACAGGTCCTACATGACCAGACTCAAAAACAGGAAGGCTTGGGAGAAGGTGGAATTTGTCGCATGGGGACTATCAATGATTCTTGTAGAAGCAATTGTTATCACCATTTTCTACCTGTTCGGATTCCAATTTCCCACTGCACCTCGATGAGGTGCGTCGCCTTGGAGAAATTTGAGAAGTGCCCACTTTTCAAATTCTGACCGTGGGGAGAACAAATCGCGACGCCTAGTTGTTCTATTATTGATTACGTGGAGGCGGAGGGGGTGTTACTGGCGACGTGACGTCGTCGTCATCAGTTACAGCCGCAGTCTCCTGCCAGGTGTCTCTGGATCTGTCGCTTCCCCAGCGGATAGCCCCGCTCCTCCAGGGACTTCGAAATATCGCCAAGCGAGAGCCCTTGATCCCTGAGATGCGTGGCTTGGGAATGGAACCACCGCGGACTACCCGCTGGTGCGCGCTTCGCGTCTGCGGTCGGGGTAGGGATCCTGAGGGGATCGAATTCGAGCCTGACTCCTTCCGCATGGTCTTGGCAGCGGGTCCTAAGAAGGCCGTCGATCAAGTATGAGGTTGCATCCTCTGATCCACAGCTCTCGCATTCGCCTGTCTCGCTCTCTGCGGCAAGGGCATAGACCGTTAGATCATCGAATTCTTCGACAGGTTCCGCCCTGAGTTTGAGCTTGGTCCCGCCAACGGTAACTACAAAATTGAATGACTCGGCTGTCACTACTCTACAAAATCGGCCTGCATTAGACGGGCCGCCGTTAACACCTTTGGAAGCTCCAGCTTTTCGAAACCGAGCTCGTTGAATCCTGCCAGGTCGTTTCTTAATTCCTCCATTAAGGAATGATAGGCCCTCGTTTTATGAGGGGAAGGATCATTCTCAATGCGTTGCGACAACGCCGCTTCAAGACTCGCCTGCAGGTCACTCCTCCAGCCCCGCCTTGCGCGTACTACTTCACACTCGGCGAGAAGTTTTTGCATCCAAAGGGCTTTCACGACCTCAGGGCTGCCCACGAAGGGACGACCTGGAAGCATACGGAACTTATCCATACCAGTCGATTGTAGCCAAACTCGAGCGGCAGCAGTAACCCTCTGAAGTTGAAGGGGAGTTATGCCATGTTCCGCCTCCTGTTGAGACGAAGGACGTGGCGACTTGGGGCCTATCTTTCCCAGCGAATCCTTTTCGAGCCTGCTCTTGTGCCGTCTGACGAACCTGTCAACATCTTTCTCGAGCGCGGGGTCAGTCAATCCGCCAAATTCTGGGCGTTGTCTCGCAGCCCGGAATAATTCACGGTTAGTGAGTGGACCGAGGGCGTTGAGGATGGTGAAATACACCAAGTCCTTCGCTTCTCGTTTGTCCCTGAACTTCCGCGTCAATGTCCCCGCGTTTCAATATACGGAAACATAACCATATGGTTCCGTATGTCAGTGATTCGAATCGGCCTCAGCATAGATCGAGAAACTTTGAGAGGACTCGATGAAGCCAGAGGCGACGTTCCCCGATCACGCTTTGTAAGTCGCTTGATTGAGAAGGCAATTCAAGAGAAAGGCGGGAGCCTCGGCAGCTCCCGCCCTGACGTCGCGCCAGGTCGCCCCGTTCTCCACCGGAGGGATCCTAGCTGACCACTAAAACCGAGGATTGGCTGAAGGCAGAACGACAAGTCTGGCTTGACATCGTTCAGTACGTCGGGGCGTTCGCCAATCAGAGAATCTCAGCCATTGATGAGGAGCTACAGAATCTGGATGCTCCTCAAACGACCTCGATACCGTTAGAGTCGCAGCTTGAGGCTCTTCCTTGGAAGGAAGCAGCTTCAAAGAAGTGCGACTATGTGAGAGGCGCACCCGCCGATCTGATCGAGAAGGTAAGAACCAGCAAGGGAGGGATCACGGGGAAGGACCACCACTTCACAGCTTCTAGCACAGAGCCGACTCTCTTTCGATTCAAGCGGGGTTCGATTCAATGAGCGAGGGCCCGGAGAAGGAAGGTCCGGAAGGCTATTGCTATGGCTGCGGCGCACTGAAGGAGAACTTCTACAATACCAGGGATGGATTCATCGGACAGCTCGTCGAGATAGCAACGAGCGATCCGAGGGCGCCACTGATCGGCGAAGCTGATAACGTCCTCCAGCTCCTGCTCATGGTCCTTCAGTATCAGAGCGTCGAAGTCAGGGGTGAATCCTCTGGCGGAAAGACGACCCTGGTATCTAGGGTGCTCTCGGTGGTGCCACAGAAGTATTGGCAGAAGATCACCGGGCTGTCTGAGAGAGTGATGAATTACCTTGACACGTTCCCTGATCTAAGGATCCTCTGGATAGCTGAAAGGGCTTCCCTCGAGGGCGAAAGAGAAACACGGAGCGAGCAGGACGTCAAGCTCACAATGGGAGGAGAGAGCCTCCAGTACGCGGTCACGGTGAAGGATGAGAACGGGCGGGCTCACGCAGAGATCAGGGCCACCCCGATCAGGATGGTGATCACCACCTCGACCGAGGTGGCCGCGAAAATCGAGACTGAGAACAGGCTCAACGTCCTCTACGTCGACGATAGCAGGGAGATGACGGGCCGAGTAGTTAGATCATACCTCGAGGGGATAGCGAGCTTCGACCGTTTCATCAAGGGCCCAGAGTACGACGACAGGATCTGCAGGGGACAGGAGATTATGGATCTCCTCATGACGAAGGCCCCGCAAGAGGTGATAGTTCCCTTTGGCCCGGCCCTGGAGCCGCTCTTCGACAGCAAACCGCCCACTTCACGGAGGAATGTGGTAAAGGTCTCCAAGCAAGTCGAGGGCATGGCCAGAGCGAATGCGGCGAACAGGTGGATCGCCGACGTTCCTGACGGGCGGAGCGTGGTCGTCGCCGACCCTGCTGACCTCGCAACCATCCTCTACAGCGGAAGGAAGTACCTCGAGCCGATGCTGACGTCGACTCCGGACAAAGAGCGGAAGACCCTCCAATTCGTTAAGGAGAAGCTCCTCCCCTCTAATCTGCCAGCCAGCATCGACACGATCATAGCCAACGATGGGGAGTCGGAAATCGGCTCGAGAAGGACAATACAAGAGGCGCTGAAGAAGCTGAGAAGAGCCGGAAGACTGACTGCCGCTGACCCAAAGAAGAGGCCTATCGTGTACGAAGTCGCTTCTCGGGTCGACGATTTCATGCCCCTACATAGCGTTGCCCAAGTCCTACGGAATGCAGGCGAACTCTCAAGACGGTGGGGGGAGGCCAACGGCCTGGGGCCCTTCCTCCGGGAGGAACTCCTCCGCGCCTATCCATTGGAGCAAGAACCAGGCGCTGATACCACCGGCGCGTCTAATACAGGCGCGCTGCAAGCAGTCGCGCCTATTCCCAGGTCTGATGAACAGGCGCGGAGCGCACCCGCGGAGGAGGCTTCGGACGCGTCGTCAGCAAATCTAACCAAGCAACGCGGGGCCAGAATCATCACCTACCCGTGTTCCGCCTGCGGTAAGCAGGTCGGGACCTACGAGGAGTCCAGGTATACGAAGGACAAGAAGGCCTACTGCCGCGAGTACTTCCCGGTTAAGCCAGTCTCAAAGGAGGATTCGCGTTGAGTCAGAGTTGTGTCGAGCTGCCATACGGCGAACTTGGCAACGGGCACGACTGCAAGTGCGGGGCCCACAGGCTCCATAGGGTGTTGCGCTTCGCCTGGGAGAACCCTTCTGCTAGCCGAAAAGACTGTGCCAAGGCATTGAAGATGTCCTACACCAATGTCCTTGGGGCGTTCTACAGACTCAGGAAGAGGGACCTGACACGCTACTGCATCGAATGTAACAAACCAACTCTACTCAATGGTGTCTGTGTGAACTGCGGTGCAGAGAGAGAGGCCCCGCGGATTCGGACCATGGTCGTCCATGATAGCCAGTCACCGACCAACTGGCTTCACGCCGGGAATCTCCTTGGCTCGGAGACCGACTACGATCAGATCGGATTCGTCAACCACGGTTTTGTCTTGAAGCGGAGGGTCGAAAGGGGAATCGAGGATCCATTGATCATAGCGGTCAAATCAGAAGTGGAGAACGAACTCAAGCGGACCTTCCCTGGCGAGGCTGTCACCGACGAAGCCGGTCGGCTCGTAGTAAAGGAGGTCCTCGAGTTCAAGGCGCGATACCCCAGCCTGGCGAGTTCCAAAAACGTCAGAAATCAGCTGGCGGAGAATGTAATCAACAGGCTGAGGCTTCTCCACCCTCAGCTTCGTCCCATTACCGTATTACCAAAGGAGGAGAGGATGGCTTGACGGAGGCGGACGAGGAGACGGTTGTGATCATGAAGAGCGAGCTTCAGAGGATTCTGGCCCTCCTTGAAAAGGCGCAGAAGATAATCTCGCAGACATCTGCTTCCTAAGCTCATCGTACTCCCTAAGCCACTGCTGCATTTCCAGAGTTACCTTGGCCAGCTCTCCGGGCTCCAGTGGAGTTCCACATCTACCGCAGAACCTGATCCCCGGTGAGTTCTTCTCCCCGCACCTCGGGCAGATCGAAGGGGAGAACTCTGGCTTCGCTGGCTCAATCGGCTTTCCGCTGTAGACCTGCTCCAGCTTCGGGTCGATATCACGAGCTGACAGGTGAATGTAGGTCGCTGGCATCCTCGACCCCATGGTCCATCCGTACAGGATCTTCAACTCGCTGTCGGTGAAGTGTTTGGCTGCCTCGGTAGCTGAACCGTGCCTGAGAAGGTAGTGGTGGATCCTCTTGCCGTTGACACCGGCTTTCACGGCAACCTCCTTCATGATCCTGTTCCACGCGGTCCAGGTGAGTCTCTCGTTCATGTGGTTCGTGGACTCGTTGACCCAGAGCGGTGAAGCAGGGTTGTCCTTCAGCGGGTGAGACTCCAGGTACCTTCCCAGTAAGGAGGCCGCCGCGATTATCCTGAGGAGTCTCTCGCCTGTCTTACTCTTCCTTACTCGTATCCTTGCACCCATGGCGTCAAAGGTAACATCGCCCACGTTGAGCAGAAGGAGCTCGCTTGGCCGGAGACCTCTTTCGAAAGCGACGCTGAGCATACACTTGTCCCTGAGCCTAGTTGCAAATTTTATCATGGCCTCGACTTCGTTTGGCGAGAAGAACTCGGGTTCCTTTCGCTCGTTGGCCTTCTGCCTGACCTTGAGCCACCTTACTTCCTCGGGGAACGGTGTCTCGTGATCGGTGTTCCCAGCGCGGACAAACTTGTAGAAGTACTTGATAGCGAAGAGGGAATCTTGGATCGTGTGGGGAGAGTAGCCCTGCTCCTGGACCCAGATCGATAGCTTCTCAATATCCTTCCTTGTTGCGCTCCTGATAGGGACTCCCAGGTGCTCCGTCAAACGCCTGATTGTGAATCCGTACTTCGCCAGCCTCCCCGTGCTGACCCTCTTTGCCCTGAGATGCTCCAGGAACTCCCGGATGAGCTCCTTGTCACCTTCTGAGAGGATTTCCGATTCTTCGAGCCTTTTCAAAGAATTCCTCAGAGAGTAGCTGTAGTCGTAGACGTCGTCCTCCTTCTTGTGGGTCTTCACTGCCGATAGTGTAAAACCAGGATTTGTCCCCATGGCCTAAGGTGCGGGGGGTGGGATTCGAACCCACGAACCCCTAAGGGATGGGAGCCTCAGTCCCACGCCGTTGACCATGCTGGGCGACCCCCGCACGCAAAGGCAGGCCGTCTACGGGAATTCTAAAAACCCT